>OJAM01000875.1_pt1 | contig 11896 bp, 11 predicted proteins | sample 1589071 | NCBI WGS metagenome assembly OJAM01 (sample SAMN03283243) | human gut metagenome | biome: human-associated habitat; material: feces | host: Homo sapiens | place: Peru | collected 2012
TTTTATTTGGTTTTATAAATGAGTATGGCACCAGATCAGAAGAAAAGACACGTGGTAAGCTACGAGAATATGTCCGAAGCGCTTGCCGCAGCGTTCAATGAGAAATATCCAAGAGGTTTCAGCGACTATCTCCCTGACCTTGTCAAGTATCCAAAACCTGACGGCACCAGTTTCTATGCTGTTACCGTCGAGACGGATGATTCCATCAACCTTGTGAAGATCAAGGTGAAAACCGATGATGCCGAGGCTCTTGAGAGATGGCTTGAGGGAGAGGAGGACGCCGAGAACGAGGATGTTGCAGGATCTTCAGCTGACGCTCCGGCCGACACCACCCTTCCGGATGACAACATCTCTCAATACGGCGGAGATGACGATTCCGCTGAATAGTCAGGAATATAGTTTATAACAATTTAAGGCCTGGATTCCAGTAGGATTTCAGGCCATTTCTGTATCCTTTCCCTTATCATCTCTTCCCATTCTCGCCAGGCGTGTTTCCCCATTAAAACCGCCCGTGGAGGATTTACACGTCCGCCACAAGCGTTTTTCACTATTAATCACGCTCGTAGCGTGCAAATCATTCTTCCACAGGCGCCCTTCGCCGTTAATCTTGCTTCTGGAGAACCGCTTTAGCGATACGTTTAATCATCCAAAGAGCTTTTTCAATATGTCGTACTCAATCCGCACTTTTCTTGAAATCCTTTTTGTGTCAAGTCTGTATTTCTTTTTGAGAACGACAGCCAATCGGCATCTATCATCTACTCCTAAATCTAAAATTGAATCAACCTTATATTCATCCTTTATGAGTTTCTTGATGATCATATTCACCTCCTCTTCGGACAGATTGACACTCTCTCCAAGGCCTTCCGAAATATTAACGTAAGCATCTATGTCCCTTATTATCCTGTGGCAATAGTTCCAAGATGACTTCAGAACTTTGTCAACCTTGCCTTTGACCACATATGATTCAGGAAGAATAAAGCCTAACTCCCTGTTAAAATAGTATCGGTCAGGAAGTTTGATCCTTGTCTTGAATGTGTCTCTGCAAAACTTATCGGTAAGATCCTTGATCTGGACTTTGTCAAACAATCTGTTTATCTCGCTGAAAACCAAATTCCCGGATCCCCAAAGATAGCCTGATGCTGTCAGGTTCGAGCAGGCCTTGAACGGATTCCTTGCGATATAGACAATCGTGTCGGCAAGTTGTCTTTCGTCCTCTACTCGTACAAGCTTGAATCCATAATTTTCGGGAAGAGGTTTATGACCATCTGCGACAAGTCTGGCATTGAGACGCTTTTTGACGTAAAAGAAGAAGTTGACAAGGTCGTTTCCAGTCGCCGACGCGAGAATATGTCCGTGATTGACCATCAGGTTGAAGATAAGGATTGATATCTTGTGAATATACTGTCCTATCGCAATAATGTTCATTCCATTGGCGTACTCTTCCTCATCATTGAACAGCTGTCCTGTCTCGATGGCGTCGAACACCATGTGGTAGTACCATTTGGGCCACGTGCGATACTCTTTCCAAAGCTCATTTCTTTGTCTCTTGTTCATACCTTTTTTTGCCTAAAATAGCACTTTATTCATTATCTAATGTTCAGAAACATAAATATTTACATAAAGAAACATAAATTTATGTTTCTTTGCATTCCCTCCTTTATAAATATTTTTTTTCACTATTGAATATCATTGATTTACGCATCAATCTTTCTAAATCAAGTTATCATCATTCAACCTTGGCTGAAAGGTAATTATGCGCTGTCCCCAATCTTTTCTCACGTCTTAACGTAATATCCTATTCTATTCTATCCACACATCAATTCGCGTTGCCTTACCCTAAACCAATTTTCTGAGGTAAAGTATAACGGACTTATGCACTCTATGCATGCCAGATCATGGTAAGGCAATGTAGGATGATGCCTATTATCAGGCACAAGCCTAAAGTGCATAGTTACGAAGTATAATTTACCAAACTGAAATCGTAACTATGTTTATGTACGAATTGAAGGTTATAGCATTTTCTTACAGGCGTGATTTTGCTCAGATTACGCTTTTGGGCGGACGGTTGTTTCTACACGAGCGTGAATGCGCCGAGATTACGCTTTTGGGCGGACGGTTGTTTCTACACGAGCGTGAATCTGCCGAAATGTCGCTTTTAGAGTGCGACGTTTCTTTTGAGACGTGAATTTGCAGGATCATGACTTCGCCCATGGCTTATATGTGGGGTGTTTTCGTTACATTTGCATTCGTTTATCATGCGTTAAACAATAAGGGTAATAATACGAGTTGGCTATAAAATACTGTAGGGCATTAGAAACTGTTTAAATTTCAGTCGCATAATTTGTTATACATGAGTCGGCAGAAGGCGGGCTGAACCTTCGCCTCGCCCGTATCGAATAGAACTCGTGATCAATGGCAATTCTTCGAAAGTTTTCCAACCACGAGAAAGAGCGCTCCACAATACATCGGAGTGGCAGCACGGAGAATTTCTTCGGAGACTCGTCCGGATGGAGAACAACGGTAAACTCCGCACCGAGCTTTTGGCGTACGGTATCGGCCAATTTCCGTCCTTTGTATCCGCCGTCCGCCAGAGCATCTTTTCCAATCGGGGGAAGCAGCCCTTCATCTTGTCAATAACGCCATCCGCACCGACACTGTCATGGACATTCGCCTCGTGAACCACCACGCTCATAGGAAGCCCAAGTGTCAAACACAATATGTTCCTTGCGCCCTTTAATCCTCTTGTCGCCGTCGATCCCACGATCGGTGTCAACATGATGGGAGGACTTGACGCTTCTGGAATCAATGATGCCGAGACCGGGGGGGCCTCCCGCCCATCAGCTTGCGGACCATCCGATGGAGAGTATCCATCAGTTCCTCAAACACGCCTTCATGTTTCCACTTGCTGAAGTAGTAGAAGACGGTATTGTAGGGCGGAAAATCCTTGGGCAGCATACGCCACTGGCAGCCTGTCTTCAATATATACATGATGGCATTCATGATGTCTCTGAGAGGGTACTTTCGTTTCTGCGTTGCGGATCAAGAATATTTTCGGTAACTTGCCACTGTTTATCAGTAAGGTTGGTCGGATATTGGCTCGTGGCTCTAATTGATTGATGCTTATAAAGCTACGAATAATAATCCAATCAACCTGCTGGTTTCAAATTATTTACGCGTTTATGTAGCAACTTTTTTCAATAAATTTTAAACAGCTTCTTAGTAAGCGTTTAAAAAAAGTTGAACTAAATTTTGTGTCAGATTTATGAGGATAGATTTCTTTTGGAAGAAGGAGTGTGCCGGTGGTACACTACTGATGAGAAAAGACATATTGACCGAAAAGACAATCAAAGATCACCAAGATCTTTTTAAGGAATACTTAGATTGCTAGAATGTTGTGATGATTAATTATATTCATAAGATATTGACAAAAGCGCTTCTTTTGGCGTTTTCCCTTGGCTTCGTCGGATGTTCTGGAGGCTTTACAATCAGGAACTTGAGGGATGGGGATCTGCTTTTTGTCGTCAATGGAAACGGAAGCAACATCACTAGTGTGACGGACGGTGTGGATGGCTTGGGAATAGATCATGTGGCGGTTTTCTCGCAAGGAAACGTCATTGAGGCTATTCCGAAATATGGGGTTGTGGAAAATCCGTTGGATAGTTTTTTGGTCAAGTTAAGTGACGGGGAGTTCGTGCTTGTTGGCAGGGTCGAAGGATTGGATGTTGAGACAAGTGTGACGAATGCGAGAAAGTTTCTCGGCAAACCCTACGATGACATATTCATGCCGAGTGACAGTGCGATATACTGTTCAGAGCTTGTGCAGAAGTCTTTTGTTTTCAAAGGGAAATGTGGCCTGAATATGAAAGATAAAGTTGTCGGAACTCGGTCTGGCAGGGCTGATAAGTGTGCTATGGATGAGGTTAAGGATGAAGTTAAGGATGAAGTTAAGGAAGAGGTTAAGGAAGAGGTTAAGGAAGAGGTCAAGCCTGGAGATGACGCAAAAGTAAGCACTTCTGGAATCGGTTCTAAACAATTAGTGTTCGGCACGATTCCGATGTCCTTTCACGACAGCGCCGGAAGGGTGACCGAATTCTGGACAAAATTCTATGAGGTGCGTGGGTTGACGGTTCCTGAGGGAGAGCCCGGGACGAACCCCGGCCAGCTTTCCCGTGACCCTAATGTCAAGATTCTTGGCCGGCTACAGTAGTTTCGCCAGGCTGTCGTAATACTGCTTGCTGACGGGAATATGCCCGACCCCATCACGGATGAACTCGGTGTAGATGATTCCATCCTTGTCCCTGCTCAGCACCTTGATGTGGCGAGGATTGACGTAGTACGACCTGTGGCAGCGCACGAATCCGTGTTTCTGAGCGTCAGTCTCAAGGCTTTTCATCGAGTTCCTCAGCTGGTATGTCTTGACACGGTCATTCTCCAAATAATGAATGTTGATATAATTGGCTTCGGCGCTGACATAAAGTACAGCCGATGGGTCTATCGTCAGTTTCAGCCTTTTGTGCTCATCGTAGAACTTGACCAGTGACTCTTCCGGAGCCTGTCCAGCATTGGCCAGATCGTAATTCTTGTTGGAGATGATCCGCAGCAGAATGCAGAGCAGGTATGGATATACCAGCGTCAGGCACACCACTTCAAAACAATAGGGCAGCGCCGTGAAATATGGCATTCCTCCGGCTTTCTTGTAGAACAGCGAAGTGTAGAGCGCGAAGAAGAAAGAAATGACCAGCACCTCTCCGAAACACCAGACGGCATAATGCCACCATTTGAAAGGAATATACTTGTAAAGGAACGAGAAAACAAGCCGTGTCAGTGCCAGGACACCGATCATAATGCAGGACAGCATCAGCAGGTGGAATGTCCACGATTTACCTCCCACATCGTAAAAATCCGACAATGAGAACGGATTATATACGAAGCAAAACACGAAGAAGAACAGCGGCAACAGCACCGCGTATTTCACTTGGCTGGCATAGCCTTTCGAGACTCTCAATGGTGTGTTCATAGCCCTAAAAATTGCCCCAAACCTGTCAAAACCGTCCCTGAATATGCTGGGACTAAATTCAAAAGTCCGGATTTTCGTCCCTAAAATACAGCAATTTTTCCGCCAAACAATGGTTTTGTGACATTTTTCACACCTCTGAAAACACTTTCTTCGTCACAAGGTGCAAATGCGGTACTTTTGCATCAAAGTAGATTAAAAACATCAGCATTATGGAACAGATCATAAACACTTTTGAATATTCCGTGGCCCCGGAGCACATAGACTATCAAGGTCACGCCACCGTGCCTTCCATCTGCGGCAGCATAATCAACGCGATCGGACAGAACATCCGCAAGGAAGGCTGCGGGATAGATGTGATGAAAAAAGCTGGACGTTCGTGGGTCCTGCTCCGCTCGGCTTTCGAGATTGATGAGCGGCCAAATCTTTACGATAATTATAATGTCAAGGTCTGGCCGGTAAAAGGTAAAGGCCTTACTTATAACAGATGCGTAAGGCTTACGGATGCGGACGGTGAGGAGATCGGCCGTGGCACGACGGAATGGTGCGTTATTGACATAGGCACCAGAAAACCGATTTTCCCGGAACTCGGACTCTCGGACGTTGACATCCCTGTCCCTTGCAAGAGTCCAAGACGCATCATCGATTTTCTGCCGGATTTCATCAAGCACAAGGAGGTCGGTTACAGCGAATGTGACTTCAACGGGCATCTTAACAACACCCATTACATTGAGATGTTCTACAACCTTCTGCCTGAGAGTGTGCTGTCAAGCGGACTTTTCACCAGAATCGACATCAATTTCAGACGTGAGGTCCATCGTGGTGATGACGTGATCTTCGGAATCCGCAAGGCAAGCGATGAGGAGTACCTCTTTATGGCAAAAGCGGGAGACGCGACACTTTGCCACGCCTCCCTGCAAGCCCTTTAGCGGTAACTTCGACAGGCTCAGTGACCGAATATCGTGGTCGCTGAACCTGTAGAAGTGTACCAGCCTGTCAAAAACATCGAGCAAGCGACATTAATTCACCCGATTCACCGAAGCCATCCTCCCGATTGACTTGGTCATCACACCTAAGTTCTTTGGAGCCTTGTAGTTGATGTGCGACGCTCCGGTAGCGTCCTCGATCATTAGCGAGTTCGTCACATTCACACTGCAATTAGCCGTTCCAGAAGTCTCAAGCAAGGCGTCCTCTATCTCGGCGTCCATCGCCTTTACATTGGACGCTCCGGAAGCGTCAACCTCCAACTTGCCGACTTTCCCGTTCAGGTTCAATATGCAGGCTCCGGAAGCGTCAACCTCTATTTTCCCGAAGTTCCCGTCCATATTGGTCTTGGCGGCTCCACTGACATCGACCTCGGCCTTGTCGGCATTGATCTTGAAGCTGCCGCTCGCTGCCCCCGAGAGATCGAGTTCAGCCTCGTTGAAATTACCGGTGAGTTTGTAGGAACAGGCCCCGCTTATCTCTGCGTCCAATTTTTCTGCATTGACATTCAATGACTTGATTTTGCTTGCTCCACTCAAATCCAACGAAATTTCCTCTCTTCCAAGGTCAAATGTGTCGTCGCATTTCAGACTTGTGGCTCCCGACATTTCAAGTTTCCTCAGCTTTGGCATCGCGATCTCTGCCTTGCACGTCCAGTTTCCCAATTCTTTCTGAAGCTTTGACGGAATATTCTTGTTCCACCCGATCTTCAGAACACCATTATTGACCCACACTTGAAGATATTCCTTAAGCACGTTCGGCAGAGTGATCTCCACTTTGTACGAGTCTGATTTGACAAGGTTGACCTCGACTATCCCGCTTAGTTCCAACCCGCTGAAATCCTTGCAGTTGAACTTGCATTTGGTGTATTCCGCATCAACTTTTGAGGTTGTTGTCAGATACATTGATTCAGCCGGATACCCCACGGGGGCGGTAAAGCCGGTCGCTGTGAACATTGCGAGCACTGCGGCTCCGATAAACATAAACTTTTTCATAACTCTTTTATTTTGTTGATTTTATCTAATCCGTTAAGTAGCTCTCCATAGTATTCCTTCAGAATATGCGCCTTGGTCTTGTCGTCAAGCTCATCCGGCAACTGGTCAATCATTGCCACATTCTCATTGGTGATGCTTCCCACCGTCGTCGCCCACCTCTCATCCAAATCCTTTGTGAATATCTCTTCGTACATCACCGCGATTTTCTCCGAATATGCCATATACACCGCGACAGGATCATCAGCCACCCCTGCGAACCAATCCACCTCACCTGCCACCGGACGGTCTATGAATATCACAGCGGCCACAACGGCTGCCGCCACGGCTGTCATCGCACTGAATATGCCAGTGAAGAGTCTCTTCCGATGACCGGTCTTGCGGCTGGATTCCAGCATCGTGTCCAGTTTCGCCTCGAACCGGGCCTCGTGTCCGGCCGGCAGTTCCTGATCATTCAGGATCTCCGGATTATTGTCGATATATTCTTTAAAGTCTGTCATATTCATATTTCTTTAATTTTTCGGCCAGTTTCACCCTGCCTCTTGAGAACTGCGTCCTGATCGTGCCTTCCCGTTCTCCTGTCAGGTTGGCGATCTCCTCGTAGTCAAGGCCTTCCAGAAGCACAAGATTCAAAACCAGCCTGTAGTTGTCCGGCAATTCCTCGATGGCCTTGCGGACTTGGGCGACGGCGGCCATAGTCCTGGGAAGCTCGAACTGAGTGTCGCTGTCATATTCAGAAGCGTCGGCGGCATATTCATCAAGGAAGAGCCTCTCGCGCTTTTTCCGTCTGACTGCGTCGATGGATTTCCTGATGCAGGTGCGGCTGAGCCACGTCGCCACTTGCGCCGGATCTTTTGGAGCGATGTCGGATGAGATGAACTTGAGTATGGTGTCCTGCATAATCTCCTCGGCCTCGCCGCTGTCGCGGACAATCCGCAGGCTCGTGTTGTAAAGCCTCCGGGCGTGCGCCTTGTAGAATGTTATGGACTCTTCTCTTGTCATCGTTTTCTTGTCGTTTCACAATATAAACGAATATTTCCGTTGATTGTTACAGAAAATTTCAAAAAAAAGCCCGGAGTCTCTCGACCGCGGGCTTCCACACATTTCATTTGGCTTAAAAGATTCTTGTTTGTGACGATAATCACTATCCACCCGCAAAGTTACCGCTCTGACCCATTCCGCACAATACCAACTTCTTGCGAATCATAGTGCGCATGTCGTGATTAGTAGGTATCACCCCGCTCGCCGTCTATGTCCGAGCGTCTGGTCGCAGACTTATCAGCGAGTTGAATCCGGCCCTTGGGGTCTCAAACGCTCCTCCACGAGCGGCTTTCGGGGCTTGTAGCTGAACTTGTCGGAGTAACGAAGCGGTAACGAAGCGGTAACGAAGCGGTAACGAAGCGGTAACGAAGCGGGTGTTGATCAGGCGGTGGGTCCTCGGCGGTAGTCCATCGGGGTGATGCCGTACAGCTTCTTGAAGGCGCTGTAGAAATTCGGCGCATGATCGAAGCCGCAGCACTCTGCGATCTCCTCGATTGTCAGTCCGGGTTTGGTCTCCAGAAGGTGTCGTGCCCGCTGCATCTTGACTCTCAGCATGTAGGTGGCGGGAGAGTCTCCCGTGATGGCCACAAGCTTCCGATGGAGCTGGCGAGGACTCATGCAGAGCTTCTCTGCCAGGGAGTTCACGTCCAGACAGTGTTTGTCCATAAGCTGATAGATGAGATCCACCGTCTTTGCCAGGAAGCGACGCTCGGCATCTGTGAGGCTCGACCCTTTGTCCGTGCCGCCGTCGCTGCCGCCGCCGAACTTGTCACGCAGACGGTGGTTGCGCTCCAGGAGTTTCTCCACCCTTGTGCGCAGCTCGTCGGTGTTGAACGGTTTGGCGAGATATGCGTCCGCTCCGGCTTCCAGACCACGTATGCGCTCTTCTTCCGTGATCCTCGCCGTGACCACTATTATAGGAATATGGTCGGTGACCTCGTTGCCACGCAACTCCCGGCACACCTCAAGACCGTCCATGCCGGGCATCATCAGGTCGGTGATAATGAGATCCGGAACGAGATCATAAGCCTTTTTCATTCCTTCAACGCCGTTGTCGGCATAGCTCACGGCGTAGCGGTCCATGAGGTGCGATCCGATGTAGGCGGCGATGTCGCTGTTGTCCTCGATGACCAGCACGCGGCACTGGTCGTCAGCTCCCTCATTGTCTGTAAGAGGGTCCTTCGTTTCAGGCAGGAGTGGCGTATTGGCCGCACCTGCCGCCGCGGATTCCTCGGCAATCCGCCGCCGGCTGTCGTTGTGAATCGGTACACTGATCCGGAACCTCGTGCCTTTCCCCACTTCGCTTTCTACGGTTATGGTTCCCTCGATGGCATCCACAATCTGCTTCACAAGCGCCAGTCCCACGCCGGTGCCCACGTGCTGCGTCTCACCCTTGCCTTGGTAGAACGGCTCGAACACACGGGCAAGCGTCTCCTTGTCCATGCCGTAGCCCGTGTCAGCCACATCGATGTGCAGCCGGTCACCATCGCGCCATGACGACAATCTCACCCGGCCGTGCTCCGGCGTGAACTTAAGGGCGTTGGAGAGGAGGTTGTTGACGACCTTGTTCACGTAGTCCGGCACGAAGTCCATCACCACCTTATCCTTGGCGAAGAACTGAAGGTCGATGTTCCTGCTGCGGGCATAGTCTCGGTAGGTCTCGACGATCATAGTGAGCTGCGTCGTGATCTCGCCCTGGCACCAGTCGGCATCGCCCACCTCCGACTTGATCTTCGAGATGTCCAGAAGCTGGTTGATGAGCGTGAGCAGCCCCTTTCCCTGCCGCTCGATGGTCCGCGCCTTGCTTCTCACGTCCTCGGAGTCGGATGCCTGCAGGTCGTGGCTCAGTCCGAGGATTACGGTGAGCGGCGTGCGGAACTCATGTGTGATGTTGGTGAAGAAATTCTCGCGCATGGCCGTGAGGCGCTTCAAGGCCAGATGGTTGCGCCGCAGCATGCGCTGGATGTAGAAGAAAGTCGCCAGCACACCTGTCAGCACGAACAGCACAAGGGCGAAGATGGCATAGCCGGTGTGACGCACCGACCGCTCCCGCTCCAGCCTCATCCGAGCCTCGTTCATGTTCCTTTCCTGCTGCTTGCGCTCGATGTTCAGGCTCGTGTTCTGGATGCGGTTCACCTTCTCCATGTCAAGAATATTGTTCTTCTTGTCGATGGCCTGCTCGTAGGCGGAAAGTGCCGCACGGTAGTCGCCGAGCCGCTTGTAGCGCTTATAGTATAAGGTGTGGATCTCCGCAAGATGCTCGTTCGACCTGATGCGCTCGGCCATCACCCTTGCCTTGCCGAGATATTCCATCGCCTTGGCGTCGTTGCCCGTCTCATTGTGGATGCCGGCCAGGGCGATGAGCGAGTTCAGCGCGTGCCAATCATCCTTGGAGGTCTTCATCATCCTGTAGGCTTCCTCGTACTCCGCCGTGGCCTTGCCATATTCCTTGGCCTTCTCGTAGAGTGAGCCGAAATAGGTGTGGCAGAGCGATATGCCGAGCGTGCTGCCCGCCTCCGTGTTCAGCTGCATCGAGCGGCGGTAATATGCCCATGCCGAGTCCGTCTGCCCCCGATGCTCGTAGATGGAGCCGAGGTTGGCGTAGTTGATGGCCTGTCCCAGAGCGCTATGCAGCTGTCTCTCGCCCTCCAGTGCCATCCGCAGCGCGCTGTCGGCACGCTCGTAGTTGCCGAGTGTCATGTAGATGTTGCCCAGTCCGTTGAGCGACACCACGCGGTTCTTTCGTGCGGCAGACGAGGTGTCGGCGCACTCCTCGCTGAGTTTCAAGGCGCGGTAGTGATATTCCTGAGCGACGTCCAGCACCCCCATCCGCCGGTAGTCGGTGCCGATGTTGTTCAGGGCCTGCACCCATTCCAGCGTGTCGCCGAGAGCTTCAGCCTGCCGCAGCCCCTTGCTGTGGGAGCCAAGCGCCTCCTCGAAGCGGCTCTCGTTGCGCAGCCTCCTGCCCAATTCCCTAAGCGCGACGACGCTGCCGAGCCTGTTCCCCTCACCCTCCAACCGCTTTTGCAGCACCGCAAGCGAGTCCGACCCGCGTACGGCGCGTACGATGCTTTCCGCCTCCCTGCGCTCATCGCCACTGAAGGATGCAGACCCTCCACCGCATGAAACGAACAGGAAACAAATAGGGAAATATATCGCTAATATGCTTTTAATCAATGGTTTATGCTGCCCCCCCCCCTGCGAATGTCAATTGGTTCATTGCAAGGTTGTAAAGAGGTTTTAAGAATATTCTCATGGTTCTTCATGTGTATGTATGTGATGTCATTACTGTCCGCTAAAATAACAAAAAGTTGCATTTCCGACAAGAAGTTAAACGTTTTTCGCCTGAATTCTGCACGTTACCAAAATTCTCGGGTGGAGAGGGTCGCTCGCCTATGGAAAGCATTCTCGGGGGAGACTGTCTTAAAAGTAAAAGTACCCCCAGTGAGGATTGAAAATTCGTAGTCTCCCCTGTAGTGGGGTACATACTTTTCAACTCTCGCCGGGACTTTTCAGACAGTCTGGGGGGAAGCTCGGTGGGTAAACGAGCTTGCTTTGAAGCCTAAAAAAGCCCATTCCTTGAAAAAGTAAAAACTATTCATTGTTTCCTATGATTATCAGTAAGTTACAAGCATAAAATGTCCGATTAGAATAGTCGGGCCGGATGCAGAATGTCCGATTAGAATAGTTTTTTGTCCGATTAGAATAGTCTCTTTCTGGCGGTTTGCCCATATCTTTGCGGATGATAACACGTAAGTATCTCTGATAACAAATCATCAATATCTAATTCAAAAGCAGTATGAACAAAAGTCTAACAAAACCTCTCATCCGGCCGCTTGGCGGCCGATGGGCAAGAGTGTGTCTG
>OJAM01000876.1_pt1 | contig 11880 bp, 9 predicted proteins | sample 1589071 | NCBI WGS metagenome assembly OJAM01 (sample SAMN03283243) | human gut metagenome | biome: human-associated habitat; material: feces | host: Homo sapiens | place: Peru | collected 2012
TTGGATTAAATGATATAACTATTATTGATTTTATTAGACAAGTTTCTATAGAACTAAAAAAATCTAATATTGTATTATTTAAAGATAGATTTCGTTATGACAACATAGAACATTCACTGAATGATTGGGAAAATGATAAATCTAATACTGGATGGATTTTTAAGTATGGAGAAATAAAAAAATGATAACTTTTGAAAAAAATTTAGATAAAGATATTTTTGAATTACATTTTGATGAAGATGGTATAAATTATTTAATAAATTTATTAAATAACTTGAAAAAAAATCAAAAATATATGCATGTTCATTTACAATCAAATAAATATGGTGGAAGTGAATTATCAGATATCACCCAAGGATTTAATTCTGAATTAATAAATCAATTAGATTTGTTTTATTGGAAATGAAAAAATTAATTTTATATTTTTTAATTATTTTCTTTTCTTTTACATCATCAATAAATGCCTGTTATTTTATTGAAACTGAAACCGGTTTCGGTGTATCAACTTCGGTTGGTATGTCAACGGATAAGGGGGAAACAAGCCTTCATCCAAACGGAGAAACTTCCCTTACTTTAAAGGATACCGGACACGACCGCGAACAAATTACCCGCGCGACAATCGGCGCCGGAGTGATTGAGGTTGGTGGAAAAGTTGCGGATGATGCGGAGCTTTCCGGACTTAACCGTGACACATCAAGGGCGCAGGAAATAACCAAGGACCTTACCACCGGTGCACTTGACGCCACTGCCTCCATTGATAACCGAGTATTTACAAGCGAAGGCCGTGCGGAGATTGCGAGGGAACATAAGGAGTTAGCAAAGAATTTAAATACGTTGTTAAAAACTTCTAAAGATAAAATTTTATCTTTGTTTGATTCTATGTCAGATAGTAAAAGAGAACAAATAATTTCAATAACAAAAAAAGGAATAGCGACAAAACTTTCAAAAGCAATTGAAGATGATAAATTAATAATAGATTTAGATGGAATAGAAAATATTCCATCAAATATAACTGAGGCTATGCTATATTTGCAAGAACGTCAGGATGTTAATTTTGATGATTTATCTTCTGATGAACAAAAAATTATATCTGCTATTTATTTAACTTATTCTGTTTCTGATGAGATAAAAAAGGAAAAAGTTAAATTTATTTTATCCAGTGTTGATAAAATATTAAAAGATGATAAAACTATAAATAATTTAGAAGATTATGAGAATTTATCAATTTCTGATAAAAAAGAAACAATAAATAATTTATCTAATATTTTAAATGCTTATAGTGATGATAAAGATTTAGCTATTAAGTTTACTGATAATTTACCAGATAATGTTTATGGAGAAATAAATTATATTGATGAAAGTAGTGCAGAGATTTTGTATAATTCTAAATATTTAGGTAATTTAGGGTCAATGATAAATACTGCATATCATGAAATTGGAGGACATAAATTGACAGAAGATTATATTTCAAGTTCTTCAAATTTATCAGAAGATTACAAATATATAGAATCTAATATGTTTGGTTTATATGTATCATCAGATACAATACTAAAAGATAGTAAAAGTTCTTTATTTCCTGTATATGAGAAACAACCTACAGAAAGTGTTGCATTTTTTACTGGTAATACGGGAGAAGATGCTTTAATGTCAAAAATAAATGAAAGGAAAATGAATTATGGCTCGTGAAATAAGCTTAGAAAAAACAAGAAATATTGGTATCATGGCCCATATAGATGCTGGTAAGACTACTTGTACAGAAAGAATTCTATACCATACAGGAAAGATTCACAAAATGGGTGAAACTCATGATGGTGCTTCTCAAATGGACTGGATGGAACAAGAACAAGAAAGAGGTATTACTATCACTAGTGCTGCTACGACAGCATATTGGAAAGGTTATAGATTCAATATTATAGATACTCCAGGACATGTTGACTTTACTATTGAAGTTCAAAGAAGTTTAAGAGTATTAGATGGTGCTGTTTTACTACTAGACTCACAAGCTGGTGTAGAACCACAAAGTGAAACAGTATGGAGACAAGCAAATGATTATAAAGTACCTAGAATAATATTCTCTAATAAGATGGATAAGATGGGTGCAGATTTCTTTATGAGTTTAAATAGTATCAAGGAAAGATTAGGAGCAAAGAGTTTGCCTATTGAACTTCCTATTGGTGCTGAGGCTGATTTTAGAGGTGTTATTGATTTAGTAGAAATGAAGGCTATTGAATTTGATGGTAGTACAGAAGAAAATGCTAAAGAAATTGAAATACCTGCTGAATTAAAAGATGAAGCTATTGAATATAGAAATAAATTAATTGAAGCAGTTGCTGATTATGACGAAGAATTAATGATGAAATATTTAGATGGCGAAGAGATAGATGTTCCTATGTTAAAAAGAGCAATTAGAAAGGGAACATTATCTGCAGAATTCTTCCCATTTATGTGTGGAACAGCATTAGGAAATAAGGGTATTAAACCATTACTTGATGCAGTTATTGATTATTTACCTGCTCCAACAGATATTGAGGCAATTGAATGCTTTGATGATAAGGGTAATGAAGTAAAAAGGCATCCATCAGATAATGAACCTTTTACTGCTTTAGCATTTAAGGTTATGACAGATCCATTTGTTGGAAAATTAACATTCTTCAGAGTATATTCTGGTACTTTAAAAAGTGGAAGTTATGTAATGAATTCTACTAAAGGTGTTAAAGAAAGAGTTGGAAGAATTTTACAAATGCATGCTAATCATCGTTCTGAAATTACAGAAGTTTTTGCTGGTGATATAGCTGCTGCTGTTGGATTTAAAAATACAACGACAGCTAATACATTATGTGATGAGAAGAAAGTTGTTGTTATGAAGGGTATGGATTTCCCAGAACCTGTTATATCACAAGCTGTTGAACCAAAATCAAAAGCTGACCAAGATAAAATGGGTCTTGCATTAGCAAAACTTGCTGAAGAAGATCCAACGTTTAAAATGAGAACTGATCCAGAAACTGGTCAAACAGTTATTTCTGGAATGGGTGAACTTCACTTAGATGTATTAATTGATAGAATGAGAAGAGAATTTGGAGTTGAAGCTACAGTTGGTGCTCCTCAAGTTGCTTATCGTGAAACGATTACACAAATGGGTGAGTGTGAAGGTAAACATATCAAACAATCTGGTGGTCGTGGACAATACGGTCATGTATGGGTTAGATTTGAGCCTAATCCAGAAAAGGGTTATGAATTTGTTGATAATGTAGTTGGAGGTGTTGTTCCTCGTGAATATATCTCTGTAGTAGATAAGGGCCTTCAAGAAGCATTACAATCAGGTGTTCTTGCTGGATATCCTATGGTAGATATTAAAGCTACATTATATGATGGATCATACCATGATGTTGACTCATCTGAAATGGCATTTAAAATTGCAGCATCTCTTGCTGTTAAAGAAATGAAAAATAAATGTAAGCCTGTACTTCTTGAACCTATTGTTAAAGTAGTAGTAGTGGCTCCAGATGAATATACTGGTGGTGTAATTGGTGATATTACTTCTAGAAGAGGTAAACCACTTGGTCAAGAATCTAGAGGAAATGCAATTGCATTTACTGCTATGGTTCCACTTGCTGAAATGTTTGGTTATGCTACTACACTAAGATCAAATACTCAAGGTAGAGGTAACTATACTATGACATTCGATCATTATGAAGAAGTTCCAAAATCAATTTCAGAAGAAATAATAAAGAAAAATGGTGTAAATTAATAAAACATCTTGAAAAAAAATAAATTTTTGCTAAAATATAATATGTAAACAATTAAGAAAGAGAGGAAAATAAAATGGCAAAACAAAAATTTGATAGAAGCAAACCACATGTTAATATTGGTACAATCGGTCATGTTGACCATGGTAAAACAACATTAACTGCTGCTATATCAGCACATTTAGCTGGAAAAAATGGTAATGAAAAAGTAGAATTTTCAAATATCGATAAAGCTCCAGAAGAAAGAGAAAGAGGTATTACAATCAATACTGCTCATATTGAGTACAGTACTGAAAAAAGACACTATGCTCACGTTGACTGTCCAGGACATGCTGACTATGTTAAAAACATGATTACTGGTGCAGCTCAAATGGATGGTGCAATACTAGTTATTGCTGCTACTGATGGACCAATGGCTCAAACTAGAGAACATATCTTACTTGCTCGTCAAGTTGGAGTACCTAAAATGGTAGTATTCATGAACAAATGTGATATGGTTGATGATGAAGAATTACTAGATTTAGTAGAAATGGAAATCAGAGAATTATTAACTGAATATGGTTATGATGGAGATAATACTCCAATTATTAGAGGCTCAGCTCTTAAAGCTCTTGAAGGTGACCCAGCTTGGACTCCTAAGATTGATGAATTAATGGATGCAGTTGATGAATGGATTCCAACTCCAGAAAGAGATAATGACAAACCATTCTTAATGTCAATTGAAGACGTATTTACAATTACAGGTCGTGGAACAGTTGTTACTGGACGTGTTGAAAGAGGTCAATTAAAATTAAATGATGAAGTTGAAATCGTTGGTTTAAAAGATACTAAGAAAACAGTTGTTACTGGTATTGAAATGTTTAGAAAACAACTTGATTATGCAGAAGCAGGAGATAATGCTGGTGTATTACTTCGTGGTATTGCTCGTGAAGACGTTGAAAGAGGTCAAGTTCTTGCTAAACCAGGAAGTGTTCATCCACATAAGAAATTTAAAGCACAAGTATATGTACTTTCTAAAGAGGAAGGTGGAAGACATACTCCATTCTTTACAAACTACAGACCACAATTTTATTTCAGAACTACAGATGTTACTGGTGTAATTACATTACCAGATGGTGTTGAAATGGTTATGCCTGGTGATAATGTAACTATTACTGTTGAATTAATAGCTCCAATCGCTGTTGAAAATGGTACTAAGTTCTCTATCCGTGAAGGTGGAAGAACGGTTGGCGCTGGTACAGTATCTGAAATTATTGAATAATAAATTATTAAAATAGTACTTTGATAGTACTATTTTTTTAGAGTGTTGACAAAGTTCAATACTCTTTTCTTTTTTTGAAAAATATGGTTGACAAATATTATATTATGTAATATTATTTGATTGTACTATTACAAGTAGTACAAACATATTGTAATATGGAAGGAGTTAATATGATAAAAGTTGATCGTGTTAGTAAGAAATATGATAATGATTTTGTATTGAATAATTTGAGTTTTAATATAAAAGATAATTGTATTTATGGTTTGGTGGGGGCTAATGGTGCTGGTAAGAGTACTTTGTTAAGAATAATTATGGGGATATTTGATGCTAATATGGGTAGTGTTACTATAGATGGGGAAGAGGTTTCTCATAATGTTAAATTAAAACAGAAGATGGTTTTTATTCCTGATGATTTGTTTTTTTATCCTGGGTATACACTTATTGATATGGCTAAGTATTATCATTCTATGTATGATGAGTTTGATATGGATTATTTTAGAGAGTTAGCTAAATTATTAAAATTAAAGGAAAATGTTAAGATTAGTAATTTTTCTAAAGGCATGAAAAGACAATGTGCTTTAATTTGTGCTATAGCTACTAATGCTGATTATATGTTTTTTGATGAGACTTTTGATGGGTTAGATCCTGTAATTAGAAATGTTATGAAGAAGATTATAGTTAAGCAGATGAATAAGAAGAAGACTACTATTGTTATGACTAGTCATAATTTGAGAGAATTAGAAGATGTTTGTGATAATTTAGGATTGTTATATCAGGGTGGTATTTTATTTGAGAGTGATATTGATACAATTAAAACAAATATGTATAAAGTACAAATATCTTTGAAGGGGGATTTTGATAAGGATGATTTTAGTGATATAGATTTACTTAGTTATAAGAAAAATGGAAGTGTTGCTACATTGATAATTAAAGATGTTGATAATACTAGTAAAAAGAAATTAGCTAAGAAGAATCCAATTATATTAGATTATTTGAATTTGACTTTGGAAGAGATATTTATTTATGAGATGGAGGCTATGGGTTATGAATTTGACAAGTTGGTTTAATTTTAAATTTTTGAAAGAGAATTTTAAAAAGTCTAGAGCAATAATATTGCTATGTATATTTTTATTACCTATTTTAACTGTTATTACTAATTTAATAAAAATATCTGATAGTAGTGATTTTGTACCTGGTATATATCATTTATCTTATTTGTTTATAATAGGATTATATATAATACCTATTGTATTATCTATTACATTGTTTAGTTTTGTATTTAAGAGAAAATCTTGTGATTTTGTTATGTCATTTCCTATTACTAAAAAGCAAATATTTATGACTAATACTGTTGGTGGAATAGGCGTACTACTTATTTTAAATATTCTTAATTGTTTAATGTTATTTTTGGTAAGTTTGATATCTTCAAATATTTTTATACCTGGTAGAATGATATTTGATATCTTCTTGTTATGGACTGTGGCATATATATTTGTTTTTGTAGTTAGTAATATAGCTATAAGTGTTTCTGCTAATAAGATAACTTCTGTTGTTGTAGTATTACTTATTTTGTTTTTAATTCCTTTTTTACATACTTTTATTACTGTTAATGGTAGTCAATTTAATGATAGGGCAGATTGTATTCTTTATGAGACTAGATGTATAAATAATGATGTAAATAATGATTACTATGATATTAATTATAATGTTGTTAGAGATAGTAATTATACAGTACCATATTTACTTATAAGTAAAGTTTTCTTGAATGATAGCAAATTAAATTATAATGTTTCTATTGTTAAAACTTTTGTATTAAGCTTGATATATATTTTTGTAGGGTTATCACTTTTTGATAGGAAGAAGTTTGAAATTGTTGAGACATCATTTAAGAATGAAAAGATTCATTTGTTTGTAAAGAGTTTGACTGTTATTCCATTTTTGGCTTTGGGTTATTTAGTGTTTAAGGAAAGTGGTTTTTCTTTTGAATATATGACTTATTATATTTTATTGTTGGCTATTATTATTACTTATCTTATTATATATGATTTAATAACTAGAAAGAGAGTATTAAATGTATTTAAGTCTTTGTTATATACTTTATTTGCTTTGGTATTTGTAATTCTTTTAGGTATGACTTCTTCTTTGAATAATAAGAAATATTTAGATGTAGGTAATATAAAAGAAATTACTTTGAGTGATAATAATAAGTTAATGAAAAGTGGTAGTACAAGGGATAGTGAGTTAATAAAATATATTTTTGATAATTGTAAAAATTATGATGAATATGAAGAAAATATTATATCTGTTAGTATTAGGAATGGTTCTTTTACATATTATTTTGATTTAATGTTTGATGATAGTGAATATACATATATAGTAGATAAATTAAATAAAGATGATTATTATAAGAAGAGTATTGATAATAGTAAGCCTTATGTTATTTTGGATAATTTAAATAATAGGGTATTAAGAGATAGCAAATTAGTTAATGATATTATAATGGATTATGATCTTGGATATTATGATAATGGTGGTAATTTGTTATATGGGGTAGATTTATATTTTTATGATAATTATAGTATTAATAATTTGGAAGTAGTAGTTTTAGATGAAGAATTGAGACATGATTTGATTAATTATTATAATAATGAAACTATGGAATATTTAAAGTCTAATAATATATATATATATCGTGTTGTGGTACGTGATTTTGATAGTGAGGAGGATTATTATTTATCTGGTAATAATATTCAAAAATTAATAAATGTGGTTATGGATAAAGATTTGGAATTAGATTTTGATAAGTCTTATGTATGTATAAGGTTATATACTTCTGATAGGGTTTATAAGCTTATTATTAATGATTTTGATTTACTTGAGGAAATGAAATCATATGAGAGTGAATGGTGAATATAATGATGGGATTAGATATTAATTTAGACTATCAAAGTAGAATACCTATATATGAACAAATAGTAAATAATATTGAAAAATATGTTGCTGTTGGTATTTTGAGGGAAAAGAGTCAGATTCCTTCAATAAGAGAATTGGCGAATAATTTGGGTATTAATCCTAATACGGTAAAGAAAGCATATGATATATTAGAAAATAAGGGCGTTATTATGACTATTAGTACTAAGGGGACTTTTATTTCAAATAATACAAAGATGGTATTAGAAAATAAAATAGATAAAGAGATTAATTTGATTAAAGATAAGATTAGGGAATTGGAGAATATGGGAATAAGTAAGAAAGAGATAATCGAAAGGATAGAGAAATGAGTTTATTAGAAGTTAAGAATTTAACGAAGGTTTATGGGGAGAAGTCTACTTTGGTTAAGGCTTTGGATGATGTTTCTTTTAATGTTAATGAAGGGGAATTTGTGGCTATTGTAGGTTCTTCTGGCAGTGGTAAATCAACTTTATTACATATTTTAGGAGCGGTTGATAGACCTACTAGTGGTAGTGTTTTTGTAGGAGATGTTAATGTATTTAAGCAAAAGGATGAGGATTTGGCTGTTTTTAGGAGGAGAAAGGTAGGATTAATTTATCAATTTTATAATTTAATTCCGATACTTAATGTTCGTGAAAATATGACTTTACCTATATTGTTAGATGGAAAGAAGCCTGACGAGAAGTATTTGAATGAATTAATTCTTTTATTGGGATTATCTAAAAGAATTAATCATTTACCTAATGAGTTATCTGGTGGTCAACAACAAAGAGTATCTATAGGAAGAGCTTTGATGGCAAAACCTGATATTATAATGGCTGATGAACCTACGGGTAATTTGGATTCTAAGGCTAGTATGGAAATTATGAACTTATTGAAATTATCTAATGAAAAATATAATCAAACTATTATTATGATAACGCATGATATGGAGTTGGCTAAAAATGCTGGAAGAATTATTACTTTAGAAGATGGTAAGATAGTTAAGGATGAGGTTAATAATGAAAATATTGAATGAATTAACTATTAAAAATTTACTTCAGAATAAAAAAAGGACTATTGTAACAATAATTGGAATTATATTATCTGTGGCTTTAATGGTGGGAATAGGGTTGTTATTTTCATCATTTCAGAATTATATGATTCAAGAAGTTATTTCTAATAAGGGTGAATATCATGCTGTGTATAAGAATTTAGATGGTAATGATATAGATAAGGTAAGTAAGATAAATAAATTAAAATATTTTTATAGAATTCCTTTGGGATATGTAAAAATTAATTCGAATAATGATTATAAACCATATATGTATATTGAAGAAGTTAATGATGAGTTTTTTAATCAGGTTAATTTAATTAGTGGCTCATTTCCTAAGAATAATCATGAACTTGTTATATCTGAACATGTGATTACTAATGGTGGTGTATCTTATAAAATAGGGGATAAGATTAAATTAAATTATGGTAAGAGAATATTAAATGAAGAATATGTTATGGATAATGATATAGGATATGAAGAAGATGAGATTTTAGAGATAACTGATTCTTTTGAATATACTATTGTGGGTATTATGAAGAGGAATAATTATGAAGATTATCAGGCTCCTGGATATTTGGCTATAACTCTTCATGAAGGTAATATAGATAAGGCTTCTTTATATGTTATATTTAATAAAAAGAATAAAATTATAAATCAAGCTAGGGATTTGGGAGAAAAACTTAATTATTCTTTAGATAATATTGAGTATAATACTTCTTTACTTGCTATGTATGGGGAGACAACTTATGGTAATATATTTCAATCTATGGTTGGTATGCTTGTTATTATGTTATCTTTGGTTTCAATAGGTTGTATAATAGTTATATATAATTCTTTTGCTATATCTGTTATGGAGAGAAAAAAACAATTTGGTCTTTTATCTAGTATAGGTGCTACGAAAAGGCAGATTTCTTATATGGTGTTATTTGAAGCTTTCTTGGTAGGAATAATAGGAATTGTTTTGGGAATTGCTAGTGCATATTTGGGTATTGGTATAGTTTTGGTAATTATTAATCATTTGATTGGAAATGTATTGGAAATAGATTTGCAACTTGTTACTAATTCAATGTTTATAGTTATACCTGTTATATTTATGATAGTGGTAATATTTATATCAGCTTTGATACCTTCAAGAAGAGCTAGTAAAATATCTCCGATAGAAGCTATAAGACAGAATGATGATATTAAAATTAATAAGAAAAAGGTTAAAACTAGTAAATTAATTACTAAGTTGTTTGGTGTAGAGGGGGATATTGCTCTTAAGAATATTAAAAGAAATAAGAAGAAATATCGTGTTACTACGATAAGTTTGTTTATTAGTATTGTGTTGTTTATATCATTTTCTGCTTATATGAATTATACTTTAAATACTACTGATAATGTTTTTACTAGTTTTCCTTTTGATGTTGCTATATCTTATAATAATATTTTAGAGAATGATGATAAAGTAATAAAGGAAATGTTAAGTAATGATAGTGTTAAGGATTATATATCATATAGATTTTTAACTATACCTATTAGGAATAATTTAAAGTATACTGATGAGTATATTAAATATAATGATGTGGAAGATATTCTTTATGATTATATTAATGTTATTGTTTTAGATGATAAATCATATGATGATTATAAGAATAGTATAGGTTTAAAAGAAGATAAAATAATACTTTTAAATAAGTATCAAGGGGTAAGTTATGCTGATGGTAAGAGAGTTAATTATGATGTTTCTGTAGTAGATAATGAAAATATTAAGTTAGATGTTTGTAATTTTGCAAATGTAGATAGTGAGGATGTTAGTAATAATCTGGATAAGTATTGTAATATATATTTGAAAGATATATATGTGACTAATGAATATCCATATTTAATGCCAGAATTTAATAGGATACCACCTTATAAGTTAATAATTAATGATAAGTTGTATTCTAAGATATTGAGTGATTATGATATAAATGGTAGTGCTATAAATATTGTTAGTAATAATACAAAAGAGCTTGATGATATTAGTAGTAATTTATCTGATAATATTAGTTATTTAAATATTAATGAGGCAAATAAGACTTCTAATAATATTGTTTTAGCTATTAAGATATTAATGTATGGTTTTATTTCTTTGGTTACTTTGATTGGGGTTACTTCTGTTTTTAATACTATATCAACGAGTATGGCATTAAGGAAAAAAGAATTTGCTGTTTTAAGGAGTATTGGTTTAACAAGAGGGGGATTTAATAAGATATTGTTTTTTGAAAGTTTGTTTTTTGGTGTTAAATCATTAGTGTATGCTCTTCCTGTGTCTTTTGGTATAATATGTTTGATACATTTATCTTTAGCTAATGTGTTGGATATAAGTCATTTGTTAATACCTTGGAATAGTATTATATTATCTATAGTAGTGGTATTTGTAATAGTATTATTAACTATGTTATATTCTACGAATAAGATAAAAAAACAAAATATTATAGAACAAATTAGAGAGGAGAATATTTAATTCTTAAGGTAATTGCATAAAAACTTATAAACTAGGTATAACATGAAAAAAGAGATTTTCAATATTCTTAAAATCATGATTATATCTAGTTGTTTTTTGATTTAGAGTTAACTTTTCACCCATTTCCAATGCAGACAGCATTCAATATTCCAATGACTTCTAGTTGCATCTCTGAAAGTCTCAATATTAATTTTTTAAGCAATATTAGTTTGTGTTCCAATTGCATCAATGGTAACAAATAGCCCTAAAATATCAATAAGATCTAATAACTTTGGAATGGCAGTAATTTCATTAGATTTATTATTTACTTTGACTTGACTAATAGAAATACCCATTTCATTTAAAAATGCAGAAACAATATATGGAGTATTACCTCCATTAATTTTATCAGTAGCAC
>OJAM01000879.1_pt1 | contig 11841 bp, 12 predicted proteins | sample 1589071 | NCBI WGS metagenome assembly OJAM01 (sample SAMN03283243) | human gut metagenome | biome: human-associated habitat; material: feces | host: Homo sapiens | place: Peru | collected 2012
GGACATCCTCATCTGGCTGGAGGAGAACGACATCGACTACGAGGATTTCGGGTGCTACTCCACCGAGAGCGTGGACTATCCCGTATTCGCTGAAAGGGCCGCACGGGCGGTGGCCGCCGGGGAATGCGACAAGGGCATCGTGATCTGCACCACGGGTATCGGCGTTTCCATCGCCGCCAACAAGGTGAAGGGTATACGCTGCGCGCTGTGCACCGACTCTCTCCAGGCGGAGATGACGCGGCGGCACAACGACGCCAACATGATGGCGCTGGGTGCCGGCATCACCGGCGGCAACCTGGCCAAGCGGATGGTGGAGATTTTCCTGCACACGGAGTTTGAAGGTGGACGTCACGCCCGGCGTGTGGCGCTGCTGGACGCGATACAGTAAACAGGAAAACGTATTTGTGAGGTAAACGCCTATGGCAACAAAGGGATACAACAGCTACCATGGCCGAATGTCCGGCGGAAAGATCGCGCTGATCGTGGTGCTGGCGCTGGTACTGGTGGGCGCGGTGGCCTATCTGGCATTGCAGAACTATGTGGTGTACGATGAGGCGGGCAACGCCACCATCGACCTTCCTTTTTTCCACAGGAAGGACGACCGTGATGACAAAACGGATGACAGCGCCGTCGACGGCACCGGAGACCGGGATGACATCGTGGACACGGTGGTGCCGGAGCATCCCCATGTGAAGGTGGCGGCGCTGCACGGCACGCGGCTGCCGGATGACTGCCTGTGGTGGGGCGCGGACTACATCATGAACACGCTGGCACCGGAGGACCTGGTGCTGGCGGCGGACGGCGGCCTTGCATTTTTGCAGAAGGCGGGCATTGTGCCGTCGCTGCGGATGACCCGAACGGCCCGGTCTGCGCCCAGGGTCACGGTGCAGTCACCCTCCACCGTGGTAAGGCAGGCCAGGCGAACGCCGCGTCTGAGAGCCGCCGCCCCCAGCAGAGAGGTTTCCCGAGGGTCGGGAGAGGACAGCGCCCCCTGAACCGTCACCCGGCACTTGCCGCAGCGCCCCTGCCCGCCGCAGGGACGGTCGGGGTGCAGTCCCGCCCGCTCCAGCAGGCGGGACACGGACACGGGCGCACCGTCCCATGCCAGCTCTGTTGTCCTGTCGCCGTTTGTGATCCGGATCATGGTCGTGTCTCCTTTTTTGTTCTTACAGAAAAACAGGCCCCCGCACCTCGGCGGGGGCCTGTCCTGTCATGCGATCAAAGCTGATCCAGTGCCTGCTTCAGGTCTGCGATGATGTCTTCCACATTCTCCAGACCGACGCTCAGACGGATCAGGCCCGCTGCGATACCGGAAGCGGCCAGCTCCTCCTCCGTATAGGTGGAATGGGTCATGGACGCGGGATGCTCGATCAGCGTCTCCGCGTCGCCCAGGGAAACGGCCACCGTCACCAGATGCAGAGAGTTCACCAGCTTGACGCCGGCGGGACGGCCGCCCTTGACCTCGAAGGACAGCATGCCGCCGAAGTCCGCCATCTGGCGGGCCGCCACCTCGTGGCGCTCGTGGCTCTCCAGACCCGGATAGTAGACCTTCTCCACCGCGGGATGGGCGTCCAGGAACGCCGCCACCTGGCGGGCGTTCTCGCAGTGGCGGGCCATACGGATCTCCAGGGTCTTCAGGCCCCGCAGGATCAGGAAGGCGCAGAAGGGATCCATGACCGCGCCGGTCATGTCCTTCAGGCCGAACATCCGCACCTCGGAAATAAAGGACTTTTTGCCCACCACGAAGCCCGCGATAACGTCGCCGTGGCCGTTGAGGTACTTGGTGGCGGAGTGTACCACCACGTCAGCGCCCAGCGCCAGCGGGTTCTGCAGGACAGGGGAGGCGAAGGTATTGTCGCAGACCACCATGATGTCCTTGTTGTAGCCGTGGGCAAGCTCCGCCACGGCGGCGATGTCGGTGATCTTCAGGTTGGGGTTGGCCGGCGTCTCCAGATACACGGCACAGGTGTTGGGCTTGAGGTGCGCCTTCAGCGCCTCCAGATCGGAGGTGTCGATGAAGTCCACCTCCACGCCGTAGCGGGTCATGCCGTGGTTCAGCAGGGCGAAGGTGCAGCCGTACAGCGTGCCGTCGGCAATGATGTGCTTGCCGGCGCCGGCGATGGTCCACAGGCAGGCGGAGATGGCGCCCATGCCGGACGCGCAGGCCACGGCGTCCTCGCCGCCTTCCAGCGCGGCGATCTTGGCCTCCAGCACGGAGGTGGTGGGGTTGCCCAGACGGGTGTAGATATAGCCGTTCTCCTGACCGGCAAAGCGGCGGCCACCCTGCTCGCAGCTGTCAAAAACGAACGTGGAGCTCTGATAAATGGGGGTCGCCAGCGCGCCGTACTGCGCGTCCTTCACGTTGCCGGCGTGGATGGCCTTGGTGCCGATGCCGCAATTCTCGTTCAACATACATACTCCTCCTAAAGCACTTTCAGATGTCGTACAGCCGTGCAGGAGCAGTGCCTACAGTATAGCACATACCAGCCCCCGCTTGTCAACCGGAGCGCCCCGCGGCGCAGCTTTCTTTGTTCCAATTGTCGAAACCGGTTAACATATCTGTCCTCTGTATGCTAACAAATGGTGAAAAGAATGTCAACCGCTACACATCCGCCAACTATGCCGAAAAATTTCTCTATTTTTTGTGCGTAATGACGGTAATTTAATGAAAAATACCCCTCTCAGCCCGAAAAACGGGGTGTTTCCGGCGTCAGGAGACCGCCCTGCGCCGCCGGGAGCGGAAGGGGAGGTTTCTGTATAAATAGAATTGGTATGGCGAAATTTTTCACTAAAACAGGGAAATATTGACATTATCGTCAACGGTTGCTATAATTAACGAAACCAATTTCGTTTCCTTTCCGAAAACCAGGCAAAGCGGCGGCACACAGCCGCACCCGGCGGGCCAAAACGGCGGCGCTGTCTGTTTTCACGGAAGATACGCCGAGAGGAGGACGCGGTATGGAGCGCAAATCCATTACCATCAGCGATATCGCCAAACGCACGGGAGTCTCAAAGACCACTGTCTCCCGCTATCTGAACGGGAAATACGAATTTATGTCGCAGCAGACCCGCGACCGCATCTCCAAGGAGATTTCCGACACCGGGTTCCGGCCCAACCGCCTGGCCAACAGCCTGAAAACGGATTGCAGCGACCTGATCGGCGTGGTCATGTCGGACATCATGTCCAGCCAGACGCCCCACCTTCTGGGCAGCATCTGCGATACCTGCACCAAGCACGGGAAGAAGGTGGTGGTGGTCAACAGCGAGAACGACCCCGAGAAGGAGCGGCTGATGACCCTGGATCTGCTGGACCAGCGGGTGGAGGGCCTTCTGGTCATCAGCGGCTACAACAGCGACTTTTACCAGAATCTGGACCGGGAGCGGCTCCCCGTGGTGCTGGCGGACCGCGTTTCCGAGCATGTGGATATGGACTCCGTGGTGGTCAACCACGCGGAGAGCACCCGCCATGTGGTGAATTACCTGCTGAAGCAGGGCTATCAGCGCATCGTGATTCTGCAGCGGCCCCACATCAACCCGTACAACACGCCGGCCATCCGCGTGGCGGCCGCCAGCGCCGCCTGCCGGGACTTCTTCGGGGACGACAGCCACTGTGTGCAGGTGCAGCTGTCCTCCGACTGCAAGCAGCGCCGCGTGGGCTTCGAGGAGGTGTCCCGGGTCATGGAGCAGTACTACGCGGAGAGCCGGGAGATCCCCACCGCCATTTTCGTGTCGGAGATCTCCATTATGCTCCACGCGGTGTGCAGCTTTTACCGCGCCGGCATGAAGCGCTCGCCGCAGTTCACCATCGCGGGCTACAGCGATGAGAACATCAGCGACATGTTCGTGCCGCCCATCTGCACCATTGAGCAGCCGCTGGAGCGGATGGGCCAGCTGGCCGTGGAGCGGCTGCTGTACCGGATCAGGATCCGCAAGACCAGCGACGAGGTCCCCATCGGCGAATCCAGCCGTCTGAGCTGCCGGATCCGTCTGAGCGAGATGGAAAAATAGGCACCTGCATGCCGGAAAAGAGGCTATTTTCATGCAGTTTCATTACAGTACAGACACGAAAGACCTGCGCGCCGCCATGTATTACGGCGTTCTGATGCGCAATGCGGCCTTCGGGCGGATCATGCTGGTGCTGCTGCCGCTGGCGCTGCTCTACTTCTTCGGCGTGACCTGCGGGCTGTGGCCCGACATCCCCGCCATCTCCTATGTGGTGCTGGCCTGCGGCATCTGGGTCCTGATCCTGCTGGGAAACGCGGAGCGGGCCATCATGAAGCACAGCCGCAGCGCTGACTCCCTGCTGGGCGTGGGGATCGACGTGAAAATACAGGACAACTGGCTGTTCGTGGACATTGCCGACCGGGATTTCCACTTCAAGGGAAAGCTCTCCGAGCTGGCCGGCGCGGTGGAGCTGAAGCGGGTGGTGCTGCTCTATGTCAACGCGCAGCAGACGTTTATCATCCCCAAGCGCGCACTGCCGGACGAGGCGTATTTCATGCGCTGTCTGGGGCACATACCCGCCGACCGCTTCATCCGGGAAAGCGATGGCAGCGGAACGCGGCGCTTCGCCTTCTGGCGGCGGAAGAAATAAGCCGCAGAAGCAAACCACATAAAGCAGCAGGGGAGGCAGACTTGCCGCCCCTGCTTTTTCGTCCCCGGCGTCAGGCAGCGCGCGCCGTTGCGGCAGGCCGCTTCAGGCCGCGCAACCGCCACAAATTCACGCCCCTCTTTCTATCGGCATTTATGGATACTGCACAAAATCCGCTTGTTATTTTTATCGCTTATTGCGGCTGAAAAGTATTTGACACACGTTGTGTTCGATGTTACACTACAGTCAGCAGCTATATTAACCGGTTTCGTTAACCGGTATTTGCTTCGGCAGCCGTCAGAACAGATACCGACAGGCCGAAGGATCCCCCCGACAGATGAACCAACCGATAAGCAGAAAGAGGCAACAAAATGTTTGATGTGATCAAAACCTACGAGAAAGTCCCCGATGAGATCGTGGAGCGCTACGCCGTGCTGGAGGAGAGCGCGTCCATTAACGAGTCCATGCCCAACAAGGACGGCGCGCTGTGCTCCCGCATCCGCGCGATCTGGCCCGGGCTGCGCATGTGCGGCACGGCGCTGACCGTCCAGTGCGGCATCGGCGACAACGTGATGCTCCATAAGGCCATCTCCATGGCAGGCCCCGGCGACGTGGTCATGGTGACCAACGGCGACTTCGACGAGGCGGGCGGCCTGTTCGGCGGCATGATGGCGGCTTCCCTGAAGTCCAAAGGCGCAGCCGGTCTGGTGATGGAGGGTGCGGTCCGCGACACCATGCTCATCAAGGAGCTGGAGTTCCCCGTATTCGCCCGGAACGTGTGCATCAAGGCCACCACAAAGCTCTGCCCCGGCAAGATCAACCACCCCATCGTCATCGGCGGCGTGTACGTCAAGCCCGGTGACCTGGTGTTCGGCGACAACGACAGCGTGGTCGTGGTGCCCCGGGAGATCGCCCTGCAGGTGCTGGAGGTCGCGGAGCAGCGCGAGCACAACGAGGAGGGTCTGCTGCAGCGCATCCTCAACGGCGAGACCACTACCTTTGAGATGTTCCGCGCCAACTACGAAAAGCTCAACCTCAGCGAGGAACCCGATCAGCACTGATCGCAAGCCACAAATCAGGAGGAAAAGCAATGAAAATCACGAAAGTTACTCCCTATCCCTTTTTTGCCGGTCCCAAGAACCTGATGCTCTGCCGCGTGGACACCGATGAGGGCGTGTACGGCTGGGGCGAGGCCTATGTGGTGCAGGGCAAGGAAAAGGCGGTGCAGCTGTACATCGAGGCCATGGAGGCCTATATGATCGGCCGCAGCCCCTTTGAGATCAAGCACTCCGGCACGGCTATGTTCGACGACTTCTCCATCCGCCGTAGCAGCTGCGATTTCTATGCCGCGTGGAGCGCCATTGAGATCGCCATGTGGGACATCGCCGGTAAGGTCTGCGGCCAGCCGGTGTACAACCTGCTGGGCGGCCCCTGCCGCGAGAAGATCCGCCTGTACGCCAACGGCTGGTGGGGCGGCGCCAAGAGCATCGACGAGCAGCTGAGCAAGAAGTAAAGCCTACATAGCGAAACGAAAAGAGAGAGCCGACAAGGCTCTCTCTTTTGCTGCCGGGAAAGGAAAAAGGCTTCCGACTCGTACAGTCGGAAGCCTTTTGCAGCGGTTACGCGTCCTTTTACTTCAGGCTCTCCGCCACGGCGACAGCCACCGCGACGGTCGCGCCGACCATCGGGTTGTTGCCCATGCCGAGGAAGCCCATCATCTCCACGTGCGCGGGCACGGAGGAGGAGCCGGCGAACTGAGCGTCGGAATGCATACGGCCCATGGTGTCGGTCATGCCGTAGCTGGCGGGGCCGGCGGCCATGTTGTCCGGATGCAGGGTGCGGCCGGTGCCGCCGCCGGAGGCCACGGAGAAGTACTTTTTCCCCTGCTCGATGCATTCCTTCTTATAAGTGCCGGCCACGGGATGCTGGAAGCGGGTGGGGTTGGTGGAGTTGCCGGTGATGGACACGTCCACGCCCTCGGCGTGCATGATGGCCACGCCCTCGCGGACATCGTCCGCGCCGTAGCAGCGGACATTGGCCCGCTCGCCCTCGGAATAGCGGATCTCCCGAACCACCTTCAGCTGGCTGGTGTAATAGTCAAACTGGGTCTGGACATAGGTGAAGCCGTTGATGCGGCTGATGATCTGGGCAGCGTCCTTGCCCAGGCCGTTGAGGATGACCCGCAGGGGCTCCTTGCGGGCCTTGTTGGCGTTCTTCACGATGCCGATAGCGCCCTCAGCGGCGGCGAAGGACTCGTGACCGGCCAGGAAGGCAAAGCACTTGCTCTCGTCGCTGAGCAGCATAGCGCCCAGGTTGCCGTGGCCCAGACCCACCTTGCGGTCGTCGGCCACGGAGCCGTCGATGCAGAAGGACTGCAGGCCCACGCCGATCATCCTGGCGGCCTCGGCGGCGGTCCTGACGCCGGACTTCAGGGCGATGGCTGCGCCCACGGTGTATGCCCAGCAGGCGTTTTCAAAGCAGATGGGCTGAATTTCCTTAACGATCTCATAGGGATCGAAGCCCCGGGCCTTGCAGATGTCCCGGCACTCCTCCACGGAGCCGATGCCGTACTGAGCGAGGACGCCATTGATCTTGTCGATTCTTCTTTCGTAGCTTTCAAACAGTGCCATTTTTCCGTCCTCCTCTTATTCCTGCCGGGGGTCAATATACTTGGCGGCGTTGTCGAACTGACCATAGTGCCCCTTGGCCTTTTCCAGAGCCGTGGCGGCGTCGTCGCCCTTTTTGATGAAGTCCATCATCTTGCCCAGGCTGATGAACTCATAGCCCACGATCTCGTTGTCCTTGTTCAGGGCCACCCGGGTCACATAGCCCTCGGCCATCTCCAGATAGCGGGGGCCCTTGGCCTTGGTGGCGAACATGGTGCCCACCTGGCTGCGCAGGCCCTTGCCCAGGTCCTCCAGAGAGGCGCCCACGGACAGGCCGCCCTCGGAGAAGGCGGACTGGGAGCGGCCGTACACGATCTGCAGGAACAGCTCCCGCATGGCGGTGTTGATGGCGTCGCACACCAGGTCGGTGTTCAGAGCTTCCAGAATGGTCTTGCCGATGAGGATCTCGGAGGCCATGGCGGCGGAATGGGTCATGCCGGAGCAGCCGATGGTCTCCACCAGCGCCTCCTCAATGATGCCGTTCTTGATATTCAGCGTCAGCTTGCAGGCGCCCTGCTGGGGAGCGCACCAGCCCACGCCGTGGGTAAAACCGGAAATATCGGAGATTTCCTTGGCCTGGACCCACTTGCCCTCCTCGGGGATGGGAGCCGGACCGTGATAAGCGCCCTTGGCGACGGGACACATATGCTGTACCTCAGTGGTATAGATCATAGCGAATTCCTTCCTTCTAAATAATGAGGGATGTCCTCTTATACGCCATTATAGCAAGCCCACCGCGAATTTGCAAGTAATATTCCGAACATTCCGTGCAGCAGATGGTGAGACGATACGTTTTTGCTGATTTGCTGCATCCTGTAGGACAGGTCTCTATCAAGTGTATCGTCATGGGGGCGAATAGCCGCGCCGTCTTTATCCGTTGGAAAGGCAATCATGCTATTCCTCCGCTCCGAATCCCATAGCACTTTTTCACGAACAATTTGGAAAAAGTTCTTGCCAAGCAGGGGTATTCGATTGTATACTTATATCCGTCGGCAAGCGTATTCCGGGAACAAGAGATGTTCCCATTGAAATCCATTGGAACTTTTAATGTAAAGTTGTTCTTATATGATTGCAGCAGAGCAAAAGGCCCGGGTCACCTATGACAACATCCTGCGTCTGTCCGACGATCCGGACGTCAACGACGTCATCAAGTTCCTGCGGGCGCGGGAGATCGTGCATTTCCAGCGCTTCGGTGAAGGGCTGCGGCTGGCTAAGGAGAAGATGGATCAGAAGAACCTGTATTTCGTGAACCCTTCGTTTGACCAGTAATCCCCTGCGAAAAGGCACCAAAATCAGAACACCCCCTGCCAGGCGGCTCAGTGCGCTGCCCGGCAGGGGGTGCTTTCTATTATTCATTATTCCGTCATGGGAATATTATTCTGGCCCAACAGCTTTTCAAAGCGGCGCAGCTGCAGAGGCGTCATCCGGTCCCGGTACTGCATAAACAGCTTTTTTACCTGGCGGGTGTCCCCCTTCCCCAGATAACGATTCATGGTGCGCTCCAGACTCTCACTGGCAGCGGAACTCAGGGACGTCTTTTTCCCGCCGCTCTTGGCCGAAGAACGGGAGCTGCCGCCGCCTTTTCCTGTGCTCTCCAGCTTCTGCTGCGCCAGAGCGGCGTCCTGCTCCTGCTTCGCCCGGCTGGCGTAATATTTCATCAAGGCCAGATAGTTGCTGTAGTCCTGCCTTTCCAGGGATTCATAGCGGTCCCGGGCCTGGCGGGAGGCGTTCTGCCAATCCTCCACCTGGTCCCGCCACTGGTCATAGGCGGATGCGTCCTGTCCCTGCAGCAGCTTGTACTGGTCCAGCAGTGCCTGTCCCTGACTCTCGTACCGGTCCCAGGCGTTCTGCTGCAATTGCGGCACCAGTGCCGCCAGCTCCTGCATATAGCGGCCATACTCCTGCTGGCCGGCCTGCTGGGCATATGTGGAGTCATACCCGCCGGTCAGGCCAGCCGCCTGCCCCAGGGCATTCTCCATGGCCGTCTGTCCCTGACGCTGGTACAGCCGGGCGTAGCGCTGGAACGTGTCATCCCGGCTGGGGTCATAAGCAAAGGGCCCGCGCCCCTCCATCTGCCGCAGCAGCTCCTCCATGCGTTCCGTATAGGGGGAGGTATAATCTTCGGGCCGGTTGGCCGCCAGCTCCTCCCAGCTGCGCTTTGCGTCCTGGGTCTCCCGGGATGGCGTATACCCCTTCTCCAGGTCTGCCAGACGATCCTGTGCCGATTGAACGCCCAGGCTGGCCCAGGTCTTGCTGCCCGCCACGCCGTCCGGGGTCATGCCCACCCGGCGCTGATAGTCCATCAGGGCTGCCAGTGTCTTTTTCCCGAATCCGCCGTCCACGTCCAGGGAATAGCCCTCCCGATTCAGAGCCTGCTGCAAGCGGCGAACCTCCTGTCCGGAGGAACCGTACCGTATCGTTGGATAGCTTGATGCCATATCGTTCATCCTTTCTTTTCACGCCGTTCTGCGCCAGATGTTCACGGCCAGATACGGCGGCATATTGCTGTGGGGCTGTCCTCCGCCGGTCCTGCCGTCCTTTTCACCGGTATAGGCATTGACCGTGCCGCCCGGGTTCACCAGCCGGACAGCTCCGGTGCCGGTGGTGCTGCTTTGGCCGGTATAGGTATACCCATGTCCGTGGCTGGGAAGCTCCTGCACCGTCAGCGTGTGCTCCGCCTGGCCGCCGGTACTGCCCAGGGAATAGGTATCCCCCGCCGCCAGCAGAAACCGGTCCTTCACCTGTTCCCAGGTGCCGCCGAACAGCGTCTCCGGACTTATCTCCGATGCGGACAGATATATGCTGCCTACCGGCCACACGGCATCCAGCAGGCGCTTGCCCCGGAACCATACGTCCCAGTCCGGCGCGATATCAACGGCCTTGTCGTGCTCGGCGTACTTGCCCACGCCCACGGCCGTGCCGCCTTGGGCCAGATGTACTGCCACCGCCGCCGTGGGGATGGCGTATTCCACCGCCCGCACGGACCCCAGCGCATCCACCGCCGACAGCTCCAGATCATAGGATGCGGTTTTCAGCACCCCCTCAATGGTCTGCTCCTGCCCGTTTTCCAGCTCACGCAGCAGATCGACCGCGATCTCGTTACGCTGATCGACCGTCAGATACGGCGCAAGCGCCACCATCGCCTCGCCCGCGTGCTCCCGTACCGGCAGGTGCTCGCTCACCGACAGGAGGTTTGAAAGGTGCATTGCGGTGTGGAAGGCATTTTCCGGACACCGTATTGCGTCGTCGCACAAAATGTCGATCTGTACGAGCTTCACCGTCCAATGCACCGCGTTTTTCAGGTTGCTCAGATAAAGGTAGGACGCCTCCGGCAGCTCGTCCGCCGTCTGTCCCAGCAGCAGCTTCTGCCGCAGGTAGGCAACGGCGGCTTCCTCATTCGGCAGGGGCTGCGCCGACTGCCGCAGAAATTCCGCCGAGGCGCAGGAGCGCAGATGATCAATGCAGCGCAGCGCAACGATCTGCCACCGCGCCGTCCCGCTTTGCAGCATTTTCGTCAGCGACGCCTCCGCCGTGCGGAACAGCTCCGCGCCGACTGCCTCCGGCGGGACATGGCACAGCGCGTCAAGCACCACGAAGCAGTCCGTCTCCGGCAGCCCCGCAAGGTGCGCAAACAGCGGCTGCGCCATCTCTGCGGCAAGCTGCCCGTCACAGCAGGCAAACAGGCTCTCGCAAATGGCTTTGAGGGAGTTTGAAATGCGCAGCGCGTGCTTCCGCGCGATCTTATGGTCGGGGTGCAGACACTGCGTGATATAGCTGTCCCACAGCGACCGACTCGTCCAGCAGCTCCAGCATCGTCGGCGCCATCGCGGACTTCGGCGCCGCCTCGGGCAGCTCCTTTCGATACTTCGGACCGCTGTTGGCAAGGAGCTGACCCATAATGTTGCCCGCGATCCGTCGCACGTCGCCCTCGGGATACATCAGAAGCTCATACAAAAAGCTCAGCAGCTTCTGCTTGCTCCCGCGCGGCATATAGGTGTTGTACTCGTCAAACAGCCGCAGATAGGTGCGAATACGCTGCGTATTTTTTTCGCCCCGCGCCTGTTCGAGCAGCAGGTCAAACGACGCGTCCGTGCTGATCGCGTTCATCAGACGGATGTTGTTGTCAAAGGTCAGATCGCGCAGTGCGTCGAGCGATTCCGCTTGGGACAGCAGCGCCGTGTCCCGTCTGCGCGGCTCGGTCAGCGTCCCGTCGTCCTGCACGCCGCGGCTGCGCAAAAACGCCTCGAAATCCCGCAGCTTGCAGTAAACCAGCCGATAGCGCTGCGCCTTCTCCGGCGTCACGTTGGAGAGCTTTGAGCGGATGACCCCATACGCCTCGGCAAGCGAGCAGATGCGCATGATCTCCTTCCCGTTCTCCCGATTGCCGCGCACGCGGAAGTCGGCATAGATCAGCAGCAGCGACTCGATAGAGAGATTTTCAAACTCCAAGTCCCATGTCGAGTGATTTGCCGAAATGTGTGCAATGCCCTCCATCGACCGCTCCGTCAGCCATTGCCATGTATAGTAATAGTGCAAATATGGCACCCGCGCCGCATCGCTCCCGCGGCAGGCGAATTTTCCGAT
>OJAM01000880.1_pt1 | contig 11815 bp, 13 predicted proteins | sample 1589071 | NCBI WGS metagenome assembly OJAM01 (sample SAMN03283243) | human gut metagenome | biome: human-associated habitat; material: feces | host: Homo sapiens | place: Peru | collected 2012
GGGACGTAGATGCCGTCCAGCTGGGCGGCGGCGTTTTTCGCGGCAGCGGCGGACTGGGCATCGATGAGATCGATGACGGCTTCTGCCTCCGTCAGGTCCATTTTGCCGTTGAGGAAGGCCCGCTTGGTGAATTCACCGGCCTGTGCCTGCCGGGCTCCGGCGGCAAAGAGAGCGGAGAGCAGGGTGTGGAGGACTACGGGAGAGCCGTGGCAGTGGAATTCGGCGGAGTCCTCCCCAGTGTAGCTGTGTCCGCCGCCGAAGCGGACGGCTAATCCCTGATCGATGACGGCGCCGGAATCGTCCAGCATTTCTCCGAACACCATCTTGTGAGAGGGCTGCTGGGCGAAGGGGACTCCGTTCCGGGGACGAAAGACCCGGTCACAGGCGGCAAAGCAGCCATCCCCGGAGACCCGGACGATGCCGATGGCGGTGGCGGCACTGCCGGTGGCAATGGCGGCAATGAGATCAGACATAGAAGCTCCTTTCAGAGGGTGCCGCTTTGCGGCACGGGAAAGCATGGTGATACCATGCGGGATGGAATCCCCATTTTCTTTTCCTCTTGCGGAAAAGAAAACGGCCATTCATGGTCAAAAGAAAAGACGCTTGGGGATGAGTTGCCCGCGGAACGGCCAACTCACCCATACGAAAGAGCGGCCGGTACGCACTGCCGGCAAAATCCAGAAGTCCCCTACCGGCTGCGCTGACAGATATTCCTCGAATAACTGCGTCCCCGCATTTGGCGGCACGGCGTTCATTGGGGTGCAAAGAGGACACTCTCTGCCCCTCTTTCCGCTGCCGCTCCCCCGTCTTGCCCTGGGAGGGGTTTCCAAAGGGGAGGGACCGCAGTCCCGCCCCTTTGTGCCACGAGGGGGTATGGGGGACGGGTGGCGTCCCCCATGTTTCTGGTGGGGGTCTAAGGGGGAGGCATCTTTGCGCCAAAGATACCTCCCCCTTGCCCTGACATGGGAATGTTCCCCTGCGGGGAGCGCAATTTTAATTACTCATCTGCTTGCCGATCTGGTTGACGCCAACCGCCGCCAGACCGCTCACAATGCCCACGGCAATGGCGGTAAGATAGTCTGTGGCAGGAAAATCTGCCATGACCATCATGCCCACAACGCCCAGCACGCCGCCGGAAGCTCCCACGATGATGGGGATCCATTTGTTTTCAATAGCGGTGGCTTTTACCGCCTGTCCAATCAGGTAGCAGATCACCGTAATGACTGCCACGCCCGCAATGCCCAAACTGGAAATGTCCATGCTCAATTCCTCCTTTTGACCTTTAGTTATCTTCCTCTTCCTCTGCGCTGTTCAGTGCGTCCAGCACCGGGCGGAACATTCCCTTCCGCCGGGGGTCCTCCTTGGGTTCTCCGGCATACCGGGCCTTGTTCTTTGCGTTCAGCTTCTTCAGCAGCTCCCGGCTGTCAGCGCCGACCTCGCCCCGCTCCCATGCGTCATAATATGCCTTGGCCACCATCTCCTGATGCTCCGTGCAGAGATCGTCGAAAATGTCCAGCAGCTTGTCCCCCATGGTCACGGCGCAGCGGAAGGCCGTCTCGTCCAGCACTTCGCCCTTGCGGTACGCACAGTGATACACCGCCCGCTCGTCATCCGTCATGCCGGAGAGTACCACCAGCCAGCGCCGGTCAATGAGCCGTCTTGCCGTCTCGTCATAGAACCGGCTCCACTCGCTCTTGGGCACCATCACGGTGCCGTTCTTTCCGGTCACGGTGCCGTACATCCCGTTGGGGCCGAATACAGCCAGATTGTCGTCCGCCACCGGGGCGCACCAGCGGAGCGTCACCTTTTCCGTGTCTGCCATCACCTGTACCACCTGCGGCTTAACCTCCGCCATGGCCTTTGCAACGGCCTCCGCCGCCGCCTTTGCTGCAATGTCCTGCACCTCTGCGGCGGTGTACATCCGCTCCGGCACATTTGCCGCAGCCTCCTGCGAGACCTCCACAGTCTCGCCCTTCAGTTCCGGTTCCAGCTCCGTAAGCGGCGTTTCGCTGCCGTCCGCCCCTACTGCGGTCACATCCTCGGCCTTTACCCGCAGCGGCGCGGCGGTCTCCTCCAATTCCTGCGCCGCAATACCCGCCGCCACATCTGCGGCCGTCCGTTTCTCTTTTGCCATCCTTGTCCGCTCCTTTCAGATAAAAGATGCTGTATTTTTCCTTTGCGCTCCGCCCTCATGCAGGCTTCGCGCCATATCTGCGGGAGAGAGGGCTTCCTCCCTCCCGCTTGGGGTGCTTACGCGTTAATGACGGCCATGCGGGACGCCAGCACCGGCACACAGTCGATGGACATGGAAACAACCACGTCGATGCTCATGTCTGCGGTCTGGTCGGGGGTCATCTCCAACTGAATGGGCGTGCCCTCCTCCATGCCGATGTAGACGGGCTTGTAGCCGCCTGCGGGCACCAGCCAGATTTTGTCTGCGGGCACGATATCAATTGCAGTCGTGTTGGTCGTCCCCGGCACAATGGCCGTGTCGATGGGCATGAGGTTCATGCCCATGTACTCGCCAAGGAACCCGTACCGGGTCCAGTCCAGCCCCAGCAGGGTAGACAGAGCCGCGTCCAGATTCACGCTGGAGGCGTTCACCACGCCGCTGGGCAGTGCCTTGGTCAGCGCGGAGGGACGAGCCACGCCAATGATGTTCCGGTAACGGGTCCCGTTCACACCGCTCACCCGCTCACCGGCAGTGACCCAGTTTGCGGAGGTGTTGGTGAAGGTCATGTTAGCGGGCACATAGGCGGTGTTGGAGGTCATCTTGGTCAGGGTGCTGATCCACAGCGCCGTGATCTTGGAGTACATACCAGCGGCCAGTGCATTGAAGAACCGGCCCATGTCGGCATCGTTGCCCACCAGCTGATACCACTTCACGCTCACCCGCGCGGTGCGCAGACGGGGGTTCAGGGTCACGCTCTTGTTGTACAGGGTGTTCACCGGCTTGGAGCGGCTGGCGCCCCAGCTGTCGTCCTCAAACAGGAAGATGTCGTTGGACATGATGTCCAGCTCCTTTGTCTTGCCGAACTCCACGGGGTACATGTCGGCCAGCCAGCCAAGGCCGGAACTCATCACGGTGGGCAGCATGGGGGTCACGATCTCGGTGACGATACCGGCCAGAGTCTTGAGGTACAGGCCGTCGCTCATGAACTTGCGCTGGTTGCGGCGGAACTCGTCCAGATCAGCGGGAGGGATCTCCCCGCTCAGGGCGCACACCCGCTTGGCGCAGAAAAGCAGCAGGTTTTTCTGAAGGTTGCGGTTGGTCATGCTGTAGCTGTTCTGCCCCTCGCCGTCCGCCAGCATAGCGGTGAAATCGTCGGGCTGCTTGGTCATGACCCGCAGGGCGCGCTCATCCCGGCCCAGACGCTCACGCATCAGCAGACGACCGCAGGTCACGATGTCGGCCCGTTCCCGTTCCGCGTTGCTGAACTCCTTGGCTGCGCTGTCATACACATTAGGATCAATGCTGTTCAGTCTGATTGCCATTGTTGTCACTCTCCTCTCGTTTCTCAGCCCGCTGCCGCGTCAACCTTGCAGGCCAGCACGTCCACGAACTCAAATGCGCTCTGTGCGCCCTCGGTAAAGGTGCCGCCGGTGGGCAGAACCTTGAAGTACGGAGTCCCCACGTCGGTGGGAGCGGCGCTGGCGGGCACCAGCAGACCGTTGGCAATGGTCAGGAACTTGTTGGCCCCCAGAGTGGTGGACAGGTTGCCGATGCCGAAGCGGTAAATCTTGTTCCCGTCAAACACGATCCTGGTGAAGGTGACGGGATAGCCCTTGGGAGCGGGCAAGCCCAGGGTGTTGGCGCCAACCTTGTAGAGGTTGCCGGTGGCGGGGTCCTGAACCATGTTCACGTCATAGGGGTTGCAGGCGTAAATGCCGTCGCCCTCGCTCTTCACGGCGGCTCCGGTGGCCTTCATGTTCCAGCTGTTGCTGTTCTTGATGGTCACGGTGGAACCAGTGGGGCCAACGCCCACATAGCCCTCGCAGTCCATCAGCTCATCCTTTACGCACAGGAAACCGGCGGAGCACAGCTCATCCTGCTTCTCGCCGTTCTGGAACTTGCCGGTGATGTTCAGCGTCTCGTCGAACACCCGGTTTGTCACTCTGGGCCAAAATGCGGTCTTTTCAATGTATGCCATTGTGATTCACTCTCCTCTCGTATCTCAGCCGTTCATGCGGGCAAGCATTTCCTCAATGCCGCCGCCCTCACCGCTGTTGGTCTTGGGGTTGTTCCATGCGAAGGAATGCTGCTTGGCGGCCATTTCCTTCTTGCGCTTCTCGGTCTGTGCCTTGCCGTGTGCAGCCATCAGGTCCAGCACGGCGCGGTCTGCGCCGCAGAACTTCCCGTCAGTCTCCATGGCTGCGAACTCCTCTGCCCGGTCGCACAGGCCCTTGGCCGTCTCGGTCATGTCGGCGTCGCCTTCCACGGCGCAGGCCCGGATGTCCTCCAAGGCGCCGTTCACGGCTTCCTTCACGGCCTCCACCCGGCGCTCATGCTCGGCGGCTTCCATGGTGCGGATCTTTTCCTCCGCTGCGTCCAGACGTGCCTGCAGTGCCTTCACGTCCTCCGCCTGCTGCCCCTTTGCGGCACAGGCATAGTCCACGATGTCGCTTACCTCTACCGTGGCCTCCGCCCCTTCGCCAAAGGGGAAGGCTGCCGTGAGGTAAGCGGGCTTGATGCGGCTCTCCACCACGGCGCCGTTATCCTCCGCGTTAAAGGCGTAGGTATAAGCGCTGCCGGCAGAGTCCACGAGGCCAACGTGCATCCCGTCCTCGCTCAGAGCGACCACGCGGTAGCCCTTGAACTTTTCGGACATGGCCTCCATTGCCTTCTTGCTCATGATGTTCACTCCTTTTCTCTTGTTCGTTTCGTTGCTTCCCTTTCCGGGGTTCAGAGACGCCGCCCGCAGTTTTAATGTCTTAAACTCTTCCTGCATGGCACTCAGCGCCTTGATCCGCGCCCCCGGAATTGCCGGCGGCACATCGTCTCCCAGCACGGTTACGCCAAGACCTGCCCAATCTGTAATGACCTCGGTCTTGCCCTCCATGTGGGACTTTTTCGTATCGGTTTCGGCGGATACGTCCATGCGCCCTGTCCGCAGAATGTAGTCCACCAATTCCGGTGCGTAAAACTGAAATAACCGGCCCTTTGCCCTGATCCACTCGTTCCCGCCCTCTTCCACAATGGAAAAGTCCTTGGGATCGTCGGATAGGGTCCCTACGATGCGCTCCGCCGTTCCGTCCATGAATGTGTAGCTTTTCTCGCCGGTGTAGGGGTCCCGCACCTCTCTCATGTTGTGTCCGTCTCCCACCTTGCGGCCCACATAGGCACACAGGATGGGCTGACCCACAAACGTCAGGTAGTGCTCCCGCATATTGCGGTAATCCCAATGATTCTCATTCAGCCCGGAGCGCATGACCCACAGCTCCACGCCGAACTCGTATTCGTTGAGCCGCTGCATGACCCGCAGCTCGCCGGACAGCCTTACCTGCTCCGGCGGAGTTCCCCTCGTCCGAAACGGCATGGTCACGCCTCCTCTCCGTCAAACAGCTTTTCCACCCAGTTGTCATAGCTGGTGGCGCTGCCGTCGGTGCTGCCATACATCTGCCATGCGTAGAGCATGGTCTCGTAGCTTTGGCTGTTCTCCATCTGAAGGTTTTCAAATTCCCTTGCCAGCGGATACAGCCCAACTTTTTCGCTGGTTCCCACGCAGTCCCGCAAGGCGTCCTCAATGTCCTCCAACAGCCGGATCACCTCTCCGAAAACGCCGTCCATGTCCTCCGGCCGCTCCCGGTATTCCGGGGTCTCCGGGTATTCCTGCATCAGGTGCCGCTGGTGGAGAATGTCTCCGATCACGTCAAACCGCTTGGGCTGTTCGTGTGCCAGACGGTGAATGGCGTCCGCCATGTGTACCAGTCCAAACTCCACCAGAACCCACTCCTTCAGCGTGTCCAGACCCCGTGCGGCGTTCTGGTATGCCGCCGTAGCCCGCCTCGCCGCGTCCCGCAGCGGGGAAAAGCGGGGATTTTCGTAGTGGTAAATGTCCCGCAGCTTTGCCATGTGGTTTCCTCCTCTCGTGTTGAAAAAAAGCGCTGCCAACGCCGGAATATCCGGCGTCAGCAACGCTTTGCTCCTCCCGCTCACCGCTTAGAGCGGGGTGCTCTGTTCACTTTTTCTTCGGCTATCCGCCGTAGGTGTCAATGTCCGCCTCCTGGCCCTCGCTGGTCACGGTGCCGTCCCCCTTGGGTCTCCCGCCGGGGTTCAGATCGTGGGCCGCCTGGGGCGGCAGTCCGCTTTCGGACTGCTTGGCATTGTAGCTTGTCACCAGCGGCAAACGCTTATCCATGATGCCGCTTGCCTTGATGGCGTTGGAAATGCTCAGATCGTCCAGCAGGGAAAGATCGTTCATGGCCATGTAGATGATGGTCTGGGGCAGGATGCCAAGGGTCATGCCCTGCTTGGCCTCCTCCATCCGCTTTTCCTCGGTGGAGAGGGTTCCAAAGAGCGAGAACCGCCACGAATATTTCAAATTCAGCTTGTCCATAATGGCGGCCATCATCCGTTCGTAGCCCCGGTATACGCACTCCGCAAACTTCCCTTCGATTTGCAGGGAGATTTGTGCAATGCCTGCCTTGGGGTCCTCCGTGGTGGGTACGATGGCGGACAGCCCCGCCTTGTTCATGGCGTAGCTGTACCCGGCTGCGGAAATCTTGGTGGCGCTGGGTGCTTCTGCCATCTGGTGCATTTTGATGTTTTCCACAGGGGCCGTGAACCAGCCGATTCCGCTGGTGTTGCTCTCTGTCAGCATCTGATACCACAGGTACTCAAACAGCCGCCGTCCCGCGTCGGAAAGCCGGTAATCGTCCTCTGTGCTTGTAATTTCGGACTTATCCTTGTAGGGGATCTCGCCGGTAAACAGGGCGATCAGGGGGTTCTGCACCAGTTCCAGCTGGATCTGCTCGTACTGCGCCATCTGCACCAGAGAGAGATACAGCCCCGCCAGCGGGGAAATGGCGTTCCGGGATACATCGTCTGCCTCAAAGGTAAAAATCTTGTCCACCGGCAGCGTCACCCAGTAAAACCACCGCCCGTTCTGGGAATATACCTCCGGGTCTCCCGCCAAGCGGCCCCCGGTCTGCTTCCTCCGCTGTTCCAGCACGTTCAGGTCCACCCGGTCCCGCGCCGCGAAGATCACCCGCTTCCCCGTGCCCTCCGGTGCCCGCTCCGCCGATGCGTAGAAGTCATCCAGATAGGGCAGCAGCAGGTCTCCGAACTGCAAGGGGTCCGTCCCCGGCTGCATAAAGTACATCAGGTTCAGCGCCACCGTGTATTTGGAAATGTTGTTGAACCCCACGATCTTTACCCAGTCGCTGGGGAGCTGCTGTAAAAAGGCGTGGTTTACCTTGTTGTGTGGCTTGTCCACGCTGATCCGGGGATAGTAGAAAACCTTCCCCTCCTGCAATACCTGCCCCGCGATCTCATGGGCCGTGGCCTTGGGGTCCAGCGTTTTCCGCAGCTTGTCCAAAAGCTGCCATTCCCGCAGGAAGTCCTCCCGCTTCGCTTCTTCCTCTGTGGCGTACTCCGGGGCAATGTAGCTGTGGTAGGTCAGCATTTCCGTGTACACCTTCCGGGTGTGAAACAGGGGATACGCCGTCCATTCCAGCGCGTGGGCCACCTGCCGCAGGCCCTGTTCGTTGCCGTCCGGTGCGGTGAGCATCTCTGCCACCTTGTCCTTGCTGTAATTCATCGGCAGCGAGGAAATGGCCTTTACCCGGCGGTTCTGAATGTAGGGGTTATTCCGGGTGTAGGAGCTGCTGGCCGCCCGCATAAACGCGCCGCTTACGGCGTCCATGGGCAGGTCGCCGTACTGTGCCGCCAGTTCCCGCAGCCTTCCGAATATCTTTGGGTACGAGGCGAACTGCACCGACCTCAATTCAGTTTGCAGGTCCATGCTCTCCGCCTCCCTTCATGCGTTCCCGCTCCTTCTGCAATTCCAATTCCAGCCGGTCCAAAGTGCTGACCCAGTGCTTCTCCGCCTCCTCCGGCGTTACGCCCGCTTGGGCCGCCGCTTCTGCCAGGATCATGGTGTTGCAGTCCGCCAGCCAAAGGCGGTCCCCGTCTGTCAGACGGTCCAGGTCCGCCCCGGCCACCTCCACCGCGCCCTCCGGCTTTTTCCGTCCGGTGAGATACAGCAGAATGTACCCTGCGCAGATCCGGTAAAACCGGGTGTCATACGCGATCTCTTCCGTTTTCCGGGTCCGCCCCATGGCGTACAACCGGTATCGTTTCTTCCGTTGAGTCATTGTCAAAACATCCGGCCTCCCCGCCGCGCCGTCACCAGCCGTCCGCTGCCTCCGGTGCTGATAGGCGGTGCCACTTTGTTTTCCTTGAACCGATCCAGCGCCGACGCCCAGTCACTCTTGTTTTTCCCGTGGATCTCCGTCAGCAGTTCCTCCCGCTCGATCAGCTGGGCCAGCCGCAGGGCATATTTTGTGGCGGACCAGCTATCGCGCTGGATGGCCTTGGAAATGCGCTTCTCGCTCATCCCCGCCCCGCTGGGCACCAGCTTCAGGTTCTGTATCTGGCCGGACAGCTCCCGGCACTTCTGGTAGGGCTGTGCGAACTGATAATCCCGGTCATCGTCCCGGATGCGGTGGGCGCGCTTATACGCCTCCACGCCCTCGTTGGCGTTCAGCGTCAAAAGTTCAACGTTGTGGTGCTCAAACTCCGTCTGTGCGTATTTCAGCATTTCAAAGTCCGGGTCCGTCACGCCGGTGCCGCCTGCCTTGATGGGGTAGATCACCGGGATGGCCCCCGGCAGCTCCGCCGCCGCGTAGGTCGCGTGGTTCTTCACACACAAGGGCGGAAGGCCGTCTCCCAAGTCGGTCATCAAGTCCTCTAAAACGCCCCGGCCATACTGCCAAGAGTCAATGGCGATGTAGGTCTGGCTCCCGGCATAGCAGAACCGGTTCCAAATGGCCTTCAGCCGCCGTGCCTGCACTTTGCTCTGGTCAGGCGGCGGCCAATCGTCAATGTAAACCAGCTGCTTCAAAAAGCGGTCCCGTTTCAGGTATTCCCGCTGCCGCGTCAGCTTCAGCACCACGCAGGCACATTTCGCGTTTTTCGAGCCATCTTCGTAGGACACGTCATAGCCCACGATGTAAATAACCTCTTCCGGGTTCAGCTTGGGGTGCGGGTCCTTGCAGCAGTGCTCCGTCTCCATCACCAGCACCCGCTGGGAATCCGTCAGCACCTCGTCGGAAAGCACGGGGAACTCGTCCGCACCGGTGTACCGGCTCTCCATCTCCCGCATCCACTTTTCCGCCGTCAGCTCCTCCCGGAGTCCCTGCGCCCATTCATAGGGCCGCATTTGCATGAGCACGATGCTCTCCCATGAAATGTCAATGGCAAAGGCGCTTTCCCCTTGGGTCATTTTCTTCATCACCTTGCACCGGGTCTGAAAGGCGTGGTTCTGCTTGCGCCCCGCGCTGGTGATGGCGTGTTTCTTGTATCCTACGAAGTTTTTGTCTCGTTCACCGCTGATATTGTGCCAGAGACGCACTGCCGGCAGCACCACCGTGGAATACTCGTTGTAGTCGAAGGGCGGGTTTTCTTCCTGTGCGTACTCCTCCGCCGTCACATCATGCAGGTTGTCACCGCGCATGGCGGAGATGTAAAAGGCGCTTCCGCAGTCCGTCTCGATCTTGAAATCGTCCTTGCTCTCCGCGCTGACCCGCCAGTGCTTGGCAAGGATGGGGTAATCGTGCTCAATCTGGTGGTAGGTTTTTCCGCCGATGGCGGCAAGCTGTTTGTAGCTTGGACCATAATACGCGCTCTGAGTCCCCGGCCATACCAGCCCGTTCACCATGGCGTATTTCATCTTTGTGCTGGTCTTTGTCAGGCTTCGGGTTCCGGTGATTGCCACCTCCCGTTTCCTGGCATAGGCCCGCACCATCACCCGCTGCATGATCTCCTCGTTGGCGAAGTCCGCTTCGTCGCTCCGCACAAGGTCCAGCAGCTTGTCCGGATACCACCGGAACACCCAGATCAGAAAGGCCCACCAGGCATCCTCATAGTCCGTGTAGTCCCGCTCTGCCGTGGGCTTCACGCTGACCCAGCCCTGCGAACTTGTCCATGCCTTTCCGGCCCGCCGTGCCATGGCTCCTCCTTACCGCTTTTTCTTCGCCGGAGGCATCTTCACCAGTCCGAGCCGCTGATATGCCTCCTTCTCCTGCTCATTGGGTTCTTCCGCAAACTCCCCCAACTCGTCCCGCAGCCGCATCTCCGGCGGCAGGGTGGTCAACTCAGGCCGCCCCTCGTTCTGCCGCATCCGGTTTTCGTTGATCATAAGCATCTGTTCCGCCGCGTCCATGGTGTAGGGGTATTTGCAGGATCGCCCAAACAAAATACGGAACATCTCGTCCGGGTCGCATTGCTTCCCGTTTTTCAAAAGTCCTTTCTTTTCCAGCGCTTCCACCAGACTGTCGATCCGCAGATCGTCAATGGGCTTCGCGTCCTTTTTCCGTAGTCCCTCGCTGGACAGGTTATCCTGAACCATTTTGTTCAGCTTAGCCGCCTTGTCATATTGGCCGATGGCCCGCATCTTGTCCCGGTCCAGTGTCATTTTCGCGCAGTCCCGCAGAATGAACTCCTGCTTCACGCTTACGCCGCCCGCCGCCATCAGATCGCTGGCCAGCGCCTCGTAAATGCGATCCAGTTCGTCATAGTCCTCAGAGGTGTAGGGGTTCTTTGCGGAGTTCTCGCCCCAGTTCTTCCTCTGCTGTGCCGTCCCCACCTTCCGGTTCCGGGCGGACTTCTCGTTGCCCACCGCCTTGGTAAACTCTCCGGCGGTCAGCCCCTCGCCAAAAATCTTGGTAATGTCCGTCAGCCCGTCCAGAAAGCCAAGGGGTTCCCCCCGTCGCGTGTCCAGCTTTTTCAGCCGCAGGTTGTCCAGATAGGCGACCCACTTCTCGCCCACGTCCGGCTCCTTTGGCACCGCCAGCATATCAAAGGGCCGGTCAAATTCAATGCAGCAGTAAAAAAGGGCAAGGCTGTCGCTGGTGGCACGGGCAATGGCGTCATAGCGTTCCTGCTGTGCAGTCAGTTCCGCTGTATCCATCGGTTCCAGTTCCATTCGCGGCCTCCTTCCCCTAAAAAAACAGAGAGTGAAAAGAAACTTAATTCTTCTCACTCTCTATTGTGCCACAAGGTTTTTTCGATTTGGGAAACTATAGTAGCCACTCGAAAATTTTTTTATTCCGGCTCCAAGCCAAGGATGTAATCCACACTCACGCCGTAAAAATCCGCCAGCGTAATCAGAGCCGACGCCTTCGGTTCCTTCATGCCGCTTTCGTAAAAGCCTACCATTCCGTGGCTCATGCCGCAAAATTCCGATACCCGGCGGCTGCTCATGCCTCTGGCATGGCGCAGTTCCCGCAGCCGTACCGCGTAGACCGGCAGTTCCGTGCCCTGCTTGGGATCCTCAGTCCTCTCCATCGTCCCCCTCCCCTTCCAGCAATTCGCAAAGCCGTTTCAGGTGCCGTTCGATGCTTTCCATCTTCCGAAGCAAAGGAAACAGTACCAGCACCGTGCAGGAGTATACCGTCATGGCGATATCCCCTCTGCCCGCCTCATAGATCGCAACGCCCACCATTACAAGCAGGATCACAAAATTCAAGATCGTTTCCGCCATATCAGCTCCCTCCTTTCTCAGACTGCACGGACCTCTCCGGGCAAAAAGTTTTCCGTCACGTCCCCGCCCTTGGTGTGGGTGGTCACGGCGATAAACCGTCCGCGGGGGTG
>OJAM01000881.1_pt1 | contig 11803 bp, 9 predicted proteins | sample 1589071 | NCBI WGS metagenome assembly OJAM01 (sample SAMN03283243) | human gut metagenome | biome: human-associated habitat; material: feces | host: Homo sapiens | place: Peru | collected 2012
CTCGGCAACCACACGTTTGGCCGCCGCGAGATCTGCCCGTATCTTGACGACAGCCGCTATATCCTGCGCCCCGGCAACCTGCAGCCAAGTCTGCCCGGGCGCGGCTGGGGCGTGTTTGAAACGCGCTGCGGCGATGTGGCGGTGATCGACCTGATCGGGCGCGTGAGCATGGACTACACGCCCTCAAACCCCTTCCCGCTGGTCGATCGGCTGCTGCAAAAGATCAACACAAAGCTGATCTTCGTCGAGCTGCACGCCGAGGCGACGTCGGAAAAGCTGGCGATGGGCTACCTGCTCGACGGGCGGGTCAGCGCCGTTTGGGGCACACACACGCACGTTCAGACCGCCGACGCCCGCGTCCTGCCGAAGGGGACGGGCTATATCACCGACCTCGGCATGACCGGTCCGATCGACAGCGTGCTGGGCATCAAACCGGAAAGCTCCATCCGCAAGTTTATGGGCGACCTGCCCCGCCGCTATGAGCCGGCAGACGGTCCGTGCAAGCTCGAGGGCTGCATTTTCACCGTCGATCCCGCGAGCGGTCGCTGCACGGATACAGAAAGCGTGAGTGTGCATGATTAAATTTCTCCACGCGGCGGATTTTCATTTGGACGCCGCCTTTTCCGCGCTGACCGGCGAGCAGGCGGCACTCCGCCGCAGGGAGCAGCGCGAGCTTCTCGACGAGCTGGCGGTGCTGTGCCGCGATCGGGAGCTGGTTCGACGGCGCGCACGTCTACCGCGACACTTTGGACGCGTTAAAGCGCTTCTTTGCCGCCGTTTCCGCCGAAATTTTTATCGCCCCGGGCAATCACGACGCGCTGATCTCCGGCTCGCCGTACCTGACGGAGGACTGGGGCGAAAATGTCCATATTTTTACCGAGGAAAAGCCGCAGTGCATCACTCTGCCGAAGCTCGGCTGCAACGTCTACGGCGCGGCGTTTCACGGGCAGAGCTGCCCGCCGCCGCTTGAGGGCTTCCGTGTGGAGGACCCCGCGGCACTGAACGTCATGGTGCTGCACGGCGATTTGCAGCCCGCCTCGCCCTACGCTCCCGTCACGCCCGAGCAGATTGCCGCGAGCGGACTGGACTACCTTGCGCTGGGGCATATCCACACGCCGCGCTCGGCACGGCTGGGCACAACGCTGGCTGCCTATCCCGGCTGCCTGATGGGGCGCGGCTTTGACGAGTGCGGAAAGAAGGGCGTCCTGCTCGGCACGCTGGAAAAGGGCGCGGCAACGGCGGAGTTTGTCCCCGTCGAGAGCCGCTGCTACGAAATCCTGACCGTGGAGGCGGGCGACGACCCGCTGGAATCGGTGCTTGCCGCGCTGCCTGCCGAGCATCGGCGCGACTGCTACCGCATCATTCTCACCGGTGCGTCGGACGGGATCGACCTTGCGGCGCTGCAAGCACGGCTGGAGGGCGAATTTTTCAGTCTTTCCCTGCGCGATCGGACGGTGCCGCGGGCGGAGCTTTGGCAGGACGTCGGAACGGACACGCTGCGCGGATATGCCTTGGAGGCGCTGCGCAGGGAATATGACGACGCCGACGAGACGCAAAAGCCGACCGTCGCGCTGGCGGCACGGCTGCTGCGCGACCTGATGGACGGACGGGAGGTGTCGCTGTGATCGTCAAACGGATGCGGGCGAATTTCGGCAAGCTCCACGGCGAATTGGAGCTGCAAGCCGGTATGAACCTTCTGTGTCTGCCCAACGAGGCGGGAAAATCCACGTGGAGCGCCTTTTTGCTGGCAATGTTATATGGTATCGATACCTCCGAACGCGCGACAAAGACCAACGCGCTGCCCGCCAAGGAGCGCTACAAGCCGTGGGACGGCTCGGCGATGGAGGGCAGCGTGGAGCTGGAATGGAACGGACGGAGCATCACCATCGAGCGCAGCTCCGCCGCCCGCGTGCCGATGGGCAATTTCCGCGCCTATGAGACGGAGAGCGGTATTCCCGTCCGCGAGCTGACCGCCGATAGCTGCGGCGAGGTGCTGTGCGGCGTGGAGCGGTCGGTGTTCGAGCGCACCGCCTTCATCCGTCAGCTCGGGCTGACCGTTTCGGAGGATCAGGCGCTTGAAAAACGCCTCGGCGCGCTGGTCACGACCGGCGAGGACGGTGCAAAGACCGCGCTGGAGCTGGAAAAGGACCTGCGCAATCTCAAAAACAAGCTGATCGGTCGCGCCGGACGCATTCCGCAGCTTACCGCACAGGCAGACAAGCAGCGGCGGGTGCTGGCTGAAATTGATACGTTACAGGAAGAACAACTCCGTCTCTCCGCCGCCTTAGAGGAGGCGACGGCGGAGCGCGAACGCTTGGAGGCACTTTCACAGCGCGTCGAGCGGGCACAGAGTGCGAAAAAGCAGGCGGGCTTGGCAGCCTTGGAGCAGCAGCTCGGGCAGCAGCAGGAGCAATGTCAAAAATTGGCGGAAACGGCGCAGAAGCTGCCCGACGGGGAGCGGCTGCACGCCCTTTCGCGTCGGCTGGAGGCTGCCGACAGCGCCCTGCAAACGGAAAAAATGGAGGCGGCGTTTACCGACCTGACCGTGGAGCAGCCCGCGGCGGACCCGATCTTTGCGGGCAAGACCGCCGAAGCCGCAAAACGGCAGGCAGCGGACGATACCGCCGCTTATCGCGCCGCGTCGGAAAATACGGCGAAGCGGCTGCAAGCGGCGCGGCGGGCGACGGCGATATTTGCGGTGCTGACGGCGCTGCTTCTTGCGGGCGGCGCTGCGCTGTGGGCGCTGACGACGCTCGGGATCGCCGTGCCGATCGGTGCGGCGGTGCTTGCGCTTGCGTCGGCGGTCTGCCTTGTACTCAATCTGCGCAAAAAATCAAAGGCTGCGGCGGAGCTTGCCGAGGCGCAGGCGCTGCTGTCGCGCTATCCTGTGACAAATATTGACGAAATCCTACCGCTGGCGGAGGCATACGCCGCACGGCAGACCGCCTACGAGACGGCGCGTGCCGATGCCGCGCGGAGGAGGGAGCAGCTTTCCGACCGCGTGCGGCAGGCGCAGACGGCGCTGGATGCGGCGATTGCCGAGATTGCAAGCTTCGCGCCCGACTGCCATACGGTGTCGGCGGCGCGGGAGGCGGTCGCAGCGGCACTGCGGGTGCATACCGAGCTTGCCGCCCAACGACGCGCCTCGGAGCAGCAGGAGGCGCAGCTCCGTTCCATGCGGCTGGTGCTCGACGGCGTTGCTGCCGCCGCGCCCGACCCCGAGGCACTGCAAATCGACGAGGCAAAGCTGCGCTACGACCTTGCGGCAGCGCAGAAGGAGCAGCTTCGGCTGACCGCGGCGCTGGCAAAGCAGCGCGGCATGATCGAGGCGAAGGGTGACGCCGTTGCTCTCTGCGCCGAGCTGGAGCAGACCGAGGAGGCGCTGCATTCGGCGCAGCAGGCGGTTCGGGCGGTCGAGCTGGCGGCAGACGCCGTGCAGACGGCGGACGAAACGCTGCGCTCCCGCTTCTCCCCGCAGATCACCGCCGAGGCGAGCGCGATCTTGGCGGAGCTGACGGAGCAGAAGTATTCCGCGCTGCTGCTGGCGCCGGATATGCGGCTTTCCGTGCGGGAGGAGGACGGGGTTCTCCTGCGTCCTGCCGCCGCAATGAGCTGCGGCACGGCGGATCAGATGTATCTGGCGCTGCGGCTGGCGATGTGCCGCCGTCTGCTGCCGGAGAGTGCGCCGCTCGTGCTGGACGATACGCTGGTCAATTTTGACGACGCACGGGCTGCCGCTGCGCTGCGGCTGCTGCGGCAGGAGGCGGAAAACCGACAGATCATCCTCTTCACCTGCCGCGAGTTTCCGATTCATAATAGAATCTGTTAAAAAGCTTGAAACGCTTTTTATAGCGCCAAAGGCGCGTCAGCTTCTGCATGAGACGGCGCATCGTGCATTCGCACGATGCGAGTGTGCGCAGCACATGGGATTCTTGATGAAATGTTTTAATCAAGAATCAGTATCAGACCGTTTGATTTGAGGTAATGCAATGTATTTTGATTCCCACGCGCATTTGGACGACACGCGGTTCGACGGCGACCGCGCGGAGATTTTTGACACATTAAAGGAGCACGACATCGGACTTGTGATGAATGTCGGCTGTGATCTGCCGTCCTCGGAGCGGTCGGTCGCGCTGGCGGAGCGGTATCCGTTCGTCTATGCCGCCGTCGGCAGCCATCCGGACGATGCCGATCATGTGGACGGCAGACTGCTGGACCGTTACCGCGCCCTTGCCGCTCACCCGAAGGTCAGAGCCATCGGCGAGATCGGGCTGGACTACCATTACGAGGACATTCCCCGCGCACGGCAGATCATCGCCTTTGAGGAGCAGCTGGAGCTTGCCGAGACTCTGAAAAAGCCTGTGATTGTCCACGAGCGGGAGGCGCACGGCGACGCGACCGACATTGTGCGGCGGCATCCCGATGTGCGCGGCGTGTTTCACTGCTTCTCCGGCTCAAAGGAGCTGGCGCTTTGGCTGGTCGAGCGGGGCTGGTACATCGGCTTTACGGGCGTTCTGACCTTCAAAAACGCGAGAAAAGCGGTAGAGACGGCGCAGGTGCTGCCCCTCGACCGTATTCTGATTGAGACGGACTGCCCCTACATGGCGCCCGAGCCGTACCGCGGACGGCGCAACGACAGCCGTTATGTGCCGCTGGTGGCGGAAAAGCTTGCCGAGCTGCGCGGTCTGACGCCGGAGGAGGCGGGCAGCATCACGACCGAAAACGCCCGCCGATTGTTTGGAATTTGATAGGAACGAGGAAGAACTATGGAACAGGAAAAGACATTTCGAGAGCTTGGGATCGACGAGCGAATTCTCCGCGCACTGGACGACAAGGGGCTGAGCGTCCCGACAAGGGTGCAGCAGGAGGCGATCACCCCGCTGATGGATTGGCGCGACGTGATCGCGAAGGCGCCCACGGGAACGGGCAAGACCTTCGCCTTCGGCATCCCGATGATTCAGCACATTGACCCCGCAAACGACCGGATTCAGGCGCTCGTGCTCGCCCCGACGCGGGAGCTGGCGCTGCAGATCGGCGACGAGCTGCGCAGCCTTCTGACCTACTGCCCCGAGATTCGCGTGACGGTCGTCTACGGCGGGCAGCGCATGGAGCCGCAGATCAAGAGCCTTGCCAAGCATCCGCAGATCCTCGTGGCGACCCCGGGACGCCTGATGGACCATTATAACCACAAAAAGCTCCGCTTCGACGGCATCAAGACCGTGATTCTCGACGAGGCGGATCGGATGCTCGACATGGGCTTCTTTGACGACGTGACGAACATCCTCAACCGCATCAAAAACCGCGTGAATCTCGGTCTGTTCTCCGCGACGATCTCGCAGGAGGTCATGACGGTGAGCTGGATGTACCAGCGCGACGAGGTGGAGATCACCGTCGCCCCCACCGCCGAGAGCAAGCCCGACATCGACCAGTACAGCATCACCGTCCCCCGCATGGAGAAGGAGGACGCGATGGTGCGGATCCTGCGCTCGGGCGCATTCGAGCGGGTGATCGTGTTCTGCAACACGAAGGTGATGTGCCAGCGGCTGAGCGACGATCTGCGCCGCGCGGGGATCTCCGCCGACTGTCTGCACGGCGACATTAAGCAGTCAACACGCGAAAAAACGATGGCGGCATTCCGTGCGGGGAAGCTGCCGGTGCTGATTGCGACCGACGTCGCCTCCCGCGGCATCGACGTGGACGACGTGGACGGCGTGATTAACTACGACGTTCCCGACGAGAACGAATACTACGTCCACCGTATCGGACGCACCGGTCGGGCGCAGAAGAAGGGCATTGCCTTTACGCTGATCGGCTCCTTCCCCGAGCAGGCAAAGCTCGACGAGATCGCCAAATTTTCGCAGTATCACATTACGCCGATGATTTTCGACGAATACGGCTGCCTGATTCCCGCACCGGAGGAAGAAAAGCCGAAAAAGACCCGCTGATGCGCCGCGCCGAGGAGCTGCTGCTCCTGCTGTGCCATCCGCTGGGGCAGGAGGTCCGACCGCTGAGCGCGTGGGAGTATCGGCAGCTTGCAGCAAGCTTTTCCACCGCGCCCGCCGACGGGGCGCTTACCGCGTCGGCGCTGACGGCATTGGGCTTTTCGGCGGCGTTTTCCGCGCGGGTCGTTGCGCTGTCGGAGCGGCGGGAGGTGCTGGAGCGGGCATGAGCCACGAAGAAAAGCGCCTTTCCGGCGAAAGGCTGTTTCAGGGGGCCATCATCTCCGTGGAGCACGATCAGGTGCTTCTGGAGGATGGACAGACCGCGCTGCGGGAGACCGTGCGGCATCCCGGCGCGGTGGCCGTCCTGGCCAGGGACGGGGCGGAGCTTTTGCTGGTGCGGCAGTATCGCTATGCCGTGGGGCGATCGGCACGCTTGCCGCACGGGAGGGACGCACGCTCGTCTCCGGCAACGCGGTCGGCGCGGATCAGGCAGGACAGAATTCCTGTCTTTTCGGCGGCGGCAGCGTGATCTGCTTCCTGCCGGACGCGCTGACGGAGCATCGGGCGAGGAAAAACGTCCTGCTTTGCAGCGACGAGGGCTGGGACGTTCCGTTTTCCAACGCCCGCGCGCTGCGGCGAAACCTTTACATCTACGCCCTCGGCGGGCTTGCCTTTGTCGCCCAGTGTACGGAGGGGCACGGCGGAAGCTGGCGCGGGGCGACCGAGAGCCTGAAGCGCGGGCTTTCCGAGGTCTTTATCTACAACGACGGCTCTGCCGATGCCGCCGCGCTGACGCGGTTGGGGGCGCTGCCGCTGACCGCCGCACCCCTTCGGCTGGACGAGCTGCCTGCCCGTCCGTTGTCCATTTTCGATTGAATTTCGGCAAATCACAGAAAAATATAAATTTTCAGTTGATTTTGACAAACATATAAGATATAATCTCCATATGTCACCGAATTATCACCGACATATGGAGGTTTTATTATGTGTGGAATCGTAGGCTATACCGGTCGGCAGCAGGCTGCGCCGATCCTTTTGGACGGACTGGCGAAGCTGGAATACCGCGGCTACGACTCGGCGGGCATCTGCGTTTTCGGCGATGCGGCATGGCAGATTTCAAAGACCAAGGGGCGTCTTGCCGCGCTGCAGGAGATGACCGCAAACGGCACCGCGCTGCACGGCACGGTCGGCATCGGTCACACGCGCTGGGCGACCCACGGCGCTCCGTCGCACGAAAATTCGCACCCGCATGTCTCTTCCGACGGTAAGATCAGCCTTGTGCATAACGGCATTATCGAAAACTATCTGTTCCTGCGCGAGTTCCTGCTGGCGCACGGAAAGACCTTTGTCTCCGAGACGGACACCGAGGTCGCGGCAAATCTTTTGGAGTACCTTTACGAGGAAACGGGCGATCTGCTCACCGCCGCCCGCCGCGCCGTGAAGATGCTGGAGGGCAGCTACGCCTTCGGTATCCTCTGCGTTGACTTCCCGGGCAGGATTCTTGCGCTCAAGAAGGACAGTCCGCTGATCTTTGGCTTCGGCAAGGGCGAGAACTTTATCGCCTCGGACGTTCCCGCTATTTTGAAGCACACCCGCGAGGTTGTCTATCTCAACGACGGCGACATGGTAGACTTCAACGCCGACAGCGCTGTATTCTACAACATGGCGGGCGAGCGCGTGGAAAAGCAGCCCGAGCATATCGCGTGGGAGATGTCCGACGCGGAAAAGGGCGGCTTCCCGCACTTTATGGTCAAGGAAATCTTTGATCAGCCCAAGGCGCTGCGGGACACGATCTCCCCGCGCATCAAAAGCGGGCGCGTCGTGCTCGACGATCTTTCGCTGACGGAGGAATATCTGCGCGGGATTCGGCGTATTTATATCGTCGCGTGCGGCTCGGCGTATTATGTCGGCTGCTGCGGCAAATATATCCTTGAAAAGACCTGCCGTATTCCGGTCGAGCCGGTGCTGGCGTCGGAGTTCCGCTATTCCGAGCCGGTGCTGGGTGACGACACGCTCGTTATCATCATCAGTCAGTCCGGCGAGACGGCGGATACGCTTGCAGCCCTCCGCTCGGCGAAGGAGCTGGGAGCACGGACGCTTGCCATCGTCAACGTGGTCGGCAGCGCCATTTCCAAGGCGGCGGACGACGTGATCTATACCTGGGCGGGTCCGGAGATCGCCGTCGCCACCACCAAGGCGTACTCCACGCAGCTCTCCGTCCTGTATCTGCTGGCGCTGTATATCGGCGACGTGCTGGGCACGCTGCGTCCGGCGGAGTACCGCGAGCTGCTTTCCGCACTGGAGCGGCTGCCCGAGCAGTTGGCGGGGATGCTGACCGAGCAATACCTCAACACCGTTGAGACAACCGCCGAGGCGCTTTGCAGCCACCACGATGTGTTCTTCATCGGGCGAAACCTTGACAGCGCCACCTGTCTGGAGGGCAGCCTGAAGCTCAAGGAGATTGCCTATGTCCATTCCGAGGCATACGCGGCGGGCGAGCTGAAGCACGGTCCGATCTCGCTGATCGAGGACGGCACGCTGGTCATAGCGCTGGCGACCGTGGCGGAGCTGTTTGAAAAAACCATGTCCAACGTCAAGGAGGTCAAGGCGCGCGGCGCGAATGTCCTCGGCGTCATCACGGAGGATATGACCGCCGAGGCGGAAAAGACGGTCGATCGGTATCTGACGGTGCCCAAGACCCATCCGCTGCTCCGGCCGAGCCTGAACGTGGTGCCGCTGCAGCTTTTTGCGTACTACGTTGCGCTTGCCCGCGGCTGCGATGTCGATAAGCCGCGCAACCTCGCAAAATCCGTCACCGTCGAATAATCCTCTGAACTTCAAAAATACGACGGCACCCATAACTCTCTCTGACGAGGGAGGTATGGGTGCCGAAAAAGTTCAGTTTGTCATTGCGAGACCCCGAAGGGGTCGTGGCAATCTCGCAGAATTGTTTTGAACTCTCAATAGACTTCGGCGAATCCGAAACATTTCGCATGAGATTCCCACGTCGGGCTGCGCCTTCGGAATGACACGGGGGCTTGACACGCTAAAACGGGACGGCAGCACGCGCTGCCGTCCCGTTCCAGACTGTCAAAAAAGTCCGTAATCGTCAAAGTCAGTTAACAATTTATGGGGTTTTGTTCTCTGCGTTTTGATTTGCAAAAAACAGAGTATACCGAACTATATGGTGCAAAAAATGCTTGCTTCGCAAGGATTTTGACTTACTGCGCAACTCACACCCTACCGTACCTATGTACGCCGACGGGTGTGAGTTGCTTGTCTTCCGAACTTTTTCGCAGTCTGTCAGCGTGTCGAAAAGGGTTTTTCGACACGCTGAAACGGGACGGCAGCGCGCGCTGCCGTCCCGTTCGTTTTTTCGTTATTTTCCCGTGATTTCTCCCGCCTTCTTCAGCGAGAGCTTGGTAACTGCGGGACCGATCAGCTCATAGATCAGCGTACCGCAGAGAATGACCGCCCGAATCTGCGGCGCGTGCTGCGGCACGACCTCGCCCGCGGCAAGCGACAGACCGATCGCAACGCCCGCCTGCGGCAGCAGGCACGGACCGAGGTACTTCCGAATTCCCGCCTCGCACTTGCACATTGCCGCGCCGATCGCCGCGCCGAAATACTTGCCGACCACGCGGAGCACAATGTAAATCACGCCGATCAGCCCCACGGTGGGCAGGACGCTGAGCTTGAGGTCAGCGCCCGAGGCAACGAAGAACAGCATAAAGATCGGGGGCGTCACGCCGTCGCACAGGTCCATGATTGACCCGACCTCGGCGGAGAAATTCGCGACCACCGCGCCCATCGCCATGCACAGCAGCAGGTCGGACAGCCCCAGCCACTCGGAAATGCCCAGCCCGAGGAAGATGAAGCCGACGATAAGTGACAGACGGTTGCCCGCCTTTTTGAAGAAGCGAAGCGGCAGCAGGAACACAAAGCCGAGCGCCGCACCGACGACCAGCGCTCCGCCGATCTCCTTCAGCGGGGACAGAAGCGACGCGCCGAGGGAGGCAGCACCGTTTGACAGTGCCTGCGCAACGGCAACGGACAGCGAAAACAGAATCAGCGCCGTCGCGTCATCAATGGCGACGACCGAAAGCAGGGTCTCCGTGACCGGACCCTTCGCACGGTACTGCTTGATGACCATGATGGTCGCAGCGGGGGCGGTGGCTGCGGCAATCGCGCCCAGCACCAGCGAGAAGGAGACCTCCTGTCCCGAGACGATCAGCCCCAGCACCACAAACACGACCGCGAACAGCGATTCCATGCACGCGATCACGATGGGAGCGACGCCGACGCGCTTAAAATAGGTGATTTTGAATTCGTTGCCGATGGAAAAGGCGATAAAGCCCAGCGCGACGGTAGAGATAATGTTAATCGTGTCCAAAAAGTCGGCGGACAGCAGCCCGAACACGCTCGGTCCGATCAAAAGCCCCGCAACAAGGTAGCCCGTCACATTGGGCAGGCGGACATGCTTCGCCATTCGACCGCAGAACATACCCGCAAAAATCATGATCGCAAGATCGGTCAGTGTATTGAGCATCACTTCGCCAGCCCTTCCGCATAGTCGATCGGCACGGTAAAGAGGATGCCGGTGTCGGGACGGTCCAGCCCGCCGGTGACCTCGTTGACGATTTTGCTGACCGCAGCGACCTTTTCCTCGGGCAGGACCATAAAGATCGTCTTGTTTTCCTTATGCGCGGGGTCCATCAGCAGCCGCAGCGAGCCGAGGAACCGCAGCTCGTCGTGCGCCTCCAGCTCCTGCGCCATGCCCTTGCTGTCAAGGATGGTCGCGCCGGGGATGTTGTTTTTGCCGAGCTTGCCGAGAAGCCGATCAAGGCACTCGACCTTATTGAGAACGATGATAAGTAACCGCATTTCGTTTTCCTCCCGTTCATTTTTTCCGGAAGCTATCTTACCACTGTCCGCCGCAAAAAACAACAGGAAAAATGACGAATTTCGGCAAATCCGCGCACTTTTTTCCGCCGTTTTGCAGCAACCCCGCGTGCAGGCAGTATCGATAGAACTCGTAGGAGCGGTCATTGACCGCCCGTGAACCGAGTCGAAATATACGGGCTTGCAGCTGCCGTCAGCGGGCGATTGATCATCGCCCCCACGGTGTCTCGCGGCAGCCTTTGCCGCAAAACTCCAAAATGGCAAAAACACATCCCCGTCGGAGCGGCGGGGATGTGTTTTTATAACGGTATAGAAGAAACCGACGCGGAACGTCAGATTCTGCATGAGACGGCGCATCGTGCGTTCGCACGATGCGAGTGTTCGTAGCACATGGGCTTCTTGATGAAGTATTTTAATCAAGAATCAGTATCAGTCCCGTCTGCGTCTGCCGCCGACGAGCAGCAAAAGCCGCAAAAACTGCATCAGCGTCACGGCAAGCGCGGCAACATAGGTCATTGCGGCAGCGGTCAGGACCTTTTTCGCGCCGCGGCTCTCCTCCTCGGTCAGCAGCTCGCTGTGTTCGATGGCACGGACGGCGCGGCGGCTTGCGTTGAACTCCGTCGGCAGGGTGATAAGCTGGAAGAGCACGCAGGTGCCGTAGCTCAGAGCGCCGACCACGGCGACATAGTAGAAGAAATTGCTGACGGCGACAGTCGTTTCAAGCGACATCATAATCAACCCGAGCAGAATCAGCGGCATGGAGATGCGCGAGCCGATGTTGGTGACGGGGACGATGGCGGCGCGGACGCGGATGGGCGCGTAGCCCGTTGCGTACTGCACGGCGTGTCCCGCCTCATGCGCCGCGACGCCGACCGCTGCGGGTGTCGCCGCGTCATAAACGCCGTCAGACAGGCGGATGACGTTGCTTTTCGGGTCGTAATGGTCGGTCAAATTACCGG
>OJAM01000882.1_pt1 | contig 11795 bp, 7 predicted proteins | sample 1589071 | NCBI WGS metagenome assembly OJAM01 (sample SAMN03283243) | human gut metagenome | biome: human-associated habitat; material: feces | host: Homo sapiens | place: Peru | collected 2012
CTGACCAGCTTTCAGGAGGGTAACGCGGCGGTCGCGCGCGCGTTCATGAACATCTTCAACCGCTTCATGTTCGGCGGAAACGGCAATATCATCACAAAGACGGCAGACGCGCAGGGCGACGTGACGTGCGATTTTGAGGTACCGGAGCTGACATCGGAGACGACGGTCATCGTGTCCGGAGCGAGCCTGAAGTCTGTTACGGTCAACGGCCCGGATGGCAGCAGCCGCACCGTGGATAAGAATAATTTCGACGAGCAGAACTTCGTCGCGACGATCGACAGCAACCACGAGAGTGGTGGCAGGCAGAACAAATACATCTGCATCAAGCTGCTCTGCCCGGAGGCCGGCATGTGGACCGTGCAGGCCAAGGGCGACCCCAACGCGAACATCGATATGTATGACTGCTCGATGCGCGATCTGGATCTGGTGCTGAGCACGTCGCTGACGGATGAGAGCCGCGTGCTGGCAAAGAACGAGGCCGTGACCTTCAACGCCTATTTCACCTATCATGGCAATGAGATCCTGAAAAATCCGTATTATGAGAAGAAGCAGCCCGTGCTCGTGTTCACCAACACTGCGAATGGCCAGAAGGCCGAGCTGCCGATGCAGGCCGGAGCCAACGGCGGCTATACCGCGACGATCAGCATGAACGAGCTGGAATATCAGGGCACCTTCACGGTTGCTGCCCGGCTCGACGACAGCATGTTCCGCAACGGCTCCAAGTGGAGCAACAGCCAGAGCCTGACGAGCGAAAATCTGCCGGTGCGCATCACGGATCCGAAAATGCCCGACCTGACCGGCGATGTCAACGGAAAGACGGAAAAGGTCGATCTGATGCAGCATATCGAAAATCCGGACGGCGACGAGCTGTTCTACGAGCTGCAATGCGTCAGCGACCGGAACGTCGCCTTTGACTACAGCATCGACGAGAACGGCTATCTTGAGATCGAATGCGGCCTGAACTATGGAACATATGCGCTTCAGCTCTCCGTTCGGGACGCGGACATGGAGCAGCCGCTGCTGCTCGATCCGTTCCAGCTGGAGACGCAGAAGCACGCGTTCAGCGTTCGGGACATCGAGCCTGTGGAGCTGTGGACGGACCACTACCCCTGGCAGAAGGATATCCGCGAGAGCGCGGAATTTGATCTGAACGACTATTATGACGAGGGCGACGATCTTCCGGTGGAGATCGCGTCGGAGAGCTTTGACGGCGACGGGACGGTCTACCGCGTGAGCCGGGACGGGATGCATTATACCGTCGTTCCGCTGGCCGAGGGCGAGGGTACGCTCACCTTCACGCTCACGAACCAGCTGAAAGAGGAGCAGGGCCATCTGAAGGTCCGCGTCATCAGCGGCAAGGCGGCCTTCTGGCAGAGAAACTGGATCTACTTTGCGCTGGCGGCGGCGGTGCTCGTGCTGATCGTGATCGTCCTGTGCGTCCTGTCCGGCATTACCCGTGTCAAGGGCAGCTGGGAGATCGATCTGGAGGACGGCGACGGCGGACGCATCTACCTGCCGAACCTCAACATCGCCAGCAATACGACCGTCGGCAGAAAAAACAAGCAGGTCGACCTGTGGGACCTCGTCTATGAGATCGCGCCGTTTGCGGAAAAGAGCGGCCTTCTGAGCGAGTCGCTGAACTTCTATCCCGCGATGAACCAGATCCACATGCGCGGCGTTACGTTCGGCAGCGGCTTTGTTCTGCAAAAGCTGCCCGCAAACGTGACCGCACAGTATAACGGCCTGCCGGTCAGCGGCAAGTGCCGCGTTTCGATGGGCGAGCTGCGTCTGACGATCCAGGGTGAGGGGACCGTGACCGACGTGGTGTGCAGCCTGCGCTATGCCGGAGCGAGATAAGAGAAAACAGCGAAGATCCTGAACAGCGGATTTCATAAATAAATATAGAAGAGGAGAGAAAATCATGCCGAATATGCAGTCCTTTAAGAGCGAGGATTACCCGATCCTGCTTGCAGCAAACGAGATCGACGCGACCGACGGTGCATTATTCAACACGGCGGCGCTTCTCAAGCCCAATACCATGGATCGCACGATCCTCATCGGCCTCGGCGGCACCGGCATTCAGACGCTGGACTATGTCAAGGGCGTCATCACGAATCGCCTCGACCCCACCTGGAGCAGCTATGTCGGCTTCCTCGGGATCGATACGGACGGAACGGAGCTGAGCCGCGCAAAGTATCTCCAGCAGGGAGAGCTGGTGCTGACGACGCGGCCCGGTGTAGAAAACCGGAAGATGAATCCGATGGCCTATCCGCAGGCATGGCGGCGCTTTGCCGATCCGAAGGTCATGGCGAAGGTCCCGGATATGAACAGCAGCGGCGCGAGCCGGAAGAGACTGGTCGGACGGCTCAAGATCCACGACCGGGATACGGTCGGCGCGGTGGACATGGAGATCGTACAGAAGCTGGCGAATCTGAAGGCCAATACGCTGGCCCCGACCGTTGGCGGAAGCAACTATGAGGTCTATGTGATCGGCAGTGTCAGCGGCGGCACATGCAGCGGCGGCTTCCTGGAAATGCCTGCCCTTATCCGCCGGGCGCTGGGCGTCGGCAATCTGCATATCTACGCCATGCTGTATCTGCCCGATACGCTGACCTCGCTCGATCCGGCCAATGCGGCGGAGCTGAAGGCCAACGGCTACGCCTCGCTGAAGGAGCTGAACTATTATCAGGGAATCGCCATGGGGCCGGGCTACAATGAGAAATTCGGCTATAACGATCCGGCGGCTCCGGAGCTGGAGCTGACCGGCGGACAGCCGTTCTATGACATCCCGTACCTGATCGGCACGGTCTCCGGCGCAACGGCAAACGCGAGCCGCGTCGCCAGACAGAACATTGCCGAGTTCCTGATCAGCCTGCTTTCCGGCGTGTCCGTGACCTCCGGGACCCCCTTCCTGACGGCCTCGTTCCTCAGCAACGTCATTCCGAGACAGAGCGTCAAGGAACAGATGCCCGGCGTCCCGGAGACGGAGGCGGCCGGCTGGCGGCATGAGTTCCCGCGCCATTACGGTGCGATCGGCTTTGCGCAGATCGCCGCGCCGAAGCTCACCTCCGCGCACATCCGCGCGGTCGATGCGCTGCTGGCATCGGAAAATCCCTCGGCGGAGGTCTCCCTTCCCGGCGGCTGGACGGCACGGCGGCAGTATGGGCTGCTGACCCTCATCCGTAGGGCCAGGGCGCCCGGCTGGACGCCGGTGCGGCTGACGGTGGACGGCGTGACGGAGCTTCCCGCGCTCGGTCTGCGCATTTCGTGCAGCCGGATCGCATGTCTGGAAAAAAATCCGCAAAATCAAAATTCCCCATCCACATTTGTATGCAGATGTGATATGATTGATAAAATACCGGAGCTGTGGGCCAGGCCGAGAGCCTCGCAGGACGCGCTTCGCCTGCCCGGCGGGCGGCGGACGCTCAAGCGTCTGATGATCGACCGGAAAATTCCCGCCGCGCAGCGGGGGCTTCTGCCGGTGATCGTGGACGAGGCGGGCATTCTCGGCGTCTGCGGGATCGGGCCGGACACGGGCCGTCTCGCGCAGGAGGGCTTCCCGGCCATCCGGATCTGTATCGAGCAAACCGAAAAATGAGAAATCAGAGAGAAATGAGGAACGTTGCCGCTATGATGAACGAATTTGACATGATGCAGGATATCGAGAGAGTTCTTGTCCCCGAGGACGAGATCCACGCGCGCATCCGTGAGGTCGGCGCGCAGATCTCCGAGGACTACCGCGGGAAAAAGCCGATCCTCGTCGGCGTGCTGAAGGGCGTCGTACCGTTTTTCGCGGAAATGGCGCAGGCCATCACCATCCCGGTGCAGGAGGATTTCATGTGCGTCACCTCCTTTGAGGGCGGCACCGAATCGACCGGCAAGCTGACCTTCCGCAAGGACATCGACCACGACATTGAGGGCCGCGACGTGCTTATTCTCGAGGATATCATCGACTCCGGCAGCACGCTCAAGCTGATCTGCGAGCTGTTCCGCGAGCGCAAGCCGAAGTCCGTCAGGATCTGCACCCTGCTCGACAAGCCCTCCGGCCGCAAGGTCGATCTGACGCCGGATTACACCTGCTTCACCATTCCGGCGGCGTTCGTGGTCGGCTTCGGTCTGGACTATGAGGATTATTACCGAAATCTGCCCTTCGTCGGCGTCCTGAAGCCCTCCGTCTATCAGGACTGACCGCCCGGGCCTGTAAAGGAGCTTTCCCTTGGATCAACAACCAAAACAGCTCAATCCGCTGTTCCTGATGCTTGCGCTGGCGCTGATCTTCGCGCTGGCGGCGGGCGTATTTTCCCTGCACTCCACTCCGGCGGGCATACCGTATTCCGAGGTGCTCGATCAGTTCCGCAATGAAAAGGTGTCCTCCTTCACGCTCGAGGGAAGCACGCTGACGCTCCGGCTCCGCGGCGAAAACGGCGCAGAAAAGAGCGTCACGGCCAGCATCGGCGACGCGGAGCTTTTCCACAAGGATCTCGACGAGCTGATCGCCGAACAGTACGCCAGCGGCGTGCTGACCTCCTACAATTATCTTCCCGCGCCGGGAACGCCGTGGTACCGCGCGGCGCTGCCGTATGTCGTCGTGGGCGTGATCCTGCTGGTCGTTTTCTTCGTCCTCATGGGCCGCGCAAACGGCGGTCCGTCCGCCATGGCGCAGTTCACACGCGCCAACGCCCATTTCGGCCTTTCCGGCAAGGAAAAGGTCACGTTTGCGGACGTAGCGGGCGCGGATGAGGAAAAGGCCGAGCTTCAGCAGATCGTTGATTTTCTGCGCAATCCGAAGCGCTTTTACGACATGGGCGCGCATGTGCCGAAGGGCGTGCTGCTGGTAGGCCCTCCGGGCACCGGCAAAACGCTGCTGGCGCGGGCCGTCGCCGGTGAGGCAGGCGTTTCGTTCCTGTCGATCTCCGGCTCCGATTTCGTTGAGCTGTATGTCGGCGTCGGCGCGAGCCGCGTGCGCGACTTGTTCGAGCAAGCCAAGCGCGTCTCGCCGAGCATCGTGTTCATCGACGAGATCGACGCCGTCGGCCGTCAGCGCGGCGCAGGTCTCGGCGGCGGTCACGATGAGCGTGAGCAGACGCTCAACCAGCTGCTCGTCGAGATGGACGGCTTCGGCAAAAACGAGGGCGTCATCGTCATGGCCGCGACCAACCGCAAGGACATTCTCGACCCGGCGCTGCTGCGCCCGGGCCGCTTCGACCGGCAGATCTACGTCGGTGCGCCCGACTGGCGCGGACGGCTTGCGATCCTGCAGGTCCATGCACGGAAAAAGCCGCTGGCGGACAATGTCGATCTCCCAGCCGTCGCCAAGGCGACCGCCGGTTTCACCGGCGCGGATCTGGCCAACCTTCTGAACGAGGGCGCGCTCCTCGCCGCGCGGCGCGGCAAGGCCGCGATCAGCCAGCAGGATCTGGAGACATCGATGATCAAGGTCATTGCAGGCCCCGAAAAGAAGAGCCGCGTGGTCAGCCACGCGGAAAAGATGCTCACCGCCGTCCACGAGGCCGGACACGCGATCTGCATGTACTGCCTCGACTCGCAGGATCCGGTGCACCTCATCACCATCATCCCCCGCGCCCAGGCCGGCGGCATGACCATCAGCCTGCCGCAGGACGACCGCTCCTATTCCTCGCGCAACGAGATGTTTGAGACCATTGTCTCCTTCCTCGGCGGCCGCGTGGCAGAGGCGCAGAAGCTCTGCGATATTTCCACCGGCGCGTCGAACGATCTGCAGCGCGCCACCGGCATTGCCCGCGATATGGTCGCAAAATACGGCATGTCCGACAGCATCGGCCCCGTCAGCTACGCGGGCGGGCAGGAGGTCTTTATCGGGCGCGACTATGAGAAGACCAAACCCTATTCCGAGCAGACCGCCGGGCAGATCGACGCGCAGGTCCAGAAGATCATGCGCGAGGCTTATCAGCGCTGCGAGCAGATCCTGCGCGATCATGCCGAACGGCTCGATAAGATCGCCGGCTTCCTGATGGAGAACGAGAACATGAGCCGCGCACAGTTTGAAGCTGTGATGCAGGACGAAACGCTTGACCAACCCAAAGCCTGAGTTTTTTGCGCACCGCGGATCGTGGTGCGCATAAATTATGGGAACTGACAGGAGGCTCCATGTATTATCGCAGTCTGAACGCCTATCTGCGTGAGACCTTTGGCTGCAAGGTCTATAAGCTGGCGCTCTCCGCCGGCTGCACCTGCCCGAACCGAGACGGGACGATTGGCACGCGCGGATGCATCTTCTGCAGCGGCAGCGGAGAATTTGCCGCGTCCGCTTCCCTCTCTATCCCGGAGCAGCTGGCGCAGGCCAAGCGTCTGGTCGCCGCCAAGGCCGGGCCGGACGCACGCTATATCGCCTATTTTCAGGACTTTACCAATACCTATGCCCCGGCGGAGGTCCTGCGGCCGCTGTTTGCGGCCGCGATCCGACAGCCGGAGGTCTGCGCGCTCTCCATCGCCACGCGGCCGGACTGTCTGCCGCCGGAGATCTTATCGCTGCTGGCTGAGCTCCGGGCGGAAAAGCCCGTCTGGGTCGAGCTCGGGCTGCAAACCATCCATGCATCGACGGCCGCCTATATCCGCCGCGGCTATCCCCTTTCCGTCTATGACGAGGCGGTGCGGGCGCTGCACGCGCGCGGCATCAGCGTCATCACGCATCAGATCCTGGGCCTGCCCGGCGAGACGCCGGAGATGATGGTGGAGACGGCCCGCTATATCGGCCGCAGCGGCGCCGAGGGCATCAAGCTGCACCTGCTGCACGTTCTGACCGGGACGGATCTGGCTGCGGACTACGCAGCGGGCGAATTTGAGACGCTGTCGCTGGACGCGTATATCACGCTGCTGGAGGCATGTCTGCGCGTGCTGCCGCGGGAGATGGTCATCCACCGGCTGACCGGCGACGGGGCCAAACGCGACCTGCTCGCGCCCGGCTGGAGCGGCGATAAAAAGCGCGTCATCAACGAGATCCGCCGCCGCTTTCTGGCCGACGATCTCGAACAGGGCTCCGACCTGACCGACGCGCCTGCCTGAATGGCGTGATTTTCGGTATCGTCGGACGCCAGACGGATTGACATTCGGGAAAAACCGTGTTATTCTTGATAACAGATAACGAATACGGGCTGAAATGCCCGTATTTGCTGCGTTTTCGATATTCTCGTTCCAGAATATCGAAAACAATCGAAATCAATTCGACAATATCGGAGGAAAGAGAACATGAAAAAAGAGAATCTGTTCGTCATTCTGACCGGCGTTGTCATCGGCATCGCGGCACTTGTGCTGACGGCGCTCGGCAACCCGGCCAACATGGGCTTCTGCATCGCCTGCTTTGAGCGTGATATCGCGGGCGCTGTCGGTCTGCATTCGGCAGCCAAGGTGCAGTATGTCCGTCCGGAGATCATCGGTCTGGTCCTCGGCAGCTTCCTGATGGCCATCGCCACGAAGGAATGGAAAGCCAAGGCCGGTTCCTCGCCTGCCCTGCGGTTCGTGCTCGGCGCTTTCGTCATGATCGGCGCGCTGGCCTTTTTGGGCTGCCCGCTGCGCATGGTCCTGCGTCTGGCCGGCGGCGATCTCAACGCAGTCGTCGGTCTTGCCGGTTTTGCTGCCGGTATCTTCCTCGGCACGATCTTCATCCGCAAGGGCTTCACGCTCCAGCGCAACTACACCACCAAGACGCTCGACGGCACGGTCCTCCCCGCTGTGATGACCGGCCTGCTGATCCTGTTCATCGCTGTCCCCACCCTCTTCAAGCTCTCGGAAGAAGGCCCCGGCTCCAAGCATGCACCGTTTTTCATCGCGCTTGTCATCGCCCTCGTCGTCGGCGCGCTGGCGCAGAAGTCCCGCATGTGTATGGTCGGCGGTCTGCGTGACACGATGATGTTCAAGGACATGCACCTGCTGTGGGGCTTCATCGCCATCTTCGTCACGGTCCTGATCGGCAACCTCATCGGCGGCAGCTTCAAGCTCGGCTTCACCTCGCAGCCCGTTGCGCACTCCAGCCACGTCTGGAACTTCCTCGGCATGCTGCTCGCCGGTTGGGGCTCCGTGCTGCTCGGCGGCTGCCCGCTGCGTCAGCTCATTCTGGCCGGCAGCGGCAACGCGGATTCCGCTGTTACGGTGTTCGGCATGATCGTCGGCGCTGCGTTCGCGCATAACTTCGGTCTGGCCGGCAATGCCGACTCCGTCAGCGAGGCTGGTGAGTATGTCGTCGGCGGCATCTCCACGAAGGGCAAGGTCGCGGTCATTCTCGGCATCGTGATCGTGCTGGTCGTATCTTATGTAAACAGCATGAAGAAGCAGGAGGCGAAAACGAATGGTTGATGCAAGAGGATATCTCTGCCCCATGCCCGTGGTCATGGTCCAGAAGGCGCTCGAAGCGGAGCACCCCGATACGCTCGAGGTCCTGGTCGACAATGAGACCGCCGTGGAAAACATCAAGCGCTTTGCCGCTCACAGCGGCTATCAGGCCACAGCCGTCGAGGACGGCGAAGATTACCGCCTGACGCTCAAAAAGTAAACGATAGGAAAAGGGACGTACCAGTTGGTACGTCCCTTTTCTCGTCTGATCTTTATTTGCGCTCCATCGCGCAGAAGCCGCCCTGGCCGAGCGTGACGGTCTTACCGGTGTATTCCATGATCCCGCCGCCAAGCAGGATCGTGCCGCTGTGCGGCAGCGTCCAGGGTTCCGGCGACTGGTTGCAGCAGACTGCGACGCTGCCCTCCGCCGACTGCCGCAGCAGCAGGAGCCGGCCGCCGCCGGCCTCCAGCACGAGGACGGTCCCGCTGCGAAGCGCGGGCGCACTTTTTTTCACGCGGGCCAGTGAGCGGTAGAAGGAGACCAGATTGCCGTCTTCCCTGCCCCAGGGATAGAATTTCCGGTTGAATGGGTCCCGGTAGCCGGTCATCCCGGCTTCGTCGCCGTAGTAGATGCAGGGCATGCCCGGCAGCATGAACTGCAGGAAGGCTGCCAGCTTGAGGCGCTGCCTGCCCTCGCGCAGCTGCTCCTGCGTGAAATGCCGCTGAGCAAGGTCCGTCCGATCGCCGTCGCGCGGGTCGAGAATGGCGTTGATCGCGCGCGGCGTGTCGTGCGTGGAGAGGATGTTCATGACCGTCTGCAGCACGTCCGGCGGGTAATTCTCCGCAAGCGTTCGGATGGCGTCGCCGAGCTCCGTGCCGTCGTCCTCGCTGCGGACATAGCGCAGGATCGCTTTCTGCCACGGGTAGTTCATGACGGAATCGAGCTGCCGGTCGGTAAAGTACCGGCGGCGCTGGTCGTAGGCGATCTTGTTGGACGCATCCTCCCAGACCTCGCCGATCAGCAGCGCGTCCGGCTTATACGCACGGATGCGCGCGCGTAGGCGCGCAAGGAATGCGTCCGGCAGCTCATCGACCACGTCCAGCCGCCAGCCGTCGGCGCCGAGCTTCAGCCAGTGCACTGCGACGCTGTCTTCGTCGTCGATCATGTAGCGGATGAAATCCGGATTCATCTTGTCGACGCACGGGAGCGTCGTGATGCCCCACCAGCTGTCGTAGACGTCCGGATAGTGCTGGAACCGGAACCAGCCGCGGTAGGGCGAGGACGGATCATGGATGGCCTGCTGGAAATATGCGCTGCGGCTGCCGACGTGGCTGAACACGCCGTCCAGAATGACCTTCATCCCATGCGCGTGCGCCTCGGCGCAGAGCGCGCGGAAATCCTCCTCCGTGCCGAGCATGGGGTCGATCCGCTTATAGTCGCAGGTGTCGTACCGGTGCGTCGACCAGGCGTAGAAGATCGGGTTCAGGTACAGGATCTCCACACCAAGCTCCTGCAGGTACGGCAGCTTTTCCCGGATGCCGTTCAGATTGCCGCCGTAAAAATCGTTGTTCAGGACCTCGCCGTTGGCATCCGGCAGGTAGACCGGTACGTCGTCCTTGTTTTCGTGCACCCAGTAGGGCGTGATTTTCCCGGTCAGATCGCAGCTGCCGCTCTGGCAGAAGCGGTCCGGGAAGATCTGATACATGACGGCGCCCGCACAGCCGGCCGGGACGGGATATTTGTCCGCCAGCACGCTCAGCTGCCAGAGGCCGCCCGCCTCCATGTTCGTGTCGCTCTGTCCCTGCTTAAAGAGGCGGAACGCGCCGTCCTGCGTGGTGATATGGAAGTAGTAGAAGTAGAGCCCGGCCTCGCAGACGGCCATTTCCCCGCCCCAGGTATCGTAAAGCGTGTCGTCCGACTGCTTGGTGAGCGGCACACGCCGCAGCTCCTGCCCATTTTCGGCCTGCAGGACGAGCGCGGCCGCCGTGGTCCGGCAGCTGCACGGGATCAGGATATGAAACGTGCAGGTCTCGTTCTCCTGCAGCGTGCCGAAGGGCGTTTTGAACTGCGAAAGCTTGCTGTCGAATAGAATTCTCATATGGGTCTCCGTCCGTTTTGATCGGTCAAAGCAAAGGCCGGCGCTGCCGCCGGTCTTTGTCTGGGGTGTATGAAGAAATCAGAGGTCCCAGATCTCCTTCGCGTACTGCTCGACCGAGCGGTCCGAGGAGAAGATGCCGGCTCTGGCGATATTGGTGAGGGACATCTGCGCGAAGCGCGTCCGGTCCTGATAGACCTCGACTGCGCGCTTCTTTGCGGCCTTGTAGCTTTCAAAGTCAGCGACCGTCATATAGCTGTCGGCAGCGCCGAAGCGCGGCGTGAGCAGGGATGCCGCCACATCGTCAAACCGCTGGCCAAGCGCGCCGGAGGTAAGCATCTGCAGCACCCGGTCAAGCTCGGGCGTCAGGAACTGGCGCGGGTCATAGCCGCGCTGCCACAGCGCCTGCACCTCATCGGCGGTCATGCCGAAGAGGAACATGTTCTCGTCACCGACCCGGTCGCGGATCTCGACGTTCGCGCCGTCGAGCGTGCCGAGGGTGACCGCACCGTTGATCATGAGCTTCATGTTGCTCGTGCCGGAGGCCTCCTTGCCCGCGACGGAGATCTGCTCGGAAAGGTCTGCGGCGGGGATGATGATCTCCGCGAGCGAAACCTTGTAGTCCTCAATGAAGACGACCTTGAGCTTGCCCTGCACCTGCGGGTCGGAGTTGACCAGATTTGAGACGGCCACGATCAGCGAGATGATCTGCTTGGCCAGATAATAGCCCGCCGAGGCCTTGGCCGCAAAGATGAACGTCTGCGGGAAGACCGGCTTTTCGGGATGATCTTTGATCTCGTTGTAGAGCGTCAGGATGTAGAGCACGTTCAGCAGCTGCCGCTTGTACTCATGCAGCCGCTTGACCTGCACGTCGAAGATCGAGTCCGGGTCGACGTTGACGCCGTTGTGCTCGGCGATGTAGGCCGCCAGACGGACCTTGTTCTTGCGCTTGATGGCCCGCAGATTTTCCAGCACGTCCAGATCGCCGCGGTACTGCTCGAGTGCCTCGAGCGCATTGGCATCTTTCAGGAAGCCGTCGCCGATGAGCGTCTGCAGATAGCTGGAGAGGGCCGGGTTCGACTGGCACAGCCAGCGGCGGTAGGCGATGCCGTTGGTGATGTTGAGGAAGCGGCTGTGGTCGAGGTTGTAATAATCGCGGAAAATGGTCTTTTCCAGAATGTCCGTATGCAGCTGCGAAACGCCGTTGATCTTATGGCAGCAGGTCAGGCAGAGGTTCGCCATGCGGACCTCGTCGTTGGCGATGACGGCCATATAGTTCCACTTGCCGGGGTCGTTCGGGTAGACGCGCTGCAGCTTTTCCATGAGACGGCGGTTGATCTCCTGGCAGATCGAGTAGATCCGCGGCAGCTGCTCCTGGAACAGGCTGACCGGCCA
>OJAM01000883.1_pt1 | contig 11774 bp, 10 predicted proteins | sample 1589071 | NCBI WGS metagenome assembly OJAM01 (sample SAMN03283243) | human gut metagenome | biome: human-associated habitat; material: feces | host: Homo sapiens | place: Peru | collected 2012
TGGACGACGGGCAATACGTTCTGGAGCATGTGCGCCCCGGGACGTACACCCTGGCCGTTTCTCTGCCCGAGGGATACGTGTTCGCCTATGCGGAGAACGCGCTGATTTCCGGCGTATCCGCTTCCGCCGCCACGGCGGCGGGCTCCTTTTTGAACAGTCCCGTCAGCTTTGCCACGCGTCTGCGGCGGCGCTCCCTGGCCTCCAGCCGCTCGCCGAGGTCACGCGCGCCCACGCCGTAGACCAGATAGAGGATCACGCCGGACACCAGCATGATGAACACGGTCGAAGCGCAGCGGCGGCCCGAGGCGTTGACGTTGTAGCCGTACAGTCCCTCCTCCGCACACATGGCCTGAATGACCATGGCGTAGCTCGTGCCGTAGGAGCTGGCGAAGGTGGCGGACATATCGTACTCGGTAAAGAGCGCGTTGAAGTTCAGCGCGAACACCGCCAGCACGCTCGGCAGGATGATGGGCAGCTTGACCCTGAGGAAAGTCGTCAGGCCGCTCGCGCCCATGTTGCGCGCGGCGTCCTCCAGCTCCTCGTCGATGGCGTAAAACGCCGCCTTGATCATGCGCAGCGAGAACGGCAGCTTGACCACCGTGTACGCCAGCACGAGCAGGATGCGGACGTGCTCGGCGAAGTAGAGGTTCACATTGCCGACGTACCAGATGTTCTCGGCGTTGAAGTAGGTGCGGTAGGAATAGCAGATGAGAATGGTCGGCAGCAGCCACGGGAAAAGCAGGCAGTATTCCAGCACCACGCCGGACTTCTTGCTGCGGTTTTTGAAGATGTAGTTGCAGGCGATCACGACGATCAGGCACGCGAGCGCCGCGGCGAGGATGGAGAGCACGAAGCTCATCTTGATGCCGCCGAGGGTCGCCTCGTTGGCGAACAGACCGGAGATGGAGCCCTTGCGCACCTTGTAGGTGCCGCGCGAGGTGAGGTACTGATAGTCCTGCGTGCCGAAGAAGTTGATGAGCGTCCAGTTGGAAAGGTCGAGCTTCTTCATGCGGATGGCGCTGTAGGTCTGGAACGAGAAAATGACGATCATCACCACGGGGATCATGTAGATGATGAAGAGGACATAGGCATAGATGTGCGCGAGGGTATTCCAGACGGGATTTGTGATCTTCTGTTTTTGCAGCCGCGCCTTGGTCTTGGAGACGGAGAGGTAGTGGCCCTTGCGCTCGTAGGCGGAGAGCACGGTGAGCAGCACGATGGTGAACATCGCGAGAATGATGGACAGCAGCGCGGCGCGCGCCTGCGGGAAGGCCTCGTCCGCCGTGGACGAGCCGGCGAGACGCACGATCTCGGGGTTGATGGAGTCGTAGCCGAGCAGCGTGGGGGCGGACATGGCGCACAGACCCGTGATGAAGGTCATGACCGTCAGCGAGAACATGGTGGGCACGAGCGTCGGGAAAACGACCTTCCAGAGAACCTTGAAGGGCTTCGCGCCCATGTTGCGTGCGGCCTCGACGGTGTTGTAGTCGATGCCGCGGATGGCGTTGCGCAGGAAGAGCGCGTGGTTGCTCGTGCAGGCGAAGGTCATGGTGAAGAGCACCGCGTTGAAGCCCGAGAACCAGTTTGGATCAAAGCTCGGGAAGGCGTTGACGAGCGCAGTGGTGAGAATGCCGTCGGAGGCGTAGAGGAACAGATAGCCCGTGACCAGCGCGACGCCGGAGTAGATCATCGTGGTCATGTAGCCGAGGCGCAGGATGTTCGCGCCCTTGATGTCGAAATACTCCGTCAGCAGCACGATGGACACGCCCACCACATTGACCGTGACGACCAGGCAGATGGCGAGCTTGAGGGAGTTCCAGACGTAGCGGCCCATGCTGCCCGCGAAGAAGAAGCGGATGACCGCGAAGGGATCGCGCACGCCCTCGGCGTTCGTGGTGGTGAAAATGCTCGTGAGCGTATTGAGGCACGGCAGGAGCATGAAGCCGAAGAAGAAGTAGGCAAAGAGCACGATGCCGACCATGCGCACCACAAACGCCGCGTCGAAGCGGGACTTAGCGAGATAGCCGCCCATCACTCCACCTCCTCCGCGGAGGGCGCGTAGGCCATGATGTCGTTCGGATTCAGGATGACCTTGACGCGCTGGCCCGGGTCGTAGATGTTCACGCCGTCGTTCTTCTCAATGACCTTGAGGCTCTGCGTGCCGACGTGGATGTAATACTTGATGTAGAGCCCGTAGTATTCGCAGTTCTCCACCGTGCCGTCGAGCGCGATCTCGCCGCCGCGCGGGGCGACGTTGACGTGCAGGCGCTCGAGACGGATGTAGTTGTGCTTGCTTGCGTCCACCTCCGCACCGGCAGCGCGGAGGGCGGACACGGTATCGTCATTCAGTCGGTTGATGTCACCGATGAAATTGCAGACAAATTCGGTTTGCGAGTGGTTGTAGACCTCGTTGGGCGTGCCGATCTGCTCGATGAAGCCCTTGTTGAACACCGCGATGCGGTCGGAGAGCGTCAGCGCCTCCTCCTGATCGTGGGTGACGTAGATGGTGGTGATGCCGAAGTCCTTCTGCATCTTCTTCAGCTCGTTGCGCAGCTGCACGCGCAGCTTGGCGTCGAGGTTGCTCAGCGGCTCGTCCATGCAGATGATGGCGGGGCCGGTGACGAGGGCGCGGGCGATGGCCACGCGCTGCTGCTGGCCGCCGGAGAGCTGCGAGACCGCCTTTTTGAGCTGCTCGTCGGAAAGGTCGACCTTGCGCGCGATCTCGCGCACCTTGCGGTCGATCTCGTCCTTCTTTGCCTTCTTGACCTTGAGGCCGAAGGCGATGTTGTCGTATACGGTCATCGTCGGGAAGAGCGCGTAGCTCTGGAACACGATGCCGATGTTGCGGTCCTCGATGGGGACGCGCGTGATGTCGCGGCCCTTGACCACGACGGAGCCCTCCGCCGGCTCGATGAAGCCCGTGATGGTGCGGAGCGTGGTGGTCTTGCCGCAGCCGGAGGGGCCGAGGAAGGTAAAGAATTCGCCCTCCTTCACATGGACGTTGATGCTGTGCAGGGCGGTGAAGTCGCCGAACTTCACAACGATGTCATTGAGCCGGATCATAATGGATTCTCCTCTTTTTGTATTCGGAATAAAGAGATCAGGCGAGCCGGAGAGATCCCGGCTCGCCTGAAAACACACAACAGTCGGTATCCCGCTGAGCCTCTCCGCGGGACGCGGTGCGCGGGGCTTGCCTTACGCGGCCTTCTGGGTCAGGGTCGCCCAGTCGAGGTTGGCCCAGTCGGGCTCCGCCACGGCGGCGGAGGCGTCGGCCCAGTAGAAGCCGAGGTTGGTCATGATGTTGGTCCACTCGCTGGAGTGCTCGGCAACGTACTCGGCATAAGTCATGTCGGTGCCGTCGACCTTGGTCAGGGCGAAGTTCTTGAGGGTGTAGATGGCGGGGATGCCGTCGGGATAGAGGATGTCAGCCGCGGCGGTGTTGCAGGGATAGGAGTCGAACTCCTCGCCCCAGGCCGCCTGCGTCTCGGCAGAGCCGAACCACTCGGCGAACGCCTTGACAGCCTCGGTCTCTTCCTCGGTGCGGCCGGCCTTATCGAGGATGCCGATGTACTCGGCGATGTAATAGGTGCCGTCGTCGATCTCAACGAGGTCCCAGTTCTCGGGAGTCATAGCGCCCTTGAGGGGATGCTCGGAGCTCTCAGCTGCGGCGTCGATCTTGCCGTAGAGAGAAGAGGAGTAGAAGGTGGAAACAGCGACGTCGCCCTTGTTCAGAGGATCGAAGCCGTACTTATAGGTGTCGTCGGAGGAGTACTTGCCCTCGGCGCAGTACTTCCACAGCGTCTCCCAGCCCTCGGTGGAGATGCCGCCGGCGGGGGAGGAGGGATCGACGAAGGCGTAGAGCATCGCGGAGTTGATGTTGGCGTTGGTGGTGCCGCCGACCTTGTTCTGACGGTACCAGGTGTAGCCGCAGTCCACGATGTCGGCCCAGTGCTGGAAGTGGAGCTTCTCGCCGTTGGTGCCGAGCTCGTCGTTGCGGTAGAGCATCAGAACGTTCTGGATGACGAGGCCGTAGGCCGCGCCGGGATAGGCGTACTCGCCGACCTCGCCTGCCCAGGTGGGAGTCCAGTCAACGAGCTTGAGGTTCTCGTAAACGCCGTCGACGACCTGACTCCAGCGGGTCTCGTTGAGGCCGAAGAGGATGTCGCCGTCCTTGTTCTCATTGGCGGCCTGGATGGCGGCGGTATCACCGGAGATGACGGAGTTATCGTCAATGCTGATGGTGAAGCCGGCGTCCTTGGCTTCCTGAATGAGCCAGGTGGTGCGCTCGGTGGAGTTGGAGTTGGAATAGATGCGGATGGTGTAGCCGGAGTAGTCCTTGACCTCTTCCTGATCGTCGGGCGTCTCGGGCGTGTCCGGAGTCTCCTTCTGGCCGCAGGCGACAAGGCTGAGGACCATGACGGAGGCAAGCAGGAGCGCTAAGAGTTTTCTTTTCATCGTTGTTCTCCTTCGTTTGTAGTTGCGGCATAAAATACCACATACAGTATTATACCTTCCGCGGCGCCGGCGCGGAACGGGACAAGTCTGCGATTATGCGGGCATTTCTGCGAAATGCTGTGAAAGTCCGCCGAGCTTGTCCGGTATGTTCCGTACTTTTTTGTGCAGCTTGCGCGTTCTACCGGCAGCGGTCCTGATACTCCGAGGGGGAGAGGCCGGTGAGCTTTTTGAAGGTCGAGCCGAAGTAGGCGACATCGCGGTAGCCGACCATGCCGGCGACCTCGTAGACCTTGTAGCGGCAGTCGGCGAGGAGCCTGCGCGCCATGTGGATGCGGTAGAGCGTGAGGTAGCCGAGCGCGGTGTAGCTCGTCTCCTTTTTGAACACATGGCTCAGATGGCCCTCGCTGATGCCGATGGAGCGGGCGATGGTGGTGATGTTGATGTCCGCGTCGGCGTAGTGCGCGGCGATGTATTCGAGCGTCTGGAGCACATATTTGCTCTTGTCGCCCTTGGGCAGCGCCAGCAGATCGTCCTGCGCGCTGCGGCTGGAGAAGGCCTCGTCCTTCTCGCGCACGCGCTCGATGGCGGCGACGAGCTCCTGGTCGCGGAAGGGCTTCAACAGATAGTCCGCCGCGCCGAAGCGGAGCGCCGAGCGGGCATAGTCGAAGTCGTTGTAGGCGGTGAGCACGATGACGTGAGCGGTGCTGCCGCGCTCGCGCAGGACGCGCATCATCTCGATGCCGTCCATGTGCGGCATCCGCACGTCGGTGATGATGAGGTTGGGGCTGTAGCGCTCGGCGGCGGCCAGACCCTCCTCGCCGTTGGCGGCTTCGCCGACCACGGCGCAGCCGAGCGAGGCCCAGTCGATGCCGAGCACGATGCCGCGGCGCACCACGGCCTCGTCGTCAACGATCAGTACCTTGAGCATGGTCCTCTCCTTTCTGCATCGGGAGCCGCAGCTGCACGCAGCTGCCGCCGCCCTCGTTCGGATATGCGCTCAGACCGCAGCTCTCGCCGTAGCTCAGGCGCACGATGCGGTCCACGTTGTTCAGGCCCAGATGGCCGCCGGGAATAAGCTCATGGCTGTTGAGCCGTTCGAGCACCTCCGGCGGGATGCCGCTGCCGTTGTCGGACACCTTGAGCAGCAGATAGCCCTCCGCGTCCTCCTCCGCCCAGAGCTTGATGAAGCCCTCGTCGCTGTCGGCCACGCCGTGAATGATGGCGTTTTCCACCAGCGGCTGTAAAATGAGCTTGGGCACCACGCAGTGCTGGAAGCGCTCGTCCACATCAAGCTCACAGACGAAGCGGTCGCCGAAGCGGACCTCCTGAATGGCGAGGTAGCGCCCGATCAGCTCAAGCTCCTCCTCAAGCGTGATGTACTCGCTGCCGGAGATGCCCGCGCGCAGCAGCGCGGCGAGGTCGGCGGCCAGCTCCGCCACCTGCGGCACGCCGCCGGTCACGCCCAGCCACTTCATGCAGTCGAGCGTGTTGTAGAGAAAGTGTGGGTTGAGCTGGGACTGGAGCATCCGCAGGCGCGTTTCGTTCAGCTCGCGCTCGCGCTGCACGCTGCGCTCAAGGTTCTGGCGGTACTCCGCCGTCATGCGGTCGAAGCTCGCCGCGAGGCGGCCCATTTCATCCTGCCGTGTGCTTTCGATGCGCACATCGTAATCACCGCCCTCGACGCGGCGCATCGCGCCGTCGAGCTCGTTGACCGGCTCAAAGAGACGGCGGCTGAGCCACCAGGCGCACACGAGACAGAGCACCAGACACAGCGCGCCCATCAGCGCGGCGACGAGGTAGATCGACCGGACGACCTGCGCGGTATAGGTCTGCGGCTGCTGCAGAATGAGCGAAAAGCCGCTTTCCGCGCAGGCGCCGACGTAGTAGCTGCGCTCGCCGTCCCCGTCGGAGAGAGATTTGCCGGAGAGCAGCTGCGCGCGCAGCAGGGCAAGGGTATCGTCGGCGCGCAGGGGTTGGGAGGCGTAGAGCAGCCGCCACGTCGCATCGACGAGCAGCAGATCGTCCGCACCGCGCAGCAGGGGCGCGAAGAAGGCGTCGAAGTTGGCGTCGTCCATGCGGAACACGGCATAGCCGAGCACCGCACCGCCGCGCGCGGTCACGGGACAGGCTCCGGCGAGCCCGCCGTTTCCGGCGCGCAGCACAACGCCGTCCGCCGCGCGGGCCGCGCTGAGTATGCCCCAGCCGGTGCTTTGCGCGGCGGGCCATACGTTCGCCGTGGTATAGAGGCAGTCGCCGTCCTCGCCGTAGACCTCAAAGTCGGCGTATTCGCGCAGCGCGACCGTGCTGCGGTTCAAAAGCTGATAGAGCGTGCGCGAGTCGCTGCCGCCGCGGCGCAGGGCGCTGCGCGTCACGGTGCTGCCGGCCAGGGCGCGCGTGACGTCGCCGCAGTCGGTAAGCAGCGCGTCGAGCTGCGTGGTGAGCAGCGCCATCTCCTCCTGCGCGTCGGTACGCAGGGTGTGCTCGCTGCGGAAGATCATCACCTGCGTCATCAGCACGTCGCACAGCAGCAGCGGCACGAGCGCGACGAGCAGGACGGTGAGAAAAATGCGGTTTCGGAAGGACCGCTCAAGCCATGCTCTCATGCTTCCACCTCCCCGCACAGCGCCTGCCAGGCGTCGAAAAGCTCCTGCCGCCGCTCATCCGCGCGGCGCAGGTCGTAGGGGAGGACGGTCAGCTCGGGCAGCGCGTCGGAGGCGGTATCCGTGCGCACGCTGCGGCGGCTGAGCTCCGTGCCCAGCAGCTGCTGAACGTCGGGCGAGAGCAGAAAGTCGATGAATTTCCGCGCGTTTTCCTCGTGCGCGCAGCCGCGGACGATGGCCGCGCCGTCCGGCAGGACGCTCGTGCCCTCGGCGGGGTAGACGATGGCGACGTCGAGCCCATCGGCGATGGCCTTGCGGGCGTTTTCCTCCAGCGTCACGCCCTTTACCTCCACCAGGTGCAGTCCCGCCGGTGTGGTCAAACAGAAGTCCAGCCGGGACGCGCCGTAGACAAACTCCGGCTTCACATCCACCGCCGTGGGATCGAACGTCCGGGCGAACTCGCCGAACACCCGGTTGGGCGCTTGGGCATCCATGTTGACCAGCAGGCCGTCCTTGTCCACGGCGATGAGATCGAAGGCCGTCCTGCGCGCCGGGTTCTCGCTCCGCTCCAGATATACCGCCGCGCCGGGCCGCAGCAGCTCCCGGCAGCGCCCGGTATTCTTCACGTGGCACACCGTCTCCGCGCCGTTTATCTCCACCAGGGCGATGAAACGGTTGGGCCGCGACAGGAAGCGGCCCTGCACCACTTTTCCGTACCGCACCGCGCCGCCTCCTCACTTTTTGGATAGAAATTTAGTATACCATAAATACTATCCTCTGTGAACCCCTTTTCTCTGTATTCCCGGCCTTTGTATATTCCGTCAACTAAGCTGAAAATTTTTTAGGCGTTCTTACAATTTTGTAGATTTTGCCGTTTTTTGGATTGCAAAACTACCAAATGTTTGGTACAATACAGGTAATCTACATTAGTATGGGAGGGATTTCAACCTATGGAGTATTCCAACCTGTTCGTCGTCCTGATGGGCCTAGGAACGGTGTTTGCGGGACTTCTGTGCATCATCCTGCTGGTCACGCTGATGAGCTGGGTCTGCAACCGCACTGCCGCGTCTGCCGCGCCCAAATCCGCACCCGCCGCTATTCCCCAGACGGCTGCCCCGGTCTCCGTCGTAACGCCCCCCATGATGGCCGCCATTTCCGCCGCCATCGCCGAGGACATGGGGACAGACATTTCCGCCATCCGTATCGTATCCATCAAGAAAGTTTGAGGAGGAACGCAACATGAAAAAGTATAGAGTCAACGTCAATGGTACTGTCTACGAGGTCGAGCTGGAGGAGATGACCGGTGCGCCTGCCGCCGCTCCCGTGGCCGCTCCTGCTCCCTCTGCCGCTGCCGCGCCTGCCGCCGGCGGTGAGAAAGTGACCTCTCCCATGCCCGGCACGATCCTGTCCGTCAACGTCGCCGCCGGTGACGCGGTGAAGCGCGGCCAGGTGCTGATGATCCTGGAGGCCATGAAGATGGAGAACGAGATCATGTGTCCCTGCGACGGCACTGTCGCCTCTGTGTCCGTGACCAAGGGCGCTGCTGTGGAGTCCGGCACGCTGCTGTGCACCATCGGCTGATGCCGGAGGGCCGCACATGGAAGCTATTGTCAATTTCCTGACCAGCACCGGCTTTTATCAGTTCTTCCAGGGCGATAACTGGAAGTGCGCCGTGATGATCGTCATCGCGTGCGTGCTGCTGTTCCTGGGTATCGTGAAGAAGTTCGAGCCGCTGCTGCTTGTCCCCATCGCCTTCGGTATGCTGGTGACGAACCTGCCCGGCGCGGGGATGTTCCACGAGATCCTGTTCGCCGGAGGGCACGTCCACTGGGATCTGTTCGGCGGCGAGCCCATCACGGCGCAGTTCCTGTCGGAAATGCTGTCAAGCGGCGTCTCCGCCGATGTGCTCCAGCCCTACGCCGACGCTGTGATGACCTCCGCGCAGAACCTGTTCAGCGCCGATGTCATCAACGACCTGATGGCGCAGGTCGCCGCCAACGGCTCCGACGCCGTGGGCACGCTGGCCAACCAGCTCACCGCCCTCGCGTCCGCCGAGCAGTACGCCGCCAACTACGGCGTTATCCTCAGTGATGTCACCGTCAGCGTCGGCCTGATCGACGTGCTGTATCTGGGCATCAAGCTGGGCATCTATCCCTGTCTCATCTTCATGGGCGTGGGCGCCATGACCGACTTCGGCCCCCTGATCGCCAACCCCAAGAGCCTGCTGCTGGGCGCAGCCGCCCAGCTGGGCATCTTCCTGACGTATCTGGGCTGCCGTCTGCTGGGCTTCACCGGCGCCGAGGCGTCCTCCGTGGGCATCATCGGCGGCGCGGACGGCCCCACAGCCATCTTCGTCACCGCTATGCTGGCGCCCGCCCTGCTGGGTCCCATCGCCGTGTCGGCCTACTCCTATATGGCGCTGGTGCCCGTGATCCAGCCGCCCATCATGAAGGCGCTGACCACCAAGGAGGAGCGCCAGATCGTCATGAAGCCCCTGCGGGAGGTCAGCAAGCGGGAGAAGATCTTCTTCCCCATCGTCGTCACCGTGTTCGTGGCGCTGCTGGTTCCCTCCGCCGCGCCGCTGATCGCCTGCCTGATGCTGGGCAATCTGGCCAAGGAGTGCGGCGTGCTGGATCGTCTCAGCAAGACCATGCAGAACGAGCTGATGAACATCGTCACCATCTTCCTGGGCGTCAGCGTGGGTGCCACCGCCACCGGCGTCACGTTCCTCAGCCTCAAGACCCTGGCCATTATGGGTATGGGCGTGGTGGCCTTCGCCTTCGGCACCGCCGGCGGCGTGCTGCTGGCCAAGTTCATGAACCTGTTCCTCAAGGAGAAGATCAACCCCCTCATCGGCTCCGCCGGTGTGTCCGCCGTACCTATGGCCGCCCGCGTCAGCCAGAAGGTCGGTCAGGCGGAGAACCCCGGCAACTTCCTGCTGATGCACGCCATGGGTCCCAACGTGGCCGGCGTCATCGGCTCGGCCATCGCCGCGGGCGTGCTGATCTCCCTGTTCGGTTAATAGGAGGTAACTATGGAATTTCTGTCTAACAAGCCCCTGCTGATCACCGATACCATCCTCCGCGACGCCCACCAGTCCCAGGCGGCCACCCGCATGACCATCGAGGATATGCTGCCCGCCCTGGAGCAGCTGGACGCCATCGGCTACTACTCCCTGGAGTGCTGGGGCGGCGCAACCTTTGACGCATGCCTCCGCTTCCTCAACGAGGATCCGTGGGACAGGCTGAGGAAGCTTAAAAAGGCGCTGCCCAATACCAAACTGCAGATGCTTTTCCGCGGACAGAATATCCTCGGCTACAGACATTACGCAGACGACGTTGTTGAGTATTTCGTTCAGAAATCAATCGCAAACGGTATTGATATTATCAGAATTTTCGATGCTCTTAACGATATTAAGAACCTTGAAACAGCTGTTAAGGCTGCTAAAAAGGAAGGTGCTCATGCACAGATCGCTATGAGTTACACAACAGGTCCTGTATTTGATAACAAATACTATGTTGACTATGCTAAGAAGATTGAAGCTATCGGTGCAGATTCTATCTGTATCAAGGATATGGCTGCTCTACTTACACCATATAAGTGTGAAAGCCTAATTAAGGATCTTAAGAAGGCAGTTAATATTCCAATTCAGCTACACACACATGCTACTGCAGGTCTATCATCAATGTGTATTATGAAGGCTGTAGAAAATGGTTGTGATGTTGTTGATACTGCTATGTCACCACTAGCTGACGGTACATCTCATTCACCAACAGAATCAATTGTTGCTGCATTCCAGGGTACAAAATATGACACAGGTCTTGACCTTGCTGCTCTAGCTAACATTCGTGAATACTTTATGGGACTAAGACAGAAGTACCTAGACTGTGGTCTAATTGATCCTAAGATGCTTGCTACAGACGCATCAGCTCTACTATATCAAGTTCCTGGTGGTATGCTATCTAACCTACTTTCTCAGCTAAAACAGGCCGGTAAGGAAGATAAGCTTCTTGATGTTATGAAGGAAGTTCCTAATGTTCGTAAGGATGCAGGTTACCCACCACTAGTTACACCATCATCACAGATTGTTGGTACTCAGGCAGTATTCAATGTTATCACAGGTGAAAGATATAAGATGGTTACAAATGAATTTAAGGATCTTGTTGCAGGTAAGTATGGTACAACTCCACTACCAATCGACCCTAAATTCAGAACAAAGATTATTGGCGATATGCAGCCAATTGACTGTCGTCCTGCTGACCTACTAAAGCCTGAACTGGAAGAACTAAAGAAAGAAGCTGCTCCTTTCGCAGAAAAGGAAGAAGATGTACTTTCTTATGCTATGTTCCCTAAGGTAGCTAAGGACTTCTTTGAAAAGCGTAGAAACAAGAAAATCGGACTTAACAACAACGCTGACAAAGAAAATATGATTCATCCGGTTTGATTGTAAACTAAATTAATTACACCACCCATTTTTGGGTGGTGTTTTTTGTTGCCTTGTAATATTTTCTGTTTCATAGAATAAACTGTATGGTAGAAAGTTTAGGTGACAAAATGAATATAAAAATCGGACTTGCAGGTAATCCTAATTGTGGCAAAACAACTTTGTTCAATCTATTAACCGGTAGCAATCAGTATGTAGGTAATTGGTCAGGTGTAACGGTAGAGAGGAAGGAGGGTATATTAAAAAATCATAATAATATAACTATAACCGATTTA
>OJAM01000888.1_pt1 | contig 11742 bp, 9 predicted proteins | sample 1589071 | NCBI WGS metagenome assembly OJAM01 (sample SAMN03283243) | human gut metagenome | biome: human-associated habitat; material: feces | host: Homo sapiens | place: Peru | collected 2012
AGTTGACGTAACTGCCGTTCCAGAACGCCGTCCGCACCGCCGATAATAGCGATTGAAGCGGCTTCCTGCGGATTAAATCCAAGCGCAATAGCAATAAGGAACGCAACATAAATACCGAGCTGTGCCGCAGCGCCGAGAAGCAAGCTGACCGGATTGGAAAGAAGAGGTCCGAAATCAGTCATAGCACCTACGCCCATAAAGATAAGACACGGGAATATGTTTGATTTAACACCGGCATAAATAATTCGAAGAACGCCGGAATCATACCAGTGCTCGCCCTGACCGGCAAGCGAACCGTCGCCGCCGAATATCTGACCGGCAGTGAGGTCATCCATGATGCCTGCGCCGGGAAGGTTTGCAAGAAGAATACCGAATGCAATAGGAACCAAGAGAAGAGGTTCAAACCTGAATTTAGGATGAATGGCAAGGAAAAGGAACACGAATGAAACCAGTATCATTACAAGATTCTGCCACTCGAGAGTTGCAAATCCGGACGATTCCCACAAGCCTTTCAAAACATTTAAAATTAAGTCCATCTTGAATACCGTCCTTTATTATAAAACTGCAAGAATCTGATCCGTGTCAACAGTCGATCCCTTTGAAACAAGGAGCTGCTTGATCGTGCCGTCGCAGGGAGCAACGATCTCGTTCTCCATTTTCATAGCCTCGAGAATAAGAACAACGTCGCCTGCCTTAACAGCCTGACCCTCGGCAACATTCAGCTTGAGAATTGTGCCGGGCATCGGTGATGTGATCTGAGTTCCGCTGACTGCCGTACCTACTACCGCAGCCGGTGCGCTCGGGGCTGTGCTTGCCGCAGGTGCCGGAGCCGCTGCAACGGGAGCAACAGGTGCCGCTGCCGGAGCGGCATTGCTTACGGAGGTGATAACTGCTTCGCTTTCGTTAACCTCTACATCATACTTTTTTCCGTTTAACGTAACAACATATTTCATTTATTTGTCCTCCGATAATTTAATGGATTTAAATGCGAGTCTGTCCAGGCTTATTCCGCTCCGGTGACTTACTATTGCCATGATAACCGCCGCCGTAGGCTCGTCAACGCCTACAAGCTCAACTCCCGACTGTGCGGGCTGTACGCTCGGAGCCGCAGGTGCGGCAGGTGCCGGATCAACAGGAGCTTGGGCAGTCTTGCTTGTTTTATCGAATATTGCGGCAATAGCCTTAATGAACAGTGCGATAATCGCAAGAATTGCGATAACGGTAACAAATCCGACAACCGCAACAAGTGCCGCTTTACCGAAATCCATGGCATCGTTTGAGCCGTAGATCTGAGTAAAAACGCCGAGAAGCTTAGGAGTCATATTCATATTCATATTCGTCTTCCTCCTCAATCAATTTTTTCAATGGTGTATTTGAAGGTGTTCTTCGCTCTTTCGTCACGCTTGTCGAAGAACGCTTCGGCCTGAGTGGGGAATGCGATATATGAAAGAACATCCTCTTCGCTGTGTGCCTTTGCGCCGATCTCAGCCTTTGCAGCCTCGTAACCGTCACCGAGGGTATCTGCATATCTGCCCTTGATGGGCTTCTCGTCACCGAGAACCTTTTTGATGAGCGCAGGATCTATCTTTCCGGGAGCCTTGCCGTACTCGCCTCTTACATAAGCGCGAATCTCCTTGGAAACATTCTTATATCTCTCGCCTGCAAGGACATTCGACGTCGCCTGAACACCGACCATCTGGCTCATCGGAGTAACAAGAGGCGGATAACCGAGGTCTTTTCTTACTCTCGGAGTTTCCTCAAGAACCTCTTCAAACTTATCCATCTTCTTCTGAGCCGTAAGCTGAGCAACAAGGTTCGAAAGCATTCCGCCCGGAACCTGATATGTCAGAGCGTCCGTATCCGTCGAAAGAACAACAGGATTGAGCAGTCCGCTCTTGAGCGCATCCGCCTTAACGGGCTTGAAGAAATCGTTGATCTGCTTGAGAACATCGGTATCAAGACCTGTCTTATAACCGTCCTGGGTAAGGATATAGTTAAGGGTTTCTGTTGCCGGCTGGCTTGTGCCGCCCGAGAAGCTTGAAATTGCGGTGTCGATAACATCAACGCCCGCTTCGGCCGCCTTGAGCAAGGTCATCGGGCCGAGGCCTGTTGTGCAGTGCGTGTGAAGGATGATCGGGAGTTTAACGTTCTCCTTGAGTGCACCTATAAGCTCATAAGCCTCCTTAGGGCTGATGATACCTGCCATATCCTTGATACAGATGGACTGAACGCCCATGCTTTCCATATCCTTGGCAAGCTTGATATAAGCCTTTGTGTTGTGCACCGGACTGAGCGTGTAGCAAATAGTACCCGATGCGTGAGCGCCCGACTTAATTGTCTGGTCAACGGCAACCTCGAGGTTTCTTACATCGTTGAGTGCATCAAAAATCCTGATGATGTCGATTCCGTTTTCAACGCTCTTTGCCACAAACTTTCTTACAACATCGTTCGGGTAATGCTTGTAGCCGAGAAGATTCTGACCTCTGAGAAGCATCTGAAGCTTTGTGTTCGGACATGCCTTGCGAATCTTTCTGAGTCTCTCCCACGGATCCTCGTTCAGGTAACGCAGACACGAATCAAATGTTGCGCCGCCCCAGCATTCCAGCGAGTAGTAACCCGCCTTGTCCATTGTTGAAAGAATCGGCTCAAAGGTTTCAAAAGGCATTCTCGTTGCAATCAGCGACTGCTGAGCGTCACGGAGAACTGTTTCTGTAAAATTGATTTTTTTCATAGCTTTGCCTTCCAATTCAAAATTCTGTTTATGTTTATTATCCGCCAATAATTAGAATGTAATATTTGACGAAATATATTCACTGATTTCATCAATCGGCATACGAACCTGCTCCATTGTGTCTCTGTCGCGAACGGTTACGCAGTTGTCCTCAAGGGAATCAAAGTCGAATGTGATACAGAACGGAGTTCCGATCTCGTCCTCACGGCGGTAACGCTTGCCGATGGAACCGGTGTCGTCGTAATCGACCATGAAGTACTTGCTCAGCTCGTTGCGGATCTCCATGGCCTTCTCGCCCAGCTTCTTGCTCAGGGGCAGCACGGCGCACTTGTAGGGAGCCAGAGCCGGATGCAGACGCAGCACGGTGCGGATATCCTCCTTGCCCTTGCTGTCGGTCAGGTGCTCCTCGTCGTAGGCCTCGCACAGGAAAGCCAGCGCCACGCGGTCGCAGCCCAGAGAGGGCTCGATGACGTAGGGGATGTAGTGCTCGTTGGTCTCGCTGTCGAAGTACTCCAGGCTCTTGCCGGAGGCCTCCTGATGGCGGCTCAGGTCGTAGTTGGTGCGGTCTGCAATGCCCCACAGCTCGCCCCAGTCGGTGAACGGGAAGGCGTACTCGATATCGGTGGTAGCGCGGCTGTAGAAAGCCAGCTCTGCAGGCTCGTGGTCACGCAGGCGCAGGTGCTCCTTCTTGATGCCAAGGCTCAGCAGCCAGTTCTCGCAGTAGTCCTTCCAGTAAGCGAACCAGTCCAGATCGGTGCCGGGCTTGCAGAAGAACTCGCACTCCATCTGCTCGAACTCACGGGTGCGGAAGGTGAAGTTGCCCGGGGTGATCTCGTTGCGGAAGGCCTTGCCCACCTGGCACACGCCGAAGGGCAGCTTGCGGCGGGTGGTGCGCTGGATGTTGGCAAAGTTGACAAAGATGCCCTGTGCGGTCTCGGGACGCAGATAGCAGGTGGAGGAGCTATCCTCGGTCACGCCGATGGCGGTCTTGAACATCAGGTTGAACTTGCGGATGGGGGTGAAGTCATGCTTGCCGCAGACGGGGCAGACGATGTCCTCATGCTCTGCAATGAAAGCATCCATCTCGTCAAAGCTCATGGCATCCACGTTCACCTCGGGGTGCTCCTCACCGATCAGCTTGTCGGCGCGGTGGCGTGCCTTGCAGGCGCGGCAGTCCAGCAGGGGGTCCGAGAAGCTGGACACATGGCCGGTAGTCACCCAGGTCTGCGGGTTCATGATGATGGCAGCATCCAAGCCCACATTATAGGGGCTTTCCTGCACAAACTTTTTCAGCCATGCCTTTTTGACGTTGTTCTTGAACTCCACGCCAAGGGGGCCGTAGTCCCAGCTGTTGGCCAGACCGCCGTAGATCTCGGAACCGGGGAACACATAACCACGGTTCTTGCAGAGATTGACGATCATATCAAGGGTCTTTTCGCTCTGTTCCATTGTAGTACATCCTTTCCGTCCGCGGCTGGTTTGCCGTGTCGTATCGTGTTGTGTGCCGGCGGCTTTCCCACCGCCGGGCGTGCTTGCGGCTTGCGCAAGCACAGTATATTTACTGTACCATGTTTTGCTCCGCTTGTAAAGCCCGGCAAACAGTTCAGCTGCGCTCTGTCAGGTATTTTACCAGCAGGCGGTACAGGGCATCCGGGTCGATGGGCCGATGAAGGACAGCGGCATTGAATGGATTGGGGACATTCCGGCGGAGTGGGATGTAGTGAGGATAAAAAACCTTTTTGATTATCGCAACGAGAGGAATTTTAAACCGCTTGAAGAAGTCAATTTAATCTCTCTTTATACTGACAAGGGTGTCGTTCAACATTGCGATTTAGATGAAACAACCGGCAATAAAGCATCTAATGCAGATGGATATAAACTGGTATATGAAAATGATATTGTGGTAAATATCATTTTATGTTGGATGGGGGCAATTGGGAGGTCTGCATATTTTGGTGTTACAAGTCCTGCTTATGATGTGTATTCCCCAAAGCAAAAGACAAATAGTAAATTCTATCACTATTTGTTCCGCACAAATGGATTCAGTGGCGACTGCTATAAGGTTGGCAGAGGGATTATGGCAATGAGGTGGAGAACCTACTCCGATCAATTCAGAGCAATAAAAGTGGTGTCTCCACCCCAAAGTGAGCAAGAAGAGATTGTTGAATATCTCGACGAAAAATGCGAGGGCATTGATGATTTGATTGCCAAAAAACAGCAATATCTGACCGAAATCGAAAACTACAAGAAATCTCTGATTTACGAGTATGTGACGGGCAAAAAGGAGGTCGTATAAGTGAACCAGTTCTACAACATTTGGAACTATGACTATATCCGGCAGCAGGCGCAAATGCAGCACCATTTTTCGCAGGTCAAGCAGGTACAGGACACAGCGAAGGCACTGTCTGATTTTCTGGACGGCTGCGACAAAATCGAGCCTGCTTATCAGCAGCAGGCAATGGCAGAGTTTTGTGCAGTTATCGCTGCGTATTTTAACAAGCACAACAGAGGATAATATTTCATAAGGGGAACGAACTATGATCACCACCGAAAAACGCTTTGAAGCGGATATAGAATCCTTCTTTCTCTCCCCGGCGGGCGGATATACCAAGGGCGCAGATACCTACGATGCCAAACAGGGGCTCTATGTGAATACCCTGATCGACTTTGTCCAGCGCACCCAGCCCAAGGAATGGGCGCGATTTGAAAATGCTAATCAGGTGGACCCGGTGCGGAAATTCTGCACGGCGTTCAACACCGCCTGCGAGACGGATGGCCTGCTCTCTGTCCTGCGCCACGGCTTCAAGCACCGTGGACTGCGTTTTCGGGTGTGCTATTTTAAGCCGGAGTCTGCCCTGAATCAGGCGGCGGCTGCCCAGTGGGCGGCAAACACCATCGAGTGCTATCGCCAGTGGTACTTCTCCGCCGACACAAAAAAGAGCGTGGATATGGTGCTGGTGCTCAACGGCATCCCGGTATTCGCTTTTGAATTAAAAAACCAGTACACCGGACAAACGGTGGACGATGCCAAGCGGCAGTGGATGTATGACCGCGACCCGCGGGAGCTTTGCTTCCAGTTCAACAAGCGCATTCTGGCCTATTTCTGCGTGGATCACACCGAGGTGTGGATGACCACAAAGCTCGCCGGAAAGAACACCTATTTCCTGCCCTTTAACCAGGGCTCCAACGGAGCCGGAAACGACGGCGGCAAGGGCAATCCGGCAAACCCAAACGGCTACCCGACGGCGTATCTGTGGGAGAATGTCTTTCAGAAGGACAGTATGATGGACATTGTCCAGAAGTTTATGAACCTGAAGGACGGCAAAACGCTGATTTTTCCGCGCTATCATCAGCTGGATGTGGTGCGCAAGCTGCTGGCCGATGTCCGGCAGAACGGAGCCGGGCATAATTACCTGATCCAGCACAGCGCCGGAAGCGGCAAGTCCAACTCCATTGCGTGGACGGCTTACCGGCTGGCCTCGCTGTTCAATGAGGAGAACAAGCCGGTGTTCTCCAGCGTGGTCGTCGTTACCGACCGCACCGTGCTGGATGCACAGCTGCAGGAGACCATTTCCGGCTTTGACCACACCCTCGGCGCTATTGAGACCATCGGGGAAGATAAGACCTCCAAGGACCTGCGGGACGCCATCAACGGCGGCGTGCGCATTATCGTCACCACCTTGCAGAAGTTCCCGGTCATCTATCAGGAAGTGGATAAGGTGGCAGGGCGGAACTTTGCGATTATCGTAGACGAGGCCCATTCCTCCCAGACCGGCAGCTCGGCTCTGAAACTGAAAGCCGCCCTTGCGGATACGGAGGACGCTCTGCGGGAATACGCTGAGATCGAGGGCAAGGCCGAAGAAGAGCTGGACCCGGACGACCGCCTGATGCGGGAAATGACCGTTCAGGGGCGGCATAAGAATCTGTCCTTCTTTGCCTTTACCGCAACGCCCAAGGACAAGACGCTGGAATTGTTCGGCACGGAATATGAGGACGGCAGCTTTCATCCGTTCCACATTTACAGTATGCGGCAGGCCATTGAGGAAGGCTTTATTCTGGATGTGCTCCAGAACTATATGACCTATGACACCTGCTTCAAAATCGTCAAAACCTCGGAAGATAATCCGGATGTGCCCGCCAGCCGTGCGGCTAAGGTGATCCGCAAATATCAGGAGCTGCATCCGTATAACATCTCGCAGAAGGCACAGATCATCGTGGAGACCTTCCGGGAAACCACCCGAAACAAGATCGGCGGCAGGGGTAAAATGATGGTTATTACCTCGTCCCGCCTTGCAGCAGTGCGCTACTACCACGAGGTCAAGCGCTACATAGAGGAGCAGAAGTACAACGATGTGCAGGTGCTGGTGGCCTTTTCGGGTGCTGTGCAGGACGGTGATGAGGAGTATACCGAACCGAAGCTGAATGTTCGTGCGGATGGGACGCACATCGCCGAAACGCAGACCAAGGCGGAATTCCACGACCATTTCAATGTGCTGATCGTTGCCGAGAAGTACCAAACCGGCTTTGACGAGCCGCTGCTGCATACGATGATCGTGGACAAGAAGCTGAAGGGCGTCAAAGCGGTGCAGACGCTGTCCAGATTGAATCGCACCTACACCGGCAAGGTGGACACTTTCGTTCTCGATTTTGCCAACAAGAAAGAGGACATTTTGGAGGCGTTTCAGCCGTTCTATCAAGAAACCTCGCTTTCGCAGGAGGTCAACGCTGACCTGATCTATCAGACGCAGAAGGAGCTGCGGGGATTTGCGGTCTATAACGATGCAGATATTGAGGCTTTTGCCAAGGAGTATTTCAGCACAGGCCGGCAGGATGCCCGGGCGATGGGGCGAATGACCAGTGTGTTGAAGCCGGTGGCAGACCGTTATAATCAAAAAACGCCCAACGAGCGGTATCAGTTCCGCCGTCAGGTGCGCAATCTCATTAAGTGGTACGGCTATATTTCGCAGATCCTGCGGATGTTCGATAAAGAACTGCACAAGGAATATGTATTCTGTTGTTATCTGATCAATTTGCTGCCTGCGGAAACCACGGATATGGTGGACCTTGAGGGTAAGTTGAAGCTGGAATACTACAAGCTGCAAAAGACCTTCGCCGGAAGCATTGAGCTGGAACAGGTGAAGGGCGTGTACGAACCGGCCAAGCAAAAGGGTGCAATGGGACTGGACACAAAGTCGCCGCTGGATGAGATCATCGCCAAGATCAACGAAAAGTACAAGGGTGAATTCACCGAGGGAGACAAAGTGCTGCTGACAGCTCTGCGCAGCCGTCTGATGGCCGACAAGAAGCTGACCAAGATGGCGCAGACCTCAGATCCGCAGATTTTTGTGGAAAGCATTTTCCCTAAGGCCTTCGGAGCAGCGGCCCAGGACAGCTATCTGGAATCGCAGGATACCTATACCTCGCTCTTTGAGGATCAGCACAAGTACAATGCCATAATGAGCGCATTGGCCGATGTAGTGTATCGGGAGATGAGGATGGGCTAACCCAAATTTATTACATTTTCAGAAGGGGGATAACAATGAAAGATGGCATAATTTTTGTTGCGGGGATCTATGGCGTGGGAAAAAGCACCTTGTGTGAAAGACTTGGCCTCTCTATTGGAATCCCCTGCTATTCAGCTGGCGACTTGATAAGCGCACTCAACGGAGAAACTTATGGTCGTAACAAAACTGTGGTAAACAAGGAAAAGAATCAGGATATTCTTGTTGCGGCAGTGAATGACAGGCTACAAAAGGATACGGCATTTATATTAGCGGGTCACTTCTGCATTTTTGATAAATCATTTAATGTTGAAAGGCTGCCTGAGTCTGTTTTTTCGTTAATGCCAATTGCGAAGGTGGTTTTACTTGAATCAGATGTGACTAAAGTTTGTGAAAATCTTCGGTATAGAGATTCCCGTTGCTATCCACTTGATGCATTGAAATCCCTAAAACAAAGTGAAAAGATGCAATGTGAAAAGATTACAAAGCAATTAGGTCTCCCACTTTACATCCATCAGATGTTATTTGACGATTCCGATGTGCAGCAAGTTAGAGAATATATTTTAGGGGGTGAGTAAATGCGAGCGCTACTCGATACGAATGTCATTATACATAGAGAAAATACTAAAGCGACAAGCTTTACTATCGGGAAACTATTCTACTGGCTCGACAAACTGCACTATGAAAAGCTGATTCATCCATACTCTATAGACGAGCTCCGTAAATATCGCAACCCACAGATGCAATCACTGTATGACGCAAAAATTGATGCTTATACAGAGATGCGATGCATTGCTCCGCAGACGGCGGAATTTACCGCACTTCTAAGTGACACCCCTAAAACAGCCAACGATCAAATTGACAATCAACTTTTGTGCGAATTATATTGTAAAAGAGCAGATATTCTAATCACAGAAGACCGCCATATGCGCTTAAAAGCAGATAGATTAGGGCTGTCAGAGCGTGTATTTACAATCAACTCGTTCATTGAAAAATGCACCAATGAAAATCCTGACCTTATAGATTATAAGGTGCTTGCAGTCAAAAAAGAACTGTTTGGAAATATTGATGTGACAGACCCGTTTTTTGCTACCTTCCGTGAAGCGTATACGGGGTTTGAGGATTGGTTTATAAAAAAGAGCAATGAAGAAGCTTATGTATGTCGAACAGATACAGGCGCTATACTTGGATTCCTGTATCTTAAAACAGAAACAGAAGAGGAAAACTACAGCGACATTACCCCAATTTTTCGACCTAAGCGAAGATTAAAAGTTGGAACATTCAAGGTTGAAGCCTCCGGCTTTAGACTTGGTGAACGATTCATCAAGATTATTTTTGACAATGCTATTGAACGCAATGTGGAGGAGATATATGTTACACTATATATGAACCGCCCCGAATTAAGAATGCTATATGATTTGCTGGTTCGATGGGGGTTCTATAAGTATGGCATCAAGAATAATTGCAACGGTGAAGAAGTAGTGCTTGTTAAGAAAATGGCCGGTTATGATATATCAAAATCGGTTAAAGAGAATTTTCCCAATATCAGATACGATGTGCAGAAATTCTTTCTTCCGATTGAAGCACAATACCATACTCCGTTATTTCCAGACTCGCAATTGAGAACCGAAGGAAACTTTGATTATTTGGGAGACAAAGCTCATCGTTATGCACTGCAAAAAGTGTATATTTCTCTCTCGTATAAACGGGATATGCGTCCGGGCGACTTGCTTGTTATTTACCGGAAGGGGATAACGCCAAGAAGAAAAGCGTATGAATCTGTTGTCAGTACGATTTGTGTTGTTGATGAAGTGCGATATAACTTTTCAAGCAAAGAGGATTATCTCAAATACTGTGAAAACCGGACAGTCTTTAGCCCCGAAACGCTAAATCAGCTTTGGGAAAAGCACAGTGAAAAACTTCTTGTTGTTAAATTCATCTTTATAAAAAGCCTTACAAAACGAATTGCTTTAGGCGAATTATGGAGTAGTGGAATCATACCACAATATAGCGGACCAAGACCATTTGATCATATTTCTGACGCAGATTTTGACACGATTTTAGCCAAATCGCAAACAAAAATACACTTTGAAAGGCAATGAGGCATGGCCACGATTCTATTATCTATCAAACCAGAATATGCCAATAAAATATTTGACGGACAGAAACACTATGAGTACCGAAAACGTATTCCTAAAAAAGAGGTATCAAAGATTGTTGTGTATTCCTCTGCTCCAGAACAAGCTGTTATTGGCGAGGTTGAAGTTGTAAAAACGCTCAAGATGAAACCTACGCCGCTCTGGAACAGTACAAAAGCAAATGCTGGCATAAGCAGGTCAAAGTATAGAAAATACTTTAGTGGATGCACAATGGCATACGCTTTTGTCATTGGATCATTCGAAAAGTAACCTACTCCGAAGTCGTTAGCAGACTTTGATATTCAATCTGCACCTCAATCGTTTGTGTACTTAGATGATTGATATTGCTGCGAATAGGGCATCGACCGCTTGGCTGGTGCCCTATTCCTATATGAGCCACCTATAAGTCAATAGTGATTATCAGCCGTCCTCCCATCATCGGGAGGGCGGCTTTTTTGCGTCTTGATAGAAAAATATTTGAGAAATTTTTCGAAAACACCCCCACAAACGGCACCCCTTATTCAGAGTAAGTGAAGGGAGAAATATTTTTGCGGGGAATTTTGAAAAGCACCCTGCCAAACGGCACCCCTTATTCAGAGTAAGTAGAAGGGTCCTTTTGAAAAATTGAGGGGACTTTTCAAATTACTTTGCCAAAATCTCGAAAAAGTTCCCAATTGGTTAGTAGGAAAGCCCTGAAAAATTTCCTTCAAAATCCTATTTGTTATTTGCCAGAAAAGTTCCCAGTTGATTAGTGGGAGGGGCGCTTAAAAATTTTCTTCAAAATTCTTTTTATTGTTGCCGGAAAAATTCCCAATTAAGTAGTAGAGGGGTTCGCAGAAAAATTCTCAAAAGTTTTTTCGTTCAAATCCGAAAAAATTTCCCAGTTGGTTAGTAGAGACGATTTCAAAGAAATTTTCAAAGTTCCTTCGTACAAATCAAAAAAATTTTCCCAGTTGATTAGTGAGGGGGTTAAAAAACAGGCCTTCTCGCTGCCTACCTGTTGAGGGGATTCTCTCTGTGTACCTTGAAAATTGAATCGCCGCCTCCAAAGGATATGCTTCCGGCAAGTGCCGCCACGACTTCCCGAAAAAGGAACGAGCGCATCAAAGAAGCGATACGCCGTGGTGAGACTCCGGGGCAGGAACGATGCGGATGAGCGGCAGCAAGCAAAAATTACCGCAGAAATGCGGTTTCAGAACAAGCAAAGGAGGTTCAAACCTATGAAGAAAGGAGAGCTCAGAGAGCTTTATCAGATGATGTTTCCGGAATACCCGGACATCGTGACCGTCAAAGAGCTTCGGGAGATGCTGGGCATCAGCCGCAAGCTGGCCTACAAGCTGATCGACTATGGGTACATCCACGCCGTGAAGAT
>OJAM01000889.1_pt1 | contig 11734 bp, 18 predicted proteins | sample 1589071 | NCBI WGS metagenome assembly OJAM01 (sample SAMN03283243) | human gut metagenome | biome: human-associated habitat; material: feces | host: Homo sapiens | place: Peru | collected 2012
CCACTGGAACCAGGGAGGCACCACCAGCACCACCAGGAAGGCAGCCACCAGCCACGAGGACACCAGCCACCAAGGGAGGCACCTCCACCACTGGAACCAGGGAGGCACCACCAGCACCACCAGGAAGGCAGCCACCAGCCACGAGGACACCAGCCACCAGGGAGGCACCTCCACCACTGGAACCAGGGAGGCGGCCACCAGGGAGCCACCAGCCACCAGAACCGCAACGACCCTATATATAATAAGGTATGCAATTATATCTATTTGCAAATAAATGTAAACAAATCATATATATTTGTTTAAGGAGGTTAAAAATAAATGTATTTGATAACTTTTTAAACGAAAAGTTTGGCTATTACAATTATATGTAGTACTTTTGCAAATGTAAATAAGAAACAAATAACAATTTAGATCGGGGGGCAACCGTTAAAATTCCGCATAAAAAAATGAATAAGAAACAAACAAAAGTCTTGTTTGCGCTTGCTGCGATCGCAATGTCAAACAAAGAAGGATTTACCGTAAATGCTGCGAACCTGCAGCCAGTAACGACCGGGTACGCTGTAGCCGTTGCAGATACCCAAAATTCTTTTGGCTTGGAAGGTCTTGCAAACGTTGTTAAATACGTTTCAGAGCATCCAAATATTAATGCTTTTGGTGGCTGGTACAATAGCGACAATAATCAATTTTATTTTGACGCAACCGTTATCGTAGACGATTTGCAAACCGCAAAAGATCTTGGACGTTATAACAACCAAATAGCTATTTTTGATCTGGCGAACATGAAAGAAATAAAACTTTAAACAAGAACCAGGACCGGCGCCGCCGGTCCTTACTTCAAATAATTTTTTAATAAATAAAATTATGAGACAAATAGATAAATTACATAGCTTTATAAAGAATCCACTTAATTATGGAATCCGTAAAAATTCACGCGTGTATAAATGTGTATGCAATATTGCTTGTAATGGTATAGCGACAACTGGTTATAGCGACAAAGATACAAAACATATCGAAACGGGGGATGTTATGCGTATTTTAAAGCGCCTTGGTGTTGCGTGTGGCTCTATGAACGTTTCGCCCCGTGGTGGTGCGTGTGGTGAACGTGTCTTTTTAAACGGAAAAGTTAGAAAAGATTGTATAACGAGTTATGAAAAGTTTAGAGAGAATTTTTTGCACGATCACCCGGACAAAAACGATTTCGATGCTGAAGATTTTTTTATAGCAAGTTTGCAAAAATAGAAATAACCAGGACCGGCGCCGCCGGTCCTTCATCTAACAACTTTAAAAATATATAGATTATGAAGACAAATTTTGTAAATAATTCAGTAAAGGCCGCCAAGCGTGCCGCCTTCCTTCTCTCTCTCCTCGTTGTGATCGTCCTTACTGTTTCCGCTTTGTTAGGTTGTGTCTATCTCCTTGTTTCATTAATTAGTGTATTTTGTATTACCGGTATCGCCGCGCGTGTCGTTCTCTCCTTCTTATTCTTGTTAGGTCCTGCGTTTGAGGTGGCAATGAATATCGAAACAAATGCCCTGGCAGTGGTTGAGCGTCTTTTTCCCGCTTTCTGCAATGGTCGCCGCTCGTCTTTCGAGGTCTGCAGCTTCTGGGCTCGTACCTTCTGCGAAAAATAAATAAATATCTAACAATAACAAAAATACTTAATATTATGATTTATAACAAAGAAATAAACGGCGTAAAATTTACATTTGTGTGCGAGTCCTGGAGAACTCGCACCAGTTGGGGACACGAAGTAACATTATATAAAAATAACACGTTCAAAGTTGCCCGCACAAAGATACGTTATTATAACAGAACGTGGGAAAGTTACCTGTACCAAAGCGCAATAAAAAACGTTATTATTGACGTACTCGAGAAGATTAAGGCGGCCGCAAAGAAAGCGTTTTTAACTTTGCATAACTACAAAGTTTTAACTAAAAAACGCGCCGCGGCCTTCCTTGAGTTCTTGAATCAAGATAATACATATAATATGTATAATGAATTATATCGGATGTTTTAACCGTTCGCGGGCTGCAAATTGTTTGCAGCCCGTTTTTTTTCGTTCCTGGTGCGCCTCAATGCTGCCAGGTGTGGAGTGTTGCCCGTTGTACCTTTTGCGCCCGTCCTGGTGCCTTCCTGGTGCCCACTTTGTTACGTTATACATATTATAGTATATCACAGATTTTAGAGCTTTTTGCAGCCGATCCCACTCCTGGCAGCTCGTTATAGACCTTATAGCATATCACAGAGATGAGGGAATTATAAACAAATGTAAATAATACCTATTACAGATACATATAATTGTGTATAAACGTTAAAAATAAATGTATTTGATAACTTTTTAATTTAAATATTTGGCTATTTCAAATGTATATAGTAATTTTGCAAACGAAAATAAGAAACAAATAACAATTTAGATCTGGCGGCATTACCCTACAACTCTATTTTCAGAAAAGACTAAAACTTTCTGGTTTGGCAGTACGTCAATAGATATTACTATACAGGCCGGTTGCACGTCCGGCTATTACGAGGCAGCTAATTTTGACTGGTTCGCGAAAGTGAAGGTTATCGGCATGATAGACGGCTATATAGAGACGTTTGAGTATGAGCACGACGAGCTGGAGGCCGACGACGTGATCCGCGACAACTGGTACGACAATAAGGGGCTCAGTAAGATTCACGCCGCGCACATTATTCGCAAGATCGAGGCTATTATAGACGAGCTGAAAAACGAGGCTGAAATGGCCTTCTCGATGTATTGCGACCAGGAAATGTATCGCGCCTATCTTTGCTCCAACGGCGAGGCCGGCTACGGCAGAACGGACAAGCGCCTTTGGCAGGAAGTGGAAGAGCAGAAGAAGAAAATCGCATAAATTTATATCATCATGGCACAGAATATCACAATATCACGCACAACGGGCACACGTGCCCTTCTGACGGCCTTATTTGCCGTTATCGTATTACTCGCCACTCGCATGGCCAAGAACGCCCTGGCAGCCCTAAAAACGCCCTGCCAGTGGCTCCAAACCAAGCACAACTTTTATGGCCAGGATGGCGACCCCATCAAGTGCACCGGCTGGCAGTTTGTCGGCTACAACATCATTGCAGCTGTAGTGGCAATATTGCTCTGCATCGAGTATTAATAACGCCTTATTATAGGCAGATAAAAATATCACAGACTTTTAATATTTTTAGATTATGGCACAGATAGTATTATATAACGTTAGCAACGACGAGAAGTATTTTCCACAGCGTCGAGACATGTTCAACGAGGCACGATGGAACGAGGCAAAGCGCCTCTTTGCCCAGGTGCTCAAACAGCACAGCAAGGAGGCAGGGCGCCGCTCGTCTCGCTTCCTTCAGGACAGGATGGTAGGCGGGAACTTTCCTGCACCGGCTGGAGGCTATCACAACGGCATTACATGTATAGCTAACGGCGGCGAGCACAGCCAGCAGCGTGGCGAGTTTACGGTGTACGATATTATAGGCAGCTCGTATATTTACGAGGCTTCCACGGGCGATCTGTGTATTGCCAACATCCCGGAGGAAGGAGAAACGGAGTATTACCGTATAGCCGTATTATCTTACTAATCATCATTCACGGGCTGCACCTGGCAGCAGGGCAGCTCCCTATTATAGAACATATAAAAAATTGAGAATATTATGTATAAGATATTTGTTGAAGCGAAAAATTTGATTTGTAGCGATGGCCATGTATGGCTATGGAAGTCTGAAAGCCTGGATGGTGTGCGCCACTTTTCCACAAAGGATGATGCACAAAAGTATATAGATTTACTCCATCAGTTGAGCCGTGAGAAGGGCTGGAAAGAGGAGCTCTATAGCATCGGTACGGAGGCGGACTTTATGGCGGCTGCAAAAAAGCATGAAGCCGACAAGAAGGCCAACGAGGTGAAGGAGTATTGCAAGCACGCGGACGCATTGATAGAGCGCAGACGACTTGAAATAAAGGCCCTGGACGGACTGGCAGAGGTGTGCCGAAAGTTTGACGGCAAGGTGCTGAATAAACGCTTCCATGATGCCGTGAAGGAGGCTACCGGCTTTGTGTGTCAATTTGGACTATATAGTTTTGATTTTTTTTACACAAAACAATGTAATGGTGTTTGGAGTAGTTTTAATTTTTCCATTTCAGCAGACTGGAGCCACGGCACCAATCGTTATACAGGAAAAAAGAAGGAGGTGAATCCGAATGAATGGCAGTGGAACACAGGCGACCGTCTGGAGGCAGAAAAAGCCATTGTTGTTATAGAGCTTTGCAAAAACGGACGACTTGCCAAAATCGAGAACCTCAAGGCATCAAAAAGGAAGTATGCAGCCTATCTGCGTCTGGCACGAAAAGCAGAGGCAATTATGAAGGAGATGGAAGGCTACGACTACGAGATTCGCGAGTTTGCCAAGGAGGCGGCGTTAAGCCAGTATAGCCACCACTCCTACTTCTGGAAGGGTTATTAAATCATCATCACGGGCTGCGCTGGCAGCAGGGCAGCCCTATTATAGAACATATAAAAAATTAGAAAAACATGGATAAGAAGGAATATATCGACGTATTGACCGAACAGGCAAACAAGCACAGCAGACCGCAGGAAATGGCACTCAGCGACTTCTGCGACTACCTTATAGAGTTCTTCAGCATTGACGCTTTTAAGGCTGGTACAACTGAATACAGGCAGCATGTTTTGAGCTGCACGAAGAAAAATCCTGACTTTGCCGGACTCGCCTTCCAGTGGCTCGACGATGTGGCAACAGCGATGGAGCGTGGCGAGTGGCTGGACGCGTTCGGCAACCTGTACGAGGAAATGTATCTGAGCCGTGGCAAGGCATCGAAAACGGGGCAGTTCTTCACGCCTCAGAGTGTGTCGGACATCATGGCACGGATTAGCACACTGGGAGCCGGGGATCATGGCAAGGTGAACGACTGCGCAGCAGGTAGCGGACGTTTGCTCCTGGCTCACTACATGGAGAAGAGCAAGCTGGACCATTCTGCCGGCCGTCGCTTCGAGTATGTGGCACAAGACAGCGATCCTATTGCTTGCAAGATGTGCGCCCTGAACTTTATGGTACATGGCATGTATGGCCGTGTGGAGTGTCGAGACACATTGCGCATGAATGAGCCGACCGTGGTGTACGTTATCAACGAAGTGAAATATCCGTTTAATACGCCTTATTATAGCGTGAGAAAAATATTAGCGAAGGAGAAGAAATAAGGTATCACTGGGGCATTTTCCCCCTATTATAGACAAATAAAAATATTACAATTATGGAGAAGATTTTTGTGAATGAGACTATAGGTATATTGCAAAGTTTCGTAGGCTTTTACGACTCCATCTGGAGTCCTAACGACACAATATATTATGAGTGTGAGGAAGAAGGGATAGAGGAAGACGTAGACTTCACCTTCGATTATAAGCAGTATCAGAACGACATCTGTAAGGCATACACCGAGGCGTGGAAATCATGGATGCAGGAATTTATCAGCGATGATATAGAGCTGGAGTTCTTAGAGGTTCACAGTCCACGATACTACAATTTTGAAAATGATTCTTGTCGCGTAAAAATTCGCTTGACACAGGCTGCGGAGGATGCTATTATAGCAAAGATAGGAAAACACCGCAATCAGTTGGACAAGTGGATAAAGGAGAACCACACAAGCTATGATGGCTTCTCTTCTAATCTATCCAACGACATCGATCAGTGGTCAAGCCGTTTGTTTGACAACGAGGAAACTTTCCAGCCTGCCTATCTGTTCAGTATGCTCTATTATATTGTCAAGGCAGAGTTTATCAGGATTGGTGAAAGTGAAAATCTTGAATACGAGGCATACGGATGTATCTGTGAAAATATAGACATCACTTCCTATATGAAGGAGGTAGAAATGGCTTAATTATAAATTATATAACCCTATAAAAAGACAGAAATTATGAAATTCACCGAAAAAGATATTCGTTTTTTGATGAATAAAAACTACCTGCTTTCTGAAATTCGGGAGATTGAGGAACATGATTTTGATTTTGAGTCTGTTCTTTATTTTTCTGGTCGTCGTTTGCCTTTGACTGAAAATGTAGCCCTGAAGTATTTAGGTAGAGAAGTGTTTCTGGAAGCGATTGCAAGATCTTACTTCCATAATCTTGTAGTAAGGCGGTCGTGTGAGCCTGGAATTGAATATGTACGTGTTATCAATCCTGATCTCTAAGCCCTACCCTCTTCCGCGCCCGGCAAGGCCCTTGCGAAGGTTCGACTCCTTCGGCGGGAACTTGCATAATCATAATCTAAGTATTTTTTGTGTTAGTTGCTTGCGGTTCGTGAGAATAGCGAGCAGCGCAACGCCCACCACGGTAAGGCGTGGCATCAGGTTCGAGTTCCTGAATGGGCGACCCCAAGAGCCGACGGACGACACGGAAGACAGAAAAAACCTCGAAATCTGTGAATTCTGACGGAAAAATGTGAAGAAAATAATAAAAGAGCATTTTATTTAAGATAAAAAGCCTTTTTATTTGGTGGTTTAAGAAATTATCACTATCTTTGCATCAGAAAAATAAAGAAAACAATATTAATAATTTAGAACAGGGCGGCAACCTATAAGCGGTAGAAAATTATGAAGACTTACAACAAAGCACAGTTCATCGAGGAGTTTGGCGACAAGAAGGCATCTATAGCATTCATGAAGCCTTTTGGCGTAAACACTGTTTTAAACATTACAGACGTTGAGGACATCTGGAAACTTATAGAAATGCTCCCTGGCGAAGCAGTATTCGATGTTTATTCATTCTCGGCTGGTCTCTCTAATAATAAGGTATTACAGAAGACCTTTAAGGAGGACGAGTTCGGATATTACGGCGAAAAGAGTCTTTGTGATTATCGCAATCTCGAAGACAATGGCGATGACATTTTTGTTGCTCTCATCTGCGACTACGATAGCCTTTGGAAGGGCATCGTTGCAAGCCAATATCCTTATGAGGTGACTGCGGAAATGATACGTCTCGCTCTGGGTAAGTCATGCAGCAAGCTGCTTGACCTCCGCGAAAAGTCAGTGTATGGCATCTGTCAGCGCGTAGAGACTCCTTATTATAGGGGTCACGCGGATTTCGCTACACGTCAGGAGGCTAAGGAAGTTATTGCCCAACAAGTAAAGAAATATCAGTCGTACATACGTGGCGTTCTGGGCAGATGCAAGGAGATTGACACTAAGGGCCTATCGCTTGAAGAAGGTGCGAAGATGTGGCTCAAGTATCAGAAGCAACTGAAGAAGGAGCAGAAGGCGAGAGAGAAAGCAGAGGAGAAGGCTCGCAAGGCTTACGAGGCAGAGCAGAAGCGTGTCAGTATGATGATAGACGGCTACAACTCGGTACGTGGATTTATCGTATCGAATTTGCGCACAGGTGAAAATACCGGCAGAATCTGCGGTCATATTGCTGACGAGAACAATATCGTCTGCGACGAAGAACGAGATTTTGATGGCTATTCTCGTCGCTGCCAGTTCGCAATGATACGCCGTTTCTTCACCCTGAACATCAAGAAGGGCTTCAGAGTTCGTAATGTAGGCGGTCTGGTTACATTCTATAATGGCGAGTTTAATCGTCAAGGCATGAAAGTGGAATGGATAGAGCAGGGACGCTCTATAGCCGACATCACTAAGCATACGGGTTTCCTCGTAAGGGGTGAGCACATCGAGGCTAAGAGTCTGCGTGAGGCTATCCGCATCAACGAGGAGCACCGAGCAATGAAGCTGGCTCGCATATTGAGCAAGCGCAAGAGAGCTGAGAGACGTGAGGAAGAAAAACAGAACGGCAGCCTGAAAATCACCTTCGCCGACTCGCTGAATGCTGGCAACTGCCGCCCTGGTACTCAGGAGTTCAAGCACAAGTACGAGGAAGCCATAGGTCATAAGGCAACCTCTATCTCAATAGCCGACCTTCGCAAGTATGCCAAGCAGTTCGGTGTGGAGTATTATGCAGAACAGGCCATCGAGTATGCACTTAATCATTAACCCTGCGCCTCCTTTATGGAGGCTGGGTGTAATCATAAAAAATAATATAGACAATATGGAAAAAGACAAAATCATTTATGACAAGCGTAAGGCCATGGGCGAGAGCATCCGCGCGATGCGTACCGCCCAGGGTTGGGAGCAGGAGCAGCTCGCCCAGATTGCGGGCATCTCTATCTCAAACATTCGCAGCGTGGAAGCCGGCAAGTATGCAGTCAATATCGACGTGCTCAACAAGATTGCAGGAGCGTTGGGCGCGGAGCTGAGAATGATTGAAAAATAAAAGTAAAAAATAAAACGAAATATTATGGCAAAAGAAAGATTTGAGTTGACATCGGGCAAGGATCTGATGTGGACGGTGACGGACAATGAGAGCGGCATCGCGATTGACTTCCGCGAAGGTTTGTTTAACGATAGTCAGGAGGTGAAACTTCCTGCAGACTTTAATCCTGCCGACGCGTCAGGAATGGCACGTATCATGCGCGAGATAGGCGACTGGATGGCAGAAAAACACGTGGAGGTGGCTCTTAGTGACTGGCGTTCTCGTCGCTCGGCTATCTGGAAGTTAAGCAACGAAAAGTATTGGCTGGTCATGGCAGCAGCTACCAACAGCCTTCTATTGTCGGATATGGACGCAGAACATGCGGCTTGTATGTTGTGCGCCGAAGTGTGCGACTGGGCAGAGTTCGAGAAGAGCGTGGACTTGACAGCAGCCGAGGAGGAGAATCTGAAGGGCGTTTTGTCGGAACTGACGAACGCAGAAGCATGGGAAGTATTCAAGATTTTGCACGTCTACTGGAATTATCGCACTGAAGACATAGACATGTTCCAATGGGCATTGGATGTGACCTGGTGGCCTGCATGGTTGCCCAACGAGCTGAAGATACAAGAAGAGTGTGAGGAAGACGATATTATAGACGAGGGTTAAAACGAAGGAAATATGGAAATTATCAAGACTGAAAATACAAGAGCCGGTCGCCCTGCCATGGAAGGCAAGACGCGGCGATATATCGTAGCTGACGACGTGCATAAATGGATCCTCCTGCACGGTGGCGGCCAGTATATCACAGATACCATGCGCACCATTATGGCGGTGCAGCAGGGAAATGAATAACACAACAAGAATAACATTCTAAATACTTTATAGAATATGATGAGAATTGAGGATTTTGACGATTATCGTGCGTTGGTGGACGTAGTTAAGATGCACGACTATAGATACTTCGGGCTGAACTGTCCGACCATCAGCGACGAGGAATATGACGCTATGTACTTTGCCTTGCAGGAGTACGAAGAGCAGCACACGGACGAGGTATTGCCCGACTCGCCTACTCAGCAGTGCTACAGCGAGAACGGCAACGGCAAGCGCACCGTGGCACGTCGCACGGCTTGTCTGTCTATGAAGAAGCTGCATGATGCCAAATCGGTGGTGAAATACCTGAGAGCACAACAGAGGGCTGCCAACATCAACGGCAAGGGCACGGAGGTGGATGTAGAGTGGAAATTCGACGGCGAGACGGTGAGCTTAGTATATCGCCTGGGAGTATTGACAGAAGCCACCTACGGACACGGAAAAGAGCTGTTTGGCAACGACTGTCTGGACCATATCAAGCATGTGCAGGGCGTACTCGCCCATGTGGAAGTATGGAGCCAGTACGACCGTATAGAGGTGAGAGGCGAGGTGATCATCTCGCTTGAGGAGTTTGCTCGTTATAGCAAGGCTGGCAAATCACCTCGTTCTACGAGCAACGGCATCATGGCCAAGAAGGTGGCTAAAAAGGACGAGTGCAAGCGCCTGGAGTTTCATCCCTTCCGCCTCATTATGGATGGCGTGACAAGACACATGCCGGCGATGCAAGCCTTGGAGCGTAATGGCTTCAAGACTTCGGGCATTGTTTCGGTCCTTGATCTTGAGAAGACGGATGCCGAGCTGGAGCAGGACATCGAGGGCATTGTATGTGCTGCCGAGGTGGAACGCGAGTCGCTGCCCTACCCTACCGACGGACTTGTATTTAAGTTTGACAACTACGACTATTACGACCGCATAGGCTATACCGACCATGACGCAAAGTATAACTGCGCGTTTAAGTTCCGTCCCGTATTCAAGGCCGTAACCACATATCGCGGTCATCATACCACGGTAGGCGAAAAGACTGGCAAGATAACATACGTAGCCGACTTTGACGAGGTGGAAATGAACGGGCACCGTTTTGCACATGCCAACTGCGGAAGCGAGCGCACGTTCCTTCAGAAGGATCTTGTGGCTGGATGCAAGATTGAGGTCAGTCTGCACGGCGATGTAATCGTGTGCGTGGATGGAAAGGTGGAGGAAGAACCTGTCATTGAGGAAAAGCCTATCATTGAGGACGTACCTATTGTTATTGACGAATCGGGATGTGTTCATCATCCAGAGCCTCACGTTATAGAGCAGGATATTAATCAGAGTCAGGAGCCGGAAGTAGAGCCGGAACCTATACCTCAGCCGGAACCTATACCCCAGCCGAAGCCGAAGCTCAAGCGTAACTATCCGCAGGTAGGCGAGCCGACGCTACGAGAGGAACGCGAGGACACGTCGGAAAGTGAAGACAAGGGCGTGAGCGTGAAGACAGTGTTGGCGGGTGTGCTTGTAGTGCTGCTGGCTGTGTCAATGGGAGCTGTGATATTGGCGTTTGTGGGTGCTGCGGTGTTCCTAATGCCGATGATTGGCGGATTGACGAAAAAATAAGTCATCGAATGAAACGAATGATAAGAACTGTTTTATCGTCATCGGATGCTGGAATGAAGACTAATTTTGCATCCTGCCCATTCGGTCGGAACGTATAAGAGAAAGGGGAGGCGTGGATATTACGGTGAATGACAAATGGAAGTAATTTTGTACGTTGGTATTCTTATACATTAATACTCTCGTACTTTTATACTCCTATACTTTAATACATACATACGTACTTATATATTTATTTACTTAGTTATCTACTTATTTATTAATATACCTATTTACTTATCTACCTAAATATATATATAGGTAGATAGATAGGTAAATAAGAAAATACATATATAAATATCAATTTTTATGGGTAAACGTTTGGTAGAATGAATTATAATTTTTAATTTTGTAACCGAATATTAAAGTATTGGCGTATTTTAATATTTTCGTACTAACATACGTCAATATGCAGGTACGTTGATAAGTAGATACGTTAATATGTATATATAAACGTAAGTAATTACATTTTAAAACTTAAAAGAATATGGAAAGACTCAGAGAAGTTCTCGCCTTTGTCAACCACAAAGGTGGAGTAGGCAAGACAACAACAGTGCAGAGCCTGGCAGCAGGTTTGCGCCTTTTTGGTAAGGGAAAGTTCGGCGAGGATGCTGACGGCCGCAAGCGTTTGCCCCGTGTGCTCATCATCGACCTCGACCCCCAGGCGTGTGCATCGTTCCTCTTTGGGTGGAGCGAAACTCAGAATGTAGGCAAGCCTACCGTTTATGATGCGTTGGTACAGCAGAGCAATCTGCCCATTTACCAGGTACGCGAGGGCATCTACCTTGCTCCGGCAGCTTCACAACTTATATCCATCGAACCATTCTTAAACCAGAGAGCAATGCCACGCAAGGCACTTTATAAGTTGCTCGCAAAACCACTGAACGAGTTGAGCGGTACGGAACTGGCTGATGAAGGCGTGACGACCGTTACAGAAGCCTTCGACTACGTGCTGATAGACTGTCCCCCTGCCATGT
>OJAM01000890.1_pt1 | contig 11722 bp, 8 predicted proteins | sample 1589071 | NCBI WGS metagenome assembly OJAM01 (sample SAMN03283243) | human gut metagenome | biome: human-associated habitat; material: feces | host: Homo sapiens | place: Peru | collected 2012
GGTGTGTCTGATGTGAAATACTTTCTCTTCAGACTACAGAAAATATATGCCTAAACACATACTTTTACCCCTGAACCAAGGATGGATGGTGAAGATGGATGGTGAAGATGGATGGAGAAGATGGATGGAGGAAAGGGATGGAGGAAAGGGATGGAGGAAAGGGATGGAGAAGATGGATGGAGAAGATGGATGGAGAAGATGGATGGAGGAAAGGGATGGAGGAAAGGGATGGAGAAGATGGATGGAGAAGATGGATGGAGGAGATGGATGGATGAAGAAGAGGAATGGATGAAGGAGAGGATGGATTGAGGCGGGAGAGGTGTCTTATTCAACGGGTTGATAATAAGTAAGTTGAGTAGTAGGGGTGCTACCGCTTAGGATTCGGATCAGGTCGCGGAGGATTAGGTCGGGGCGGACCACGCCGCTTTCCCAGAAGTCGTTGCCGCCTTTGGCGTTTTGGCGGGAATTGTCGTTCCAGATGACTTGGGGCGATGCTTGACCATCAGCATGGGTGGATTCATCTCCGGACGCGGATCCTCCCACGGACGCGGAATCTCCTGCGGAGACAAATCCATCCACTGAAGCGGAACTACCCACTGAATCGGAACTGCCTGCTGAAGCGGAACCTTCCACGGAAGCGGAACCTTCTCTGGAAGTGGATCCTCCCACGGACGCGGAACCTCGTGCGGAGACAAATCCATCCACTGAAGCGGAACTGCCTGCTGAATCGGAACTGCCTGCTGAATCGGAACTACCTGCGGAATCGGAACCACTTGCGGAGCCGAAACCATTCGCGGCGGCGTTTTTCTGAATATTCATTAGAAAGTCACCGAAGAGGGGGTTGACGGACAGGAGTTGGTCTAGTGTGCGGCACCATCCGACGTTCAGCCAAAGGGAGGCTTCCTTGGATAATGAATATGCCCGCTCGACGGAGATTTGTCCGGAGATGGAAGTGCCTGGCTCTGAGCCGAGAATCTCTCCACCGGCGTCTCGCACCAGGTGAGATAGGTAATTCTCCTGGCCGGGAATGAACCACTGATCCTTGTAGGGGATGTTGACCAGAATCTTTCTCGCACATATTCTTTGCTCGGCATCAGCGCTTTGTGGACCATCGCCCGGAACGGTCATCAGGGCTCTGACGGAGTCCTTCAGGGCTTGGTAATTCTTCGAGACCACGGCCAGAACCGAGTCCGCCGCGGACATGTTTCCTGTCAGCGCTCCGAAAAGGCGGACATAGGAGGCGCGGGCGAGGGGGTGGCTTTCCAGATGCTCGTTGACGGTGAAAGATCTGATTCCCAGGGACTCCAGCTTGGTGAGGAACTGTGATTTGACGGGTGACACTGAATATGTAAGGACTAGTTCCGGCTTCAAGGCCATGATCTTCTCATAGTCGGGGCTTGCGTCGTAGCCGATGTCAAGGATTCTGCCCTCGCCGATTCTTGCCCTCACGGTGGAGTCGTAGACATATTCAGCGCCCGAGACTCCGACAATGGCGTCTTCGCCGCCGATGGCGCGGAGGAAGCCGATGTGCGAGGTGCTCATCACGATCAGTCTGCTCAGCGGGCGGCTGATGATCAGCGTGTCGCGGGAACCGTCAAAAGGGGAGAGTGAGATCAGTGAATATCCTCCCTCCGGTAGCGGCCGAACTGCCAGAAACAGCGGCTCGCACTCGTCAGCAGCCGTTGCCACGGCGCTTTTCCTCGCACATCCGCAGATGCTGACGAGAAGGATCGTGGCCGACAGAATATATTCATAAGTCTTCATTGCTCGCAAATATAATTGTTTTTTGCTATCTTCGAAGATTAATTGTCCGGGAATAGGCTGAAATTGCCTTGCGCCGCGTTCCCGGAATCATTCCCCGCCTTTTGTTATGGCGGATAAGAGAAGATGGCAAGGCTTGTGATTGAGGGGAAATATTCATTTATTATGGGAAAATATAATTTTGATGAACTGACCCACAGGCGCGGAACCAACTGCGTGAAGTGGGATGCCGAGAGTCCGGTCGGGCCGATTGATGAGGATGTCATCCCTATGTGGGTGGCAGACATGGACTTCAAGGTTGCGCCGGAGATTGTGGAGGCGCTTAGGAACAGGGTCGATCAGGGGATTTTCGGCTACACGCATGTGCCGGATTCCTACTATGAGGCTGCCATCGACTGGTGGGAGCGTCGCAGGGGCTGGCACACGGAGAAGGAATGGTACAGCTACATCCCTGGCGTGGTACCTGCCATGTCTGTGGTGGTCAAGGCCTTGACGCAGTACGAGATCGTCGGAGGCGAGGTTGTCGAGAAGCCTGATCATGGCCGCGGGCCCCACGGCGAACTGCCGAAGATGATCATCCAGAGTCCCGCCTACAACTGTTTCTTCTCCACTGCGAAGAACACTCTCTGCGAACTGTCCATCAATAAGCTCATCTACGACACCGAAGGCGATCAGGCCACCTGGTACATTGATTTCGAGGATCTTGAGAGGCGCGCCGCCGACCCTATGGCCAAGGTGCTGCTCTTCTGCAACCCTCACAACCCGTGCGGCCGCGTCTGGCCGAGGGAGGATCTGGAGCGGGTGGCCGACATCTGCCGCCGCAACGGCGTGATCGTCATCAGCGACGAGATTCATTGCGAGCTGGAAATGCCTGGCTATCATTTCACTCCGATGGCATCGCTCTCGCAGGCATCGCAGGACAACACCGTCACGATGAACTCGCCGAGCAAGTCTTTCAACATCGCCGGCCTCGGAATCTCCAACATCATCACCAACAACCCTGACTGGAAGAAACTAATCGACCGGGTCATCAACATCAACGAACTCTGTGATGTCAATCCTTTCGGCGTTCTCGCCCTTCAGGCGGCCTACAACGCGGGCGAGCCGTGGCTCAAGGAGCTGAATGAATATATCTACGCGAATTATCGCACGATGGTCTCGTTCTTCGAGGAGCGTCTTCCGGAGTTCCCTGTCACCAAGCTCGAAGGCACCTATCTGGCCTGGGTGGATGTAAGGGCTTTGAATATGTGCGCCAACGACATCGAGAACAGTCTGTTGCAGACCGAGAAGGTCTGGATCAACTCCGGCGTGATGTACGGTCGCGACGGCTTCATGCGAATAAATCTGGCCTGCCCGCGTGCCCGTCTCCAGCAAGGCCTTGACCGCATCGCCAAGGGCTTCCGCCGCTTGATGGCATAGTAGGCCTTTGATCTTTCTGATGAAATAACTGGTCGCTGGGCTTGTCGAAGCGATAAAGTGTCAATTAGCCGCCGAAAAAAGGCAAAACCCAAATTTTGCACGTTACCAAAATTTGACTTTTGATTTTTCGGCGGCTTGCGTGTTTATGTCAGTTTATGCATAATTATATCATATTGCTATGCGATGACATACTTTATTTTGCTTTGTATTGCTTTATTTAGCCATCCAGGTTCAGTGAAGTGTCACCACAAACCTTAGCCACCCGCGGCTATAAGCGGGAGGGACCCGGCCGTAGGCTGGGAGGGACGGAGCGCGAAGCGCGGAGGGTTTGTGGTGACACTTCACTGAACCCTGTTCATCACGAAATGTCGTTTAGAATATTATCTGAAAATCAAGGACTTTGTCTTGACCGAAAGTACCGGTGATGTTGGTGATGGCATTGTTGTGGGTCGTGAGCGGGGTCCGGGCGGACAACTCTACGGCGATGAGGTCGCCGGTGCGGATGTAGAGTAGCTTTGTGGCTTCCACGAGAGCGTCCTCGATCATATTCAAGGATGGGCGGTCGAAAGTGAAAAGCTCAACTTCATTTCTGAATAGGCTGAATCGGCCATCTTCTTCCAGCTTTTGCGGCAGGAACATCGGCGTGGGCAGAAAGGACGTGTGATCCAGACAGATGGCCTGGGCGTAACCTTCAGGGGTGCCGTCAAGCATATTTTCCGGGTAGAGGAGGACTCCGAAACCAACCGAGTCGTAGTATCTTGACGCGAATTTCCTGCCGACGCTCCGACCCGGCTTCAGGATGCGGGCGAAAAGTACCGGCGAATATGTCAGCTCGTCCACGAACTCAGGAGGGTAGAAATCCTCATTGTCCTTCTCCCATGTCGTGTCCGGCCGCACGACGATCCTGCCGGTCGATGTCTTTACGATTATATTCATGAATCAATCTTGCGCGCTTGGTTGTCGGCGAGAAGGGGCGGGTCATTGTCGGTGCTTGCGACAAGCGCCCGGACACCCTAGAAAAGCCTGCCGCCTCCGAATTTGTCCTTAAGGCCGGCGATTGCGCTGTCAAACGCCTCACCCTCAAGAGGTTTGCTCATCTCGGCTTCACGAGCCTTGGCCGCCTCTCTCTTCTCCTTTTCGAACCGCTCCTTCAGGCGGGCGAACTGCCGCTTCGTGTCCATCGTGAACTCACCGTTGTCGATCCAGGCGAAGTAGGCCGGCTCGGTCTCGTACACCTCCCTGGCCGTCCTGCCCTTGTGCTTCCCGAAACTGATCGTAGGCTCGTCGTTCTTACCGAGGACCAGCCTTCCCGCGTAGTCCACGGTGCGGGGCCTTCCGGCCACTCCAGAGAGGAATTCCACATCGTTCTTCAGCGTCACCTCATGGTACTTCGTCGGCGACTGGTACATGTCCAGCTGGCCTTTCAGCACCTCGTAGGTCGCCATCGTGTCAGCCTCCGCAGAGTGTGCGTTCTCGAAGTCCTCGCCGCCGCAGTAGAACCGGTAGGCGGCCTTGAGGTTGCGTGGCTCCATGTAGTGGTAGATTGTCTGCACGTCGATCATCTGCTTGGAGTGAAGGTCGATGTCCGTCGCCTCCAGTGTAGCCTGGGCCTTCGCCTTGTTCTCCTGAGTGTTCTTCGGATCCTCGATCCTGCGTTTGCAGTACGCCCTCACCCTCTCGATCTCCTCGGCCAGCATCGGCAGGTCGAACTTCGTGGAGTTGTAGCCGGCCAGGTCGCTGTCCTTCAGCCATTCCACAACCTCGGAAGCGATCTCGATGAACTTCTTCTCACCGGCCACATCCTCGTCCTTGATGCCGTTCACCTGGCTGGCGCCCGGATCGATGGGGTGCTGCCTGCGGAGGGTGTAGTCCCACGGGCACACACGCCACGTCTTGACCTCGTGGTGGTGGTCAGGGAACACCTTGACGAAGCTGAGTTCCACGATGCAGTCATTCACGATGCTTAGCCCCGTGCTCTCGATGTCGAAGAAAAGCAGAGGCCTCTCAAGAGAAAGTTCCATAGCCTGTCAATTACGTGGATTAGACCATGATAGGCATCAGGATTCCGCAGATCTTGCCGCTTTCCTCCTCGTCCTCGGAAGGAATGATAAGGGCGGCCCTGCGCGCGTCGGCGAACTTCATCACCACAGTCTCGCAGCTCATGTTCGCGAGGATCTCGGTGAGGAATGTGGACTTGAACCCGATGGAAAGCTCGTCACCGTTGTAGTCGCAGCTGATCTTCTCGTAGGCGGCGATGGCGAAACCGAGATCCTGCGCCGTGATCTCCATCTGTCCCGGCTTGAGGTCGAGCTTGATGTGGTTCGAGGCCTTGTTGGCGCAGACGGCCACACGCCTTACGGTGTTCAGGAACAGGGCTCTGTCGATCTTCAGCACGCTGGAGTTGTTCTGAGGGATCACGTCACGGTACTTAGGGTACTTGCCCACGATCAGCCTGCACACCATAGTGGTCTTGCCGAATGTGAACAGCACCGTACTGGAGTCGAATGCGATCTCAACAGTCCCGTCATCCTTGCCGAGAATGGATTTCAGCACGGCTGCCGGCTTCTTGTGAAGGATGAAGGAACACTTCTCAGGAGTCTTGACCTCCTTCGCGGTGTAGCAGATCAGCTTGTGCGAGTCAGAGGCCACCATGGTGGTGGACTCGGGGCCGAAGTCAAAGAATATACCGTTCATCGCAGGCCTGATCTCATCGTCTGCCGTGGCGTAGATCGTGCTGTTGATGCCTTCGATGAGGCTCTCGGCCGGGAACTCGATCTTCTCGGCGTCGTCGCCCGTCCCCTTGATCTCAGGGTAGTCCTCGGCAGGGAAGAAAGGAAGCACGGAGTTACCGCTCGTCCACTTGCACTCGATGGAGCTGTCGCTGGCCGTGCTGATGGCGACCGGCTGGTCAGGGAGTTCCTTGAGCAGATCGATCATGTGCCTTGCGGGAACGGCGATCTTGCCTTCCTCCTGTGTTGTATCGACTTCAATCTCTGTTCTGAGCGTGAGTTCCGAGTCCGATGCGGTCACCTCAAGGATGTTGCCTTTGAGGTCAAAGAGGAAATTTTCCAGAATCGGCAGCGCGGACTTGGCGGGGATTGCCTTGGAGATGTCCATCAATCCTTTCAGCAGCTCAGTGCTTGATACGTTGAATTTCATATTCGTAGAGTTTTTAAATTCTTTGTTGTGGCGGACTCCGTAAGGGAGGCCTCTGTAAAAGGCAAATATACGAATATTCCCTTAATATTCCTTAATATTATGGCATCATATTTGATTTTTTGCCTTGGGTTCCGGAAACGCCGTTCCGGAAGTCCTGAAAAAGGTGGCAGGCCACCTTTAACGGGGTTAAAGGCAAGGGGTTGGATCCTTGCGGCGGTATTTGACAATAATAAGTTTTAATAATATGTCTGAAATGAAAAAAGGTTTAATTACAGTGGTGCTGTCAGTGTTGTTCAGCGTGCTGGCGGCTTACGGTGTCGTTAAGGCGGCCACCGTGGATGAGGGAGACAAAGTGGCAAGGACAGAGAACGGGACGGTCACAAGGACTGTCAATCTGGCACAGTCGGACTATCCTGACCTGACCTATGCGGCGGAGGCCGCCGTGGACGCTGTCGTCTATGTAGAGGTGACCGTGACGCAGAAGTATCAGATGGCCGATCCGTTCTTCCGCTTCTTCTTCGGGGACGGCGAGCCTCAGACAAGGGAGCAGCAGGGAAGCGGCTCTGGTGTGATCATCCGTCCGGACGGCTACATCGTGACCAACAACCACGTTGTCGCGAACGCCACCAAGGTGCAGGTGACACTGAACAACAACAAGACCTACGAAGCTAAGGTGATCGGTACAGACCCGGCCACCGATGTCGCATTGATAAAGATTGACGCCCAGGGACTTCCGACCCTTCCGTTCGGTGATTCCGACCAGCTGAGGCTCGGAGAGTGGGTGCTGGCCGTGGGCAGTCCTCTGGGCTACCAGCTCAGATCTACCATCACCGCCGGCATCGTCAGTGCCAAGGGACGCTCCATGGCGCATGATCCGAGGGAGAACAACAACGGCATCCAGATCGAGTCCTTCATCCAGACCGACGCGGCTGTGAATCCGGGCAACTCCGGTGGCGCCCTTGTCAACAAGACAGGCGAGCTGGTCGGCATCAACACCGCGATCGTCTCACAGACAGGAGCTTATTCGGGCTATTCCTTCGCGGTTCCGGTGAACATCGTGAAGAAGATCGTCGATGACCTTATTGATTTCGGTTCCGTCAAGAGGGCTGTCCTCGGAATAGCGATGTCGGATCTCAACGAGGGTCTCGCCAAGGTACTGAAATACGACTCTGTTGACGATATGTTGAAAAAAATGAAACTTTCTTCTCCGGATGGCGTATATATCAGAGAGGTTGCGAAAGGCAGCTCCGCCCACAAGGCCGGCCTTAAGGAAGGCGATGTGATCATCGCCATCGACGGAAAGCCAGTCAGGAACGGTTCCGCCGTGCAGGTGAAGGTCAATTCCTTCCATCCTGGCGACAAGGCCAAGGTGACGGTTGTCCGTGACGGGAATGAGAAGGATTTCGAAGTCACGCTGATGGGCAGCAGCACCGAGAACGGTACCGAGGTCGGTGACGGCGAGATCGCGTTCTACGGAACGACCCTTAAGGAGGCTTCCAAAGAGGCTCTTGAGAGGTTCGGCCTGAAGAAAGGTGTTGAGGTGACTTCCGTGGGGACCGGCAAGATGCTTGAGGCCGGCGCTTCCGAGGGAATGATCATCACCTATGTCAACGATCAGCCTGTAGGCACACCTCAGGATGTTTTGAACATCGCCAAATCCGCCAAGAGGGCGGTCTACGTCGAGGGCGTGACAGCCAACGGTAGAAAGGCCTTCTTCGGATTCAGCAAGGAATAGAAAGCTGAGATTCTGATTTTCCCTGGCGGAAAGGAATCGCAGCCTTCCGTCAGGGAATATTGTGTATTACAAGTAGATATGAGGCAATTAAAGATTACGAAGTCAATCACCAACCGCGAGAGCGCCTCGCTGGACAAGTACCTTCAGGAGATAGGCCGCGAGGAGTTGGTGTCACCGGAGGAGGAGGTCGAGCTTTCCCAAAGGATCCGCAAGGGCGACCAGAAAGCTCTTGAAAAGCTCACGAGAGCCAATCTCAGATTCGTTGTTTCTGTAGCGAAACAGTACCAGAACCAAGGTCTTAGCCTTCCGGATTTGATCAATGAGGGCAATCTCGGCCTGATCAAGGCTGCCGAGAAGTTCGACGAGACGAGAGGATTCAAGTTCATTTCATACGCCGTGTGGTGGATCCGCCAGTCAATCCTTCAGGCTCTTGCCGAGCAGTCCAGGATTGTCAGGCTTCCGCTCAACCAGGTCGGTTCCCTGAACAAGATCAACAAGGCTCTTTCACAGTTCGAGCAAAAGAACGAGAGAAGCCCTTCCAATGAGGAACTCTCCGAGATGATAGACATCCCGCAGGACAAGATCTCCGACACCCTCAGGGTGTCCGGAAGACACGTGTCCGTGGACGCTCCGTTCGTCGAGGGTGAGGACAACAGCCTTCTGGATGTGATTCCTAACGATGACTCGCCGATGGCCGACAGAGGCCTTGTGAACGAGTCCCTCAGCACGGAGATCGAGAGGTCACTCCAGATCCTGACGACCCGTGAGCGCGAGATCATCAAGTCGTTCTTCGGCATCGGCTGCCAGGAGATGACCCTTGAGGAGATCGGCGAGAGGCTTGACCTCACAAGGGAGCGTGTCCGCCAGATCAAGGAAAAGGCGATCCGCAAGCTCAAGAAACCATCCGCAAGCAAACTTCTTAAAACCTATCTCGGCTAATGACCCCGGAACTTTTTATCGCCTCGAAGGCTTCAGAAGCCATCAAGGCACTCTATAACGCCGACATCGAACCGTCGGCGCTTCAGGTCTCCGTGACCAGAAAGGAATTCACGGGAGACTTCACACTCGTCGTCTTCCCGCTGCTGCGCCTGTCGCACTCCACCCCGGAGAACACAGGCAACGCCATCGGAGAATGGCTGAAGGCGAACGTGCCGGAAATCTCTGAATATAACTGCGTCAAAGGTTTCCTCAACCTGTTGTTCTCCAACCTGTTCTGGAACGAGCTCTTCGGAGAGATCGTGGCCGACAAGGACTTCGGTGACCTGCCGAAGACCGGAAAGAACATCATGGTCGAGTTCTCGTCGCCGAACACCAACAAGCCTCTGCACCTCGGCCACATCAGGAACAACCTTCTGGGTGACTCGGTGTCAAGGCTTCTGAAGGCCAGCGGCAACAACGTGATCAAGACCACCCTTGTCAACGACAGGGGAGTGCACATCTGCAAGTCCATGCTTGCATGGCTGAAGGTCGGCAACGGCGCGACTCCGGAGTCCACGGGGATTAAGGGCGACCATCTTGTCGGGGATATGTACGTGGCTTTCAACGACATCTACAAGAAGGAAGTCGAGGAGTTGATTGCCGGGGGAATGGACGAGGAGACCGCCAAGAAGGAGGCCCCTTGCCTCAAGGAAGCCCACGAGATGCTCCAAAAATGGGAGGCCGGCGACAAGGAGGTCCGCGACCTTTGGGCCAGGATGAACAGCTGGGTGCTCAAGGGCTTCGACGAGTCCTACAAGGCTCTCGGAATCACTTTCGACAAGGTTTACTACGAGTCCCAGACCTATCTTCTTGGTAAGGAGTTGGTTCAGAAGGGACTGGATATGGGCGTGTTCGTGAAGGATCCGGACGGCTCCGTCTGGTGCGACCTCACGGCCGACGGACTTGACAGGAAACTGCTCATCCGTTCTGACGGAACGTCGGTTTACATCACCCAGGATCTGGGAACGGCCGAAAGGCGTTTCGCTGAATATCACCTTGACTCTCACGTCTATGTGGTCGGCAACGAGCAGAACTACCACTTCCAGGTGTTGAAACTGATCCTCAAGAAGTTGGGATTCGAATGGTCCGACAACATATTCCATCTTTCCTACGGAATGGTCGAGCTGCCTGAGGGCAAGATGAAATCCCGCGAGGGAACCGTTGTGGATGCAGATGACCTCATCCAGAAGATGTACGAGGAGGCGAGAGCCACTTCCGACGAGTCCGGCAAGCTGGCCGACATGAGCGAGGAGGACAAGGCGAAGCTCTATCACATGATAGGTCTTGGTGCCCTTAAGTACTTCATCATCAAAGTCGATCCGAAGAAAACTATGCTCTTCAACCCGAAGGAGTCCATCGACTTCAACGGCAACACCGGCCCGTTCATCCAATATACCCACGCGCGAATCCGCTCCATCCTGCGCAAGGCCGCGGAGAAGGGCATTGAATATGCCGCCTCTCCTCTGCCAAAGGTCGAGCTCAGCGCCAAGGAGATCCGTTTGATAAAGCTGCTGAACACATTCCCGGCCAAGATCGCCGAAGGCGCGCAGGCATATTCACCGGCCGTCATCGCCAACTATGCCTACGACCTCGCCAAGGAGTTCAACCAGTACTACCACGACACGCCGATCCTGAAGGAGGAGAACGAGGATGTGCTCAAGATGCGTCTGGTGCTGATCGACACGCTTTCCGCTGTCCTTCGCAAGGCGATGGGCATCCTCGGAATCGAACTGCCTGAAAGAATGTAGGAATATTTCCGATGTCCGAAACGGATTATATGTTCCCGACCTCCAAAAAGGAGGTTGAAGCCTTAGGGTGGGACTACATCGACATCATCCTTTTCACGGGTGATGCCTTTGTGGACCACCCTTCTTTCGGCACGGCCTGCATAGCCCGCTGGCTCCAGCATTTCGGCTACAGGGTGGCCGTCGTGCCGCAGCCCAACTGGAGGGATGACCTCAGGGATTTCAAGAAGCTGGGCGCTCCGAGGCTTTATTTCGGAGTGAACGCCGGGGCGATGGATTCGATGGTGAACCACTACACTGCCGGCAAGCGTCTCCGTCACGACGACGCCTACACGCCGGAAGGCAAGGCCGGACAGAGGCCGGATTATGCGGTCAGCGTCTACACGAACATATTAAAGGATCTTTATCCTGATGTGCCTGTCATCATCGGCGGTGTCGAGGCTTCGCTGCGCCGTCTTACTCACTATGACTACTGGAAGGACGAGCTGCTGCCTTCCATCCTGCAATGGTGCAAGGCTGACTACCTTTGCTACGGGATGGGAGAGAAGCCGATGATCGAGCTGACAAGGGCCATAGAGGCGCAGAGGAATATTCATGAGATACATCGGATTCCGCAGATCGCGTTCCGTATGAGCGGGAAGTGGAAGGTCAAGGATCCGCTGGTGCTTCATTCCTTCGAGGAGTGCAGGAGGGACAGGACGGCGTTCGCCGAGAATTTCCATCTGATTGAGACTCATGCGAACATGATGCATCCGGCGACCATCGTCGAGCCTGTGGGTGACGGCTATGTGCAGATCAATCCGCCATATTCACCGTCCACGACCGAGGAGATGGACTCGTTTTGGGATCTGCCTTTCACCAAGTTGCCGCATCCGCGCTACAAGGGGAAGAGGATCCCGGCCTATGACATGATCAAGGATTCCAT
>OJAM01000898.1_pt1 | contig 11647 bp, 10 predicted proteins | sample 1589071 | NCBI WGS metagenome assembly OJAM01 (sample SAMN03283243) | human gut metagenome | biome: human-associated habitat; material: feces | host: Homo sapiens | place: Peru | collected 2012
AAAGTGGTAACTGGGGCTAAGTCGTAACAAGGTAGCCGTACCGGAAGGTGTGGCTGGAACACCTCCTTTTTGGGGTTCAGCTCCGACAGCGTAGGCGCTCTTTGTACAAGGTTCGATTTCGGAACTCTGTACTAATCTTTCATTATTATATAGGCTCTTAGCTCAGTTGGTTAGAGCGCTACACTGATAATGTAGAGGTCGGCAGTTCAACTCTGCCAGGGCCTACTTTTATTTTTGATGCTTTCAAGTCAGAAAGATCGCGGATGACTCCGTTATCTAATGATAGTTGATTCTTCTAGCATCATGCTTCGGGGGTATAGCTCAGTTGGTAGAGCACCTGCTTTGCAAGCAGGGGGTCTAGAGTTCGAATCTCTATATCTCCACAAAAGTCGGAACTGCAATCGCTGCTCCGACTTTTTTTGTGGTGATAAAACACCTCAGTCGTCTTGTGACAGCCCCGGTCTTGTGACAGCCCCGGTGTCGCACTGGGAACCGGATTCCCCAGACCCCTTGGGTCGCTTCGCGCGCTATGCGCACGTTTTTTTCAACCCCCAGTCACTTCGTGACAGCCCCGGTGGGGCACTGGGGACCGTATTCCCCAGACCCCTTGGGTCGCTTCGCGCGCTATGCGCACGTTTTTTCAACCCCCAGTCACTTTGTGACAGCCCCGGTGGGGCACTGGGGACCGTATTCCCCAGACCCCTTGGGTCGCTACGCGCGCTATGCGCACGTTTTTTTCAACCCCCAGTCACTTCGTGACAGCCCCGGTGGGGCACTGGGGACCGGATTCCCCAGACCCCTTGGGTCGCTTCGCTCCGAGTGGTGTGATTACGAGCGGATGATCTCTACTTCGCCGTCGAGGCCGATTTTGATGATCTGGGAGGCTAGGCCGGTGGCGCCGGCTTCGAGACGGGGGTCTACGGTGTAGTCAACTGCGTTTTTGATCTCCTCGGAGATGTCTGTGAATTTCTTTGGGGTCGGCTCTCCTGAGATGTTGGCGGAGGTAGAGACGATCGGTCTGCCGAGCTTGTAGGTCAGCTGCTGGCAGAATTCCATCATCGGAATGCGGATCCCGACTGTGCCGTCAGCCGCCACTGTGTTGTAAGCCAGGTGGTAACGGTCTGATTTACTAGGCTCGCCCTCAGCTGGGGCAGGGCATTTCTTTGCTCCGGGGTAGATCAGGGTCATCGGTCTGTCGTTCACTTCGACAAGGTCAATGGCCATCGGCGGAATCTCCTTGATGTAGAGAGCTATCTGATCCAAGCTGTTAGCCAGCAGCACAAGTGACTTGCTGTCTGACCGGTGTTTGATCTCATAAATCTTTGCGACGGCCTCCGGGTTGGTCGCATCGCAGCCCAGCCCCCAAACCGTGTCGGTAGGGTAGAGGATGACTCCGCCCTCTTTCAGAACCTTCAACGTCTCGTTAAGAATCTCCTCGATTGTCTTCTTCTGCATATTCTTAAATATTTCGTTTATTTCGTGCGCGGAGCCGCCCCTTCTGCTCACCGGGCGGCCTTGGCTGCCAGTCTCGTGCGCGGAGCCGCCCCTTCTGCTCACCGGGCGGCCTCCCAACCCGATTCCCGTTTCCCGTTTCTTCCCGATTCCCAACCCGATTCCCAACCCGATTCCCGGCATGCGGCCTACTTGGCGGTCTACTTTTCCAGGAAGTGGAGGTAGCAGGCTGTCACGGCTGTCACGGCGGCGGTCTCGGTGCGGAGGCGGCTTGGGCCCAGGTGCACGGGGATGAACCCGCACTCCACAGCCAGGCTGGCCTCATTCGGCGAGAAATCGCCCTCCGGGCCGATCAGCACCGTGATCCCGGAGTCCTCGGAAGCCCCTTGCAGAACATCCTTGATGGAGCGTCTTACGGTCTCACCCTCAAAGCAGTAGCAGATCATCTTGATGCCGGCATCCTCGCGGTGGGCAAGGATGAAGTCACGGACAGAGACCGGCTCCTCCACGACCGGCAATTTGGCCTTCAAGCTCTGCTTCATGGCCGAAAGCACGATCTTGCAGGAGCGCTCCGTCTTGAACACCTTCCGCTCGGAACGCTCTCCGATGACAGGCGAGATCACGTCCACGCCAAGCTCGGTGGCTTTCTCGGCGAACCACTCGAAGCGGTCGTTGTTCTTCGTAGGACACACTGCCATATTCAATGAATATGAATGCCCTCCCCAGTCGGGAACGGTTTCTATGATTTCCGCCGTCGCTCCTTTGTGCGAATCGTCGGCCAGGCGGCACCGGAACATGCTTCCGTACCCGTCCACGACGGTGATCGCGTCACCAGCCCTGTGCCTCAGCACCTTGACGCAGTGCGCGCTTTCGTCGGCGTCCAGAAGAGCAAGGCTCCCGTCTATTTTGTGAGCGTAAAAAATCTCCATGCTGCAAAGATACGATGATATTCTTGAATTCTATTCCGCCGGTGACCGCGAATTCCGTCTGAATTCCGCCCTGTGGCCGCCAAACCTCCACATCTTTACCAACTTTTTTGCGCTTGGAACCTGTTTTGATTTGTATGAGATGAAAAATAAAAATTCTCAGACAAACAAACCAAAACAGCTTCTTGCTAAAATTGTTCAGCAGGGTACTAGTATATTGAAGAATAAGGAGTAACTTTGCCCCCATGAAAAAGCGTTATGAATCATTGGATGTCCTTAGAGGACTGACAGTGGCCTTTATGTGCATCGTGAACAACCCTGGTTCCTGGGCACACATATTCCCTCCACTCAAGCATGCGGCTTGGGTTGGCTGCACGCCGACTGACCTGGTCTATCCTTTCTTCGTGTTCTGCATGGGATGCGCCATGGCATTCTCTTTCTCGAAATATGAGAAAGCCACCTCGAAGGCCTATCTGAAGGTGCTGAAAAGGGGGGCGCTGATCTTCCTGGTCGGCTTCGCGCTGAATCTTTATCCGTTCTTCCCGACATCCGTCCACGACCAGACCTGGACCTTCGGCCAGAACTATCTCTACTGGCTCCAGCATAAACGAATATTCGGAGTACTCCAAAGAATAGGAATGGCCTATGCCATCGCCGGCTGCCTTGCCCTCTGGCTCAAGAAGCCAGGCAGGATCCTGGCCGCCATCGGGACGATCTGCGTGGCCTACACGGGAATATTACTGATCTTTGGCCGCGACCCTGGTGCGTTCACCCTTGAGGGCAACGTTTCGATGAGGATAGACACCTGGCTGGTGGGCGGCGACCATTGCTACCATGGCTTCGGCGGGACCAACTTTGACCCGGAAGGCGTTCTCGGCTCCCTGCCGGCGGCCTGCTCGTGCCTCCTTGGCTACCTGATCGGCTTTATGATCCACGGATCGCAAAAGAATATGTCCGCTCTCTGCCAAGGCTCTTCCCACGAAGGTTCCATGCCGTCCGAGGCTGTCAACTATTCCCCGGACAGGGTGGTCAACAGAACATTCATCTACGGCTGCCTGTCCCTGATTCTCGGGATTGTCCTCAGCATCTGGATTCCGATCTGCAAGCCGCTATGGTCGATCTCCTATGTCTTCTACGCAGGAGGATGGGCGATGCTCACGCTCGCTTTCCTGGCCTATCTGCTTGATGTCAAGGGCTACGAGAAGCCATTCGTGCCATTCAAGGCTATGGGAATGAACGCGTTGATGGCCTTCGTCTTCTCCGGAGTCATCGCCAAGAGCTACGGCTTCTTCGGATTCGCTCCGGCGCGCTACTTCGGAGCCAACGAGTACCTGTCCCTTCTCTGGTCCCTGATCTTCGCCTCGGTGATCTTCGCGATCCTCTGGGTTCTCTACAAAAAGAAGATCGTCATCAAGTTGTAGTAGGAACATGTTCATCGGCCTGATTTCCGACACTCACGGTGTGTTTGCCGAGGATGTGAGAAAGTTCCTGGAGCCTGTGGACCAAATCTGGCACGCCGGGGACTTCGGAACCCTTGAGTGCGCCAAGGAGATCGCGGCGTTCAAACCGTTGACCGGCGTGTACGGCAACTGCGATGGACTGGATGTCAGACAGGATTATCCGGCGTACCAAAGCTTTGAGTGTGAGGGATTGAGAGTTCTCATGACCCACATCGGGCTTAGCCGTGGCAGTTACTGGGCCTATAATCCTCGCCAGCCACAGTACGATCTGCGGGCCAAGGCGCTCATCGACAACTGGCATCCCGACATATTCGTTTGCGGACACACTCATATTCCTCAAGTCTTCCGTGACGCGCGGTACGGCTTCCTCTTCATGAACCCCGGCGCATGTGGCTACCAAGGCTCCCGCGATGTGCCGAGAATGGCTCTCCGCTTTCAGATTGTTAGCGGTCAAGTGACCGATTTTGAGAAGTGTGAGTTTCCGAGAGAAACGATTTAGTTAAAAAATATCGAAAATTATTGTTAATTGCGGAAAAACTATGTATTTTTGCGCTTTGAAAATAGGATGTAAGAAACTGTAGTTTTAATTTTATACTATTATGAAGAAGGTATTTATGTCTGTTGCAGTTGTGGCTCTTATGGTAGCTGCTTCTGCTTGCGGTAACAACGCAAAGAAAGCCGAGGCTGAGACTGAGGCTGTTGAGACTGTTGAGGAAGCTGTTGACACTGTGGCTGCTTGCTGCGATTCAACCGCTGCCTGCTGCGATTCAACAAAGGCTGAGTAATTTCAGTTTGTGTCCCCTTCTTTGAAAGGGTGGCTTTTATGCGGTGTCCGGGTCAAAACCCAGATGCTGCAATTTTTTTTGTCTTAGCCCGTCGCTTTGCCTATCTTTGGAAAAGCTTCCGGTCATTGTGGCCAATCCGGTCGCAGGGCTTTTAGAAGCGCCCGACTCAATGGCTCGGCAGGCCCACAACCGTCGAAGCGCCCGAGAAACACATATTCATAAAGAGTCATGAAAGAGAAAACAGTCTGGTTCTGCTCCAATTGCGGCAACGAGTACCCCAAGTGGATGGGGCGCTGCCCCGCCTGCGGTGAGTGGAACACCATGGTCGAACAGAAGGTCGTGACCGGAGCCTCCCGCAGGGTCTCCGCGCAGGAAACGGTTCCGGGAGCCGGACGCAGACCGCAGAAACTGAAAGACATAGACTCGTCCTCCGAGGCCAGGCTCTCGTTGAACAACGAGGAGATCGACCGGATCCTCGGTGGAGGAATAGTCGAAGGCTCCCTTGTCCTGATCGGAGGAGAACCGGGGATAGGCAAGTCCACCCTCTCGCTCCAGATTCCGCTTGGATGCCCGTCGCTGAAAACCCTCTATGTCACCGGTGAGGAAAGCCTGCGGCAAGTCAAGATGCGCGCCGACCGCCTGGGTGGAGACGCCGCCAACTGCCAGATCTACAGTGAGACCCTGATCGAGAACGTGGTCTCGCAGGCCCGTGAGATCGAGCCGGATCTGATGATTGTGGATTCCGTCCAGACAATGTTCTCGCAGACGGTCGATTCGACTCCCGGCTCGGTCACACAGATCAAGGAAGTGGCCGCCATTCTCCTGCGTCTCGCCAAGGAGACCGGCATCCCTGTGATCCTGATCGGCCACATCACCAAGGAAGGCTACATCGCCGGTCCTAAAGTGCTGGAACACATCGTGGATGTTGTACTTCAGTTTGAGGGGGACAATCGTGGCACGTACAGGATCCTGCGGAGTATCAAGAATCGCTTTGGCTCCACTTCCGAACTCGCTGTCTTCGAGATGACAGGCAAGGGCCTAAGGGAGGTGTCCAATCCGTCCGAACTCCTGATCCCGATGCATGAGGCCGGCCTCAGCGGAACCGCCATCAGCGCGATGCTGGACGGAACGAGACCGTTTCTCTTTGAGGTTCAGGCGCTTGTGAGCTCTGCAGTCTATGGCACGGCGCAGCGCTCGGCGACCGGATTCGATGTCAGGAGGCTGAATATGCTGCTGGCTGTCCTGGAGCGCAGGGCCGGCTTCAAACTGGCGCAGAAAGATGTTTTCCTGAACATGGCGGGTGGCCTTAAGGTCAGTGACCCGGCCTGTGACCTGGCCGTGGTGGCAGCTGTCCTGTCGTCGAATTTCGACTTCGCCATCCCTTCGGACAACTGCTTCGCCGGCGAGGTCGGCCTTAGTGGCGAGATCCGCCCCGTGGCCCAGACCGACCGCCGTGTCGGAGAGGCTTCCCGACTGGGTTTCAAGAGGATATTCGTGTCATCCTTCGCCTCTCTGGATCGTACGCCTCAAGGCATTGAGGTCGTCAAAGTCGCCGACATTCCCGCCCTTGTCCGCAGCCTCTTCAAATAGTCCGTTGCTTTCACGGTCGCAGAGGTCCGTCGGACTCTCTAACAGCCGAAACGCCGCGAAACGTCCAAAGTGTCCGACAAATTCGTTAATTGAAAAAAAATGCGTATATTCGCCAAGTTTTAAGACTAAACAAAACGTAATATGAATCTTAGAGACATCAAAAAGGACATTGAATATGTCATCGGAGCCTTCATCGATGATTGCTCCCTTTTCAGCGCGATAAATCAAAAAGCCGATGACGAGGCACTGGGTGGACTTTTGGATGAGGCCGTAAAACTCTACAACGACCTCAGGGACAAGGTTAACGCAAAGGCCGAAGGCAAGAAGGCCGCTTATTTCGCCGGCATCCGCAAGGAACTCCTTGAGAAGACCGACGCTCTGTACCAGAAGCTCAGCGAGGTCATCAAGACGACAGCGAAGGCTGAGGAGAAGTAGTCAAGCTTTTCACCGAATCATATTTGGGGAAGGCTTGAGAGTCTTCCCCATTTTATTTGTGGTCGTTAATGAATATGCCACAGTAAATCACTAAATCTTTACCAGCATATTTTTTAGTAACATGAAAAAAATAAGTTGCCTCAGATTAAGAGAAGATTATCGAGGATAGATCTATTTTCGAAGAAGGAGTGTGCCGGTGGCACATGACTGATGAGAAAAGAGATGTAGACCGAAAAGATTCCTTAAGATGATGCAGGTTATTATTTGAAGGTTACTTAACGCTTGCTGTTGAACAGAATTTATACTAAGAACATGAAAGTTGCGGTTGTCGGTGTGACCGGCCTTGTGGGAACACGAATGGTCGAGGTGTTGGAAGAAAGGCAATTCCCTGTGGATGAGTTTCTTCCTGTGGCATCGGAAAAATCTGTCGGAAAAAAGATCCCTTTCCGAGGGCGTGAATATTCAGTCTTGGCCATCGAGGAGGCGCTTGAGGCGAAGCCCGATCTGGCTCTGTTCTCCGCAGGAGCCGGCATTTCCCTTGAATATGCCCCGAGATTCGCCGCGGCAGGATGCCGTGTCGTGGACAACTCTTCCTGCTGGAGGATGGATCCGACGAAGAAACTGGTTGTGCCGGAGATCAATGCCTCCGTGCTGACCGAGGATGACCGCATCATCGCCAACCCTAACTGCTCGACCATCCAGATGCTTCTTCCGCTGGCTCCGCTACATCGTAAGTACGTGATCAAGAGGATAGTGGTCTCGACCTATCAAAGTGTGACGGGTTCAGGCAATCCTGCCGTCGCGCAGATGAAGGCCGAGCGCGAGGGGAGGAAGTGGGGTGAATATCCTGCCTTCTATCACTATCCGATCGATGAGAATGTGATCCCTCACATAGATGATTTCCTGGAGGACGGCTACACGAAGGAGGAGATGAAGATGGTCAACGAAACCCACAAGATCTTGGATGACTATTCGATAGGGGTGAGTCCTACCACGGCGCGCGTGCCGGTGCTGGGAGGACATTCGGAATCCATCAATCTGGAGTTCGAAAAGGAGTTTACGCTTGAGGATGTCAGGAGATTGTGGTCTGAGACAGAAGGTGTTACGGTTCAGGATGACCCTACCCGCAACATCTATCCGATGCCGCTTTTCTCTCTTGGCAAGGATGATGTGTTCGTCGGTCGTCTGCGCAGGGATCCGTCCGTGAGATCCGGCCTGAACTTCTGGTGCGTCAGCGACAACATCCGCAAGGGGGCCGCCACCAACGCCGTCCAGATCGCCCAGTACCTTCTGTCCAAAGGCTTCCTGCCACTTCGCTGAGTCCGGTCTCCCGGCAGCTGCGTTCGATGGGCTTGTCAACCGTTCAGGCGCAGAGCCGCCTCTCGATGTCTCCCGGCCGCTGCGTTCGACGGACTCACCAGCCGTCCAGGCGCTCCTTTATTCCTTGTCGGCCAGATGCCTCTCCCAAGCCCAGGCAGAGGCCAGAGTCTCCTCGATCGACCTCTCGGCCTTCCAGCCAAGCTCTTTGTTCGCAAGGGTCGGATCCGCCCAGATCGCTGTCACGTCACCGGAACGCCGAGGCGCAAACTTATAGTTGAGCTTCAGTCCGTTAGCTTTCTCGAAAGCGGTGATGAGCTCCATCACGGACAGCGGCTTTCCAGTACCGATGTTGAAGATTTCATATTCATTCTTCATCTTCCCCTCAAGCATCCTGCGCACCGCGAAAACGTGCGCCTTGGCGAGATCCACGATGTCGATGAAATCCCTTTGGCATGTGCCGTCCGGGGTAGGGTAGTCGTTGCCGAAGACGGAGAGGTACTCGCGTTTGCCGATGGCGGTCTGCGTGATGTAAGGCACCAGGTTGTTAGGCACGCCGCGTGGAAGCTCGCCGATCAGAGCGGACGGATGCGCCCCGATCGGGTTGAAGTACCTCAGCGCTATGCCCTTGACATTTGAATATGCCTTCACGGAGTCCCGCAGGATGTCCTCGCACATCTGCTTCGTGTTGCCGTACGGAGAGGTGGCGGGCTGCCTTGGAGATTCCTCTGTGACAGGAAGTTGTTCCGGCTCGCCATAGACCGTGGCGGAAGATGAGAAAAGAATATTCCCACATCCGTGGTCACGCGCGGTCTCGATGACATTCATGAACGACTCCAGATTGTTCTTGTAGTACTTGAGCGGCTCGCTCACCGACTCACCGACGGCCTTGAATCCGGCGAAATGAATGACCGCGTCGATCTTGTTGGCCGTGAACAGCAATTCCGTGGCCACAGGGTCGCAAAAATCCATCTTCACGAACGGAATGTCCTCTCTTCCAGTGATTTTCTTCACACCCTCGTAGCAGGTCTCGTCACAGTTGGACATGTTGTCTGCGACAATGACATCGTAGCCGGCCTCGATAAGCTCCACCGTGACATGGCTTCCGATAAATCCGGCACCGCCGGACACAAGAACGCATTTTTTCATATTCAGAACAATTTGATTCAAGTTCGCGTCGCCCGCATTGTTTATGGCACCCTTGCGGTCCGAGCGGTTCGTTCTATCTGCGCCGTACCATCTGCGCCGTACCATCTGCGCCGTGCCATCTGCGCCGTGCCACCCATGCTGTCCGCGCGGTTTTATGGCATCAGCGCGGTTCGCATTGTTTGTACAATGCCAGTGCCGTCCGCTGCAAATTATAGTTACCGCTCGCTCTCGCAATGCTGGCATACAAACTGCAAATTTAACAATAAAAACACTATTTTTGTACTCCTGCCGTTCCCGGATTTTATCCTGTGGCATTGGAGCGGCCTGTAAATCATAATTTTTTTTTGCCATGAGAGTCGGAATATTCATAAATAAAAGTGTCGGTGCGCTTGCGCTGTCGTTGGTTGCTGTTTTAACTTACGCCGCTCCTGCCATTGTGGCTCCGGTCGCTGTGGGTCCTGCCGCTGTGGCTTGGCAGGCTCACCAACCCGTCGGGACACCCGTCCCGGCCCTTTTTTCCAAGGGAATAACCGAAGCTCCCGTCCCGTCCCTTCCTGCCGCTGAGATTGCCGAAGCGCCTTCCTCTCCGACCCTTTCAGCCGCTTGCCTTGCCGAGGCATTCACTCCGACATCCCCGCAAGTCACCTCTCCGAAAAGATTTTCCGTCAAGACCAACGCCCAGCGCTACATCGAGACTGCCGCGCGTGGTGAGGCTCTCAAATCTTCCGTCTTCGGAGTCCTTGCCGTAACCGAAGGCGGCGACACCCTGGCCTGCTGGAACAGCGACCAGCGCATGGTTCCGGCCTCGACGATGAAACTCATCACCACCGGCATGGCCATCCACCTCCTCGGCCCTGATTTCAAGTACATTACCCGCATAGGCTACAGTGGCGTCATCAAAGACGGAACCCTGGACGGCGACCTTTACATAGTCGGCGGCGGCGACCCGACCATAGCCTCGAAAGACTCGATCTCCATCTCCCGCACCGACCTCTTCCGCCAGTGGAAATCCTTCCTGGACAAGGCCGGCATCAAGCGTGTAAGCGGCAACGTGATAGGCGACGGACGCTACTTCGACGGCCCTATGGAACACGACACTTGGAGCTACCAAGACATCGGCACCGCCTACGGAGCCGGTCTTAACGGCCTGAGTTTCTACGAGAACGCCCAGGATTTCAGGGTGAGTGCCGGCCCGTCGGTGGGTTCGCCGGTCAACGTCTCCGTCATATTCCCCGCCACGCCGTGGATGAAGTATGAATATTCCTGCAAAACCGCCCCTGCCGGCACCGGCGACCAGCTCTACCTCTTCAATTCCGACTTCGCCCCCCGCGCCGAGGTCCGCGGCTCATTCGCCATCGACCGCAAGCCCAAAGTGGAGGAATTCAGCAACAGATTCGGCTCCTACACCTGTGCCTACTATTTTTGTGACTATCTGAGATCCAACGGAATAGCAGTCTCCAGAACTCCTGCCGACATCATCCGTGGCCGAATCCGCACCGACCTATCTTCCTCTGAATATTCCTGTTACGCCTCAAAGGTGGATGATCTGAATATGCTAGGCCAGACATATTCACCATCCCTTGCCCGCATAGCCCGTGAGACCAATCTGAAGAGCGATAACTTCTACGCCGAGACTCTTTTCCGTACCCTTGGCCGCCGACTCCACCATTCCGCCTCCTACGATTCCTCCTATGTGGCTGTGAATGAGGTGATGAAGAGTTTGGGTATTTGCGCCGATGACATCCGGATCGTAGACGGCAGCGGCCTGGCCCGCCACAACTACATATCCCCGTCCTTCTTCGTCCGCTTCCTCTCCGCGATGATGGACAGTCCCTCCTTCGCCGACTACATCCAGACCATAGCCCAGCCCGGCTCCCGTCACTACGAGTCACGCCTTCGTGAGTCCCCCGCCTCCGTGAAGTCCCGCGTCCATCTGAAAAGCGGCTCCATGAACGGCGTGCGTTGCTTCAGCGGCTACATCGAGCCCTCCGCAGGCTCCAAATCCGACACCATAGTCTTCTCCATAATGACCAACAACTCCCTAGCCCCCGCCTCCCGCCTGGATCCCATAATCGACCGCATAATCACCCTCCTCGCCACCGACAATTAGCCCGCCGCCGATTAGCCCTCTGCCGATTGGTCCGCTGCCGATTGGTTCGCTGCCGATTCGATCCTCTGCCGATTAGCCCTCTGCCGATTGGTCCTCTGCCGATTGATCCTCTGCCGATTCGATCCTCTGCCGATTGGTTCTCTGCCGGCCAATTGACCGACCAGTTATCCTTCCGCCGATTCGGTCCGCCGACCAATTTGCCCTCTCCTAATTATCCAGCCGCCGCTGTCCGGGTGTCCACTCCTACACCAAGTCCTCCCATCCGTTTTCCGCTGCGCCTCTGCGGACACGAATCTGCCCGAATCCCGCTCTAGGCCTCCCACCTGTGCCTCCGCGGACGACATTTGCGTGGATTCCCGCCCATAATGTATCGGATGTGCCTCAGCGGGCGTGAATCTGCCCTAAGTACGCCCTAATCCTCCC
>OJAM01000901.1_pt1 | contig 11594 bp, 8 predicted proteins | sample 1589071 | NCBI WGS metagenome assembly OJAM01 (sample SAMN03283243) | human gut metagenome | biome: human-associated habitat; material: feces | host: Homo sapiens | place: Peru | collected 2012
GACCGGCATGGCTGCGGCCTATTTCCTCGGCCGTGCGGGCGTCGAGACGACGATCTTCGAGCGCGAGAACAGCCTCGGCGGCATCGTGCGCCACGTCATTCCCGCCTTCCGCATCTCCGACGAGGCGATCGACAAGGACGTCGCCCTGATGCGCAAATATAACGTCGACGTGCGCCTCGGCGCGCCCGCTCCCTCCGTTGACGAGCTGAAAAAGCAGGGCTATACGCACATTCTGCTGGCCGTCGGCGCGTGGAAGCCCGGCAAGCTTGACATCGAGGGCAACGTCGTCGGCGTCATCGGCTGGATGAAGGACATGAAGCAGCAGGTCAAGCCGAGCCTGACCGGCAGCGTCGTCGTGGTCGGCGCGGGCAACACCGCCATGGACGCCGCCCGCGTGGCAAAGCGCATGGGCGCGAAGGCAACGATCGTCTATCGCCGCACGAAGAAATACATGCCCGCCGATGAGCACGAGCTGAAGCTCGCCATCGACGACGGCGTGGAATTTGTCGAGCTGGCTGCCCCGGTCAAGCAGGCCGACGGCAAGCTGACGCTCGAGAAAATGGTGCTCGGCGAGCCGGACGCCTCCGGACGCCGCAGCCCCGTCGGAACCGGCGAATATTTTGACATCCCGTGCGATCTGGTCGTCTCGGCCGTCGGCGAGAAGGTCGATTCCGACCTCATGGCCGCCAACGGCATCGAAATGGGGCGCAAGGGTCCGGCCTTCAAGACCAACGTCGAGGGCGTTTATGCGGCGGGCGACTGCCACCGCGGCCCCGCGACCGTCGTCGAGGGCATTGCCGACGCCGCGGCCTTCGCCGAGATCGTCATCGGCGAGAAGCACACCTATGAGATCCCCGAGCAGGCCTATGTCACCAAGGCCGAGGCCATCGCCAAGAAGGGCATCCTCAAAATGGCCAAGGACGCCTGCTGCGAGGGCAGCCGCTGCCTCGACTGCAACACCGTCTGCGAAAACTGCGCCGATTCCTGCCCGAACCGCGCAAACGTCGTCATCAAAATGGCCGACGGCAGCCACCAGATCCTGCACGTGGACAAGATGTGCAACGAGTGCGGCAACTGCACGCACTTCTGCCCCTATGCCTCCGAGCCGTGCCACGACAAGTTCACGCTGTTCCAGACGGAGGAGGACTTCGCCGATTCGAACAACCACGGTGTGCTCTTCCTCGGCGGCGACAGGATCCGCGTCCGTCTGGCCGAGGTGCAGGACGTCGACCTGAGCAAGCCCAACGACCTGCCCAAGGAGCTCGAGTGCTTCATCCTGACCGTTCGCGACAAGTACGCATACCTTTATAACTGATCCCGAACGATTTTTGACCGGTGGAGGGGCTGCAAAAGCGGCCCCTCCGCTGCTTTTGCTATGCAAAAGCATAACAAGGGAACCGCTGAGCGCCGCAGCCGATTGATTCAGAGGTTCTCATGATAAGAAATCGGCCGGTGCCGTGGAGGCACTGGCCGATTGGAGCTGCACGGTCAGCGTGACCGATGCGGCTTTTTGATGCGAAGGCCGTTGCCCTTCAGCGTCAGATCGAGAACGACAGCCACAACCAGCACGGCGCCCTCGACGATGAACTGATAGACCGTGCCGATTCCCAGCAGGTTCATGCCGTTGGAAAGGTTCCCGAGGATCAGCGCACCGATCAGCGTTCCGATCAGCGAGCCCTGCCCGCCAAGCAGACTGGTTCCGCCGAGGATGATCGCAACAATGATCTCAAACTCGATTCCGGAGGTGCTGAGATTCGGGTCGCCGGAATTGATGCGTGAGGACATCAGAATGCCGACGAAGGAGGACATGAGCGCCGTTAAAATGTACAATACGCAGCGCACCAGATTGACCTTGATGCCCGACAGGCGTGCCGTCTCGCTGTTGCCGCCGATCGCATAGGCGTACTTTCCGAGCAGCGTGCGATTCAACATGACGTAAAACACAACAAAGACAACCAGCGCGATCAGCAGCATCAGCGGGAACGGGCCGACATAGCGATTGACCCACCCGAAGTTTGCGGGAAGCCCCTGCACGATCGCGTAGCTGTTGCTGATCGCGTATGCCAAGCCCTTTGTGATGTACCACGTGCCCAGCGTTGCGATCATGGGCGGAACGTTGGCAAGCACGACCAGCAGACCGCTGAACGTGCCGGCAGCGACGCCGACAAGAAGCGACAGCAGCGCCGCCAGCGGGATGCTGATGCCTGCGACGCAGAGCTTCGCAAAAACCACGGAGGTCAGGGCGATCACGCCTGCCGGAGAAAGGTCCATGCCGCCGGATATCATCAGCATTGTCGCGGCACAGGCAATGATAATCAGGGTGCTCTCCTGACGGACAATGTTGATCAGGTTGCTGACCGTCAGATACTTGTTACTGATGCACGAAAGGATCACCATAATCAGCACCAGAATCAGCAGCGTTACAAGACGCTGCTTTGTTTGCGTATTTGTTTTAAGCTTTTTCATCGGCGTTAACTCCCATCGCATATAGCATAACATTTTCTTCCGTAAGCTCATCGCTTTCGAGTGTTTTTATGGCCTGACCGTCCCGCATGACCACGATTCGATTGCTGAGGTTGATGATCTCGATCAGGTCGGACGAAACCACGATCACGCCCATGCCTTCCCGGGCAAGACGATCGATCAGCTGATAGATGTCGGCCTTTGCTCCGACGTCGATCCCCTGAGTCGGTTCATCCAGAAGCAGGATCCGAGGGGAGATAGACAGCCACTTTGAGACGACGACCTTTTGCTGATTGCCGCCGGAGAGATTCCCCACCGCCTGCATCGCAGACGGCGTTTTGATATGCAGCGTGTCGATATAGCGTCGGACGATCGCATCGTCGCCCGCCTTTTTCAGAAAGCCGAATTTCGCGGTCAGCTGGGAATAAATCAGCGTGATGTTGTCCTTTACGGACAGACAGTTCACGATTCCCTGGCGCTTGCGTTCCTCCGGCAGCAGTCCGATGCCGTTCCGGATCGCATCGATCGGGGCGCCCATGGAAAGCTGCTTTCCCTCCAGAATAACCTGCCCGCTGCGCAGCTTGTCAGCCGCGAAAATTGCACGCAGAACCTCCGTTCGGCCGGAGCCGACCAGACCCGCAAGTCCGACGACCTCGCCCTCGCGTAAGCTGAAGCTCACGCCCTTGATTTTTTCCGTGGTCAGATTCTCAACGCGCAGCAGCTCTTTTCCAACCGGACGCTGCTTGCTTGGGTAAACGTCGTGAAGCTCGCGTCCCACCATTTTGACGATCAGCTGCTGGGTATTGATTTCGGACAGAGCCCATGTTCCGACATAGCTGCCGTCCTTTAAAACGGTTACCCGGTCGCCGATGCGATAGATTTCTTCCATTCGGTGGGAAATGTATACCACCGTGATGCCCCGCTCACGCAGGCCGCCAATAATCTGAAACAGCGTATTGACCTCTTGCTCATTCAGCATGGCCGTCGGCTCGTCAAGCACGATCACTCTGGCGTTTTTTGACAGGGCCTTTGCGATCATTACCATCTGCTTTTGCGCAATGGAAAGGGATTCCATCAGCGCGGACGGCTCGATTTCAAGCCCGACTTGGCTTAAAAACGGCCGAACAAATTCGATATTTTTCTTTTTCTGATTGAAACCAAATCTGCTGTTCTCCGCACCGAGAACGATGTTGTCCGCAATGGAAAGCTTATCCACGTTTGTCACGTCCTGATAAACAACGGAGATTCCGTACGCGGCGGCCTGAGCGGGCGTTTCGATCCGAACAGGCTTCCCGTCGATCCGAAGCTCGCCGCCGTCAATGCTGTAGGCACCGGCAAGGATCTTGATCAGGGTCGATTTGCCGGCCCCGTTTTCGCCGACGAGGCAATGCACCTCTCCGGCGCGAACGGAGAACGAAACGTCATTCAGGGCAATAACCGGGCCGAATTGCTTCCGAACGCGGCAAAATTCCAATAAAATAGGGTCATTCATCTTGAATATCGGAGTATCTCTCTCCGCCTCCTGAGTATTTGTATAAAAGCGTTCGCGACCGGAGCTGCTTTTTCTCCGACCAGATCCGCGCTTTCGGATAACAGAGGGCAGTCCGAAGCGGTCTGCGGTCGCTTCGGACTGCGTGATGGGGAACTGCTTATTATTCGAAATTCTCCTTGACCCAAGAATCCGCCGTATCCGTTGTGACCGAAACGATCTCAAGCGACTGCGGATAATTCTCGGTGGCAGGAAGCTCGCCGCGAATGACCTGCATCACGAGATTCCACGCCATCTCGGCCATAATGCGCGGAGAGTTGCCCGCAACGGCCTTCAGGGCGGAGTTCGGATCCTTCAGCTCTGCGCAGTCGGCCTCCGTCCCGTCGACGCTGGCGACAAGGGAATCGGCGGATGTGCCGCCGTAGACGACCCTCGTGTCGTTGCGCGTGCTGCTCATCAGGGTGTGAAGCCGCGTGTACAGCGGGTTGTTCTGCGTCGCGGCGTAGGAATCCGTGCTGTCGGCGCCGGGCAGCGCCTTGAGCGTTTCGTATTGATAATCTCCGGTGTAATAGGTCTGCGCTGCCCCGGAGAGGGCGGTGCAAACCGTGTGACGCGGCTGGGAATTGGCTACAACGGCGACCGCAGGGGCAGCTGCGAGGCCTGTCGTTGCAAGCAGACTCAGCAGCATCGCAATCAGCAAAAGCATGGCGACCAGTCGAGTTCGTTTCATGAAGATACCTCCTTTATGTGGTTTGTGGCAAAAGCATACCATAAACCCGGCTGCAATGCAATGCCGAAGCGGATCTGCTGGAAAAATTTGTATATTCCATTCGACACCTTTGCCCGAAAAGCGGTCTGTTTGCACAAAACAGAGGCCGGGATATGGGGAAACCGTACAAAAATCATTTACGCATGGCAGATTTTAAAACAGTTTGCCCAGACAGCCACGCGGAGGGGCTGTAAGAGGAAGCAACCACATATGTGCAAGTTGCACAAGAACCATCCCCGCAATTTTTCTGTGTCTCCCCATAGCCGCGCCGAAAAGTGCTTTATTTCGTGGTGCTTCCCGGAAGAAGCACTTCTTAATGGAAATTTTTAGTTGAGAACACATGACCGCCGTGCTATAATAAGCATTATCACCTCTCGTCGAAACAGGGAGAAGAACAGGAGTTGGATCGATGAAAACGAACACCAAGCGAATGGTTTCCGTCGTTTTGCTGCTCACGCTGCTCGTCAGTCTGTTTTCCGGACTGACCCTCGGCGCAAGCGCGGCGGAGCCGACCAGCGCCTCAGAGGTTTCCTATAAGAAAAACGGAAACTACATTTATAACTGGGGCAAACGCGACACCACGGCCACCTTTTTGACTACCTATGCGCAGGCTTACTATACCGGCAATTACACCTACGCATCACTTTCTGCCAAGACCGGCACGACCTCGACGAGCGCCGATGCGATCTATAACAGTGCACTTGGCACGGCGCTTCATAATATGCTGGCTGCAAAGCAGACCTCTAAAACCAGCTATGACGGCACGCGGTCGCTGTATCGATATACCGATTGCGAGCAGAATGCCGACAAGATCTCCTCGTTCTATTCCGCGACGCTTATCGGCCCGTCCTGGGACAGCGGCAAAACGTGGAACCGGGAGCACACATGGCCGAACAGCAAGGGACTCAACGGTTCGGACGAAACCGACATTATGATGCTGCGTCCGACCTCCGTCTCTGAGAACAGCAGCCGCGGCAACAACGCCTACGGCGAAGGCGTCGGCTGTTATGATCCCAACGAGCTTGGGCAGAGTCTGCACGGCGATGTCGCGCGGCTGATCCTCCAGCACCTGATCCGCTGGGGCAATACGGAGCTTTGCTTCGGCAGCACCGGCGTCATGGAAAGCCGCGCAATCCTGCTGAAATGGCTGGCTGAGGATCCCGTCGACACTTGGGAGATGGGGCGCAACGACGCCGTGCAGTCGATCACCGGCGTACGCAACGTGTTCGTCGACTATCCCGAGCTGGCCTTCCAGCTTCTGGGCGCGAGCGTTCCGTCGAACTATCCGACTCCCTCGAAGGGCGACAGCACCGGCGGCGGCGACAGCGGCGATCCCTCCGCTACCTATACCGTCAAATTTTCCGTTCCGAGCGGCGTGACCGCCCCGGCGACGCAGGAGGTCGCCTACGGTGCTTCGGTCAACCTCAAGACCCCGTCCGGCACACCTGCCGACAGCAGCAAGACCTATACCTTCGTCGGCTGGGTGACTGCTCCTTACGAGGATTCGGAGACGCGCCCGACCTATCACACCGGCAGCTATGCCATCAAGAGCAATATCACCTTCTACGCGCTCTATAGCTATGCCTCGGGCAGCGCTGTGAGCGGCTATGCCAAGCTCACCGACTCGACCGTCCCGAACGGCGACTATGTCATCGTCAGCGACACGACCGGTATGGCGCTCGGCACGACTGTCACAAACAACTGGCTCATCGCCGGCAAGACCTACACCACCGGCTCGAGCATTGCCACGCCCAATTCGGCGGACGTCTGGACGATCACGAACGGCGTCATTTCCGCCAAGAACGGCAACGGCAGCATCTACTCCAGCGCGGCCAAGAAGATCGCGCTCTCGAGCACGGACAGCACCGTCTGGAGCTTCACGAACAACGGCGGCGACTGGACGATCAGCAACAGCAACGTTGGCCAGCTCTCTTATAATTCGTCCGGCGGCTGGCGTCCGTATTCCGGCGGCTACGGCTCGGACAAGACCTTCGTCCTGTACCGCGCGGGCGCGGCCTCCACGACTTATTACACGACTAATCCGACTGTTTCCGACGGCTCGCTGACGGATGAAAACCTGAAGTTCTTAGGCAGGACGGTTCTCTTCTCTGCCGATTTCTCGATCAAGTACTACGTGCCGAAGGCAGTCGTTGACACCTATGATTCCGTCTACGTCTCCGTGACGAAGTCACTCTACGACGCCGATGGCAACGTGACCGGCAAGGCGACCACAAAGGTCGACGTCACCGATTACAACAGTAGCTACAACGCCTACGGCTTCAAGTTCGCGGGCATCGCGGCATCCGAGGTCGGCAGCAACGTCGACGCGACGGTCTACGGCGTGAAGGACGGCAAGACCTACGAGGGCGCGACGCAGAGCGGCTACAGCGTCAAGCAGTACTGCTACAACACGCTCTCCAAGGCCAACACGACGGCGGCCAACAAGCGCGTGCTCGTGGACTTCCTGAACTACGCCTCTGCCGCGCAGGTTTACTTCAACCTCAACACGAAGAACCTCGTCAACGCCGAGCTGACGGACGAGCAGAAGGCCTTCGGCACGGCGACCGTCGCAGCGATCGGCAACGACCGCGCGGACGGCACGATCGACAGCCCGAGCGTCGCAGTCAGCGGCTGCACGCTGATCTTCGAGGGCAAGATCATGATGAAGTTCGTCTTTGATCCGGCGACCTATCTGAAAAACGGCGGCAGCCTGAGCGACCTGAGCGTCGTGGTGAAGGATGCCGATGGCAAGGTGCTCAAGACCTTTGCGGCGGCCGACTTCGAGGATTACGGTACGCGGAAGTCCGTCGTGTTCGACGGGCTGGGCTCCACCGAGATGCGCAAGGCCGTGACCTTCCAGGTCATGGTCGGCGACACGGCCGTCAGCAACAGCCGCACCTATTCCATCCAGACCTATGCCTATGTCAATCAGGACAAGGGTGAACTGGGCACGCTGGTTCAGGAAATGATCAAGTACGGCGATTCCATGGTCGCTTGGAAGCTCGGCTGAAAACCCGTTTCAAATTGAAAATCGGCTGAGTGCGATTTTCCTCGTAAATAACAGCGCCCCCGGGACTCATCCGAGCCCCGGGGGCGCTTGCTGGGTCGCCGCCAATGCAAAAAACGAGGCCGATGCGCTGCCGTTCGCGGCAGGCACGGTCTCGTTTTTTATCTGGGGAGCCTCTGATTCAATCACAAGAGCGGTCAGCGAGGGATTTTGTTTCAGATTATGGTTTGGAAATTGCAGGAATCCTTTACGTATTTCAAGATTTTCAAACCGATCAGTTGAGGCAAAAGGCCCGCTGAACGCCGTAGTCGATTGATTCAGAGGTTCCCTAGTTTTCTCCTATATTTCAGTCACGCCATACCCAGTTTATAGTGTCTTTAGCAGAAAAAAAGTATCGTCTGAAGGAGTGATACAATGCCTATTATAAGCCCATATATTGCAATTGCTAACATACCGCCTACGTACCATGGAATGGAAAGGAAAAGTGCAACTATGCAACCTATAGCAAAAATGAAAAGCTCCAACATCTTTGCATTTACGTTAAGTCGTTTCCATTCAATAAGCGTTTCAACAATGTGTAACAACGTTCCTATTACTAAGAGGATGGCCGAGTGAAAACCGAACCATCCACCTAACGATAAAACAGGAGCAAGCAGGCCAATCAAATAAGACACCGCAAAACATCTCCTTTCTTTTTGTGCCTAATCTATTATAGTTACAGCATTCTTCATTTTTGCATAGCGTTATATACATATTAGTACAGCAATGAGAGGAACAACCGCCTCAAAAGCGCTCATCGCTATATGCACTACATAGTCTTGTTTAATAAGCATTACATCTGCACAAAAATAATCGTTTGCAAGAGCATTTTCCAGTGGTTGAATTTGTTCTATCGGGATTTGAGCAAAAAATTACTCCTGGTCTGTTCCGGTTTCGTAATCACGGCGAATTTTATTAACAACTAACATATTATCTAGGGAACCTCTGATTCAATCACAAGTGCGGTCAGCGGAGGATTATGTTCCAAATTGAGGTTTGGAAATCGCAGGAATCCTTTACGTATTTCAAGATTTTCAAACCGATCAGTTGGGGCGAAAGACCCGCTGAGCGCCGCAGTCAATTGATTCAGAGCTTCCCTTGTTTTATCCGGATCGAGCAATCATCCGGACAAGCCGCTCGGACAGCCTCACGGTTTCGTTCGGTCAGTCGCGATCCCAGTTGTGCCAGACGTTCTGGACGTCGTCGTCGTCCTCAAAGATGTCCAGCATCTTCTCCATGTTGGCGATGTCCTCCGGATTTTCGAGCTTTTTATACTCGCCGGGAACCATTTCGATCTGCGCGGAAACAAAGCTGTATCCCTTTCCGGTCATGCCCTCGGCAACGGCATTGAAATCGTCCGGCTGCGTGTAAATCGTGAAGCAATCGTCCTCCGCTTCAAAATCGTCCGCGCCGCAGTCCATTGCGTCCATCATGACGTTGTCTTCTTCGTAGTCCTCGTCCTCGTTGTCGATCACGAGCACGCCTTTTTTCGAGAAATTCCAGCTCACGCAGCCGTTCGCGCCCATTTTTCCGCCGTATTTGTCGAAGTGGTGGCGCATATTACCGGCGGTGCGGTTGCGGTTATCCGTCATCGTCTCGACGATCACGGCAATGCCGGCAGGGCCGTAGCCCTCATAGGTGATGGCATCATAGGCGTCGCCGCTGCCCGCGGAAGCGGCCTTTTCCAGCACGCGCTTGATGTTGTCGTTGGGCATATTCGCCGCCTTGGCCTTGGTGATCACGGTCGCCAGACGGGAGTTATAGTTCGGATCGGCAGAGCCGCCGCCCTCCTTGACCGCAACATACATTTCCTTTGCGATCTTGGTGAAGGCCGCCGCGCGCTTGGCGTCCTGAGCGCCCTTGGTCTTTTGAATGTTATGCCATTTGGAATGACCCGACATGGTATATCTTCCCTTCGTTCAGTATTTCTGAGTTATTTTATCACAAAGCGAGTCAAAACGCAACCGTTTCGGCAAGTTTTTTCGCGCTCACGGGTTCGGCGCATTTTGGCCGAACAGATAATATTGGTCGCTCTCCCCGGTGTTGGGGTTGAAAACGCAGACGTAATCCCCGTCGATCCACGCGGGATATTCAAGCCCGAAGCACGGGATCGTGCCGTGAAGCTCATCCGTGTCGCCGGAAAGGCGGCGCACCTCAATGGTGGTCATGGTCAGCGTCTCGGGATCGTAATCCGGCAGCGCCAGATAGAACAGCTCGCCGTCGATCTCCTTTGCGTCCCAGACGTAAAGATTCGAGATCAGCACCTGGTCGTCCGCATCGATCACGGTCATCTCCATCGGACTGACGTCGCTGCGGTGCGTCAGGAGGACAAGATAATTCTCCTCGAGCGCCAGATCAACATAGTCGGCGATATGTATGACGTCCGAGCCGTCATAGTTGCAGGAATAGACCGAGTTGCCCCACGCCTCCTCGTCGCCGATCATATTCGGCTCGTAATAATACACACGGTGATCCGTCGTCGCGGCGAGGCGATACTGCGAGCTGTCGAGCTGCGGCGGCAGCTGCATCTCGGTCGGCTCGGGGCGAACAGTCGGGACCTCGATCGTCGGGTGCTCCTCGGTCGGCAGGAGCGTCTCGGTTGGCTTGACCTCGGTCGAGGGTTCGGCAGGCTCAGGCGTGACAATGGTGGCATTCTTGCGATCCTTCAAAAGGAATACGGCCAGCACGACCACGGCCGCAGCCAGCACGGCAACGCAGGTGATCAGGATCGGGACGAGCGGGGATTTTTTCGGCTTTTCCGGCTTCGGCGCATCGCTGCGCAGCGGGGCTTCCCTGCCCGCCGTGGATGCATACTCCGCCGGTTCATAAGCCCGGGACGGGGCTTCCTCGGGCGGAGCCGCATAAGCCGTCGGGTCGTTCACCGGGGGCGGCGTCTCCGCAGGCCGCGTCGGCGGTTCTGCGGGCTTTGCCGGAATCTCCTGCTGCGTCAGCGCGCTGCCGCAGGAGCCGCAGAACGCGGCGCCATCGGGATTCTGATTTCCGCATTTCGGACAGAACATGGTGCATCCTCCTTTATAGTATGTAATTCGGCGTTCGGTCAGGAGCCTTTTGCGCGTTCGTTGGTATCAACGCTTGCACGGAACACGAAAAAGCGGTCATAGAGGAACTCGGTGGAAAAATTCAGGAGCATATTCAGCGCCGTGACGAGGTATTCGTTCCAGCCTGCGCCGGTCAGCGCGTGCTCCAGCCACGTGCTTGCGGGCGTAAACACGGCGTAATAGGCCGCGACCTTGAGCATTGCGACGGGAACGTTGCCCGCCGACTGAAATGTAAATTTTCGGTTGAGTGTGAAGCTCCAGAGCACCGAGAGCACCAGCGCGATCAGATAGCTGAGCCATTCGACCCCCGGCAGGAGCAGCTCGTTGAGCAGCGTGAAGCTGCCGATCTGGATCAGCCCGGCCGATGCGGAAAAGAGCGCAAATTTTACGGTTCGCAGCAGCTCGCGTCTGCGGCTCACCTTGCCCATGCCGCGCCCTCTACCTCGCAGGTCTTTTGACGGGACATCAATGCATGCAGCGTGTCGACAGCGTTTTCGCCCTCATAGAGCAGCCGGTAAGCCGCCTGCGTGATCGGCATCACGACGTCGTGCTTCTGCGCCAGCTCCCACGCGGATTTCGCGGCGTAATAGCCCTCGACGACCGCCCCGACCTGCTTCATGGCCTCCTGAGGCGGCACGCCCTGCCCGATCAGAATACCGGCGCGGCGGTTGCGCGAATGCATCGAGGTGCAGGTGACGATCAGATCGCCCATACCGGCAAGACCCGCAAGCGTCTCCTTGCGCCCGCCCATGCACTCAGCCAGACGTG
>OJAM01000904.1_pt1 | contig 11528 bp, 10 predicted proteins | sample 1589071 | NCBI WGS metagenome assembly OJAM01 (sample SAMN03283243) | human gut metagenome | biome: human-associated habitat; material: feces | host: Homo sapiens | place: Peru | collected 2012
GGGGTTCGCATGAATGAGAAAAAACGTTCATTCTTTGTCTGGCTCGCGGCGCTGGTTCTGAGCTTGCTGATCATTTTGATCACATTGTTCGCTAACTGGCTTGGAGTCATCCTTCTGGGAGATACGACGCTGTTGAAGGTCGCCGGTATTGTCGGCAGACTCAGCAATTTGCTTGATGGCGGAAAGTTCTGGATGGTGATCGCGGCGATTTTGATCTATGCCGCTCTTGGCGACACCTTGATCTGCGGCATTTTGACGCTGTGGTCACTCCGCAGAGCGCGTAAAGAAGGCGGAGAGATTTTCCACGGCGTTTTTTCGCAGGTTGCTATTTTATCAGCTATCGTGATCGTGCTGATTGCAATCGGCAATATTATTATCAACGTGCGCGCAGGCGGATGGGTAAAGGACATTCTGCACCTGACTGCCGCACCTTTCCTGGTGCTGCTGTTCGCTGCTGTGGGTTTTGTGCTCGCCGCCTCGTGCAAGATCGAGCCGTTCAGCTTTTCTGATTTAAGCAGCACGACACCTGCTGCGGCAGCACCAGCAGCGGCAGATCCGCCATGTTCAGCGCCACCAGCGTACCGATACCCAGTGCTACAAAGATGGGGATGCCCAAAAAGGACAGCGCCAGCAGCAGAATGAATACGAGCAATCCTGCGTTCATGCGGCGGTACCTCCTTTCTTTTCGTCAGCCAGCTCCTGTATGTTCTTCAGAATGACCTCCACGGAGGTCAGCACCATCAGCGCCGTTCCGATAGGCACGCAGGTGTAGGGCACGGACATGGGCAGACCCAGTCCGGCAGAGGTGTTGGGCATACCGCTGCGCACCAGCTCAAGGGAGAGGATGAACAGATACACCAGAAACACCGTGCCCACCGCGGTGGCGCAGATCGTGAAGATCTTGCGCATGTGGGGCTTCAGTGCATTGAGCAGCACGTCGATCTGCAAATGGCTGTTGCGCCGCACGGCGATGGCGGCCGCCATCATCACATTGAAGATGAACAGATACCGCACCAGCTCCTCGCTCCATGCGGGGGAGTTCGAGAATACGTACCGCATGACCACCTGATAGAACATGATCAGCACCATGCCCGGCACAGATACCGTCAGGATGATCCGCTGGATCTTCTCCAGAATGTCCAGAAACTTGGAATACGCTTTGATCATAGCTGTTTTCCTCCCTCCTTACCCATTAGCGGGATCCATGGCGGCGATACGCTCCACCCAGTCGGCAAACTCGGGATAGTTGGTGGCGGCGAAATCCTTGAAGTGGTCGGCGAAGGCGGCGTTGTCCACCTCGATGATGGTCTTGCCCTCGTCCTCCAGCTCCTGCCAGGCCACGGCGTCCTTGTCCGCCTGCTGCTCGCTGATGGCGCGGCCGGCAAATTCGGCTGCCTCCAGCACCGCCGCCTGAATGTCGGCCGGCAGGCTCTCGAAGTAGTCCTTATCCATGATGATGACGTTGCAGCCATACACATGGTTCGTCTTGATCCAGTAGCTGCACACCTCGTCAAAGGCGTAGTTCACGGAGTCCACCACGGGGTTTTCCTGCCCGTCCACCGTCTTTTGCTGCAGGGCGGTGTAGACCTCGTTCATGGGCACCGGCGTGGGGTTGGCGCCCGCCCACTGCCATGTTTTCAGATACATCTCCAGATTGGGCGCCCGGAGCTTGAAGCCCTTGAAATCCGCAATGGTTTTCAGCTCCTTCGTGGCGCACACCACGCGGGGACCGCGATAGGAGGCTCCCATCAGCTTGAAGCCCGCGTCATCGCCCACGGCGTCCTTGATCTCCTGTCCCAGGTCACTGTACCACACGTTCATGAAGTGGTCGTAGCTGCTGAACATGTAAGGCATGGCCTCGATGTTGGCCAGGGAGGTGAAGGTGGCCAGAGTGCCGATGGACTCGCACATCACGTCGGCTACGCCGGCGTACATGCCCTCCAGCACCTCAGCCGTAGTGCCCAGCTGTGCGCCGCCGTACAGATCCACCCGCACGCGGCCGTTCGTCAGTTCTTTGATCTTCTGGGCGAACAGCACGCCCGTATCATAGGCGTTGTCGCCCTCCGTGGAGTTCAACGCCATTTTCCAGCGATACTCCACATCCTCGTTGTTTGCGGTACCGGCGCAGCCTGATAAAACGCCTGCCAGCATCAGACACGCCAGCACCATTGCCGCCAACTTTTTCATACGCGTCCTCCTTACTTTGGGAGATTGGGGGTTCTCTCCTCTTTGTGGTATTTTGGTATTACCATCTAACCACGATACCAAAATACCACAATTCGCCGCTTCCGTCAATCCGGGGAAAAAGCCGAAATTTGCAGTTAAAAGTTGTATAATATGTATAATAACTGTGTGCTTTACCTGTTTTGACCAAAAGCAAGCGGAGGGCACACCTGAAAGGTGTGCCCTCCGTCAGACTGTCAAAAAACCTGCTCGGTCACAGGTATCGGAGGGAAGGATAGTGTGAAAGGGAACCGTCAGGGTTCCCTTTCGCGTTCAATCACCCGCCGCAGCGACCAAAATTGCAAAATAAAATACTGTTTTTTATTTTGCAATTTTGCCCCAGCTTGTCAAAAAAGTCCGAACGGACTTTTTTGACAAGCTGGCGGAGGGCACACCTGAAAGGTGTGCCCTCCGTCTGTGTTGGTATGATCTGCATTTTACGTCTGCTCCGGTACGGGAGCTTCCTCGTCGCCCCGGTCGCGGGCGGGGTAGTTCTGCGCAAATTGCGAGACGATGTTTAGATGCCGGATCATCTCCCGCTGCGCTCTGGCGGCGTCCCGATCCTTGACCGCCTCATAAATGGCGTGATGGGACTGCTGGGTCTGCTCGTGATAGCTGGGCAGATCCCAGAAGCGGATGCGCACATCCGCGATCAGGTTGTTGACAAGATGGATGGTGGAGGCCAGCATGGAGTTGTGGCTGGCCACCGCCAGCGCATCGTGGAACTCCACGTCGTACATATAATTGGAGGGATCCTCGTCCAGATGCGTCACCGCTACGTCGAGCGCGGCCATATCCTCCTCGGTGGCGCGCTCGCAGGCCAGACCCACGATGCCCACCTCGATCACCCGGCGGAACTCGTTGAAGGGCTCCGTGCCGCCCATTTCGTTGGAGCATTCGATCCAGGTGCGCGCCTTCTGGATATAATCCGCGTCCCGCAGCAGCACCTTTCGGTTGCCGCGCCCGTCGATGGCGCCCAGGAATTCCAAAATCGCCAGACACTCCCGCAGAGAGCCGCGCCCGACGCCCAGCATCTCGGCCAGATCGCGCTCGGAGGGCAGATCCTCTCCCACACGGATATGTCCGTCCTCAATGGCCTTGACCAGCGCCTGCATGATAAGCTCCGGTACGCGCGGCGTGGTGTTCTGCTGAATTTTTTCAATATGCATGGCGATTATTCCTTATCCTTTCTGTTCTGCCGCAAGGGGGCGTCACAGGTCTTAACTGCTATTTTACACGGAGTTTTCTCATAAATCAATGGTATGACCAAATTTTTTGTTTTGCTGCCGCCATCGGCAGGCCGGTTCGTTCCGCTTGCCGCCGGAAGCGACAAAAGAACAACTGTAAACCTTTCTTTAATTTTTACAGAAATCATTGCAATTTCTTTACATTTACAGTATGATATGCCCCGCGCCAAAAATTTTGACAGATTTCGCAGCCGCCTTCCCCTGAGGGGGGCCTGCGGCAGGAGACATATATGCTGAAGACAAAACCCAATGAGATAGCGAATCAACCCCAGGCACCCCATGAGACATCTGTTGCGGTGCGAGCCCCGCGCCGCGGCCTGTGGCAGGAATGGCTCCGCAGCCTGCTGCTGTTCTGCGGCGCCAGCGTCTATGTGGAGCTGTGCCTGCACCTGTGCGTCTATCGCTCGCTGGACAGGCGGGCGGTCTATCTGGTACTGTTCGGACTGCTGGGCGGCACGGTCTGCACGCTGCTGACCACGCACCTGCCCAAGATCGCCCGGCAGATCGTGGGCGTGCTTCTGGTCGCCGTGCAGGTGCTGTTTGCCGAGGTGCAGCTGATGTACCACGCCATTTTCGGCAACTTCATGCCCATCAGTCAGGTGAGCATGGGCGGGAACGTCATCACCAATTTCGACTCGCAGATCCTGTACAGCATCGGCAAGAACATCGTTCCCATCCTTCTGCTGCTGGTGCCGCTGATCGTGACGATCCTCTGCCTTGCTCTGCGCAAGCTCCGGGTGCTGACCGTGCGGCTCAAGTGGAGGCAGGCGCTGGCGACGCTGGGCATCCTGCTGGCGCTGCTGCTGGCTACGATGGGCATTATGTACGCCGGGCGGGGTAAATCGTTCTCCGTCTACAAGACCTTCACCAACGTGAACACCTCTACCGACAGCAGCTATAAGAGCGTGGGCATGCTGGCCACCACCGTGCAGGAGCTTCGCTATATGGTCTTTGGCAGCAGCGGCAGCGTCATCATCACGCCGTCCTCGCTGGGTACAGACACCAGACGGCTCTACAGCAGCAATTCCTACAATGTGATCGAGAGCATCGACTTTGCAAAGCTGGCGGAGTCTGCGGATAACATCATGTGCAGGACCACGGATGAGTATCTGGCGCAGGTGGTCCCCACCCGGAAGAACAACTACACCGGGCTTTTGCAGGACTACAACCTGATCAGCATCTGTGCCGAGAGCTTCTGCCCCTGGTTCATCAGCGAGGAGCTGACGCCCACCCTGTACAAGCTGTCCCACACGGGCATCGTCTTTGAAAACTACTACGGCACGTTCCAATCCGTCACCACCAACGGCGAGTATACCATGTGCATGGGACTGTATCCCGACATGTCCCGCACCAAGACGGATTCCAGCTTCAACGTGGCGGGCACCAACTATCTGCCCTTCTGCCTGGGCAACGCCCTGAAGGAAAAGGGCTACCAGACCTGGGGCTATCACGACTATATCGGCGATTTCTACAACCGGAACATCACCCACGCCAACATGGGCTATACCTTCAAGGCGGCGGACTCCGGGCTGGATATAAAAATCGACTGGCCCTCCTCCGATCTGGAGATGATGGAGGCCTCCGTGGACGACTACCTCAGCAGCAGGGAGCTCTTCCACGCCTATTACATGACCTTCAGCGGCCACTATCAGTACAACTGGGATAACGCTATGAGCGCCAAGAACCACGACGCGGTGAAGGATCTGCCCTATTCCGAGCCGGTGAAGGCGTATATCGCCTGCAATCTGGAGCTGGAAAACGCGCTGACCTATCTGCTGCAGCGGCTGGAGCAGGCGGGCGTGGCCGACAAGACCTGCATCGTACTGACCAATGACCACTACCCTTACGGTCTGACGGAGGACGAGTACAACGAGCTGGCGGGGCAGGAAATGGATCTTACCTTTGAGAAGTACCGCAACAGCTTCATCTGCTATGTGCCCGGCCTGTCCGAGAACATCGTGGTGGACGAGTACTGCTCCACGGCGGACATCCTGCCCACGCTGCTGAACCTGTTCGGCGTGGACTACGACTCCCGGCTGCTGGCGGGCACCGACGCGCTGTCCAACGGCGTACACATAGCGGTGCTGTCGGACAAGTCCTTCCTGACGAAATCCTTCCGCTATGACGCCGGTACGGAGACGGTGATCCCCGCTGACGAGAGCATCGCCATCTCTGACGAGCAGCTGGAGGCCTACCGGCTGTATGTGGACAATAAGTTCCAGATGTCCAGCAACATCGTCAACAGTGACTACTACGCCCATGTTTTCGGCAAGGCGTCCAGCGGCGGCACGCTGGAGGATACGGTGGTGTTTACGGACATCACGGGCATTTTCAACCAGGCCAGCGTCCTCTATATGTACCGCAACGGATATATAGACCCGGAAACGCCGGACACCTTCGGCGGAAAGGCCACGGCAAAGGTGGGCGAATTCGTGGATGTGCTGTACCGCATCTCCCAAAGGCCGGAGACGGACAACACCGCCCTGCCGCCTGACTATGAAACCGAGGAATTCAACGGCTCCGCCTGCCCCTACTACGACGCCGTGTGCTGGGCGTATCAAACGGGGCTGCTTCGCCAGGAGAACCTGCACACCGGCTACGATGATGACATGGATTATCAGACGGCCTGTCTGCTGATCTATCGCTACGCCGTCATGTCCGGCATTGACACCCGTGTAGATCAGGAACTGCTGCGGCAGGCCATGTGGGAAAATCCCCGGCTCAGCGACGAGGTCGTCAAGGCCATGCTGTGGTGTGACGATCGGGACATCACCACCCGCGACAGCGAGCTGGGCGATCTGCTGGCGGCCTGCAACACCCGCATCAACCGTTATCAGATGACCTCGTTCCTGTTCTATCTGTGTACCTATGAGTTGAACTCGCGAAGCGAAGCATAATGCAGCGTTTTGCTTTCATAGACAATGCAAAACGTTTTTTTGCCCGCGCGTGACGTTGGCATCCTTGCTTTTTGACAGGATGTAGAATATACTGAAAACAAAAAAGCCGAGGTATGCACATGAACCTGTTGATGACGCTGGATCGAAACTATGTTCCGCAGCTGAATGTAATGCTGTTCTCCGCGCTGCATAGTGACAGCGCCGCGCATTTTGACGTGTACCTGCTGCACGACGAGGGACTGTCGGAGGCGGATATGGTGGGAACGCGAGTACTGCTGGGGCAGCGGGGCGAACTGCACCTGATACGAGTGAACGAGGACGGTCTGGCGGACGCGCCCACCTCCGACCGCTACCCAAAAGCCATTTACTACCGTATTTTTGCGGCCAAATATCTGCCGGATACGCTGGAGCGGGTACTGTATCTCGATCCGGATATTGTAGTGCGGCAGAGCCTGCGGGAGCTGTATGAGATGCCCATGGGCGCGGCGTTTTTCGCGGCGGCCACCCACATCCGCGGCTTTCTGCACCGTTTCAATGAGCTGCGTCTGGACATGGACGAGGACAGTCCCTATATCAATTCCGGCGTCATGCTGATGAATTTGCAGGCACTGCGGGCAGAACAGGATACGCAGGCGGTGTTTGACTACATGGAGGCGCACAAGGGGCGGCTCATGCTGCCGGATCAGGACATCATCAGCGCCCTGTACGGACAACGTATCCTGCCTTTGGATCCCATCCGCTACAATATGACGGAGAAGCTGTTTTCCCTCCACCGGCGCAACGGGGACGGCATGACGCTGGAGGACGTGCGGCAGCAGTCCGCGGTCATCCACTACTGCGGGCGGAACAAGCCATGGAAGCCGGGATATTTGGGCGAACTGAACGTGTTCTATAATGAAGCAGTCTCTCAAATGTCAGAGAACGGTCATCATTGAATTATTTTTGTATCATATATGGCAATAAAGTGCGGCAGTTCAGCAACTGAACTGCCGCACTTTTGCATCACCCCACGCGGCGTCGAAGCTGATAGCACAGACCTTCTGGCTGCGCTCCACAGAGTAGATGGGCAGTTGCCGAGTCGTGGCCGCAGCGCTGACAGATGCCGGGTAGTTCACCGCGTAAAAAATGGCCGCAGCGGCCAGCAGCGCCGCACCGCCCACCATGTACCAGCGCCGCAGGAGGAGTATTTTGACCTTGCTCATAAAACGTGCGCCCCTTTCTGTTTTTTGCCCTATCCTATGCCGCTCCCGGCGGAAATATATCCCGCGGCGGCACCTCGTAGCCTGCCGGCTGCGCAGGGAAAAGGACCGTCCGCTTAAAACGGGACGGTCCTTTGTATGGAGGGGGCGGGGCACAAGGAGTAAGCGCCGCCGCGGAGGAAGGTAACTTATTTACGCAGGAACAGGTCGATCTTAGACTTGGCGCGGGCCTTGACGCTGGCTTTACCGGCCTTGACCATCTCGTAGTAGTCGCCATTGGCAGAGCCGCTGAGCAACCCTTCCACATAGGCCATGCGGATCTCCGTGGCAACATTGATCTTGCGAATTCCGATCTCAATAGCGGTCTGGATCATATCGTCGGGAATGCCGGAGCCACCGTGCAGCACAAGGGGCACATCGGTGACGTCACGTACCTCCTGCAGGCGCTGGAAATCCAGATTGGGACGGCCCTTATACAGACCGTGTGCATTGCCGATACCCACGGCCAGCGCGTCCACCTTGACGGCGGCGGTAAAGTCGATCACATCCTGCACGCGGACCAGGAACGGCTTGGAGTCATCATGAGAGATGTTGTCCTCAGAGCCGAGGATCGCGCCCAGCTCCGCCTCCACAGAGGCGCCGGCAGCGTTGGCGATGCGGACGACCTCCTGCGTAACGGCGATGTTGTCCTCGAAGGACAGCTTGGATCCGTCGATCATCACGGAGGTAAAACCGGCGCACAGGGCTTTGACGACCTGCTCCACGCTCTGCCCATGATCCAGGTGCAGCACCACAGGGGTCTTCATATCCTTGGCCAGCGTGCGAACTGTGGCGGCCAGGCTCTCCAGCTTGCCGTCCTTGATGGCTGCCTGACCGACTGCGATGATAGCGGGGCAGTTCTCCTCCTCCACAGTCTCCAGAATAGCCTGGGTGATCTCCATCGTGTCAATATTAAAGGCGGGAATGGCGATTTTCTTTTCCTCTGCATAGGGGAGGATCTCACGCATCGTAACAAGAGACATATTTCATTACATCCTTTCGTTGCTTTATAAGATATCTACTGTAATGCTTCCGCCGTTGAGAACTTCCTCGATCCGTCCGGCATCGGGGACCACTGTGTGGCCGCCCAGACTCTCGCAGGTAAGGCTGGCAAATACATTGGAAAACTTTACCGCATCGGGGAGGGACATACCGCGGCCCAAACAGTACAGGATCGCACCGTGGAAGTTGTCGCCGGCCCCGGTCGTATCCAGCACCTTTACAGCGGGGGCCGACACATGGTACATCGTCCGGCCATCATAGGCATAGGTGCCGCGCTCCGCAGCTGTAACGCAGGCGATCTTCGCCCCGCGCGCCGCATAATAGCGGCAGGCATCCGGCTCGCTCATGTGCAGGGTGCGCTCTACTGTTTTGTTATCGGGAATGAAAATATCCGCATAAGGCAGCAGCATATCCGTATTCTCACGGGACAGATTTCCGGAATCTATGGACACGATGGCGTTCGTGTTCTCCTTGCAGTAGCGGCAGATATCCAGCATGAGCTGGGGCCGCATCACGCCGAGATGCACATAGCGGGTATGATGAAACACCTCTTTGTCCAGCATATCAAACGTCAGCCGGTCAATGCAGCCGCCGTAGCAGCTGAGACAGCGCTTACCGTTTTCCTCCACCTGGACGAGACTGGTGGAAGATGCCTGGCCGGGGAAGGTGAACAGCTTGGCGTAGGCGAAATTCTGCCGTGCCAGAAATGCCTCTACAAAATGGCTGGTATCATCATCGCCCAAAGCGGTGATAACACCGGTAACACCGTGAAGACTCTGGTGCGCGGCACCGGCAATGGCCGACACGCCACCGCAGGTGATCTCCAGCTGGCGGGCCGCGATGCGCTGATCGCTGGCGGGAGGTGCCTCCACCAGCATCAGGATATCTTTTGTGCTGGAGCCGATAAACAGGCAGTCCAACTCTTTCATATGCAATAGCCCTCCTGTCTGATTTGCCCTGTGATATATTCGATCGGATCGGTGACCGAGGATAAGACATAATCGGAACTTGTAACGCAAGTATATGCCATTTCTCCGCATATGTCAACAGATTTTTGCAACTTTTACACGAATGAAAAATTTTATCATTTTCATGTAAATTTACATTTTACATTTTGAAAACAAGATGCAATTGCGATTGACAAACTCTGCACAGCGTGTATATAATAGGGCATATACAACACGATCACCGTGCATTCTGTGTACCTGAAAGGGGGAGGTCGCTTGTCTACGATGAAGGATGTCGCGCGGGTCGCCGGCGTCAGTATCGCCACTGTTTCCCGCGTATTGGCCGGTACCGCCGCCGTGACGGACAGCACGCAGAAAAAAGTGCTGGCAGCCATGGAGGAATTACAGTACCGCACGGCCGCCCCCGTCCGGCCCGTGATCCGGAAGGAGAACCAACTCACCGCCGTATGCATGGAAAATCTCACATCGCCGTATTACATCGACCTGCTGCGCGGCGTTGAAGACGTGCTGAGCATCAGCAACTGCTCCCCCCTGCTGTTCAACCTGGATAACGATGACCGGGCGTTCGCAGAGCTGATCCAGGCGCTGCTGTCATTCCGGGTCGCCAGCGTACTGTTTATCGGCTGTGGCGATATTCTTTCCAGGGCCGACCTGGAACAGTTCCCGGAGCTGCCCGCAGTCATTCTGGCGGAGAATACGCCGTCCGTGCCAATGCCTTTCCCGGTCGTAGCCTGCGACGCTGCCGCCTCCGGCGCTTTGGCCGCGGAGACACTGCCGGCGGCGGGCGGAACGGTGCTGTACATTCCCTCCGTGGGGTGCACAGCACCGGAGGAAGACCCGGTATTTCAGGAATTTGAACGGGCGGTGGCAGCACAAAACGGCATGACGGTCCGCCTTTCCGCCGAGATACGCCAGCTGCGGGAGCAGCTCCCCGGACTGCTGCGTGGAACAGAATGCCCCCGTGCCGCGTTCGTGCAGGACAACGAGACTGCGGTAGAGCTGCTGCATCTGCTGCGCCGCGAGGAGCTGCGGGTGCCGGAGGATATCGAGATCCTTTGCCAACAGAACACAAAGCTGGCAAAGCTGGCCGACCCGGCACTGTCGGTGCTGGCGCCCACCGGGTACCAGGTAGGGATGGTCGGCGCAAAATGCCTGATGGATCATCTGGACCGTGGGGACACACTGGCGCCGCTACAGCTTGTGGCCCCCAAGCTGGTGAAGAGAGGTTCTATAAAATGAGTGCCTGTGATATTCTTGTGATCGCCAATCTGAATATGGACCTGATCCTGGAGCAGAAGAACTCTCAACAGACCAGCCGCAAGCGCTACGCGGACTCCTTCACGCTTTCGCCCGGCGGAAACGGCTACAATGAAGCGGTGGCTGCCGCGCGGATGGGCGCTACGGTGGCGCTGGCCGGCATGATCGGCAGCGACTCCTTCGGTGCGCAGCTGAAGGCATCGCTGAACGAGGAGATCACCGACAGCCAGCTGGTACGGGTCGTGCCCGGCAGCAGCGGCCTGTCCCTGATCCTGTCCTCTGCCGGACAGGAGAATATTTATTGGGACATCGTGGGCGCCAATGCCTGTCTGGACGAAGAATATATCCGCGGATTGGAATCCCACATCGCCAAGGTCAAGCTGCTGGTGGTGGGCTTCGGCGTACCGTATGCATCCACGGTGCTTGCCATCCGTTTGGCGCAGAAGCACGGCACCGCCGTAATGCTGGTTGCCTATCAGTCCCGGCCCCTCAGTGACGAGCTGCTGTCCATGGTAGATATTCTTGTGCTGGACTCCCGCGAGGCACTGCCTCTGGCAGACATGGAGGTGACCAATCTCAAAAGTGCCCGCATCGCAGCTGGTATGCTGCTGAAGCGGGGTGTCCGCCAGGCCGTGCTGCTGCACATGAAATCGCGCTTTCTGCTGGCAGCTACCAACGGCGGCTTTACCTCGTTGG
>OJAM01000905.1_pt1 | contig 11527 bp, 14 predicted proteins | sample 1589071 | NCBI WGS metagenome assembly OJAM01 (sample SAMN03283243) | human gut metagenome | biome: human-associated habitat; material: feces | host: Homo sapiens | place: Peru | collected 2012
AGCACGCCGATGCCCAGCGGCTTGGTGAGCACCAGCACGTCGCCGGGACGGGCGGCGGAGTTGGTGAGCATCTTATCGGGATGGACGAAGCCGGTGACGGCCAGACCGTATTTCGGTTCATCGTCCAGAATGCTGTGACCGCCGGTGATCAGCGCCCCGGCCTCGTACACCTTGTCATAGCCGCCCCGCAGGATCTGATGCACCGCGTCGCGGGGCATGGACTCCGGCACGGCCATGATGTTCAGACACAGCTTCGGCTCGCCGCCCATGGCGTACACATCGCTGAGGGCGTTGGTGGCGGCGATCTGTCCGAACAGATAGGGATCGTCGGCGATGGGCGGGAAAAAGTCCACCGTCTGCACCAGAGCCAGCTGGTCGCTGAGCTTATACACGGACGCGTCGTCGCTCTTGTCAAAGCCCACCAGCAGGTTGGGGTCGTGGTGGACACGGATGCCCTCCAGCAGCTGCGCCAGCACACCGGCGCCCACCTTGGCGCCGCACCCGGCGCAGCGGGTCAGCTTCGTCAGCTTAATGGGTTCCTCTGCCATAAAGCAGTACCTCCTTATATTTGGTCGAGCGCCCCGCTCAGATGCAGGATCGCCTCCAGCACGCCGCCGCCCACGGCCAGCGCCTTGTCCGAGGCGGTGGTGCAGTATTCCGGCTGGCAGCGGGGGTCTACGTCACCGGATTTCATGCCCTTGTGTACCGGCGTTCCGCTGGGCAGTATGCCCCGCAGCACGCCGTCAATGGTGCAGCGCATGGGCTCGCCGCCCACCGTGCCCGCCACATCGCCGGCCTTCACCTCCGCACCGATGTCCAGCAGCCGGGTGAAAACGCCGTCCGCCGGGGCGCGGAGCACCCGTTCGCCGGCATAGCCGCCGATCAGACCGGGAATATTGGTGTTGGGCAGGGCGCTGCCCCGATAGATCACGCGTCCCAGCGTGTGGCCGCGCATGGTCTCCACCACGGCGTGGCAGTCCTCTCCGGCGGTGAAGCCGGGGCCTACGCCCACGACCACCGGCGCGTCGGTCATGCGGGTGCCCAGATTCCGTTTGGCTAAAATCGCATCCACCAGCGCGTCGGGATGCAGCTCATGCAGGCAGGTTAGCTCCGGGTCGGCCAGCACGGGCACCGCGCGCTGTGACAGATATTTTTTCGCCGCCGCCGTGTCCGGCGCATATACGGCGCGCACGCCCTCCACCGTTGCCTCGCCGTCGGTGATGGCGGGGGAGAAGCAGACGGTGCGGCGGATGGCTGTGGGGCGGGGCAGGTCGGTCATGACCACCTGCAGGCCGCTGCGGTGCAGCCGCAGGGCGATGCCGGTGGCGATGTCCCCTGCGCCGCGGATAAGAACCAGCATAGTATCACCTCGTTATTCTCATGGTAACACAACGGAAAATGGTTGTCAACACGCGGCGGGTCTGGTACAATAAAAGAAACGGAGAGGAGGCGCGGCTGTGGAAAAGAATATCACCGTGCGCCTGACGGCGCGTCTGTTCGCGGAGGAGAAGTGCTACGGCCCCGGCGTGGAGCAGCTGCTGAAGGCGGTGGAGAAGCACCGGTCGCTGCGGGCGGCGGCGGCCTCCATGAGCATGGCATACTCCAAGGCGTGGAGCATCATCCGCGCGGCGGAGCAGGGCTTCGGCTGCAAGCTGCTGCACTCCACCATCGGCGGCAGCGGCGGCGGCGGCGCAGAGCTGACGGACGAGGCGCGGCAGATCATGGCGGCCTATGAGACGTACTGTGCCCGGTTGAACGAATACGGACAGGCGCTGTTCGGGGAGCTGTTCCCCTTCTGCGCCAGGGAGAATCATATTGACAGCACCCGGAAGTAACGGTATAATGGTGCCATGCTACATCAGCAGGGAGGTTCTATCACAGGATGGACACAGCCGGCAGCGACTCTTGCCCTGAACGAAATACGAATACGAATCGGACATAAGTAAGACATGACCTGTGCGCCGGGCACACAGGCCGTGTCTTTTGCGCTTTTCGCCGGGAAGGGCGGAGAGCAGGAAAGGAGATCGATCTTGGAAACTTCTATAGGTTGGCTATTGCTTTTACAGGTGGTGCTTATTTTCCTCAACGCCGTTTTTGCCTGCGCGGAGATCGCCGTGCTGTCGGTGAACGAGGTCAAGCTCAATAAAATGTGCGCCGACGGCAACCGGAAGGCGAAGCGCCTCAGCAAGCTGACGGCGCAGCCGGCGAAATTTCTGGCCACCATTCAGGTCGCCATTACGCTGGCGGGCTTTCTGGGCAGCGCATTCGCGGCGGAGAACTTCTCCGACCCGCTGGTGGATTGGCTCATCGGGCTGGGCGTGACCATTCCGCCCGCCACGCTGAACACGCTGGTGGTCATACTGATCACCCTGATCCTGTCCTACTTCACGCTGGTGTTCGGCGAGCTGGTGCCCAAGCGCATCGCCATGAAGCAGTCGGAAAAGGTGGCGCTGGGCATCTCCGGGCTGGTGATGGTGATCTCTAAGCTGTTCGCGCCCATCGTCTGGCTGCTGACCGTGTCCACCAACGGTATGCTGCGGCTCATCGGCATCGACCCCAACGAGGCGGAGGAGCAGGTGGGCGAGGAGGATATCCGCATGATGGTGGACGCCAGCAGCGAAAACGGCGGCATTGACCACGAGGAGAAGGAGTTCATCCAGAACGTGTTCGAGTTCGACGACCTGACCGCCGAGGAGATCGCCACCCACCGCACGGACGTGGATCTGCTGTGGCTGGACGACACCATGGACGACTGGGCGGAGACGATCCACAACACCCGCCACACCCGCTATCCGGTGTGCGAGGACAGCGCCGACAACGTGGTGGGCATCCTCAACGCCAAGGAGTATTTTCGGCTGGCGGACAAGAGCCGGGAGAGCGTTATGGCCGGCGCCGTCCGCGCACCCTATTTCGTGCCGGAGACCATCAAGGCCGACGCGCTGTTCCGCAATATGAAGCGCACCGGCAACCCGCTGGCGGTGGTGCTGGATGAGTACGGCGGCATGGTGGGCATCGTGACGCTGAACGATCTGGTGGAGGAGCTGGTGGGCGATCTGGGCAGCGATGACAGCAATATCCCGGACGATGACGAGCCCCGCATCGAGAAGCTGCCTGACGGCTCCCTGTCCGTTACCGGTAACGTGGAGCTGGACGATCTGGAGGATGCACTGGACATCGAGCTGGATCAGGAGGAGCACGACACCCTCACCGGGCTGGTGTTTGATGCGCTGGGCATGATCCCCGACGACGGTGAGCAGGACATCACGCTGGAGGCGGAGGGCATGCGCATCCACGTGACCTCCATTGCCGACCATCAGGTGAATGCCGCGCAGGTGTGGCTGCTGCCCAAGGAGGCACCCCCGGAGGATGACGAATGAGCAAAAAAGAAGCACCCGGCGGGTGCTTCTTTTTTGCGTTTCAGTGCTTAGCCCTCGACCACCAGATGGAAGTACAGGGCGTTCATGCCGGTGCCGTCCAGCAGAGCCACCATGACGGGGCCGTCATCCTGCTCGATAAAGCTGCCGGCGTACTTGATGTCATTGTCCATGCTGATGCTGGCCAGCATGCCGTCCTCGGAGATGGTATAGGTGCCCGCGGTGACGGTGTCCTTGCCCTCGGTCAGGGAGACGGCGCCGTTCTCATCAAAATAGAAGGCGTACTCGTTATCCAGCTGGCTCAGCACCTCGTTGGTCTGATCCTCGGTCATCTGCTTGCCCTGTACATAGCCGCCGATGAACGTCCAGGTGGTGCCCGCCAGCTCGGGAGCGGCCACGAAGCGGTCGTTCAGGATGGCCATGATGCTGTCGCCCTCACCGGGAGTGGCGGCATCGTCACCGGTGTTGTCCTCCACCTGGGTATCGTCGCCGGTGTTGGCGTCATCGGTACCGGTGTCACCGCCGCAGGCCATCAGGCTCAGTGCCATGACCAGAGCCAGCAGGCAGGCAAAAAACTTCTTCATTGTGATATTCCTCCAAAATTCTTGTTTCCCGCCGATTCCGGCGGATGTATTTATATAAACCGCAGAGCGGCTTATACCCTGTTTATTCATAGACCGACGTGGTGATATCCTCGCCGTCCACAGTGAACCCGACGCCCTGCGAATAGGCGCTGTTGCCCTGGGAATCCCGCATTTCAAAGATCATCAGATACGAACCGTCCGGCAGTGACTGCTCATAGAAGGCGGTGTCCGCCGTGACGGTCAGCGTCTCGGCCTCGTATGCCTCGAAGTCGCTGTCCTTACTCCAGTCGGAGAGGTACCACACGGTGGTGATCTCGTCGCCGGGCTTCAGCAGCCGCAGCTCCTTGTCGGCCATGCCGCTGTCGCCGATGCCCTGCCGCGCGCCCAGAATGCGCCATTCCTCGTCGGTGAAGTCATAGACCACCTGCAGGTTGTACTCCTGGCCGTTGAGCAGGACGGGAACGGAGTACAGGTTGTAGTCCTCGCCCTCGCTGGACAGCTCCATGTACACCAGATGACCGTCGATGCTGCCCCACACGCCCCGGAAGTTATCGCTGAACACGCCGCTTGCCCAGTCGCAGGTCATGTCGTTGTCGGTGCCCAGCAGGAGCATGGCGTCGTTCTCCTCGTCCAGCCAGTACAGGCTGAAGCCGATGCCGGCCAGTATGCTGTCCGCCTCCGGCCCCAACGTCAGGGTGGCGTAGCCGTCGTCAGACAGCGTCAGCGGCGCGTTGCTCCAGCCCATGGTGCTCAGGGATTCCACCGGCGCGAGCGTATCCACGCCCAGCTGCGCGATGTAGTCCATGCCGTCCTGATCCAGCTGGCCGGTGAGCTGATAGGCGTACAGGTACTTGAAGGCCGCGCCTGCACCCTGCTGTATGTAGCCGTTCAGGTCGTCCACATCGCCGCTGTAGGAGTAGTAGCAGGAAAGCCCCGTTCCCTCGCTGCGGTATTTGCCGTTGACCTGATAGAGCACGCATTCGTCCAGTGCGTCCAGCACCGCCTGCGCCCCCGGCAGGGTGTCCGCCGTGTGCCGGGCAATGCCGCCCAGATCCACCATGTTGGTGTAGCCCTGCTCGCGGGTGTTGCCGCCGTAATTCTCGGTGCCGGCCGCCGCACGGCTGAACCGGGACAGGAAGCCGGGATCCTGCGCCGCGGCGGATAGCGCCTGCGCGCCGAATTCCTCATAGGCGTCCAGCAGTCCCTGTATCTTCGTCAGATCGGTGACGGACAGCGTGGCGCTGTCCTGCGTCTCCACCGCCTCGCAGCCCTCGTAATAGGTGTCGCAGATCACCTTGCCCAGCGCCGCGCCGTCCATGGACGGGTCGTCCGCCAGCGCCTGTACCCACTGGGAGTAGTACCAGCCGTTGGCCGGCTCCGTCTCCTCGGAGGCCACCAGATAGCGGCTCAGGTCGCAGAAGGTGTAGGCCGTGTCTACGGTGGCCATCAGGCAGGTGTCAAAGCCCACCAGCTCCAGCGGCGGAGCCTCGGTGTCGGGCTCCCACACGGCGGAGAAGGCCTCGTACATCTCGCCCAGGGTCAGGGAGTCGTAGTCGTACAGTTCGTCGAAGGACGCGCCGGACACGGAGCCGCCGCCGTGGTTCCAGAACACCACCGCCGTCTTGTCGGCAGGATAGTTTTCCTTGGCAAAGTGCAGAAAGTCTGCCAGCGTCTCGCTGTCGCCCATGCTGGCGGAGGGCTGCTCATCCACCAGAGCCAGCCCGTCGCTGTTGTACACATAGCGTTGGAGCACCGAGGCGTCCACCGTCTCGTTCCACCACTCCGCCGCGCCGCCGGTCTCGATGACCACCGTCACGTTCTCCGGCAGCTCCACCTCCATCAGCTCGCTGAGGTCAGAGGTGGCGAAGCCGCCCTCCGACTCCAGATCGCTGCCGCAGAGATACCAGTACACCGCCCAGCTGCCGTCCGCCGCGCCAGGCGCGTCCAGCGGCTCATCGCCGCAGGCCGTCAGGCTCAGCGCCATTACCAGCGCCAGCAGCAGCGCCAAAAAACGTCTCATCTTCATATTCAGATACCCAGCAGCTGCTTTTTCTTGGCGGCGAATTCCTCCTCGGTCAGCACGCCGGTATCCAGCAGCATTTTGTATTTCTGCAGCTCCGCCACCGTGTCCACGGCGGGAGCGGCGGCCTGTACCGGTGCGGCGGCCTGCGCCGGTGCGGCAGCGGCATCGTTGTCCCAGATCTCCCGAGCGGCGGGGTTCATGACCCGTGCCAGCGCAAAGGCCATGTCATGCAGCTCGCTGACCTTGTTGTCGTAATCGCACAGATAGTCGTTGACGCTGGGATCGAAGCTGTTGAAATCCGGTGCGTTCAGCTCATCCCGGAAGGACTTCCAATAGGGGTCGTCCAGCGTTACCTCCACGCCAAACCTCTGCACCGGCGCCTGCACGTCAAACCGCGGCGCAGGGATGTCGGGCCGATGGTCATCCGGCTCGCCGGAACGGCGCTCCCGCCGGTCGAGCATGCGCTCCATCCGCTCCATGCGCTCGTGCTCCTCCTTCCGGATCAGGAACCGGTCGATACGGGGCTGCAGGGCGCGGGCCCGCTCCGGCACATCGCTGTGGAAGCAGTGCAGGCCGTCGGGCTTGCCCTCGAACAGCGTTTTGCCGTCCTCCATGAAGCGGAAGGATTTCAGCGCCGCCGCCGGGAATACCAGCGCACCGTCGTAGCCCTTCAGACGCAGCAGACGGTGCTCCTCGTCCACCAGCAGGTCGCCGCTGAGGAAGCCGAAGCTCATGCGCTTCGTCTCCCGGAACTGGTCGCGCAGCGCCTTGTTGTCATCGTAATAGGCGATGTACTGCTGAAACTGCTCCAGCGACATGCGATCCAGCGCACCGCCTGGCAGGTCGACCTTGTCGGCACACGCCTTGCACAAGGGCATATCCGCCACCTTGGTGGCCAGCAGGCGCGGCGTCGGGCTGCCGCAGATGGGGCAGAGCTTCTTGTTATTGCTGAATAATCCCATAGTTCCCTCCTGTTATCGTGTCTGTGGTTTCCGGCGCGGTGCGCCGTGTCTCTCCGTTTTCGACAGTATAGCACGTTTTGCGGAAGCGGCACGGCTGCTCCCTGAAATGTATATTTTTTCGCCACGAAATGCCGGTGCGACAGCAGCAGATATTACCATCTGCAAAATCGCATATTCACGCGGCGGCAGGAAAAGCTATGACTGCGATACCCAATCAGAGCTTATCGCTCAACAACAGGAAAGGAGATTTTTCAATATGTCCAGTAAGAACACCAACAAGCTGAACATCCCCGAGGCCAAGGCCGCGATGGATAAGTTTAAGATGGAGGCCGCCTCCGAGGAGGATGTGTATCCACCTCAAAGAATTTTTCCGACCCTCGATTTTTGGCTTAAATGCAGGAAAAATCGCCTTTCCCGGAAAAACCAGTTTTTGAGGTGGAAACATCTTGTTTGAAACAAGTGTATCTCTGTTGCGGACATTCTTCACATTCCTGCCACAGAAGCGGCCTCTTCACGATCTCGATTTCCCTGCAAATGACGCAGGTCGTTACCCGTCATCTCCCCGATAAAGCGATAGAAAATGCGGATGCTCTGCCGGTACGGAGTACGCGCCCCGGCAACTTTTCTGCCCTCCGGCAGTATCTTCTCACCAATCTCAATGCGCTCGATGAAGGTGTGCAGTATCTCCCTGTCCAGTGCCTTTACACTGGTATAGCGTTTGGCAAGGTCGAAGAACAACCCGTAGGCGCTGCGGATTTCCTTTGCCGTGGTTTCGCCCTCGACCAGCTTCTTGCGGCGCACAGCCAGCTCCTCGATCTCCCTGCTGAACTTTTTGACCATTTCCTCCTGAATGTCATCGCTGAGCGCTCCTGCGATATTGTCGCGGTAGGAGCGCTCGATCATTTTCTTGAGACGAACGGTCTGCTTGTCGATGTTCTCGATCTGCACAGCGGGATCTTCGCCGCCCAAGGAGGCGTTGGCCTGTTCGACGGCGTTCTCCGTGATGGTGCGGATCGCACTCTCATCAAAGGACAGCAGCTTGTTGAGATCGCAGCGAACGACTTCCACTAAATCATCATAACGGATACGCGCCCCATGCAGGCAGCGGGTCTGCGCCCTGGAGCTCAGGTTGTTGCACGCCAGATACCAGTATTTCGCCCGTTCGCCGTTGTAGACGGAGCCTCCGGAGCACATGGCTGCACCGCAGCAGGCACAGTATGCGATGCCGCCGAAGATGCTGTGGCGGAACGCCGGATTCTGGCCGTTCGCCTTGGTGTTCTCGCCCAAGAAGTGGGCGGCCTGATCAAACTTCTCCTGCGATACAAGCGCCTCGTGGGTGTTCTTCGTAAATACCCATTCCTCTTCCGGCACTTTGACCTTCTTTTTGGACTTCACGCTGACCTTGCGGCTCTTGCCCAGCAGTGTGTGTCCCAGATAGACCCGATTGCGCAGGATGCGCTTTACAGTGGTGTAGTTCCATAGGTCGGACATTCGCTGTGCGCCGCGCTCAGTAAAATTGTCGCGGCACTCCACGCGATACTTCAGCGGCGGCATGATGCATGCTTCGTTGAGTCGCAGGGCGATGCTTCGGCAGGACTGACCGGAAGCGGCCATGTCAAAAATCATCTTGACCACCGGTGCGGTGTTCTCGTCCGGCACAAGCTGGTCGGTGGTGCGCTCCGCCTTACGGTAGCCGTAGGGTGGGCAGGCCACATATTTGCCGTTGTTGCGCTTGGTGTTTAGCGTCTGCTTGACCTTGCGGGACGTATCACGCAGGTAGACATCGTTCATAGCAAACTGGAACGGTGCCATCAGGTTATCTTCCTCGGAATCGAAGTTGCTGCCGGGTGCCAGATAACGGATGCCGTGTTCGGGGAAATAACGTTCCGCGTAATGACTGGACTCTGTCATGTCACGGCCCAGCCGGGACAGATCTTTGGTAATGACTGTGTTGACCTTGCCGGTTTTCAGATGCTCCAGCATGGCGCGGAAGCCCGGGCGCTCGAAGTTGCCGCCGGAATAACCGTCATCGGCAAACTCCTCTACCAAAATGATGCCGTGCTTTTCGCAGTATTCCCGCACAATGGTACGCTGGTTGGTAATGCTGGCAGATTCGCCATACTTCCGTTCCTCATCGGAAAGGCGGTAATAAGCGTCTGCAAGCTGAACGTGGTTCCTCATGTTTCCTCCTTCCCGGAACCACTCATTTACGGCTCCATTATACCACGTGGCTCTCCTGCCGGTCAAAGTTTGCAGTCTTCTTTCCGGTGAAAATGATTTCCTCTGTTACCACTTCCTGGATGGTTTTTGTACCGGTAAATACGCGCTCGATCACATAGGTCGCCGCGCCGATCTGCTGTTCATTCTTATCGTTCAAGTGTCACCACCTCCGTCACTATTATGAACGCTTCTTTCCGATTCTAACCAAAAAGCCGTCGAGCATACAGGCAAGTACTTGTCTGCAAGCTCCACGGCTTTGCATTTTATTTCTTCTCTCAAGCAAGACAGGCGGCTGGTGGCTGCCAGTCTCACGGGAATCTCACCCCGGCCCATGCTGATGGGTGCGCCGCACGATGCTTTGAGGGCGTCCAATGCGGGAGTATCATTATCGGTGGCAACGGTCATGGCCGGCAGAGTACCGCTCTGCTTTTCAGACGTTTCTTTATCGCTCGTTCCCGCAAGGAGGTCATGGCGGAAACGCCCGTGTGGCTCGCGTTGGCACGAACGTACCTGCTTGCTCTATTCCGTGCCGCAATCGCAGCCCTTTTCAATGTACAACATCGGCTCCTTATCAGCCTGCATCAACCATCAAGCCTTTGATGGCTGATGCAGGCTCACGAAGAGGAAACTGCGGCGGCAATGTGGAAAGGAGACACACCGCCGCCGCAAAACAGGGGAGGCTATGCGATTCGGATAATATCAAATTTCAGGACACTCTCGATCAACTTTATCTCAAGCTGGCCGCGCACCGCTTCATCTACGAAGTGATAGAGATTTCCGGTAGTGTCATAAAGGCAGCGCGTAGACAGGCGGCGTATGTATCCCTCATAGCGCTTCAGAATGCAGCAGATGGCCGCTTCATCGCCCTGAGAGGCAGCATAAATCACCGAAAACGGAGGCAACGCCTTTTTTCGGTCACGCTTCGTATGCAAGAGATTACTCATCGTCATCCTCCATTCGTTTTCTTAGTTCAGCAAGGGTATCCGACCGTCTATGCTGTACTGTCCGCCGCGCCATGTCCAGCAGCTCTCCGATCTCTCGGTCACTCATATCCATGAAATAAGAAAGCAGGATCACGTCGCGCTTCTCCCGTAGGAGCTTGCCCAATGCCGCTGCAAGACGGTCATCGTTAACGGGGACGCGGTATCCACACACTTCAAATACCATGGGATGAACGTCTTCGTAGCAGAGCTGCGCAAGGCATTCCGGGGGCAGCTCTGAAAGGCTGCATTCCCGCGTTCTGCGGCGCGCCTCTGCCCGCTGCATATCCGCGTTTTCCTGACGAAGGATCTTCTTGCAATAACTGTCGAATATGTGCTGGACGCTCTCTTTTTGATCCCAAGGAAGCTTCAAGCCGTCCCCCTCCTTTGCAACGGGGAAGGATTTCTCCCCTTCCCTCTCACTAAATACTCCGTTCGGAAGAGGCTGTTTTGGCCAACTTTTGGGGGAAATTATCAAAAAATCTTTATTCGCATTTCTCACCACAGTATTCCCTCCATTTTCGTCAGTTTGAAAAACAGAAACAGACGAAATGGCGGAGGACTGCGACAATGAGAACGGGCTGACATTTTTTGATATAAATGGATTAGGTAAACTAGATGAGGAACCGTTTCAGCTCTACACTTGTCATTCTGTAGCCTCCAACATGACAGTAACGGAACGTTTTGCAACGTTCCGTTACTGTTCTCTTACGCGTGTCTATGTGCGGTTAGGTTTTGGGTTACGCAACAAGCTGTTGCGTATTGCAGTGGTGGTCTTTTATATGTGCGTTGGTTTTACAAGGGTTCTGCTGCCCGTTGCTGCTAATACTATGCGGTTAAAGAACACAGGCTAAAGCCTCGTACCAATAACACCGGTCAGGATAATACCGTTCATGGGTTACTCTGCTGTTTTTCTATCAGTTTCTTCACCCCGTGGTTGATTGGTCGTTCTAATGCGTAATAGGAAACCGCTCCCACCACGAAAGCGACCGCTGTATAAATGAGCATAGCCCTGGCGGTAAGCAAGTTCCAGCTTCTGCCGGTAATAGCGGGGATAATATACAAAAGCAAAAAATTAGGATTATGCCAAATATACGTGTCGTATGTGATTTTCCCCAGTGTGCCAATAAACTTATGGTCAAACAGCTTTGCTACCGGCCCACTGCTGAAAATGATGATGAGCGCCGGGTAGAACCAAAACGCCATCAGATAGTTGATACCGCTGGCTACCCACTCCCATTTGTATACCATCATGCATAACAGGAATGCAACCGAAGCGACGCTTCCCCAGAATATATATTCTGAGACTTTTTTGCCGCGTTCAGCTTCTCCAGCCATTCAGCCAGCAGCACGCCGAAGAAAAATGCATAGTAACCACGGCAGG
>OJAM01000910.1_pt1 | contig 11476 bp, 11 predicted proteins | sample 1589071 | NCBI WGS metagenome assembly OJAM01 (sample SAMN03283243) | human gut metagenome | biome: human-associated habitat; material: feces | host: Homo sapiens | place: Peru | collected 2012
CAAAAGGGCTGATACCTCGTGAGAAGTGTCAGCCCTAATTTTATTTGCTCATAAAAGTTTTACCGGACAGCAATAATGAGTAATATACAAATTCCATGAAAATGGTGAAGGCAAGATGAGCAATGAATATTTTTGATACAACTTTGTATCGATTACCTCCCCAATTTCCATTGAGTAAAGGATAAATCAGAACAATGGGGTAGATTAACCAAGAAAGATATGCAATGCGATTGGTGAATGGTGCATACATACAGAGCATCCATATAGCATTGGCTGTCAAATACACTTTCAGTAGCAAATCATACATCGTTGATTGTATCCGATGCTTGTATATGGCATGAAATCCCACCAGCACAGGCATAAAAGAATAAACTACAAAATCGATGCGGAAGCCACTTTTACCTCCCCAGTCACTATTTGTGCTACTCAGATATTCCGCACCCGATTCATCGGCTATACCTGCAAACATGTCTTGGAAAAAAGTAACTCTGGTCAATGCGCATATCAAGCAAAAAATCCACAGCCAGAAATAATGTTTTGGGTTTTTCCAGAGCACCGCTATTATAAAGGCTGCAATTGGCATTGTCATACTGTGATGTAAACCAAGTGTGATGGCCATAAGTGGAATGCACACTTTCCAGTTTCGGTAGAATGACAATGCTAAAATGAATACCGATGCCGCAGCACCTGCTTTGATGCCGTTTGTGGCGTAGCTGAAAGTGGAAAAAGCACCAAGAAAGGTTAAATAGGCTATTGCAATGTCTGCTTTAAAAAGCCTTTTGATTCCCCAATAGGCGCAACCGAAATAAATGGCGGCAATCAACACAAAGAAGAATGTTGTGCCCAAATTGATAGACCCTACAAAAGCAAGTAGATTATCAAAAACGAAATTCTCGGCAGACCAATCCCATTGGAATGGCGTATCCTCATAAAAAGCATGATAGTAATCTATGTAATTCATCATGTCCACAAATACAGAACTTGCTGGTCGGAAACCGATGAATATAACCATAAAAAGCATCAACCAAAATGCACTACTATTCCTTTTCTGACTCTGGTAAAATGTTGTGGAAGAATCAGAAGCCCTATATCGATACCTATGGTAAACAAAGAATGACAAAACTGCCACTATAAATAGATATATTGAATAATACGCTCCAGCTATCATTTTCTAAAGGTCATTATGTTTATACACTTGTTGATAAATTTCACGCCAAATCGTCGTGCCAATAGATTTTTCAACAAGTGCAATTTATATCTTATTGTATTATGGTTAATCCAAGAGCAGTCGTATAAATGAATACTTACTGTTCGATCTGTGATATTTAATTTATTTGCTTGCGTGTGGTCCATCGGACATAACACATCAGCGGGGTAAATCCACACTCCTGCCACTTCTTGAGGTTCGTCGTTGTTGTCATTCAACCCATGGCTTAACAGAGTTTCAGTTGTGTAGCTTACAATGGTTTTTGTGTTCAATGTGCCATCTTCGTTTTTGAATGTAAGGGAGTCGTAAGATTTTAAAAACTCTTTATACAGTTCAAGTCCAGGAATGGCTCCGATGCCAAGACCTGGGGCAACTCCAAAACCATTACCGTTATAAGATGTCCCACAAATATTTTTAATAAATGCCCCTTGTTCACGTCCCATAAATGGCCCTCTTTCTAAGATGTCGTCAAAGGGTTTGATTACTTCCACATCGGTGTCGAAATAAATACCGCCGAAGTGGTAGAGAATCCAAAAGCGTGCGTAGTCGCTTACGAAGGCGTATTTTTTTGCTTCGTAGGCCTCTGCTGTGTAGGAAATGATGTTCACATCAAAGTTGTCTTCGTTCCACTCCTTTATTTCGTAGTCGGGGAAGAATTTTTTCCAGCTGTTGATGCATTTAATAGCTGATTGCGGCAAAGGGTTGCGCCCAAACCAGCAATAATGAATTATCTTAGGTATCATAGATTAACCACGTATTATTTTTAACCACGAATCACTCGAATCTCACGAATAAAAAATGCTCAATCAATATTTTTTGTCTAACGCACTCATTGTTCATTTATTTTCGTGTGATATGTGAAATTCGTGGTTCCGTTTTCCTTATTTATTTGGGTTCTATTTTACTTTTCGTTCGTATTCAAGTTTTGTGGCGTTGCCAAAGTTGAAAAGTATGCCCAATTTAAAACCTGTAGCTTTGAGATAATTGAAAACTTGCGCTCTATGGATGTCGTTGAGGTCGTTTACAGCTTTTAGCTCAACTATTATATTGTTATAGCACACGAAGTCTGCTTTATATGTTTGGCACAGTTTATGACCATCGTATGTGATTGTGAGTTCTTTTTCTCTCTCGTAAGGGATACCTCTTTTTTGAAATTCTAACTCTAAAGCCTCTTGATATACTGCTTCAAGAAAGCCTGCCCCCAATACATTATAGACATGCAAAGCGGCACCTGTGATGCAATAACTCTCTTCCTTGAAATAAATCATATCATCACTATATATTATTCAACCACGAATCACTCAAATTTCACGAATTATAAATGTTCATACGATGTTTTTTTTAAAAAATATTCGTGTGATATGTGTAATTCGTGGTTCCGTTTATTCATTAATTAGTGTGTAGATTTTTTCTACTTCTGATTCGTTGCCGTAGTCGTGGGTTTTGAGGTGGGCTATGATGCGTTCTTGAAGAGGCTTATCGCATATCACTTCTGCAAGACCGTTGGCGCAACCCTCGTTGTCCATCGGCACGATTACGCCATCTACGCCCGAACGGATTTGGCTGGGGGCAGTGGGGTAGTTGGTCACCACCACTGGCTTACAGAGCATTTGCGCCTCACGCACGGTCACGCTTTTGCCCTCGTAGCGTGATGGCTGCACATAAATGTCGCAAGCTTTGATATATGGATAAGGATTGCTCCGCTTTCCGAGCAAGATAACGTGCTCCTCCATGCCCGCTTCTTTAATTTTTTGGCGAATTAGTGCCTCGTCGCCACCATAACCGATAATGTACCACTTAATATTTAATTTTGTTTTCCCAATTAGACGCTTGCAGATATCAGGCACATTATCGTAATTTTTTTGCTCAGAGTAGCGCCCAATTGAAAGTAGAGAAATTTTATCAGTTTGGCGAAATTCTTTATCCGTGTCTTCAAGCTCAGCACGCTTGCGAACGAATTTTGGGGAGAGGATATTCTCAATTTCCACAATCTTAGGGGCAAGCGATGGAAACACTTGAAGAAACGTGTTTGTAACATCACTAGAGATAGATGCCACATAGTCGTATTTCTGCCAAACTTTCAATTCTTCCTCTGCATCGACCCACACTCTTGTATAATCGGTATGAATCCAGGCGATTTTCTTTTTTGCCTTTACCTTTTCTGCAACAATTCGGTGTGGCGTGAGGAAGCTGATTGCAAGGTCGTAGGTCACCGACTGGTTGATTTTTGGGAGCAATGGGGTAGTGCATTTCGACATTTTGTCTAATCCACCATTGTTCTCTAATTTTGAACCACTACGCTTATAAGCCACTTTAGATATGCGCTTTGCCCACATTCGGGCGGCGGCGATGCCCCAAAATCCACGCTTCACCAGTTCTACGATTGGGCGTTCCAACACCGAATATTTGGGGATTTGCGGCAACAGATTCACCCATTTGGGGATGAACTGCATCATTTCACCGCGATGATCGTAGAGAAACAAATCCACATCCACGCGCGCAGGGTCAAGAGCATTAAGCAGTCCCACAAGCGCTGTCTCAGCACCACCAATCTCCATGTAGTGCATGGCTATAAATATCCGTGGCTTCATTTGAGATTATTGGCTAAGTAGGTCATAGATGATTTTATATCTCTGTTCAAGAGTTCGTTTGCTTTTGAATAATCGATATCTGAACAGAGGATTTGATTAGTGACGTTTACGCCTATTAATCTATCAAGAATGCCGTATTTTTGTAATAAATCTTTCATTCGGGTATTTAATCCGTCCTCTCTGTTTACTACAAAAAAGTTTTTTTCAAAAATCATAGAAAACGCTGTGGCATGAAAAGAGTTACTGATGATGCATTTCGCGTTTTTTATCAATGAAAGAAACGTGGAAGGCCCCACATTCACAAAGTTACGACTAGCATATTTCAGTTTATAAGGTCCAACGGAATAGATTGGGCAATGATGCAGTTTAGAGAGCTGCTCTGCTATTTTCTGCATAGCACCACCTTTTTCAAAACTATACACGAGAATATAATCTGTGCCATCTCCAATATTGTCGCTGACTGATTCCCATTGGTCTTGGGAGAGTAAGAACACTGGGTCAACGACAACAGTTCCATTATGACCTGTTGATTTAAGAATATTTATTCCCGATTCCTCACGCACTGATATCTCGTTGAAGTTGTCAAGCATCTCTTTAACAAAACTTTCTGTGCCTTTTCTTAATTTCTCGGTAGCGAAGCTTGCCGCATAGCTGATTTTTTTTGCTTTTCCAAAATTAAGATAAAAAGCAGGGTCTATTCCGTTGTTGAATGTTGTGTTCCATATTTGATCGCTACCAGCCACATATACATCTGCTTCAGGGGGATTTGCTCTAAGTTCCTCGAATGAATTATATCTTTTTGTTAATCGTAGATATTTCTTCGTGAATTCGTCGAATACTTTTTTTCGAGGTAATGACTTCAATCGATGAGGCAATTTCGCCAAATTATATAATTGCCAAATCAGTGGTTTGTGAAATCGCTCATTTCCAACGCCCCATAGTTTGTAATGATTGCTCAAATACCAAGGCTTATAATTAATAACCTCTACATCATGTCCTTCGCTCTCCAAATAATGCTGAAGTGCAAATGCTTGGAGCGAGGCTCCAAGATTATAGACATCATGACATGTGATAGTTTTAATTTTCATCCAAAAGTTGTTCTATTTTGCCCACTTCGGTAATATAGGTCATATTTTCTTCCTTTTCCACTTCGCTTACGATGGCTTTTCGAAGAGAATGGTCGTTGAGCAAATGCATAATGCCATCAGCCAATGCTTCAGGATTCATTTCAGAAATCCATCCATTACGAAGGTGCCTAAGTTGGTCGTGCACCACATCAAAATTGGTACTCACCACCGGTTTGCCTAATATCTTTGCCTCTGCAATGGTTAATCCAAAGCCTTCAAAAGCAGAACTTTGTACATACACATCGCAGCGTTTCATATAGGCATAAGGATTAATGCGAAGCCCCAAAAGCACCACATAATGTTCTAACCGATATTTCTTTATCAGTTCTTCAATATTGTCACGCTCAGAACCCTCTCCGATAAAAAACCAACAAAAGTCCACACCACGGTCGCGCAATACCTTAGCCGCTTCCACAGCCAATGCATGATTTTTTTGGGGGACCAATCTACCTACAGTGAGAATGCACGGTTTGGCATTATAATCTTGCTCTGGAATCGCTTCTTCTGCCTGGCGACGGATTATTTTGGGGTTGAGAATATCATAGATGGTGGTGAATTTGCTACTCAATTGAGGATAGCGCTGGAGCAAAATTTGATGTAGTTCCTCGCTCACCGAACACATTCTATCCATTCGCTCATACATTTTTGCATTAAAAGTGGGATTATAGCCGGCATTAAATATGTTGGCATTTATCCAAGCCAAACGCTTGCATCCACTCATCTTTGTAGCCACCAAATAGGTAGGAATGCCTTGCTGATAAGCCACCACCACATCCCAATTTCCTTCCGGCACCTTCATTGCCCATCCTTGGCATTTCCATAGTGTTTCTGCTGCATGCTCATTTTTCCCTATGAACTTATTCCAACGAAACATTATGGAGTATAAAATTCCACCTAATTTGAATTTAAGGTGATCGAATATGGTGTATTCAGGTTGATTTACTATATGTATGTGTTTTGGTACAAGAGAAGCAAAAGCACCTCCAGAAGACCTCGTCCAGAGATACAACTTATATTTTTCTTGATTTAACAGTGGCAATAGTGAAACAAGACTTTTTTCAGCTCCACCACAAGTCAAAGAATCTATAATGAACAGTACCCGCTTTTTCATTTGTATTTTGATATGAAATCGTGATATGGAAGTTTGAAATCATCCAAACGTTCATTAATAATTTCTTTTTCCCAATTCCACCATGATATTTCTTGCATTGATACGGCTTCGGCTGGAGAACATTTTTCCTTGATTTTCCTTGCAGGAACTCCTCCTACTACAGTATATGGCTCAACATCTTTAGTCACTACAGCCCCCGCAGCAATTGTTGCACCATCTCCAATTTTAACCCCATATAAGATTATTGCGTTCATGCCAATCCATACGTCATTTCCGACATTGATACCACTGTGGTTTATATCTCTTTGATTTGATGGGAAAGGATATGATGAAATTAAATTGTAAGTGTGTCCACCATCATCCATGATAAATTTTACACCATAACTGATTGAACAATACTTTCCAATTTTAAGTATTGCGTTAGTCCATCTATACACTAACGCATTGTTCTCATAAGTACCCTCACCTAATCGTGTAAAAGCATCGTTTTTTAGATATGGTAGGTCTGTAACTTTAATCATATGGTTATGGCTGAAACCTAATATCTTCCAAAGCAACTCTCTTATTTTTTTTCGCATAATTTCTTTTATTCAGTCTTCTGATTTTGATATTACATTGCTCCTCTTAGGAAAATCATAGTCGGTGCAATTTTGATTTAAGTAATTGTTTTATAATGTATCTTTCGCCTCTGTTTAGTGATAGCAACCAGAAAACAATAGAAGTTGTAGCAATACAGATTAAAACATAAAATATGAAGAATATTAATGAATTAGGAATTAATCTTTCAAAAAAACAACAAGTTATGTATGTCGTTGAAGTAGAAATCGTTAAGGGGATGATTGCGTGTGTTAAGAAATTCCGGACCTTAAATTGACACATTTGTTTTTTGAGCACAAATAAAATGCACCCAAAATTCACAATTGTGGCAATAATAAATAGGTAGTAGCAACTTTCGTAACCCAACCCTATCTTTAATAATAAATACATTACAGGCAAGCACGATAAGAGTAGTGTGCCATTGATCGCTCCCGTTAGCTTCATCTTTCCTGTAGCATGTACACCTATAACAACTATAAGATTTGTACAAGTGATTAGGTTATTGATGAGTAATGCCTTGGTTATAAATACAGCTCCTTTGGGTACTGTGTTCAACCACAATTGCAATATGTATTCAGTCTTCAATAAACAAGGTATCGTTACAAATAAAAGAAGAATTATCGACGCTTTAGTTCCTACGCATAATAATTGATTCATGCCTTCGTAATCCTTTTGAGCGTATTTTTTTATTATTTGTGGCTTAAAAGCAAGGAGGACATTTGAAGAGAATTGCAAAACAGAACCTTGTACAATCGATGCTATTCCGTTCGCGGCGTTCAAAACAACTCCAAAAAATGCGTTGAGTATAAAATTTGCGCCTTGCTGTCTTGCTGTCCATGCGAGATTTCCATATAAGTCCCAGCCGGAGAAGGATAGGAGGGGGGTGAGGTAGGTTTTGTCCCATACCCAGTGGAAACGGGATTCTTTGAAGTGACGTAGGCAGTAGATGCGGTATATCATCATGATGATGAGGCTTACGGCAAAGGTGAGTACGGCGTAGAGTTTGAGTTTGTCGAAATCACCGATGGTGAGCAGGTACACGATGAGCAGCTTTAGCGTCACGTTGAGGATTTCCATGTAGGCATATACGTCCATTTTTTCGTGGGCGATGATGGTGGCGTTGTATGGCACTTGGGTGATGCTCAGCATGGTGGCAAGTATGCTGAACTGGTACACCCAGTGTGCTGCCTCCATGCGACCTTCGGGTATGTTGAGTTTATTGCATAGGAACCACAACCCCACGGTTTCTGCCAAGATGAAAACGATTATTGCAATGGCAATATGCACGATTAAGGCAGATGAGAAGGTTTTGGCAAGCCGGTCTTTGTCGCCTCGGCCGAGCTCGAAGGTGAGGAATCGGCTGGTGGCTCCGCTCATCGATGCGTTGAGGAAACCCATCATTGCCACCACGCCGCCTACCACGCCATAAATGCCGTAGTCTTCTACGCCGAGGGTGGCGAGCACTACGCGCGATGTGTATAGTCCCACTACCATGCTGATAAACATGCGAATGTAGAGCATGATGGTGTTTTTGGCTATGCGTTTGTTGCTGGATGTGGTGTCTTGCATTGTGTGGGACTATTTTCTTTTGAATTTCACGATGCAATCAATGCATACTGGTAGTAGCGATTGTTCTTCTACGAAAACATTTGCCGGATGCATGTCTTCAAGTTGCAGTCGTGAAGAATTGTAGTTTACCCCTGAAGAATCGCTATTGTCGTAGAATCCTTTTTCTTTTACCATTGTGTCGATTTCCGCTTTTGTAGCAAGTCGGTTACACTCGATGTATGGTTGGATTCGAAACAGCCCATCACTGTCTCGTGTGAACCCGGTTACTCTCATTATTGTTTCAGGGAAAAGATAGTTGTGTAGCGCAATGGCTTCCAATGCTCTGTTTAATGTGGCATAGATTGAAGTGCGTAGTTTCACTACATGTGTATCGCCAGTTTTAGCATATACTCTTGCTTCTGCTCCTTCAGCTATTTTTGCTCCATAATTTTTTGTGAGCCAATCTTCTGCTTCGGGAATCCACACACCTTTTGCTTTGGCCCATTCTGTAAGCCATTTTTCTTGCGATTCGTCTATTTCCCAATTGCTTGGTGTTTTTGCTTCGCCATTTGGAGCATCGCTACTTGTGCTAATGCTTTCTCGCGCTTTATCACATACGATGAGCGCCCCAATGAGGAGCGGACCAGCCGAGCAGACTCCTGCATGCTCTGGCTGATTAAACTTAGGAAGGTTTTTTCTGTCATCGAGAATGTCGTTTATATTTTTGTCAATTATTTCAAGTTCCATGATTTGTCGTTTAAACCCAAATCGGTCATTAGGGGGTGGGGGCGAGGAGGTGCTTGGGGATGTAGATGGTGGCTATTGCCACTACGCCGGGGATGGAGATGACGAAGCGTTTGTCGCCTCGGATTTTTACGATGTAGCCCTCCTGGTCTTTGAATATGCCGTCGAGCACTCGCACTTTGTCGCCCATCGCCAAGTTTTCGTCAATCACTTCCAAGTTGCGGCACCCCGATTCCACGGCAGTTCTGAATACGTCGATGTCGCGCTGCGTGATGGGGCAGAGCGTCTTTTCGCCGGGCATTCGGTATGGCCACATTTTTTTGCTGTCTTGCATTTTCAGCGCAAAGGCCTCGGTGCATTTCACGAAAATCACCGATGGAAGCAATGGTTTGTCTTGAAATGCTTCATCGGTGGGAGTGTCGTAAGATGCGTCTTTGAGTTGCTTGCGCAATGCGTAGTAGGTTTCAAAGCCTTCGCGTCGGGCTATGGCTTGTGCCTCGTGGGGTGTGCGTACCGACATTCGGAACGCGTACCACTGGAGCGATTGGGCTGTTGATTCCATAAAAAAAGTTTGCGAATGAGTATAAGAACCCCAAACCCAGGCGCATTGCCTGTGGTCAAAATGACTCGCGCTGCATTTTTCTTTCAGCATCCCGGCTCTGTACAGCTCTGCACACAGCCTGTTGGGTGAGCCATCGGGGGAACTTGGTTTCCCTCTTGACGATTTCGTGAATCGGACTGGGGAGGGAGGATATGTGGGTGGTGCAGTGAGGGGGCGGTGTTTCACGCCCTCTCTCTTGCGCTTTATTCCCAGTTGTAGGGGTAGCGAGTGATGTCGTCTTCGGTGAGGCGCTCGCCAGATTGCACTTCTATGATGTAGAGGTCGGTGATGGCGCGGATGGCGTGGAACTGCTCACGGCGAACATGCACCACGTCGCCAGCCTTCACTATGCGCTCTTCGCCGCTCAGCACCACGCGGCCTGTGCCGTTGATGATGGTCCACACCTCTTCGCGGTGGTGGTGCACCTGATAGCTGATGTTTTTGCCAGCCTTGATGCACAGCTGCTTGGTGAGCACTTTCTGACCGTCGGGAAACTCGATGTGGTCAATCACCTTGTATTCGCCCCAGCGGCGCTCCTCGTACATTGGGCGTGCGTCGGGACCGAGTTTCGCAAGGTGGGTTTTGAGTTCTTCGGAGTGGGCTTTGTCAGCCACCAGAATGCCATCGCTGCTTGCTGCCACCACCAAGTTGTCGGTGCCGAGGCAAATCAGCGGCATGCTGAGTTCGTTCACCACATGGGTGTTTTTTGCCTCAGGGTCGAGCACCACTTTACCAATGGTCTGATTGGGCAACTCTTCGGTGAGGGCGTTCCATGTGCCGAGGTCTTTCCATTGGCCAGTGAATGGAATCACAGCCACCGATTCGGCACGCTCTGCCACTTCGTAGTCGAAGCTGATTTTTGGGAACTCCTGATAGCGTGAGCGAACTTCGGCAAACGATGGCGCACTCACGTATTTATCGAGAATCGAGGTGATGTAGCCAAGACGGAACGCAAACACGCCGCCGTTCCACAGTGCGCCTTCGGTGAGCAGCTGCTCGGCAAGCTCGTGCTTTGGCTTCTCCACGAATCTGTGCACTTGGCGAATGTCTTTTTCGGCGTCGGCGGCCTGTGGCACGATGTAGCCAAACTTTGAAGACGGATTCGTGGGGGTGATGCCCATCAGCACCAGGTCGGCAGCCTTAGCCTCCACCGCCTTCACCATTTTGGCGATAGTCTGGAAGTAACCGCTTTCAGTGTAAGGGTCGCAAGGCATCACCACCACCGTTTCGTCGGCTGGGCAATGCTTTTCTTTTTGGAGATATGCAGCTGCAAGTGCTATGGCAGGGAAAGTGTCGCGACGGGCTGGCTCGGTCACGATGTCAACTCCGTATTCGCTAAGTTGGTTGGAAATCATATCGGCTTGTGCGGCACTTGTTGCCACTGTGATGCTTTCGAGAAGTCCTGCTTCTTTGATTTGGCGAACCACTCGTTGCACCATCGATTCTTTTTCGCCGTCGGGTGATTTCAGCAAGCGAAGAAACTGTTTTGCCTGTGCTCCGTTGGATAAAGGCCATAAGCGCTGACCAGAACCACCTGATAATAAGATAATTTTCATTTTTAGTGCTGAATTAACTTGTAGGGCTTTTGTCCTAAAATCTGATTTGTAATACACTATTTGTGTGCCCATATATTCACATGTCACACTTCATCTTGCAAAATTACGACTTTTTTTTCCAATTTTTGAAATATTAAGCACGCTAAAACCCATGTGCTGCAATCTTTTTCGCTTTTATAAGAAAAATGAGGGAGAATGTTGAGATGTTTTGCATTGCGTGCATAATGTGGTGTGGTATGGGATAAGATGGCTCGGCGGAAAGACTATGGGGGAAACTTAAACTAAAGCAGGGGTAGGCATCTCCGACGCCTGAGAGTACTGAAAAAGTCGAAAAGAGGGATTTTAGAGCCGTTGGAAACGGCAAATTGTGGTTAACTCCATGCAAGCTCGCTTG
>OJAM01000911.1_pt1 | contig 11476 bp, 9 predicted proteins | sample 1589071 | NCBI WGS metagenome assembly OJAM01 (sample SAMN03283243) | human gut metagenome | biome: human-associated habitat; material: feces | host: Homo sapiens | place: Peru | collected 2012
AAAAATAATTGAGTCAAAATTTCTCAATTATTTTTTTTTAAAACTTATCTTAAAACTATTGCATTTTAAATTATTATTTGATACAATTATTATTGTAAAGGAGGATTGAAATAAAATGGAAGAAAACAGAAAGGGACCTGGCATATTTTATGCTGTAGTAGGTGTTGCTACTTTAGTAGTTGCTATTATTGGAGCTACATTTGCATTCTTTAGTGCAAGTGATCAGGATAATGAAGCTATCACTGGTAATACTGCTCAAGCAGGAGGTGTTGATCTAGAAATCACTCCAGTAACTTCAACTGGTACAAATATGTTACCACTTAATTTATTAGGCACTGATATGAAAACTGCTCCTGAAACTGGAGATCAATTTGCTGATGCTATTGGTGCAACTAAAGGTGCTTCTTGTGTTGATTCAAATGGAAACAATGTTTGTCAAGTGTATTCAATCAAAGTTAGTAATAAATCAACTACATCTACAATCCAAGTAAGAGGAACTTTAAATTTAACTAGTGAGGCTACTAATATGAAATGGCAATTACTTACTAATGCTACATCTACTGAGAGAGCTACATTTGCTACTATTGTAGGTACAGGTACTGATGGAGATATTACTGTTGGTGGAAACACAGGTGGTACAGGTGCTGCTGCTGCCAGTCAAACTCTTGATGCTAGTGGTAATGCTACATATTATGTATTAGTATGGCTTGAAGAAACTGGTGATGCTCAAGAGGGTGTTGATGCAAATAAGGCATTTAAAGGTCTTGTAAAATTTGACGCTGTTGATGCTAACGGTGCTAAGTCAGGTTTAACTGCATCATTTACTGCGTAATAATAGAATATAAAAGAGAGATTAAAATCTTTCTTTTTTTTATTTTATCTATAAAAAATGTTGAGTTATAATACATATGTTACAAATTTAATATAAAAAAAGATACCATTCTGGTATAATTAAGTTGACGACAAAAATTATACAGAAAGAGTGGTATCTATGAAGATTATAACAGAAGAAATGAGATTTAGGAAGAGGTTATGTGAATTTGCTTTAAAATATGGTGTAACAAAGGCAGCAAAAAGGTATCATACCAATAGACAATTTGTATATAGACAACTTGAAAAGTATGATGGAACTTTAAGGAGTTTAGCATTACAATCCAGAAAACCACATTCGCATCCTAATGCACATACAAAAGAAGAATTAACATTGATCAAGCAAATTTATAGCAGGTATGGTTGCGATGGATTGGCAGAAGTATATGTTCAATTAAGAAAAAGAGGATATAAAAGAAGTTATGGTTCAATGTTGAAACAGATAAAAAAAATTCCTAAAGAAAAAGTAAAAATAAGAAAAGGATATACAAGACATAAAGAAATAAGAGGTCAATATCCTGGCGATAAAGTACAAGTGGATATAAAATATGTTCCTAAAGAATGTTTGCTATTTGATACAATAGATAAGAAATACTATCAAATAACAGCAATAGATGAATTTTCAAGAAAAAGAATACTTGAAATAGTAGATGAAAAAAGTGTCACTAATACTAGTAAGTTTATAAGAACATTAGAAGAAAAAATGGGATTAAAAATAAATACTATTCAAACAGATAATGGACCAGAATTTGTTAATAATCAGATTGAGACAAATCTACCGACATTGTTTGAATTAACATTAAAAGATTTAGGAATGATACATAGACGAACAAGACCATATTCGCCGTGGCAAAATGGAAAAGTTGAAAGAAGTCACAAAATAGATGGAGAAAGGTTTTATAGTAGGAATGAATTTACATCAGAAGAAGATTTAAAAAAGAAACTTAAAAGATATAATGCAAGATATAATAATATAGCTAAAAAAGTATTAGACTTTAAAAGTCCAAACCAAATAGTAGAAGAATACAAACTTAATTTTCTTTCTGCTTAATAAAGCGTATAAAAAAGATATTAACATTTGTCAAGGATAAATAAATGGCAAAGCCATCCTTGACAAACATAATACTTTTTTATAATATGTCTATAGGCAGAAAAGAACTTTTTATAAAAAAGTGTAACATATGATTGATTTCTCTAGAAGTATAAACATATTTTGATTTATATAATATTGACTAATTTATAATAAATGCTATAATAATCTATCGAAATGAGGCGATTTTATGTCAAAAGAGCAAAATGTAATAAATTATTATGTTATATGTAATAGATTGAAAAATGTTATTAGAACAGGTTGGAAAAATTGGAATGTTCAAAGGGAAAGAATCGAAAGCGTTGCAGAACATATCTTTGGAGTTCAAATGCTTGCAATTGCCATGAAATCAGAATACCAATATGATGTAGATATTATGAAAGTAATATTTATGTTAGCAGTTCATGAACTTGGAGAAACAGTTATCGGTGATTTAACGCAATTTGAAATATCAAAAGCCGAAAAGGAAAAATTAGAACATGAAGCAGTACATAGAATATTAGGTGGTTTATTAGATGGTAATCAAGTAGAAGAATTATTTTTAGAATTTGATTCTCATAGTACTAAAGAAGCAATGTTTGCTTATCAATGTGATAAATTAGAATGTGATCTACAAAGCAAATTATATGATGAGGAAGGCTGTGTAGATTTAAATAATCAAGAAGGTAATGCTACTATGAAAAATGCAAGAGTTCAAGAATTACTTAAAACAGGTGCTTCTTGGTCAACTATGTGGTTACAATTTGGACAACAAGTCTATCCATATGATGATAATTTTAGAGCAGTTTCAAATTATGCTATAAATAACGAGATTGGTGAAGGTAAAGGTAGAAGAATATAATAAAAAAGACAATCTAAGTCACATAGACCTAGAATTGTCTTTTTCTTTTTGGATATCTTTATCAAAATTATTAAGATTATTTTGTATTCCTTCAGCTCTTTTAATTATTTCCTTACAATACTTATCATATTTATAAAGTTCTTTAATTTTAGGCTGTATATCATTTATTTCAGCAAGTATTTCATTTTTCTTATCTTCGGTTTTTGCTCTATGATATCTTTTCCAGAGATTTTCTCTTTTTCCTTTTAATTCACTTAATTCATCAGAGTTATTTTTAACAAAGTTATCTAAATCTTCTTTTGTGATGATATTTTTCTCATGCATAAATCTAACTTGTTGTGAAGTTTGTTCTAATTTATAAACTTCTTTTCTAATAGAGTATGGAAGATATTGCTTAGGATGCTTTTTAAGAAATACTCCTAGTAGATAACAATAGTAAAGATACAATCCATATATTCCTTTATGGGGTTTATTAGTTTTAGAATATTCTTCAAAGATAGATTTTTGTGGCATAGGTCTAAATACTATTTGTCTTGATAAATATAATCGTTGGTTTAGTCTTTCTTTTGAATATTCTTCACCAAATACATTTTCTATTCTAACTTTATCTTCACCATCTCTATAAATAGTTATAACACCATTACGAGAATATACTTTATAACCTAATGATCTCATTCTTTCAAATAATTGTTTTAAAGTTACTGAATAACTAATAACATTATCTAAATCTTCTTTAAGAGTTTTGTAATATTCATCATTTGAAATACTTTTGGTATAAGTCCTTTTATAAAACTTATCTTCATCTAAAACAGATAGTCCATATTCAGAACATAGTGAATCAGAAATGTGTCTTATCTTTGATATATTGGTTAGATTGTTATTATATTTCTTACCACTTTTAAAAGAAACAGAGTTAATTATGAAATGGTTGTGAATATGATTTGTATTTTGATGTGTAGCAACAACCACTTCATAATCTTTAAACATTTCTTCTACAAACTTAACACCAATCTCATGAGCAATATCTGGAGTAACTTCGCCTTCTTTAAATGACTGGTAACCATGATAAGCAAGAACGCCATCTTTCTTTCTAAATCTTTCTTTAGTGAACTCCATATCATCACAAGGATTCTCTTCATCACAATTTAAGCAACTGACATAACAAACTTTTTCATCTTTAAAATTATAATCTTTAATAGGTTCTTCTAAATAACTATATGATTGTCTATTACCATAATCTTTATTAAGAGTTTTTTCAGGGTTGATGATATAATTTATAGACTGCTTTAAATTATTCTTAATACTCCAAATTGATGTTGTCGCCATTATAGGTTTATCTTTCCTTTTGAAGTGGTGGGAGTAATACCACCTTGCTTGCTTATGACAACATCAGACATTAATTAACTCCTTTAAGATAATTTCTTCAGCAGTATTCTTATAATTATTCATCAATTTTACCCATTCAATTTGATTATTTTCTTTACTTTTTTCAGATAATTTTTCATCATTTTTAATATAGTTATCCATTAAAGTTTTTAATCTTTCTTCACATTTTTTACTGACTGAAAGAAGATGTTTTGTTAGTTCATTCTTCATTAAAAGTGATTGATATAATCCTTTTTTGTGTTCCTTGATATACTCTAGTCTTAATAATCCATACTTGTTTATTTCTTCATAATTTTGATTTTCTATTACTAAATTAGGTAATAAATAATCTCCTTTTTTAACATATTCAATATTCATAATTTAATCAAATTCTTTCTAACTTACTTGTTTTATAGCTAATGATTCCATATTTATCTTTAACATTATCTACTGTAATTGGAAACTTTTCTTTAGGTGAAATTGCTACAAATCTTATAATTTTTTCGTTTTCTTTTGGCTGGTATTCTAAAATAACTTCATTTGTTTCTTCATCAATTGTTTCATACATTTCATATTTATTTCACTTTGATAGGTTTTTATTAATGTAGCCATTTGAGATAAATCATTAACAAGTTCATCATTTTTTGATACAGATGGATAAGATAATTTGACTGTTTCTTTAATTAAAGTAGCTTTTCTTCTCCAATACCTAAAGTTATTATTTTTAAAATAGTTTTGTAAGCAATCTATTCTTGTATTAGAAATTATATCTGCATGTGGATAATTGCTTATAAAAGATAAAGCAATATCACTGTAAATAGCTTCTCCTTTAAATAAATTTTCATATTCCGGAAAGCATAAATAAACTAAATTCCTATATCTATTTTTTAAATTAGAACATAATTCATCTAAAGCAAAATATTGTCTAGATAATGCATTCATATTTAAATATATTTCATCTGGTCTAACATATTGTTTGAAATCATTTGTAAAAAATAATTCTGGTAGAGAAATACAATCTAATTTATCTGTTTTAGTTTTTCTTAAATTTCTTTTGTATATTTTTGAATATAAAGCATTTATTGTATAAACTTTAAAATTATTTTCTAAAAAGAATCTTTCTATAGGTTTATGATATATGTCTGTTGATTCCATTATTACAGAAATATTTTCGAATTTTAGATTATTAATTCTATTAAGTAAATTAGAAAAATCATTAATAGAATGATTAATTTCATATGGATTAATTAGAACTTCACCACTAGAACTAATTAAAGTTACCATACTTTTACCTTTAGCTACATCTATTGTTATATAGGACTAAATCCTCACATTCTAAAACTAGAACAATAAAAAGAAAAGAGCTAAGCCGTCATAAAAATGAATCTTATAACCCCTAGTATAATCTGCCTAAACTCAATCGTGAATTTTACATTCATTTTATAAAATGAATGTAAAAATATTATATAGTAAATGAAAAAATAATCAAATTCATTTACTAATCAGTATTATACATGTTATAATTATTTATAGTAAGAGTAAGTTGAAAATTTAGAAAGGTGTATTATATATGATTGAAAAAATGAGTTTAGAACAATTTAAACAAATAAAGAATCAACTAGCACAAATAGTTAAAGAATTTCAAGATAATTATGAAGCACATAAAAATGATGAAAATTATGATTATGATAAAGAAGAACAAAGAGTAGTTAATCAATATTTAAAAATTCAAAATCGTTTATCACAATATGATTTAAGTGATATTCCTTTTGAAGCATGGCAAGATTTTCAAATAATGTCCGATGAAACTCATGCAGTTGATTTTTCTAAAACTAGAGCAAATATAGATTTTGATATAGTTGAATATTATGGTAATGGTAATTTTAAAGGATGTAATGTTAGAAATTTAGACAAAATCCAAAGATGGTTAAATCCTAATGAATTTGATGAGCAAACTATCCAGATGAATTTTCAATTATTTCTAAGTGATACTTTCAGTAGCGAGTTCAAAGAAAAATATTATAGTAGTTCACTTACTATTAGTGATTTAGCAAGTTTATCTTCTGAACAATTAGAAGAAATAAAACAAAAAGACTTTAGAGCCCATTTAGATTATGATAGTACATATATTTCTGAATCCATTATAGATAATTATGGTCTTGGTAAATTTCAAGAATTATTTCAAAAACACCCAGATGTATTTTCACATATACAACAAGAAAAAAAATTTCAACTGTTTGTTCAATTTTTAGAAGAAGGAAAAGATTTAGATACTGCATTTACTAAGGCAGTAAAAATATATTTTTTAAAATATGGTATGCCAGATGAGTTTAAGGTTGTAAGTGATGCGCAAACAACCTACAATGTTCCAGAATGGTTATCATCTATGAATTTTCAATTTGTTGAAAAATTAAGTACTCCAAATGACTTGCTACAATACACTGATTCAGTATTTGTTCTTGATTATGATCAAAGGAGAACTTTAGATGCTTTAAATATAGATAATATTAGAAGATTTGAACAAGAAACTGGTTTCTTTACTCATAAAGGATATGAGTGGTCAGAAGATTTAGAAATGTTTAGAGCATTTAGTTCTTATTTTAGTATGCATAGCCCAGAAATTGACTTTAAAAATGGAACTCTATCCTATGAAGAATTTTTAACTCAGTTTGCAAATTGTTTAGATAATATGAGAAAAAATAATGTGTTTTGTTATTTTCCTAATTATGATTGGATGCAAGGTGAGTTTAGAAATAATCATCCAGAAATATTTATGGATTTAGATGCACCAGATGAATTAAAAGATGCATTTTATAGAAATAGACTTGAACCAGAGTTTTTATATAAACATAAGAAATATATACCTTATTTAGTTAATAAAAATTTATCTAATACTTTAAGAGCAAATATAAAATTAAGTGTACCTGGTCTAGTAGATGAACAAGGACACATGATGCCAAATTCTGTAAATTTTATAGATGAATATGTTTCAAGATATGGTAATGAGAAATTATTAGAATTAATTTCTAAATATGGTGTTGCTCTTTCTAATATTACAATAACAAGTTTCCATGATGAAATAGAAAACGAACAAGCCATAGAAAAATCATTAAGAGATTCTATATATAATACAATTATAAAAGAAAAAGTGAATTATGCTTACTTATCTAGTGTTCCAGAGTTGGTTTCAGAGCATCCAGAAATATTTGTTAATTTAGATAATTTAACTAGTATATCACAAGAAGAAAGACAAAGATTAACAAAGGCATTTTATACTAGAACATTAAGTTTTGATGATATAAAGAAATATCCAGAGTTAGCCAATGCTCTTAAAGATAAGAATTTATCAATAGCATTTGGTGATAAAGATGGAAATCATCATGAGGGAAGAATTTTCTTAGATACTAGTTATGGTCGAACTTCTGAAAAGAAGTATAGTGATTTAGAATTACTTCAAGTTTTTGGAAATGAGAAATTTTTAGAATTGTGTTCTAAATATGGTAGATATATGGATGGTATAGCTACTCATCTTAGTAAAGATATAACTATTAGAAATGGTAAATATGTAGATCTTGGTATGCAACATTTAGATGGATTGTCTTTTGAAGAAGTTTCAAAACTGATTGAAGATATAATTGCTAGAGAAAGCATATTAGGAAATCTTGCTTATCAGCCAGAAGATGCACCTACTTTCTTAAAAGAAAGTCATCCAGAATTATTCTTAGGTGAAGATGCACCAGATGACTTAAAAATGTATTTCTATAATCGTGCTAATAATTATCCTATGTCTTTTGAAGTTTTACAAAAACATAAAGATTGGTTACCATTTTTAAAGGATAAAGCCATAACTACTTCACTATTAAGAAATAGTTATTTAAAACAAGATATGATTAAATTTTTTGAGGTATTTGGTGAAGAAAAAGCCATTAAATTAGGAATTAATAGAGCCGAGACCGTAAAGGAAATGCTAAAAGCCCATCAAGTAGATTTAATGAAAAGTTGGTATGATAAAACTGGTGGCAAGTTTATTCCAGATTTTGTAGTAATGCAAAATTTTAGACTTGAAGAGGCTGATAAATTCTTAGCATCTGGATCTAATTGGAGTAATTTAATGAGAATTAAAAATTTTGCTAGTACTCCAGAAGCAAGAGATGCTATGTTAAAACTTGCTTATTCATTTGGTGCTTTTGATCAAGATCAAAGAGGTTTTAAAAAATTACTGGATTTATTAACTAGTTTACCTAAGAAAATTGATGCAGATAAAAGTTATATTATAGAACAAATTGATGATCAAATAGATATATATAGTCAAAGAGGGGTTTTCTATCATAACAAATCTATTGGAGATATTAATGGTAATAGAAGAATTGAAGCACCAAATATGACACCCGAAGAAAAAGAAGAAGCATATAATAAAATGATTGAATATGCTAAGAAGAATAATTTTATTGATTTAATTGATACTGCTACATTAGTAAATTTATTAGAAACATTAAAAAAAGAAAAAGTAGATATTGATTTTTCTAGACCAATCTTTAGTCAAATTTATAGAAAGAATGAAGATGGAACATATTCTTTGACAATTAATCCACAAAGTTGCCAAAAGTCTGCACAGGCTATTAGAGGTATTTTGGAAAAATTTAGAGAATTGCCTATTTTAACACCAGAGAAAGCACATCATTATCTAGGTGGTTTCAAATTAGGATATGATTCTGATTTTAGGGAGTTTTTCTTATCAAATTTTGATATTATTATTGGCGATAGTAAGTATTTGTCACAAATTTCTGCAATACAACGTAGATTTGAAGAAATAAAAACTATATATTCAAATGTTAATTTAACATTGGATTTAGCCATGAGTTATATCAATAATAATAAATATGAAAATGTAAATACTGGAAACGAAAGAGTAACACAAGTAGCAGGACTTCAAAATTATTCTCAGCAAGATTTTGAAATTCTTCAACAAATTTATAATTATGGCAAACAGAGAACGTTTAGCAGTATTCCTCGTATTTCGTCAGATAAAAGTGTTAATCTTCCATCTGGAACTTATCATTATGAAATTTTGAGACTTGATGATCCTAGGGCAATGTCAATAGGTTTTGAAAGCGATTGTTGTCAGAGATTGGGAGAACCTGCAGAGGTTTGTATGGAACATAGTATGGTTGATAAAAATGGAAGAGTATTTATTATAACAAATAATGCTGGAGAGATAGTTGCCCAAAGTTGGGTATGGAGAAACAAAGATGTGTTGTGTTTTGATAATATAGAAGTTCCAGATCAAAAAATGTGGGATAATGGAATACCAAGAGGCCTAGAAGATTCAGGTATAAGGAATCAATTTACTGATGATATATTAGCAATTTATAAGATGGCTGCTCATGAATTGATAGAAGTAGATGAAAAAGTTTATAAGGAATTACTCGATAGTAGTAAAATTACACAAGAACAATATGAGGGGTTAAGATTAGGAAAAATTACAGCTGGTCTTGGATATAGTAATATAAAAGGATCATTAAAAACTTTGCCAATTGATGAAACTATTTTATCAAGACCATTACCTTTTGAAGAACCAGTAGAATTATCTAGAGGACTTTATACAAGAGATTCTACAACACAATATATTTTAGAAGAACGAGAAGATAGAAAAGAATATGATGGTGAAACACTTCCTGTACATAGTGATACTTATGTTGAATATAGTGATGCTAACTTTACGGAAAAATCATTACTTTCTTTAGAAAAGTTAGAAATTGTAACTAAGGAAGATCCAACAAATTTAGATACTTCTGTTAGTGATTATGCAGATTCAGAACATCTCGTTACTGAAATAGCAAGAAATTATGGTTTAAATCCAGAAACTGCTAGAATAATAATGAATCCAAATTTTGCTATTATATATGATGTTAATGGTGATAGATTAAGAGTTGGAGATTTACTATTCAATACTAAAGTTGATAATGAACAACAACAAATGGATATTGAAAGTCAAGTTGTAATGCAAATGAGATTGGCTTTAGAACAAATTGCTAGTGATAAAGAAATTGATGTGTCAGCTCTGGATGAAAAGCAAAAAGAAATGTATGCGAAAATTACTGGTTTAACTGATGAAATGGATATAGAAAGAGGTGTTGGTCATGCAAGATAATAATATCAATAAAATAATATCAAATGCTTTACAAGTTAATAAAGATATTCTAAGTAAAAATATTAAACCTATAATTAATCAAATTCAAAAGGCTTTAGAAAGTAATAAAGAAGCCATTGAACAAGCAAATAGTATTGATAAAAAGAATAATAATGGTTTTATATTAGATTTTAATATTATTAAAAATATCTTTTCTAATTTGGAAAAAGAAAATATATTTTATGGTGATGTAACTCTTTCACAAAAAGATGAAGAAAAAAAGATAGTATATGGAACTCAAATAATGGATTATGGCAATGTTGTTGTTATTACTGATGGTAATCCATATACTATCATTGAAATGGTTGTTAGAAATATAATGGCTGGAAATACAACAATATTTTCAAATAATGGCTTTATGTTTGGAACTAATCAATTATTAATACAAATAATACAAAGTGTTTTAGAGCAATTTAATATATCTAAATATCTAGTACAAATATATGTATCTGAAAATTTTGATGAAGTATTATCAAATTTTGCTAATATTGATTTAGTTGTTTGCATAGGTAACCATAGTTTACAAAACATGATTTTAAATAAATCTAAAAATAGAACAATTGTAAGTGGCTATGAAAATTTTGATTTATACATAGAGGATACTTCTCATATAGACTTTTTAAATAAAATAGTAAATACTGGATTAAATATTCAATTATATATAAATAGTGATACCAAATTAAATCATTCTAGTGCTATAATAGTAAATGATGTTAATGAAGCCATTGCTCAAATTAATTATAATGGTAGCAAATATAGTTCAGCTATATTCACTACATCAACAGAAAATGCTTCTAAGTTTGTTAAAGAAGTTAAATCAAAAATAGTAACTATTAATACTAGTCCTACTATTGAAAGAATAATTGATATAAAACAAACAGATTTAATCAATGAAAAAACTATAATATATCCATTTAATTTCAAATTAGATGGTAATAGAAATAATATTGAATTATAAAAGAACGATGGTTTAAAGTGAAACTGAAGTTGTCAACGAAAAGTAGACAGTAAAAAACATTTATTTAAACCCTAGTTGAGTTCTATGATATGAACCCCAATTGGTAGACATTAATTAAAAACCTGTACATTAAAAAGAGAAAAGTCATTTTTCTCTTTTTGT
>OJAM01000912.1_pt1 | contig 11453 bp, 10 predicted proteins | sample 1589071 | NCBI WGS metagenome assembly OJAM01 (sample SAMN03283243) | human gut metagenome | biome: human-associated habitat; material: feces | host: Homo sapiens | place: Peru | collected 2012
TTAGTGCCATCATATCAATCTTGACAAAATTTGTCAAGATAATTTCCAAAAAAAATATTGCTTTAACACAGACCGCCCCAGCCCGGGTCAGCTTCGCTTTCCATTCAGCGAAAAGCCATGTTCCTTACAATCATCAGAGTGACAAGGATCACCAAAATCAGCACAAGGCAGCTTTGCAGGATGCTGATGAGATTTTTGCGATCTATTTTTACATTTCCTTTTATCATAACGACCTCGACCACGGAACGACCATGATATTCTTTATTGCGAATCAGTCTTGATGAATACTTTACTCTGTAACGCACATCATGTCAATGAACAATGGAAATTTTTCTACTGTCTCCCCAGAATGATCGGCATGATAAAATAATCTATATTTTCCCCCTGCTGCGGGGCTGGTTTTTTGAGCCTTGCTACAAACTCAAAGCACGTTTAATGCTCAAAAACAGTAGAATTTCATCTGCACACGAAAGATAGATGAATAGCTGAACAACAAAATGTAACTTTTGTGACCTACGACACCAGTCTCAAGCGGTCTAACTAATGTCCACTGAACAAGTGCCCAATTTTTGTTCTGAGCCAGAATCTCCAGAAGATATGCGAGCATTCTCAAAAGGGCGCACGGAATCTTACGGAGATTCAGCACCAGAACGGACATGGCGATCACATGGGCTGCAGTCTCCCGCAGTTTTGCAGTGACCCGCCCCATGCCACATTTGCGCTTCGCCAGGCTGAATGGACGAGCTTTATCTCATTACGCCGGAATATCTGGTGCCGTATCTCAGCTACGTCAAAGAGAACCAGCGCCTGTTCCGCACGGGGATCGAAAACGCGGCCGCACTGCGGCTGGAGGACAGCTATAAGGGACTTTCCCGCTATGTCATCACGCCGGTACTCGACCGCTACGGCGTACCGGAGCATGAGAAACCGTATCTTATGGCGTTCTATCTGCACGGCCTGATGGCTGTCATTTCGGAATGGCTCAAAAACGACTGCGCCGAACCCGTAGAATATATCGCGGGCGTGATACAGCGCTGTGTGAAGCGCCGCGGGGAAGGGCTGTAAAAGCAGATTCCCGCATATGCTGAAAATCCCTCGATTCGGAAGGATCGAGGGATTTTCAGCTTGTCAGCGTCATTCAGCAAGGTATAATATGTGTCAGCACATATGGCAAGATCAGGGATTGTCCTGCTTCCTTCTCAGGCTCAGACAATCTGCTATCATGGCGATAAACTCGGAGTTCGTCGGCTTCCCCTTTATACCGCTTACGGTATAACCGAAGAACTTCTGGAGTACTTCAACATCGCCGCGATCCCATGCGACCTCTATCGCGTGGCGTATGGCTCGCTCCACGCGCGACGGCGTCGTGTTGAAACGCTTCGCAACCTCAGGGTATAAAACCTTGGTCACGGCGTTTATCATTTCCATGTTGTTTATCGTTGTTGCCATCATCTTTGGTCTGATCCAGAAAAAGGTCGGGAAAATGAAAGAGTGGGTTCGCGCAGTGGTTGCCATTGCCCTGCTGGTTGTCATGTTTATCATTGGTATGAAACTTCCAATGTATGCGACAAAGAGTACCTGGATCTATATTGTTATGGCATATCTGTTCCTTGCATCTGTCATGCCGATGTGGCTGCTCATGGAGCCGCGCGACTACCTCAGCTCGTTCCTGCTCCTCGGCATGGTGGCGGGCGGCGTCGTCGGCGTGCTCGCGGCGAATCCGTCCGTCAATATGCCGGCGTTCGTCGGCTTCGAGGTGAACGGCAAGCCGCTCTTCCCGATCCTCTTCATCACGATTGCCTGCGGCGCGGTCTCCGGCTTCCACAGCCTCGTCTCCTCCGGCACGTCGTCCAAGACGGTCGAAAACGAGAAGGACATGCTCAAGGTCGGCTACGGCGCGATGATCCTCGAGAGCCTGCTTGCCGTGCTCGCACTCTGCGTGGCCGGTGCGGCCGCCGCGGCGGACGGCACTCCCGCCGTCGGTACCCCGTTCCAGATCTTCAGCCGCGGCGTTGCGGGCTTCTTCGAGATGTTCGGCGTGCCGAACTACGCCGCCACGGTCTTTATGACGATGTGCGTCTCCGCCCTCGCCCTCACGAGCCTTGACGCCGTCGCGCGTATCGCGCGCATGAGCTTCCAGGAGCTTTTCAGCGTGGACGACATGGCCCACGCCGAGCCCTGGCGCAAGCTCCTGTGCAACACGTATTTCTCCACGGTGCTGACGCTCGTGCTCGGCTACGTGCTCACGAAGATCGGCTACTCCAACATCTGGCCGCTGTTCGGCTCGGCGAACCAGCTGCTCTCCGCGCTCGTGCTCATCACGCTGTGCGTCTTCCTCAAGGTCACGGGCCGCAGCAACAAGATGCTCTTCCCGCCGCTCGTCATCATGCTCTGCGTCACGTTCACGGCGCTCGTGCAGCGCCTGATGGCCATGGTGAGCGCCATCCAAAATGCCGCTGCCGTCACCATCCCCGCGGGCGAGACGACCTGGGGCGCGGTGTTTATCGCCAACGGCTTGCAGCTCATCATCGCGGTGCTGCTCATCGTGCTCGGCGCGACCATCGTCGTGAACTCGATGAGAAGCTACGTCGCCAGCAAGCACAACAGCGAGGCCAAGGTCTAATTTTGAAAAATGTGCAAAAAAGGAGGCTTCCCGTCGGGAAGCCTCCTTTTTTGCTTTATTACCAGCTTGCGACCGTGCCGTCGCATCTCGGTTCGGTGCCCGCGGCGTAAACGCCGTTTTCGCACTTCCAGATGATCTCGCCGCGGCCCATGGCCGTGCGGTCGTCGACGATCTCGACCTCGTGCCCCATTGCTCGCAGCTGCTCGGCGATCGCCTCGCCCGCCTCGCGCTCGATCTGGAGCTTTTTGCCGCCGATCCACTGGATGCGCGGCGCGTCGAGCGCCTCCTGCGGGTTCATGGCGTAATCGATGGTGCTCGTCAGCACCTCGACCTGCCCCTGCGGCTGCATGAACGCGCCCATCACGCCGAACGGGCCGACGGCCTCGCCGTCCTTGAGCAGAAAGCCCGGGATGATCGTGTGGTAGGACTTCTTTCCGCCCTCCAAATAGTTATCGCTCTTCGGGTCGAGGGAGAAGTTCGCGCCGCGGTCCTGAAGCGAGATGCCCGTGCCGGGGATGGCGATGCCCGCGCCAAAGCCGCAGTAGTTGCTTTGGATAAGCGAGACCATGTTGCCCTCTGCGTCCGCGGTGCAGAGGTAGATCGTGCCGCCGCAGTGCGGGTCGCCCGCTTTGGGCTCGAGCGCCTTGTCTGTGATGAGTGCGCGGCGGGCGGCGAGATAGTCGGGCGAGAGCAGCTCGCTGACCTTCGTTTTCATATAGCGCGGGTCGGCGACGTAGGTCTTCGTGTCGGCAAAGGCGAGCTTGATGGCCTCCATGACCTTGTGATAGTAGTCCGCGTCCTCGCGCTTTTCAGGCAGCGTCAGCCCGTTGAGCATGCCGAGTGCCATCAGCACCGTGATGCCGTGGCCGTTGGGCGGGATCTCGCAGACGGTGTAGCCGCGGTAGTCCTGCGTGATGGGCTCGACCCATTCGGGGTGGTAGTTCTTGAAGTCGTCCTCGCAGAAGTAGCCGCCCGTGGCGCGCGAATGGGCGACGATCCTTTCCATCAGCTCACCGCGATAGTAGCTCTCGCAGTTCGTCTCGACGAGGGAGCGCATCGTGTCGGCATAGGCGGGGAAACGGAAGACATCGCCCGCGCGGTACGGCGAGCCGTCCGGCTTCATAAAGCTCTTCCACCAGTATTCATAGGGGGCGGGGTCCTGCGCCATGACCCTGGCGATGCGCTTGCTGTCGCGCGCCCAGAGCTTGCCGACATTGACGGGCACGGCATAGCCGTTTTCGGCGTAGGAAATGGCGGGGGCGAAGAGCTCGGAGAGCGGCTTTGTGCCAAAGCGCGCATTGAGCGCCGCCCAGCCCGCGGGCGCGCCCGGGACCATCGTGGGGAGCCAGCCTTCCTCGGGCACCTCGGAAAAGCCTTTTGCGCGAACCTCGTCCGCGCTCAGCGCCATCGGCGCAACGCCGCTGGCGTTCAAGCCGTAGAGCTTTTTCTCCTTCTCGATCCACACGAGCGCGAAACAGTCGGACCCAAGGCCGTTGCCCGTCGGCTCGAGCAGCGGCATCGCGCCGGCCATGGCGACGGCGGCATCGACGGCGTTGCCGCCATTTTTCAGCACGTCGAGGCCGACCTGTGCGCCGAGGGGAACGGACGTGCAGCACACGCCGTTTTTGGCGTAGACCACGTTGCGGCGGGAAGAATATCGGTAAGTTAACGGATCAAAATTCGGCATGATCGTTCTCACTTTCGTCGTTTTTTCCCAGTATAGCAGTCCGCGCGCAAAAGCGCAAGAAAAAAGCGCTGTGCCGCGCGGCGGCGGGAAAGTCTGCGCGAGCAATGCGGAAAACTGAATATTCACCCGATAAGAGATTGAACATTTTGCGTTTTCCCGCTTGACAATCTGAAAAACTGCATTATAATACAATCAATCTGATATGAAATGCCTCCTTTGGCACCGGCCGGGGAGAAAAGGCATCCATGACTGAGCCGTAGGTATTCCGGGCGACCGGATAAGGCTGGGTCGTGGGTGCTGTTACTTTTTTATAGAGAAAAGGAGAACGATATGAACATCAAGCCCTTTGCTGTGGAAGAATGGATGAACGAGTACGAGGTGGGTGCGCTATACAACATCGCCGAGACCTGCGTCGACTCCGTTTCGCTCGACGAGCTTTTCGAGCTCACGGGCGAGAACAAGGAGGACTTTTTGAAGGACTTCTGTGCCCAGCGCTTGACCTATGGCGATATCTGGGGCAGCGAGGCGCTGCGCAGCGGCATTTCCAAGCTCTATCACACGATCAAAGCCGACGAGGTCGTGCTCACGCACGGCGCGGCAGGCGCGAACCATCATGTGTTCTGCTCGCTCATTTCCGCGGGCGACCGCGTGGTCAGCATCATGCCGACCTATCAGCAGCTCTACTCCATCCCCGAGGCCATCGGCGCGGACGTCGCCATCATGCACCTAAAGCAGGAAAACGACTATCTCCCCGACCTGAATGAGCTCAAGAGCCTCGTCACGCCCGAGACGAAAATGATCTGCATCAACAACCCCAACAACCCCACCGGCGCGCTGATGAGTAAGGAACTGCTGGGGAGCATCGTGGAGATCGCCCGCGGCGTGGGCGCGTACATCCTCTGCGACGAGGTCTACCGCCACCTGACGCAGGAGGACGAGTGGTGCGAGTCCATCGTCGACCTGTACGAAAAGGGCATCTCGGTCAGCAGCATGTCCAAGGTCTTCTCGCTCGCGGGCCTTCGCATGGGCTGGATCGCCACGCACGATGAAGCGGCGCGCAAGGCGTTCCTGTCGCACCGCGACTACAATTTAATTAGCTGCGGCATGTTCGACGATGCGATCGCGTCCATCGCCCTGCGCCACAGCGACGTGATGCTCAAGCGCAATCAGCGCATCGTGCGCGAGAACCTCGCCATCCTCGATGACTGGATCAAGGAAAATCCGCACTTTTTCTACACCAAGCCCAAAGCCGGTACGACCGCGCTCGTTTACTACGATTTCGATATCCCCTCCTACGAGTTTTGCAAGCGCATGTACCACGAGACCGGTGCGTTCGTCACGCCGGGCGACTGCTTCGAGCAGCCCCACAGCATGCGCGTCGGCTACGCCTGCGACGTCAACACGCTCAGAGACGGCCTTGCCGCGGTGACGAAGTTTGCCGCGACGCTGTGAGCGGCGAAAACACGCGATAAATAAAAGAAATCCGTCCGGTCATCGACCGGACGGATTTTTGACTTGTAAGGGGTTCACGCCTTGGCCCTGTTCCCGCGCATGAAGTGCAGAATAAGGCCGATGGCCGCGCCGATAAGCGTCGGGCAGATCCAGCCGAGGCCGAGGTCGGCAAACGGTAGGTACTGCTGACCGAACGCCTTGATGGCCGGACCGTGGATGGCGTTGAACACGCTCTCGGGCAGCGCGATGATCAGATCGTAAACGGCAGCGATGAGCGTGAAGCCGATCGTCCAGCAGTACACCGTGCGGTCGTGGCCGAAGAATTTACCGAGCAGCGCCAGCGCAATGAGCGCGATGGAGAGCGGATAGAGGAACATCAGCACCGGCAGCGAATAGCTGATGATGGCGCTGAGGCCGAGGTTCGCAAACAGCAGCGACACGAGGCTGAAAATGATTGCCCAGATGCGGTACTTTGGCCCGTCGGGGAAGAGCGCGCTGAACGTCTCGGCGCAGCTCGTGATGAGACCGACGGCGGTCTTGAGGCACGCGAGCGTCACCGTGGCGGCGAGGATGAAGAGACCGACGGAGCCGAGGTAGTGCTGCGCGATCTGCGCGAGCGCTGTGCCGCCGTTCTCGCTGGCTTCAAGCACGCCGCGGCTCTGCGTGCCGGCGATCGTGACGGCGATGTAGATGAACGCCATCAGAAGGCTGCTGAAAATGCCCGCGCGGACGGTGCTCCCCGCCACAGCGGTGGGATCGTCCACGCCGAGGTCACGGATGACCTGCACGACGATGATGCCGAAGGCAAGACTCGCCAGCGCGTCCATGGTGTTGTACCCTTCGAGGAAACCAGCGAAAAACGGCTGGGACGCGTAGTCGCCGAGCGGCTCGACATCCGCGATGGCCGCACTCGGAGAGAGGAGCGCGACGACGACCAGAATGCCGAGGAAGACGAGAAAGCAGGGGTTCAGAATTTTGCCGACCCAGGTCAGGATCTTGCCCGGGCGCAGTGCGAAAAAGAGCGCCGCGGCGAAAAACGCTGCCGAGAAGAGCAGCAGGTACAGTGTGTTACTGCCATTTTGCGGAAGCACCTGCTCAAGTCCCACGGTGAATGACGTCGTCGCGCAGCGGGGAATGGCGAAAAACGGCCCAATGGTCAGATACAGCGCGCAGGTGAAGAACATCGCGTAGGGGCGGTTGACCTTGCTGCTCAGGTCAAAAAGACCGTTGGAGCGGCTGATGCCGAGCGCGGCCACGCCGAGCAGCGGCAGGCCCACGCCCGTGATGAGAAGCCCCAGAATGGCCTGCCAAACGTTGGAACCGGCCATCTGGCCGAGGTGCACGGGGAAAATAAGGTTACCTGCGCCGAAAAACAGGCCGAAGAGCATGCTGGCAACATAGGTGTATTCCTTGGCGGTGAGCTTGCGTTTCATGGTAAAAAATTTCCTTTCATGGCGGTGGGGCAAAAATGCCCCGTCCTGAATGATTCGGGTAACAAAAAAACCGGTCTGTTCCCGCGCTCTGACATTGCAAGGGGATACTCCCATGCTTGTGGAACATTCCACAAGTGCTTTGCCAGATCAATGGAGCATACCGGATCCATGCTGCCGATCATTGCAGGCAGCGAATCAAACCGAGCCTTGGAAAATGAGGTCGATCAAACCGCTGCCGACTGCTTCGACGGCATAGATTCGGACGAATGCGCCTCTATGCCTGCGATCAGTCGCCAGCTTACTCCAAAATTGACATTTTTGGACGTAACCATGGTGTTCAAACGATCGCCTCCTTTGCTGCGGAAATTGGCCTCATTATACCATGACATTACATTTTGTCAAGTATCAATGAGAAAATGATATGTTAAAATCGGAAGCGAAAAATTGGGCCGATGGATGAAGCTTCATTCAGGCCACGCAAAGAAGCATGCGGCGCGATAATGCGCCACCTTGCGGTAAAGGCGCGAAAAAGGCGCGAAAACAGACTGCTTTCGCACCTTTTCGGTAAATAAAAAGATCAGAACACAACGACGAGCAGCATCTTGAACTGCTCCTGACCGTACACCGCGTGCGGATGGCGCGCGGGCATGACGATGCTCTCACCCTCGTGCAGGATGTGCTCGACGCCGTCGATCGTGATCCGACCCACGCCGTCGAGGCAGGTGACCATCGCGTCGCCGCCGGATTCGTGGGTGCTGATCTCCTCACCCTTGTCAAACGAGAAGAGCGTGACGCTCACGTGCTCGTTCTGCGCCAGCGTGCGGCTGACGACCTGACCGGACTGATAGGCGACCTGATCGCGCAGGGTCAGAACCTCTGCCTTGCTGATATTTTTCATACCGTCCATGATAATTTCCTCCTGTTGAAACGCGCGGCGTTTACCGCCGCGCGTGATATGACTTTCTTATCATGCCCTTTTTGCGGAAAAAGGCAACGATTATTTTGCTTTGTGCGCCAGCACACAGTACCACTCGCTGTTTTCGATGTCAAACGCGCCGAACTGCACGGGGAAGGCCTTGACCTGAATGTCCTGATAGCCGAGCTGCGTGAGCTTGTCGAGCAGTAATTTCTGCGGCACGGGGTGGTAGTGCTCCTCAAAACGCTCTTTTTGGAAGATTTTGTTATCGCGCTCGAAGGTGTAGACAAGATTGAAGACAATGGAGCCGTCGGATAAATGGTCCCAGACCTGCATGAGGTTCACGCGGTCGCCGTTTGGCAGAAAGGCGGGATTGTAGCAGTAAAAACGCTTTTTCTGCCCCACGATACGGTCCCAGTTGCGAAGGTCGAAGTAGAGGCAGCCTCCGGGCTCCACGAGCGCGTCCATCTGCTCCAAAACGCCGGTGATCTCGTTGTTTGTCACGTAGGCAAGCGAGTTGCCGGTGCTCATCACGCAGTCGAAGCTGCGGTCAAAATGAGACGTCAGGTCGCGGAAATCGCTCTGCCGCAGGTCGATGGCGATGCCACGCTCGTCCGCCTTTTTGCGGCAGCGCGCGAGCATGCTGTCGCTCAAATCGGAGCCGTACAGCGAGACGCCGAGCTGCCCGAGCGGCAGCGTGAGCGAGCCCGTCCCGATGCTCACATCGAGCGCCGAGCGAATAGGCATGCCGTCGAAAACGGTCTGCCAGTGGGAGAGGGTCTGTGCATCCTTTTTCGGAGAGTCGAAGAGGTCGTAGATGTCGGTGCGGTCGTAGACGCTGGCCATAGAGCATGCTCCTCCTGACAAAATATTGGATCGCGCCCCGCGCTCAGCGCTTTTTGCGCTGGGACGAGGACGGAATGTCCATTTCCGCGCGGTACTTGGCGACGGCGCGGCGGCTGACCTCGATGCCGAGAGCCGAGAGCGCCAGACGAAGCGCCTCGTCCGAGAGCGGCGCGGCCGGGTCCTCTGCGCGAATGAGGCTTTGCAGCCGCTGCTTGACCGCGTGGGACGAGACTGCCGCGTCGGGGCGGATCGCCGTGGTGAAAAAGCTGCGCACGGGGATGATCCTGCCCTGGAACTGAATGTATTTATTCTGCGCCGCACGGCTCACGGTGGAGGTGCTGACGCCCATTTTTTCGGAAAGCAGCTGCATCGTCACGGGCAGCAGTGCCTCACCCTCGCAGAAAAAGCCGTGCTGCTCGCGCCCGATGAGCGTGAGCATCTGTACGAGCGTGTCGCAGCGGGTGTGGACGCCCTTGATGAGGGCCTGTGCTTCGGAGAGCTTTTCTTTCACGTAGCGCTGGACCTCGGGGTCGTCGCTCGTGTTCATCAGCGCGGCGTATTCGGCGTTGACGGACAGGCGCGGCAGAATGCGCTCGTTGAGCTCGATGACGAGCTGGCCCTGCTGCACGGAAAATTCCGCGTCGGGGGCGACATAGGCGATCTGCTCGCTGCCGGCAAAGCTGCGCGAGGGGATCGGGTTGAGCGCGAGCACCTTGGAGGCAGCGGCCTTGGCTTCGTTGACGCTGACGCCGAGCAGAACGGCAAGGCCGGAAAAGTCGCGCTTGCTGAGCATTTCGAGCCCATCGCGCGCGATCTTCAGCGCCAGCGGGTCGAGCGAGCGGCCCTGCGCAAGCTGGAGCGTCAGGCATTCCGACAGATTCCGCGCGCCGACGCCCGGCGGGTCGAGCATCTGCACGGCAAACAGCGCCTGCTCGAGCGAGAAGAGCGGGATGTCGAATTCGCGGGACAGCTCCTCAAGCGGGCAGTCAAGATAGCCGCGCTCGTCGAGGCAGTCGATCAAAAAGCGGCACAGGCGCAGAAGCTCGTCGTCGACGAGCTTCATCTGCCCGATCTGCTCGGTCAGGTGGTCGCGGAACGTTTTTTCGCGCGTCAAAAAGGCGGTGAAGTCCTGCACATCCTCCATACCGGAGGAGGTGACGCCGCGCCACGAGTCCGTCTCGCGAACCTCGAGCGGTTCACGCTCGGCGGGCGCGGTTTCGCTGGGGAGCTCGGTCTCGTAATAGGTGGGGGACTGTACGTCGAGCAGCGGGTTTGAGAGCGCGACCTCCTGCACGTATTCGCTCAGCTCCGGCGCGGAGAGCTGCAAACAGTCGAGCGACTGGCGCATCGTCTGCGTCAGCACGAGCTTTTGGCTCAGCGTCTGCCTCTGTTCAAGCTGCACGATAGATTCCCTCCCCAAATGATGCTCATTCAGTAAATTAAAGTATAGCAGTTTTCGCCTTTCTTCGCAACACACAGATGCGCGGGAATGGCCCCAAAAAAGCAAGGGGGCATTCAGATCGCGCAAAAAAGCAGGGCGCCATATGGCCGCCCTGCTTGGTGCAAAGGGAATGTTGTGTTACGGCAGCGGGATCTCCTTGCTGTCGAAGAGCGTCTTGAGCTCGATCGAGGTGCGCGAGTCGCCGAACTTCTTGATGAGGGAGAGAAGCTGGTCGAGCTGCTGCGTGTCGCGCACGGCGAAGCGGAGCAGCGCGTTGAACTCACCCACCATGTGATAGTGGCTGATGATGGCGCTCTGCGAGGCGCAGAAATCGCAGAATTTGTCGTACTTGTCCGGCTCGAGCGCAACGGAGATAAAGCCTGTGATGTTACAGTCGAGCTTCGTGCGGTCGATGTCGATGTGATAGCCGCGGATCACGCCGCTTTCCTCCATCCGGCGAATGCGTTCCGACACGGCGGGCGGCGTCAGCCCCACAAGGTCTCCCATGCGGCGCAGCGTGCAACGGCTGTCGTCCTGGAGGAGGTTGAGGATTTGGTAGTCAGTCCGATCCATCATGTTCTCCCTCTACCGTTCTCTCACACGATCTCGCCGCGCTTGATGACGGTTTTTGCAAGATTGCTGCCAACGCGGTAGCAGATGTAGTCGAGGTCGGGCGCGTCCCAGATGACAAGGTCGCCCAGCTTGCCCTCTTCGACAGAGCCGACCTTGTCGGCAAGGTCGATCGCCGCGGCGCCGTTGAGCGTGACAGCCGTGAGGACCTCCTCCGGCGTCAGCTTGTACTTGAGGCAGCCGAGGTTGATGACAAACTGCATGTTCAGGCACGGGCAGGAGCCGGGGTTGAAGTCCGTCGCCATTGCAACGGGCACGCCAGCTTTGACCATGTCGCGCGCGGGCGCGAACACCGCGCCGAGGTTGAAACTCGTCGCGGGCAGCAGGCATGCGATGACGCCGCCCTTGGCCATGGAGGCAATGCCCTCCGGCGGGCAGACGATCAGGTGCTCTGCCGAGATCGCGCCGATCTCGCCCGCGAGCTG
>OJAM01000914.1_pt1 | contig 11429 bp, 5 predicted proteins | sample 1589071 | NCBI WGS metagenome assembly OJAM01 (sample SAMN03283243) | human gut metagenome | biome: human-associated habitat; material: feces | host: Homo sapiens | place: Peru | collected 2012
ACGGTCTTGTCTGCAAACATCGGCAAGTCGAGGGTCAGGGCGAGAGGCTTGTCCGTAGCATTCAAACCGCCTACAAACCATTTGCCTGCCGAAAGAGCTGCGCCCGAACCGTTCAGATTGCCAGCCTTGCGAGCTATGACCGCATATTTCGTAGGATAACCGGCGATAAACCTGGTATCTTCCCAATCTGTAGGAACATTCTTCAGCCAATCCAGCTCCCACTGCGGAACATCCTGCAAGTTGTTAGGATATAAGCAGATACAGTTCACGCTACTCTGGTTGGTGATAGCTGTTGCCATCTCGAAGATATCGCTGGTATAACGCTGATGACGGCTCTTGTTGTCCTTGGAGAAATACTTGTTCATCATCACGCCACCCCAGTCGAAGCTGGCTACGGCATTTCTAGAGAAAGGATGCATCGTCATTTCGAAAGCCTCCTTTTTGGCATGATAATCCGTAAAGTAAACATTCTCCGAAGCCAGAGCTGCCTCGCTGGATACATAGTTAGGATACATGCGCTCCCAACCTCTAGGCAGGGTGCAACCATGGAAGATAACCTGTATGCCATAATCGTTGGCATCGCTGAGGATATCCTCATAGAGCTTCATCGTCTCCTGCTTGTCGCCACCGAAGAAATCCACCTTGATGCCTACCACGCCAATCTTCTTCATCCAAGCCATCTCCTTCTTGCGGGCGATGGCATTGTTCATAATCTGGCGAGGAGTCTGAGGAGCATCATTCTCGAAGCCGTTGGAATTATACCAGAGCATCAGGCTTACCTTCTTGCTCTTGGCATACTTACTCAACTCTTCGATGCGCTTTCTGCCTATCTGCTTGTCCCACCAGTTATCTATCAGAATAGCCTCGTAGCCCTGGGCTGCAGCCACATCCACCATTTTCACCTGGTCATCATAGTTGATGGAACCGTCCTGCCAGATGAGCCAGCTCCAGGTATAGCGGGATGGCTTATACTGCTGCGAAGCCTTATATAAAGGCTCTACCACGTCGTAAGGGATGGTTGTCTCCACGATAGGAGCCAGCGAAGAACCTACGGTGATGGTGCGCCAAGGCGTCTCTCCGGGCAATGGGATTCCGGCATATTCCGACCCGAAACCGTTGTTCTCGCCCTTCTGCGGGAAGGCGATGGTATAGCCCTTCTCCGACTCATAATCGGAGAGACGGCTGCCTGGATATGCGCTCGAAACGCCCGTTTCGCTCACCAAAACCCATCCGTCGCTGCCTACCTTAAAGAGGCAAGGAAAAGTATAGCCCACGCCAAACTGCGATTTCACGTTCATCTGGGCATCAGGGGTATATTCCTCTTCGTATGACGGCTTGGTGCGCTCCCAGCCCGTCATCGGAGTAATCTGCGGACAGAGGAAGGTGGTGGTCTTCTCTGGGAAATTGAAGCCGCTCACCTCATTATATATGATTACAGCCTTGGGATTATCCTTCTTAGGACGGCTCATCTCATACTTGTAGGCGATGTCGTTGTTGGAAACATGGAGATGAAGGGTCATGGAATCCTTCTTCTCGTTGAGGAATCCGATGGTTGCCTCTACCGCATCCTTCCGGACATGCGATTTCTTGATGCGGCTCATATTGTAAGAGAGATGTCTTACTTCTCCACCTTTCAGGGCGCCCATCGAGAGCTTCTGGGAGAAGTCGCCATAGTTGGCTACAAGTCCGAGAGCAGAAGGACTGAGCATCCGCTTCCCCTCATAGTCTACAGTATAGGAAGCCTTGCCCCCTTCACACGATACGTTCACTGCTAACTTGCCATCAGGCGATTTTACGGTATAGTTGCCTGCTTGTGCTCCGAGAGCACCGAGCAATAAAATACCAGCAATTCCAATCATTTGTTTCATCTTGTCATTCTTTATAGATTTATCATTTTTGTCAGTTGTCGTAAATACACCCAAGAAAGGCGATTCTGTTACGGTTTTCGTCTTCAGATGTAAAACTTTCAGTTGCAAAGATAGACAAAAATTAAACAAGACAGGAGCATAATTTGCACAAAAAAGTGCACGAATCAGCGAAAAAGCGAAAAAGGAAACAGAAAGAAAGAAAAATGAAACAATACAAAAACCAAAAGCCCCGACATCACGTCGAGACTTTTGAAGTTTTTGAATGTTTCAGCAGTTTGTGTTTTTTATGTAGTTATGATTTGTATCTTTGAAAATCAGTTTTCTTTTCTGGTTGCAAAAGTACGCAAAAAACTGAAATGAATCAAAATTTAACGCATCTTTTTGCCGAAAAAAGACGTAAACGTTTTCAGATTTCAGCGCCTGAGTTTTCAGGTTTCAGCATTCAGACATGCCGATTCCTGCGTTCGCAAATACCGATTTCCGCCCCGTAGCCTTGCAGCCGCTTTCATAAAAAAAACATAATTTTCACCTTATATATATAATAAGAGCATTTTTTTTTATTATCTTTGCACCTATAATAATACGTACGTAAAGAATGAAAGAATTTGTAATATCAGAAGTCAAGGCGGAAACCGCTGTGCTCGTGGGTCTGATTACCAAGACACAGGACGAAGCCAAGACAAAAGAATATCTCGACGAGTTGGAATTTCTTGCCGATACGGCTGGCGCGGTCACCGTGAAGCGTTTCACGCAGAAGGTGGTTTCGCCTAACCAGACTACCTATGTGGGCAAGGGTAAGCTCGAGGAAATCAAGCAATATATCAAGGAAGAAGAAGAGGAAGACAGAGAAATCGGTATGGTTATCTTCGATGATGAACTCTCGGCAAAGCAGATCAGAAACATCGAGCAGGAGCTTCAGGTGAAGATCCTGGACCGCACCTCGCTCATCCTCGACATCTTTGCCATGCGTGCACAGACTGCTGCTGCCAAGACCCAGGTAGAGCTGGCACAGTATCGCTACATGCTGCCCCGACTGCAAAGACTCTGGACTCACCTGGAGCGCCAGGGTGGTGGTTCAGGCTCCGGAGGCGGAAAGGGTTCCGTAGGTCTTCGTGGACCGGGTGAAACCCAGCTCGAGATGGACCGCCGTATCATCCTCGGCAGAATGAGCCTGCTCAAGGAGCGACTTGCCGAAATCGACAAGCAGAAGAACACCCAGCGCAAGAACCGCGGCAGAATGATCCGTGTGGCACTGGTAGGATATACCAACGTGGGCAAGAGTACCATCATGAACCTGCTCTCCAAGAGCGAGGTGTTCGCCGAAAACAAGCTCTTTGCCACCCTCGATACTACCGTAAGAAAGGTGGTGGTAGACAATCTGCCGTTCCTCCTCGCAGATACCGTAGGATTCATCCGAAAGCTGCCTACCGACCTGGTAGACTCCTTCAAGAGTACGCTCGACGAGACCCGCGAGGCCGACCTGCTGCTCCACGTAGTAGACATCTCCCACCCTGACTTTGAAGAGCAGATACAGGTGGTAGAGAACACGCTGAAGGAACTGGACTGTGCCGACAAGCCATCGATGATTGTCTTCAACAAGATAGACAACTATTCCTGGATTGAGAAGGAGGAAGACGACCTCACCCCTATGGAGAAGGAAAACATTCCGCTGGAAGACCTCAAGAAGACCTGGATGGCAAAGCTCAACGACGACTGCCTGTTCATCTCGGCAAAGAACAAGGAGAACATCGAAGAGTTCCGTGAGGTGTTGTACAAGAAAGTAAGAGAGCTCCACGTACAGAAGTATCCATACAACGACTTCCTGTACCAGGATTATGAATAAACTATAAAAAAACGTATCAACAATATGAATGACTACAGACCCCTAACCTCCGAGGAAATCGAGGTGCTCAGAAGCAACGACTGTTGGGCTGAAGACTGGACATCCATCAATGTCTCAGAAGATTTCAAACCGAACTTCATGCACCGCGTGATGCTCTATGGAGAAGTGAACATCGGCGCCTTCAACAAGAATGTGGAGGTGAGCCAAGGCTTCGTAAAGCACTCTGGCATCAACAATGCCACCCTGCGCAATGTAACCATAGGTGATGACTGCCTCATCGAGAACGTAGGCAATTTCATCAACAACTACAACATCGGGGATGATTGCTACATCTCGAACATCTCGACCATGGAAACCACCGAGGGAGCTACTTACGGCGAAGGAAATCTTGTGAGCGTACTCAACGAGGTGGGCGAAGGCAACGTAATCCTCTTCAGCGATCTGAACAGCCAGCTTGCCGCCTTCATGGTGAAGCATTTCTCCGACAAGGAACTGAAGGAGAAGATCAGACAGCTCATCAAGACCGACATCGACAACAAGATGCCGGAACGCGGACAGATAGGCAACAACGTGAAGATTGTCAATACCAAGGAAATTACCAACTGTGTCATCAACGACCTCTGCGAGGTGAACGGAGCTTCCCGGCTCAGCGACTGCACCCTGCTGGGTTCGGTCCACGGCAACGTATATATCGGCACGGGAGTCATCATCGAGAACTCCATCATCGCCGAGGGGTCCAGCGTCATCAACAGCGTGAAGATACAGGACTGCTTCGTGGGCGAAGCCTGCCAGCTGAGCAACGGTTTCACTGCCTCAGCCTCCGTATTCTTCGCCAACAGCTATATGAGCAACGGTGAGGCGTGCGCCGCCTTCTGTGGTCCATTCACAGCATCGCATCACAAGAGCAGTCTGCTTATCGGCGGAATGTTCTCATTCTATAATGCCGGTTCTGCCACCAACTTCAGCAACCATGCCTACAAGATGGGTCCTATGCACTGGGGCATCCTGGAGCGCGGTTCGAAGACAGCCAGCGGTGCCTACCTCCTGATGCCAGCCACCCTGGGGTCGTTCTCCGTATGCTTCGGCAAGCTGATGCACCACCCCAACACCCGCAACCTGCCGTTCGCCTATCTCATTGCCGATGGCGACAAGATGTTCCTCATCCCGGGCAGAAACATCACCACCGTGGGCTTGTACCGCGACATTAAGAAATGGCCTAAGCGCGACCTCCGTGCACAGGAAAACCGCAAGAGCATCGTCAACTTCGACTGGCTCTCTCCTTTCTCCGTAGGCGAAATTCTGAAGGGCAAGAAGATCCTGGAGAGTCTTCGCGAGGTAACGGGCGACAATGTTTCGCAGTATCTCTATCACGAGTACATCATCCCTGCCACATCGCTCCACAAGGGCATCAAGTACTACGACATCGCCCTGAGAATCTATATGGGTGCCGTGCTGAAGCGAGTGTTGAAACGGGATCCTGCCATCACCCCTCCATCTACCCAGACAGGCGTGGGCGACTGGGATGACCTCTCAGGACTCCTGCTGCCGGTAAGCGAGGAAGACCGCATCATCGCCGACCTGAAGGATGGCACCATAGAAACCATCCAGGAGCTCATCAGCCGCTTCGAGGAGATTGATGCCAACTATCGCGAATATCAGTGGGCATGGACCTACAAGATGATCTGCGACTACTACCACATCTCCGAGATTACCCTGGAGGATGCCAACCGCATCCACGAGGACTACATCAAGGCACGCCGCTCCTGGATTGCGGAAATCAAGAAGGATGCCGAGAAGGAGTATGCCATGGGCGATGTGGAGGAAGAGGTTTACAGAAACTTCGTCAACAGTCTGGACCAGGAAGTGGAATACGAGAATTAATCATAATGAAAAATTAACAATTTATAATTAACAATTTATAATTCAAAATGAAGATCAAGCACGTTTTGCTGGCAGCTGTCCTGATGGGCAGCCTCAGCGCCACAGCTAAGGATTATCATTACACCACCATCCCCGGTGATGCGATGAAGACCCGCATCTACACCCTCGACAACGGTCTGACGGTGTACATGTCAGTCAACAAGGAAAAGCCTCGTCTGCAGGCTAACATCGCCGTCAAGACAGGTTCCAGAAACGACCCTGCCGAGACAACTGGTCTTGCCCACTATCTGGAGCACCTGATGTTTAAGGGAACCCAGAAGTTCGGAACCACAGACCACGCCAAGGAAAAGCCTTATCTCGACGAGATCACACGCCGATATGAGAGCTACCGCAAGCTGACCGACCCGGCACAGCGCAAGCAGGCTTACCACGAAATCGACTCGGTTTCGCAGCTGGCAGCCAAGTACAACATCCCGAACGAGTACGACAAGCTGATGGCGAGCATCGGAAGCCAGGGCACCAACGCCTATACTTCCAACGACGTGACCTGCTATGTAGAGAACATCCCGAACAACGAGATAGAGAACTGGGCTAAGGTACAGAGCGACCGATTCCAGAACATGGTGATCCGCGGTTTCCATACCGAGCTGGAGGCTGTATACGAGGAGAAGAACATCTCTATGGCAAGCGACAACACCAAGGAGTTTGCTGCCCTCTGGAAGCTTCTCACCCCTACCCATCCTTACGGTACCCAGACCACCATCGGTGAGCAGGAACATCTCAAGAACCCTAGCATCATCAATATCCAGAACTATTTCCACCGCTACTATGCACCGAACAATGTGGCTATCTGCCTGGCAGGTGATTTCGACCCAGACCAGACCATCGCCATCATCGACAAGTACTTCGGTTCATGGAAGAAGAGCGACAACCTCACCCGTCCTGAGTTCAGCCTGCAGCCGGACATTACTGCCGTCAAGGATACTGCCGTAGTGGGCAAGGAAGCTGAAAACGTGATGCTCGCCTGGAAATTCAAGGGTGCCAACGACAAGGAGAGCGATATCCTCGATGTCATCGAAGACATGCTTTCCAACGGTAAGGCTGGACTGATGGAGGTTGACCTGGAGCAGCAGATGAAACTGGCTTCTGCCGGAGCCTTCGTCTACGGTCTGCACGACTATTCTGCCTTCATCCTTGCCGGTAATCCTAACAAGGGTCAGAAGCTGGAAGAGGTCCGCAGCCTCATGCTCCAGGAGATGGCGAAGCTGCGCCGCGGAGAGTTCGACAACGACCTTCTGCCTTCGGTCATCGCCAACAAGAAGCTGAACTTCTACAGAGGTCTCGACAGTAACGACAACCGTGCCAGCATCATGGTAGACGCCTTCATCAACGACGAGAAATGGGAAGACGTAGCCGGCAAGCTGGAACGTCAGAGCAAGCTGACCAAGCAGGACATCGTGGATTTCGCCAACAAATATCTGCGCGACGACAACTTCGTATGCGTATACAAGCAAATGGGCGAGGATACTACCCTGAAGAAGATTGAGAAGCCAGCCATCACTCCTATTCCGGCAAACCGCGAATACGAGAGTGCTTTCGTCAAGGAAATCAAGAACGCCCAGGTGCCTGAAATCCAGCCTCAGTTCCTCGATTTCAAGAAGGACCTTACCGTAGGAAAGACCAGCAAGAAGCTGCCTCTCGTATACAAGCAGAACACCCAGGACGACCTCTTCAACCTCGTATTCCGCTACGAGTTCGGCGATGAGGATGATATCCGCTACAGCTATGCAGCCCAGTATCTCGACTATATCGGAACCGACAAGAAGAGCGTTTCTGCCATCAAGCAGGCTTTCTACAAGCTGGCTTGCAACTTCAGCATCGCCCAGAGTTCCAAGACCCTGCAGATCAGCCTCAACGGTCTGAACGAGAACCTTCCTGCAGCTCTCCAGCTGACGGAGGAAATCCTGCACCATGCCAAGGCAGACAAGACCTCATGGAACCAGTTCATCGACCTCATCGAGAAGAGCCATCAGGATGCCAAGACCAACCAGCAGTCAAACTTCAGCTATCTCTGGGACTACAGCACCTACGGTGCCTATAACCCAACCCGCAACGCCATCAAGACCGCTGACCTGCGCAAGATGGATCCTCAGGAGCTGGTCAACCTTCTGGGCGGACTGGACAACATGGAGCACACCGTTGCCTACTATGGTCCTTACAGCGAGAAGCAGCTGAACAGCCTGCTTGCCAAGGAGCACAAGACAGCCAAGAAGCTTGCTGCCGTTCCTGAGGGCAAGGAGTACAAGATGGAGGAAATCAAGCAGAACGAGATTTATATCGCTCCTTACGATGCCAAGAACATCTATCTGCGTTCTTACCAGAACACCGGAAAGAAGAGCGATGTGAAGGACGGTGCCCTGATTTCTCTCTTCAACGAGTATTATGGTGGCGGCATGAATACCATCGTCTTCCAGGAACTTCGCGAAACCCGCGGTCTGGCTTACAATGCCGGTGCTGCCTACTACACTCCAGTTCGCAAGGACGAGAAGGATTACTTTATGCGTCACATCATCACCCAGAACGACAAGATGATGGACTGCATCCACGTATTTGACGAGATTACCAACAATCTCCCTCAGAACGAGGCTTCCTTCAATCTTGCCAAGCAGAGTCTGCTGAAGTCTATCCAGAGCCGCCGCATCACCAAGGCTGGCGTCATCAACGCCTACTTCAATGCCAAGCTCAGAGGCATCGACTATGATGTAACCAAGCTCTATTACGAGCAGATTCCTTCACTCACCCTGCAGGACATCACGAACTTCGAGAAGCAGAATATCGTAGGCAAGCCATACCGCATGGTGATCCTCGGTGATGAGAAGAATCTCGATATGAAGAGCCTGGAGAAGATTGCTCCAATCAAGCGTCTCTCTCAGGAAGAAATCTTCGGCTATTAAATAGGAAAAAGAATATATAGAATATTTCAACAGTTTTTAAAGAACAAAAAACATTATGGCAAAAACTCCAGATTTTAAGTATGCTCCAATGTTCCAGATTGGAGAGGACAAGACAGAGTATCGCCTTATCTCTAAGGAAGGCGTAAGCACAGCAGAGTTCGAGGGTAAGACTATCCTCAAGGTTTCTAAGGAAGCTCTTACTTTGCTGGCACAGCAGGGTTTCCACGACGTAGAGTTCATGCTCCGTCGTGAGCACAACCTCCAGGTGGCTAAGATCCTCAGCGACCCAGAGGCTTCAGAGAACGACAAGTACGTAGCTCTCCAGTTCCTCCGCAATGCAGAGACTGCCGTTAAGGGCATTCTCCCATTCTGCCAGGATACAGGTACTGCTATCATCCACGGCGAGAAGGGTCAGCGCGTATGGACCGATTTCGAGGACGAAGAGGCACTGAGCCTGGGTGTTTACAACACCTACACACAGGACAACCTCCGCTATTCTCAGAACGCTCCTCTCAACATGTATGATGAGGTGAACACCCGTTGCAACCTCCCTGCCCAGATTGACATCGAGGCTACAGAGGGCGACGAGTACCGCTTCGTAATGGTTGCCAAGGGTGGTGGCTCTGCCAACAAGACCTACTTCTACCCTATGACCAAGGCTACTATCCAGAATGAGGGTACACTGCTCCCATTCCTCGTAGAGAAGATGAAGAGCCTGGGTACAGCTGCATGTCCTCCTTACCATATCGCCTTCGTTATCGGTGGTACTTCTGCTGAGAAGAACCTCCTTACCGTGAAGTTGGCTTCTATCAAGTACTACGACGAGTTGCCTACAACAGGTGATGAGACCGGTCGTGCTTTCCGTGACATCGACTTGGAGAACAAGCTCCTCGAAGAGGCTCACAAGATTGGCTTGGGTGCACAGTTCGGTGGTAAGTATCTCGCTCACGATATCCGTGTTATCCGTCTGCCTCGCCACGGTGCAAGCTGCCCTATCGGTATGGGTGTAAGCTGCTCTGCCGACCGCAACATCAAGGCTAAGATCAACAAGGACGGTATCTGGTTGGAGAAGATGGACGAGAACCCAACAGAGTTGATTCCTGAGGAGCTCCGCAACCCAGGTGAGGGTACCAAGGGTATCGAGATCGACCTCGACAAGGGTATCGACGCAGTTCGTGCCGAGTTGAGCAAGTATCCTGTAAGCACCCGTGTTAACCTGAAGGGTACCATCATCGTGGCTCGTGACATCGCTCACGCTAAGCTCAAGGCTCGCTTGGACGCTGGCGAGGAGATGCCTCAGTACTTCAAGGATCACCCTATCCTCTATGCAGGACCAGCTAAGACTCCAGAGGGTTATCCATGTGGCTCTATGGGACCTACCACAGCCAACCGTATGGACCCATACGTAGATGAGTTCCAGGATCACGGCGCTAGCTTGGTAATGATTGCCAAGGGTAACCGTGGTGATGTTGTTACAGAGGCTTGCAAGAAGCACGGTGGTTTCTACCTCGGAACTATCGGTGGTGTAGCTGCCGTTCTCTCTCAGAGTTCTATCAAGAGCATCGAGTGCGTAGAGTACCCAGAGCTCGGTATGGAGGCTATCTGGAAGATTACCGTAGAGGACTTCCCTGCATTCATCCTCGTAGATGACAAGGGCAACGACTTCTTCAAGCAGTTGAAGCCTTGGACTCCTTGCAAGGAATGCCAGAAGTAAATGATTCCCGAAATCATGACAATAGCAAGCTCAGGACGTTTTGTCCTGAGCTTTTTTTATGCTTCTGCCGTTTTTAGGTGCTAGATGTTGGTAATCCATACGGCTTCGTTGCCCTTCTCCGCCTCCTTGATGCGCTTCATCAGACGATGCAGCCAGATGCGGGAGTTCACCACCATGCCCCTCAGCCTGTTCTCGCCCACCAGGATGCAGCCCTGGGTATCGTCGGGATAGTTGCCCACATGGATGCGGATGCCCTCGAAATCGGGCACGCCCTGGATGTATGGCAACCACTCCTTGAACCGTGGCGACAGAGTGACGAGCACCCGATAGGAACCCTCCGGAATGGCGGTATGCCCCGGAATCTTCCTAGCCACCTTACCGCTCTGACGGCTGTACTTGGCATTCACCTCCTCCGGCTTCAAGTCTATCCCCTTCAGGTTGCGCCACGTCGGTTCCAGGGTATCGCAGAAGTAAGTGTCCTCCGACAGCTTCTCCATGTCGAAACTGTTTCTGAAGCTTCGCTTGTCGCCGGTATGCTTGCCCGGCAACGTCTTACGCTTCACATCACCATCAGCCAACAGATACAGTCGGCCGATGGTATAAGTATTCTTCTTAGCTATTCGCTTTACAACTATTTCCATACGCTAATTCATATTTTTCATTTTTGATGGGTCTTGATAAAAACTGAGTATTTGAGTAACTGAGTATTTGAGTCATTCTTCTTCACCTTGATATAGCCACGGTAGAGCCAGTTGTTCAACATTTTCATGGTGCCATTGGCATTCATCTTATTCTCCACGCGCAAGTTTTCAACCTGCTGATAGTTAAACTCCTCAGGCAGAAGTCCCAGGATGCTCGACGGTCCTCTCCTACTCTCCTGTTCTCCTTCTATCTCCGCCTTCTTGATGGCATCGCCGAAGAAACGCATCTTGCAGTAGAGGTCGTAACGCTCGCTCCAGCGGATGAAATCCTCAATCTCCGACTCCCACTGGTAGCCGTTCGCCACATAGAGCACACAAGCCTTCAGATAGCCGATTACGTTGGCACGGAAGCTCAGATTCTCATAGACTCTGTCCTGCGACAGACGGGAGAATTCCGAGGTCACTGTTGAAGAAGCGGGCGTCAAATCCGAAGTCAAGAGTGGTGATGTCCTGCCAAGTGATTGAAGC
>OJAM01000917.1_pt1 | contig 11402 bp, 14 predicted proteins | sample 1589071 | NCBI WGS metagenome assembly OJAM01 (sample SAMN03283243) | human gut metagenome | biome: human-associated habitat; material: feces | host: Homo sapiens | place: Peru | collected 2012
TTCGTCAAGACCAACAAGGTAGATAGAGTGTGTGCGACCGAAATCAGCCGTATAGGAAGAAACACGTTAGAGGCGTTGAAAACAATCCAGACCCTAAGCGAACATAAGGTCAATCTATATCTCGCAAACTATAACATCGAGACGCTAGACCGCAATGGGAAGACCAACCCAATAGCCAGCCTAATCCTCACCATCTGTTTGGAAATTTCGTCTTATGAACGTGGTCTAATCCGTAGCCGTATGGAAATGGGGTACAAGGAATATGTCCGTCAATGCAAAGAGCAAGGAAAATCAATGGGAAGACCTACCGGCTACCAAAAATCAGAAGAAGCTTACAAGAGCGAATACAAGCAGGAAATCAGTCTGTTGAGGAAAGGTCTTTCACTAAGGAACATCAATTCTATCACAGGAACAAGCATCAACACTCTCAGGAAGTTAAAGGCTTCATTTGCAAAATAGCAGATATTTTTGTATATTCATAATAGGAGGAAAAATCACACCTCTGACTTTCAACAATGGACACATAATAATGATTATTCTACGGAAATTTCCGTAGGAGGACTAAGCCCTCCTCGGCATACAAGAGGTCAGCGTCTTACTGACGATGGCAGCCAAAAGGCGAATAAGCGACCACGGCATTATGTGGTGTAAGTCTTTGGGTAAATGTATAACATAAACGACTTAGACAATGATTTGATAAATGAATTCAAGACTTTAGGAATCAGTGATGAAAATGATATGATAACCATACTTAACGGACTTGACGGATTGGCTGAAATAGGATACACAATTTACAAAAAGGGTAGAAACGATGATTAAGAAAACTAGAAAGCATCTTAGCCACGATGAAAAGATAGTGGAGAAAAGGAAGCAACTTGCAGCAAAGGGCAAAGTGGCTGCGATTTGGACACGTGTGTCATCAGCAGACCAATTCAAACAGAACTATTCAATAGACACACAAAAAGCTGCTTGTCGGGAATATTGCGAACGTAATAATATACGAATAAAAGGATACTTCGGTGGCGAAAACGAATCTGCGAAATGTGCCGGAGAAAAGTTCTTGGATATGATTGGAACAGTCGGAGAGAATCCCGAATATAACACAATCGTAGTCTTTGATTTTGACAGATTTTCAAGGAACTCCATTGACGGTATCACATACAAGAGTACCTTGAAGAGGAAAGGAATCACTATTGAATCCGTGAATCAGCCTATTGACACAAACAATATAATAGCGGAGCAGATTGAGAATATACTGATTATTATGGCAGACATTGACAACGCTATGAGGCGACACAAATGCCACGATGGAATGGTAGCCTGCATCAAAAGAGGAGAATTATACTCAAGACCGCCATTTGGGTACGATTCACGGAAAGAGGGGAAGAAACACATTATAACCATCAACGAGGACGGGAAAATATTGAAAAAAGCCTTTGAATGGATAGTAGAGGAGCCGGAAATTTCGCAAGCGGAAATAATAAGACGACTGGAAGCACGAGGTCTTAAAATCAGCAAACAAAAACTATCTCAATGTCTGCACAACAGTTTCTATTGCGGACAGCTGGAGCATCAATATCTAGATGGCGAAATCATCAAAGGAAAACAAGAAGCGATGATATCCGAAAATACATTCTATAAAGTTCAAGATATACTTGCAGGGAACAACAAGAACTATCAGCAAGCGGAAGAGACCCCGGAATTCCCTCTTAAAATGCACGTATTTTGCGCCAAGGACAACCACGCACTGAGTGGATACACGGTGAAGAAGAAAGGTCTGAAATATTACAAATGTGGGGTAAAAGGGTGCGGAACGAATGTGTCCGCAAAAGAACTGCATAGCAAGTACGCTGAAATCCTCAACAGTCTAACTGTTCCCGAAAGTCTATTGCCGATATACAAAAGGGTAATCGAAAGGAAATTCAAGGAAAAAGAAAATGATAACCTCACAAGCAAGAACGCTATTGAAAAGAACCTAAACACACTTAAAACAAAACTGAAAAAGGCAAAGATGAGATTCTTGACAGAGGACGTCATTGACAACGATGATTACAATGAAGTCAAATCTGATTTGGAGGCGAAAATCGCAGATTGCGAGAAAGAACTGAAAGATTGCTCACAAGACCTATCGAACCTTGCGGAATATACTGACGTGGCACTCAAAATCGCATCTACACTCGGTTCTACGTGGGATAAGATGGATTTCAAGGTCTGTCAGAAGATACAGAATCTTGCCTTTCCCAAGGGCATAAAATGGGATGGTGAAAAGCGTTGCTATCGAACCGATGGAATGAACGAATTCTTTAGGCAAATCGGGCTTCTACGGGGTTCTACGATGGGTGAGGGGATAAAAGAAACGGGCACTGATTGCTCAATGTCCGTGTTAGTAGCGGGGGAAGGACATTTCACGGGGGAATTCGGACACTCTCACCCCCAACTGAAAGCCGTCCAGGGCAGGCGGACCGGGGCGTTTGGCGCAAATTTGGCGCACGCCAAGACTTCTTCCGGACGATTTTCCTCTCCTTGTTCGCTTATTGTTTTTCATTAACCTTTTATTGTTTGCAAAAATATGCTATGTTTGCATAATAACTCATAAAAAATTTGTTTTGTAACATCAGGGAAAGGCCACGCCGGGAGGTGGGCCTTTCTTATTGCTTTTCGAGGATGGAGAGGAGACGGCCTATCTGGGCGTCCTTCTCCTTGATCTGGGCGTCCTTCTCCTTGATGCGTTCGTCGAGGAGCTCGATCTGGGCGCGGAGGACATCGGGGCTGTCGGAATAATATTGGCGGTTATCGATATCGATTGAACTATGGTGATTATGATTGCCAATAACGACACTATGATCTCCTGCTCTCTGTGATGGAGCGGACATCTCCCCTTCTCCATTGACAAGCCAGTTAGCGTTCAGAGCTGGGAATTTACAGAGAATTGTCTGCAACTTATCAGCTCCAATACCATTGCGAATGTTGTTTACATAACCATTGGAAAAGCCGCAGATACGCTCAAACTTAGCCTGCGACAAACCCTCATTTTTCAAAAAAGCAATTAATCTTTCCTTAACTCCTTGTGCCATAATATAATGCTACTTTTGCGTTAAAATTATTAGAAATTTCTCTGCGTATTTCTTTGAATATTACAGAGAGTTCTCTATATTTGCCATGTAAACACAAACGCAATACAAATGCAATACAGCATCAAATGAGCGAAGATAACAATAAAATATTCAGAAAACAAATGAGTTATGAGCGTAGAAGATCGAATGGAAAGGACAACGGTGGGCATCTGGAGGGTGCTTGCGGTGGTGATCGCGGTGGCGTTGATGGTGAACGCGGTGCAGGCTGTTGCGGGGAAGGCGGAGTTCGCGTGGTGGCACCTGGGGACGCTGGGGATAGCGTACATCTTGGGGGAATGCCGAGATTGGATCCGAAGATTAGCGGCCGGCGCAAGGCTTTTGAGGCTGCGATGGCGTGGCTGTTCAATCCGGAAAGCAATCCGGACGCGTGGATGCTGAAAGATATGGTGGTGACGCATAGCGCAAAGCGTGGTATCAATTGAGATATTCATTGGGTATGGAAAAATATGATGTCAACAGGGACAAGTTCCTTGATTTGATGGCAAAGCATCATCTGGACGAAGGAGTGAACGTGGTAGGGCTTTGGGAAAAGGCGCAGCAGGGTGAGGACATAAAGCCGCTTGCAAGGGAGTTCATCGCTGACAGGTTGGGGCAATGTGTGGCGGCTTGGGAGTGTGCGGCTGGTGTGTGGATGCTCGATGGGCCAAGAATGGCGAGGCGGGATCCAGGCAAGTGGGACTGGGACGAGCTTGTGAAATTCATTATGGTGACGCTTGAGGAGGATGTGGTCTGATATGTTGGTTCATTACATAGTGGAAGGAGTGATGCTGGTCGGCGTGGTTGCGCTGTACTGGTGGGCGTTCAAGGAGGATGACGATAAGTAATAGGTCTTGGCAAATCTATCAATTGAGGTCCTGAGAGAACCTACAACCGTAGCGCCGTGAGGCGTGAACAATTCCGCGATGCTCCGTGGGGAGCGACTTAAAAGCTAGCAAATAACCTTTTTTGTCGAAAATCATAAGTTAAACTTCCGGTTCGAGTCCGGCGCGGGATCTCAGTTTTATCAATTCAATTACGGCGTTAAGGAGCGTCGGGCGGTGAGAGACCGTATGTTTAGATAGTGTTGAGTTAAGTAAGTTTGACAGCCGGGAAAGACCGGCAATTCCCCGGAAAGGGCAGGATATGGGTCCCTGCCGGCACGTAGGCAGACTTGCGTAGGATGTAAAGCCCAGGAGGGCGGGGTCTGCTCCGAAAGCGTCGCGCGATGTGAGCGGTTCGATTCCGTTCCCGGGGGCGAAATTGGTTCTTTGAAATACTGGAATTGCCGTTAATGAGAAAGATTCGCAAAACCATTGTTTGGAAAATGATTTTCTAAAGGCTATCTTTGTTTGGTAAAGGGAATGTGATATGCTTGAAGTTGCAAATATCAGAGTAGTAACACTGTCATCCTCCGATAGGCTTAGCTGGCTTAGCGGAATTTGCGACGGAAGAGATATGGTCGAGCAAAACGGCGTTAACCGCCTGTTAGTAAATATCGACGATGGCATTACACGAGATAAATTACGACCTGAACATATCACGTCACTTGCATGTCTGATTGAATCTTGCGCTCGAAAGGGATGCCTGGTTCAAATGGAGACGAGCAAAGAAATTAAAGATTACCTTGAAAACGAGCTCAAAATATCAAGATACTGGAATTTACATGAGAGTTATGTGAAGCCTGGCAACGATGACATTCTGAACTTATGGAAGATTGATCCCAACGGGATGGAAATGCACGCTAAACGAATAAGCGAGTATTTTCGAACCACCCGGTTTCAAGCCAAAGACCTGACTCCGCTTGAAGGTAGCCTGACCGAGGCTTATTACAATGTCATTGACCATTCACTATGCGAGGGAATAGCCTTTTCTATGGTCGAATATGACAGGAGTATCAACAAGGTTTTCATTTCCGTATGTGATTTTGGCCGAGGTATTGCCGAATCCGTTAGAACAGTATTACCTGAAATAACGGATGACGTTCAAGCAATAATGAAAGCAATGGAGCCTCGCTTCACGATCGGATCCACTAAGCACAATGCCGGTTTAGGATTGGGGAACCTTCGTGACTATTGCACCGACCCTGATTCCCTTTGGATTATCAGCAACGATGCGGCTCTAGTCACATCCGGGGACAACGAAAGATATGTAAGGTTAAAGAAACACTTCAAGGGGACATTGATAATGTATTCAATTTCACTTGAGCATCTGGAAGACAATTATATCGAAGACACTTTAACACTGTTGTAATATGGATTATCGTATTTCCGTTTCAACTATATTCCAGGGTCGCAATTACCCTGACGCTGGCGATGTGCTATACTCTGTACTGAACGACAATCTTGACAAGCAGGACAGAATCATTTTGGATTTCAAAGATGTAACTCTTGTTCCATCAATGTTTTTGAACACATCCCTTGGCAAGATAATCGGAGAAAGAGGGGCTGGGATCATTCGTCAGAAAATAGCTTTTAGCAATATTTCCGCCAGCCAGATAGCCCATATCAGAGAATATGTTCAGCGATTCGAGCAGCCCTGCTAACTAAGGAGAAGCAATCTTCATCAAGCGGCAATTCCAGTGTTTTGGAGTTGCCGCTTAATTTATTGTGTTATGAATGGAAAAGTTAGATTCGTGGTCACGGCCACGTACTACAACATCATCGACCAGTGGTACTTCGACACGGTCGAGAAGGCGAGGGAGAAATACTCTGAGATCCTGGTCACCAGGCCGAAATGGGAGATCAGGGCCGAGAGAGAGGAGACTGTCCCGCAAGGGTCAGGATAGCCCGGTTGATGAATTCGGTCTTGTTGCCTTGATAGGAGGAGAGGAAGGCGTCAACCTCGGGGGTGGACTGGAAGGTGTAGGACTTTCCGTGGGGCTTGGACTTGCGGCCGGCACCGGAACGGGCACCGCCCCAGGACGCGGACTCGGAAGGAGTTTGTGAAGATGACAGATTTTTGTTTTGCATACAAAATGTGTTAAATTTGCGGAGGACAGCCAAACGAGAGGGGATGTTTCGGATCCCCTCCCTCGGAAAACTAAAGTGTAACCTCTACAAGTGTTATCACTATTTTCCAAATTCTGATTTTAAGAACTTCGACTCTCATATTTTCAGAAGTTTGGCTGTTTTTTCTTACTCCCTTTCAAGCGTTTCAGATTCCTCTTTCGCGGTTCTCCCTGAACCGCAATACAAAGGTACGCATTTATTTTGAATTACACAATTATTTTTCAAGATATTTTCAATTTATTTTATTGATATTCAATGAGTAAAGAGTTTCTATTAGAGACACTCGGAATCAGGGACACGAGGTTGATTCCAGAGGCTTTGATGGAGGTGCTGTTCGGAGATCCGGCCAACAGACACAAGTTCTACAGGGCTATGCTGGAGGCGAACGACTTTGCGATGGACAGGGAATGGTTCCAGCCCATCTACGAGGCGGAGCTAAGCGAGCGCGGTCAGAAAAAGCAGGACTTTACTCCGGCGGCCGCTTCGCAGCTGGCTGCGATGATCACCGACAACGGCGCACGCAGACAAGGGATTCTGGAGCCGACCGCCGGAAACGGCTCGATGATCATAGCCAAATGGTGGGAACTATGCCGAAAGCGGATTCCGTTCGACTATTACCCGAACGACAATCCGGTCGAGTGTTGGGAACTTTCGGACAGATCGATACCGATACTCCTTTTCAACTTGTCAGTCAGGGGAATTGTCGGGGATGTCTATCACGGGGATATCTTGGAGCAAAGGGTGATAGCGCATTACCGGCTGGTCAACAAGCGGAATGACGCGCTTGGATTTTCGGAAATATTCAAATTATCATAGTTATGAGCACAATTAACGAAGAATACGAGCATTGGTTCAAAAACAAGGAGTATATGGTCAGAGACTCGACGCTGGCAGCGTATGACTTGATGTACAGGAATCATATCAAAAATGATGAGATTGCGAATATGGAAATCAAAAACATACGCTCCAGACATCTTCAGGATATGATAGGTCGGCTCCATCAAACCGGACTTAGCACAAAATCCATAAAGGACATTATAGTCCTTGTCAAAATGATAATGGGATGGTTTTTGGACGGCTTAGATCTCTACCTGCCAAAATTCAATTTACAATATCCTCGCGAAGAAGGCGCAATGAAAGAACTAGAGACATACTCTCCGGAAGAATTGAGACGCCTTGCTGGATACATCATGGAGCATCCGTCCTACGAGGGAATCGCCATCCTGATCACAATGATGACCGGACTACGGATCGGGGAGGTCTGCGGGCTGAAATGGAGGAACGTTGACCCTAAAGAAAAAAACGATCACTGTCGATTGCACAATTGCAAGAGTGTATATTCCAAAGACATTCGGCAGCACGGGCGAAAAAAAGTCATACGTTCGGGAAGGGATACCAAAGACCAGATCCAGCAACCGATGCATCCCCATTACGGCACAGCTCGCAAAGTGTCTCGCGAAAGTAAGGGGAATAATGCCTGACAATTTTTACATCGCAAGCGGAAAAGAAAAGTGCACAGAGCCAAGAACCTTTCGGCATCACTTTAATAACCTTTGCAAAAAAGCCGGGATAAGAATAATCAAATTCCACGGCCTGCGACACTCGTTCGCAACAAATATGATCCGAGGAGGAGCGGACATCGCCAGCGTGTCGAGAATATTGGGACACTCGGATATATCCACAACTCTGGATATCCATACCCACGCCAGTATGGATTCTAAGAGGGAGGCAATAAAAATCATCAGCAAAGGGTTGAAACTATTAGACTGAAATCAATAATATTCATTAGATATGGCAATCAAAGAGATTTGGGAGGCCGCGGGCCAGAAACAGCGGAATGATTTGTTGACGTTGATCGTGATGGACGGGGTGTCGTACCCAACGGCATATTCCTGGTGCAACGGGACGAGGCGGCCTAAGCCGCTCTATCAGGAGAACATCAGGAAGTACGTCAAGGATGTCTTCGGGGTCGAGGAGTCCGTGGAGGGGTTGTTCCCTGAAAAGCGGTAGGCTATGTACGCCGACAAGGATTCAAGAGGTCTGATCTCGGTGTTCGAGATGGACAGGCCGGAATGGTCGGCACTGCGCGGGGCGTGCCAGATGGCCGTGCAGCTTTGGGAAGTCCAGTTGATGGAGTTCGCAGGGCTTGATCCGGCTCGGATGCAGACTTGGGAGATCCAGCGCAAATGCTACCTTGAGCAAAGCATCGGCATCGCAAGGAAGCTGATTTTCGAGATAGACCAGGCTAACGAGAGAGTGGACGATGATTCCTGCAAAAGGATATTCGAGAGTGCGGACAATGGCCAGGCCATAGATTTATTTGACTTATGATCCCCGACTATGTAAAAGATCAGATCAAGGAGCGGGACATCGTCTCGATCATCCAGGACGAGGGTGTGGAGCTCAAGCGAGAAGGCAGCCACTACAAATGCTGTTGCCCTTTCCACGGGGAGAAGACTCCTTCGTTCGTGGTGACACCATCGAGGAATATGTACCACTGCTTCGGGTGCGGACGTACCGGCGACGCCATCAGCTTTGTGATGGAGAGGCGCGGGATGACGTTCTACGAGGCGGTGGAGCATCTTGCCGGACGGTTGGGAATCGACTACGAGAAGAAGGAGCCTACACCGGAGGAGAAGGCGGCGGAGTTCAGACGGTCGCAACTGATGACGGTGAACAAGCTGGCCTCCGAGTGGTTCATCCAACGGTACAAGGAATCACCTGGAGCCAAGGAATATATCCTGAAGAAGCGCGGGATCAAAGCCGAGACCGCCGAGCTGTTCTGCATCGGCTACGCTCCAGAGAAAGGAGGCCTGAAACAGTACCTGACGGGACTTGGATGGAAGGAGGACGTGCTGCTTGCGGCAGGACTGGTCAAAAGGAACGAGAACACCGGGCAGGTCTATGACTCGTTCAGGCACAGGATAATGTTTCCGGTGTTCTGGACAAGCGGCTACATAGCGGGTTTTTCCGGACGGTACATCGGTGACAAGCCGGGCGTTCCCAAGTACCTGAACACCGGGGAGACTGAACTGTACAAGAAGAAGGGAATCCTTTTCGGGTGGCTCCAGGCGAATATGCAGATCTACGCCACGAAGCAGGCTTACCTTGTCGAGGGCAATCTGGACGTATGCCGGTTGCACGAGATCGGGGTGAAGAATGCCGTGGCTCCGTGCGGAACGGCTTTGACTCAGGACCAGATCGACCTGCTGAAATCCAGGGCCGAAAGGGTCACGATCATCGGGGACACAGACGAGGCCGGTATCGAGGCGGTCCAGAAGAACGCCAAGCTGATGACGGAGGCGGGGCTTTCGGTCAGTGTGATGGAGTTGCCGCCGGAGCTTGGCAAGGATGCTGATGAGTTCTTCCGGACACATCAGCACGAATTTGACGAATGCAACCTCCAGAGGACGAACGATTATATTCCTTGGATCTGCAAGAGATGGATGGAAGCAGCCGCTTCGCAGACGGAGAAGGCCGCCGTGATCACCGAGGTCTGCAAGCTGCTGGCCAAGGTGCCGGACCAGAGCACGGCTGATATGTACCGGGAGACCTTCACGAAGGCCTACAAGTTCGGAAGGATCTGGAACCAGGAATATTTCAAGGCCAAGAATGATCAGGAGCGGGCGGAGGCGAAAGAGGACGGAACCAAGGAGATGCTCCAGAACTACGGCTTCTACGTCAAAAACAACTGCTACTATGGGGCTTCAAGATCCGGGAACGATGTGAGGTGGAGCAACTTCACGATGACTCCGATCCTGCACATCCGGGATGAGAAGAACGCAAGGAGAATCTTCACGCTGCGGAATGTCAAGATGCAGGAGGCGGTGGTGAAGCTGAACCAGAGCGAGCTCGTGTCGTTCACGGATTTCAAGACTCGTGTCGAGACAGCCGGCAACTATGTTTGGGAGGCTACGGCCAACGAGCTTACCTCACTGAAGAAGTTCCTCTATGACGGCACGCCTTCGGCTGATGAGATCAAGCAGCTGGGTTGGCAGAAGAAGTGGGGCTTCTATGCCTGGGGCAACGGCGGCCTTGACAACGGCACGTTCAAGCCGGTGGACAAGTACGGAATCATCGACATCAAGGGGCAGAAGTTCTATCTTCCTGGTTGCGCGCTGGACACAAGGGACAACACCCAAGGCTACCAGCTGGCAAGGAAATTTGTCTATACGGAGGCTAACACCATCACGCTGCGGGAATATTCAGAGAAACTCATCACCGTGTTCGGGGACAACGCCAAGGTGGCGCTCTGCTTCCTCTTCGCCTCGCTGTTCAAGGACGTTGTGACATCGGTGACAACATCGTTCCCCATTCTGGATCTGTTCGGCCCGAAGGGCACGGGAAAGTCGGAGCTGGGTCATTCGCTGACTTCCTTCTTCGTGACGGGCAACATCGCGCCGAACATCAACAACACGACCAAGGCGGCTCTTGCCGAGGCGGTGGCGGAGGTGAGCAACGCGGTGGTGCATCTCGATGAATATAAGAACAACCTTGATCTGGAGAAGCGGGAGTTCCTTAAAGGAATATGGGACGGCGCGGGGCGTTCGAGGATGAATATGGACAACGACAAGAGGCGCGAGACCACGGCTGTGGACTGCGGGGTTGTGATGAGCGGTCAGGAGATGCCGACCGCCGACATCGCTCTGTTCAACCGGCTTGTGTTCCTGACATTCAGCAAGACAACGTTCAGCGACCAGGAGAAGAGGAACTACGAGAATCTGAAGCTTATCGAGAAGCGAGGGCTTACGCATCTGACGAACCAGTTGTTGCAGTTGCGCTCCAAGTTCCAGACGGATTTCAGAAGGGTTTGGGATGAGACTTTGTCGGACATGAATGACAGGGTGCGTTCGTACAATGTCGAGGACAGGACACTGAGGAACTGGGCTATCCTGCTGGCGGCCTACCGGGCTTTGAGGACGGACATCGATGTGCCGTTTGACAGCGAGGAGATATTCAAGCTTTGCTGCAAGGGTTGTGTGGATCAGAACCAGAAGACTAAGCAGAACAACGAGCTTTCAGGCTTCTGGGAGATTGTGGAGAATCTGGTGGCATCCGGGCAGGCGTACATCAACATCGACTATAAGCTTTGCGCCGGGGACCGTCCGTTCGCCATCAAGGAGTCGGATGTTCCGTTCGAGCCGAAGCACGGAGTGCGGTACATCTATCTGGCTTTCCAGCGGCTTTCGGCTCTCTATATGAAGGAGGGCAAGGACGTGAACGGCAAGGTGATCCCGAGGGATTCGCTGAAGTACTATCTTGAGCATTCGCCGGAGTTCAT
>OJAM01000920.1_pt1 | contig 11392 bp, 7 predicted proteins | sample 1589071 | NCBI WGS metagenome assembly OJAM01 (sample SAMN03283243) | human gut metagenome | biome: human-associated habitat; material: feces | host: Homo sapiens | place: Peru | collected 2012
TTCGTAAGTTTTTCCAACGACATCTATCAGGGACAGAAATACTACAATGTCTGCACGATGTCCAATCCTAACAACCCTGGATATCTCCAGAGAATCGAGGAGGGACAGCGAATCGGAAACTACTACACATGGAGATATGCCGGAGTGGACAAGTCAGGAAACTGGCTCATCTACGACCACAACGACAATATTATTCCTATCGCTGAAGGTTCTGAGGAAGACAAGTGCGTGACAGGAAACGGCCTGCCGAAATTTACGGGCAGCATGACCCACAATTTCACATGGCGCAACTTCGACCTTGCCGTTGCATTCACGGGAGCAGCCGGATTCGATATTTTCAATGTCCATGACTTCTATTTCGGACTTCAGGGAATGACCGGAAATGTCCTCACGAAAGCATATTCGAAGAATGCTCACATAAAGACAGGTCTGAACGTCATCACTGACTATTTCATTGAGAAAGGTGACTATCTCAAGCTCGACTATATAACACTCGGCTATAATCTCCGCCTCAACAGGAAGTTCATCGAAAACTTCAGGGTTTTCGGAACCGCAAGGAATCTCTACACATTGACCCGCTTCGAGGGCGTGGATCCTTCAACCTACGAGGTCAACGGCCTTACACCGGGAACATTCGGAGGTTCGTACAACTACTATCCTTCGGCATTCCAGTTTATATTCGGAGTACAGATAGGCTTCTAAAATCATGAGGAAAATGAAAAATATCATAAGGTTTTCGGCTCTTGCAGCCGTAATTATCGGAGCATCTGCCTGCACGGACCTCAGCGAGACGGTTTACGACCAGGTGATGACCAACAACTACTATAACACGAAGGCCGATGTCATACAAGCAGTCTTTCGTCCATTTGAACACGTATATTGCAGTGAATATGACTTCTATGAGCACGAAGAACTGACCGGTGACCATTTCATCACCCCGACGAGAGGTACCTGGTGGTATGACGGCGGAAAGTGGGAAATCCTCCACAGGCACAACTGGAGCAGCATTGAAGACAGTTGGAGCTGGACCGGGGAGTGGAACGCCTGCTACACCGGCATCGGACAGTGCAATCTCGTACTTGATGACCTCTCAAGGCTGAATCCGTCGAAGTTCTCTCTTACGGACGCGGAGTTCGAAGCTTTCAAATGCCAGCTCCGCACAATGAGGGCCTATCTCTACCTGAGGCTTCTCAACTGCTACAGAAACTGCATTCTCACCACGACATCCGACGCGTCTGTAAACAATCTTCCTGAAAACAGGACGCAGGTGTCACCGGAAAGATTGTTTGAATTCATTGAATCAGAACTCAAGGAGGGAGTAAACTACCTTCCTGCCAAGGTCGGAACTTCAGGACCGGGCTCAATCCAGGGCTCATTCACCAAAGGTGCTGCTGCGGCGCTCCTGGTGAGACTCTACCTCAATGCTGAAAAATGGATAGGTGTTCCTCACTACGATGACGTGATCAGCTGGTGTGAGAGAATCAGAAATGGTGAATTCGGTCAATATTCTCTGGCCGAGAACTGGTGGGAACCATTTGATTGGAACAATGAGAACTGCAACGAAGTCATCTTCGGATTCCCGGCCTCCTACACGACCAAAAGCTGGCATATGCAGAACGACAGACGCACATTCTACGGACGTTGTCTTCCTTACGGCTGCGCCAACTATCTCGGTGTCGAAGGCAACGGTGAGAGAAACCCGAAATATGCTCTGTCGCCGAGCTACGACAACCAGAATCCACGTCAGCTCTTCAACTACAAACTTGGAATGCCATCTCAGAAGTTCCAGAAATATGCCGGTGACAAACGTTGGGCACAATACAGGAATACTAGCGTGAACACCCGCGAAGGAATGTTTTTCCTTGAGGGAAAAATTCCAAACTCGAAGACAGCTTCCGGTTATGCAATGAATCCGGACAACCAATATGTTATCTATCTCCGCGACCAGGTCGGTCAGTTCTTGAACAAGGGAGAAGAGGGCATCATAGTAGGTTCAGGCAAGGAATCCAAGCTCGGCAACGGAGACTTCAACTCAGGCCTTTTCTGCGTGAAATATCCTTTTTACTCCTTCACCGGAGGCTACTACATAGAGTCTGACCTCACACTCATCCGCTATGCTGAAATTTACTACTCCGAAGCAGAGGCACTTCTCCGCACAGGCAAGGCAGACGAGGCCGGAAAGATCCTCAATCAGGTCAGGAAGAGAAACTATGTCGATTTCAATTCATCGATAGCTTATCAGCCTGAGGGCAGTGTAAAACTCGATCTCGATGAGATGCTCGACGAATGGGGACGTGAATTCATTCAGGAAGGACGCCGCAGGACTGACTTGATCCGTTTCGGAAGATTCCAGGAAGCTTGGTGGGACAAGCCTAAGGATGCCGACACGCACTATGAAATTTTCCCTATTTCCCGTCAGGCTCTGGAACAGAACAAACATCTCAAACAGAACCCGGGATATGAAGATATTAACAGATAAGGAAGGATAACTATGAATATCAGAAGAACATTTTTTATGACACTGGCCGTCATCTCCCTCTTGGGAGCAGGCTCTTGTCAGAAGACATACCAGATGGTTCCTCCTCCATCTGCGTCCTCGAGCGATGACGACCTCGGTGACGAAGACTTCGGAGGAAACAAGGAAACAGCCATATTCGTCACTCCGTTCGGCGAGGGCGAAATGGACGGTTCATCATGGGAGAATGCCTATGATGCAGACACGTTCCTGGGACTTCTTTCAGACCAGACGGATTTGTCAAAGGCTAAAATCTACCTTTCCGAAGGAGATTATTACATGTCAAGCGGTTCCGTTTTCGGTCCTGAGATAAGGAAGAAAATAGGCGCCGTGATGGGTGGATACAGCATCATGAGCAAAGGCACCGATGTAAATGCCAGAGACGTGGTGAATCACGCGACAGTTTTCAGCGGCGATGTCAACAAGAACAACAGAGCCGATGAAGGAGACTGCGGACTTCTTTGTGTCTATGGCGGGACCTCGTCATTTGACGGAATCATATTCCGCAACGGTTACATAAACGAGAAGACCGCTTCTGCAAAGAAGAGCGGAGCCGGTGTCTTTGTGGACGGCGATGCCGAAACTTGGGTTGAATTCGTAAATTGCCGCTTCGAAAATTGTGTAAGTGCAGCCACCACCCCCGGCATTGCCGGAGGCGCCGCAGTCTATGTCATCTCAGGCCAGGCAAGACTCAAGGCTTGCGAACTGACCGGATGCTCAGGAGTTTCGAGAGGAGGTGCGCTCAGATGCAACAATGACAAGGCTATCCTGTTTCTCGACCAGTGCAGCGTTCACGGCAACAGCGTCAAGAGCGACTGGGGCTCAGGCCTGCAACTCTCATCCGGAACAATCTGTGTAAACAATTCGACCTTCTGCGCAAATGCAGTAGGCAACAACGGAGCAGGAGGAACCGTCAACGGCGGCGGTGCAATGCTTGTCCTCAACTCTACGATAATTTCTGATGACACGACTGCCGGAATCCGTTGCGAATCAGACGCAAGAAACGGTTCCTTCTTCGCGAACAACATCAGCCTGAACACAAACGGCGCTCCGGGATTTCTCCTCAACGGAAACGGAAGAGTTGCAGTTTCGGGCGGTCACAACATATTCAACAAGGTGGCCGGAGAACTCAAGTCCGCTGCTTCAGATGTCACATACGACACTGACCTGAAGAATTTCGGTTCTCTTGAGGATGGAGCATACATTTGGAACAATGCCAAAGTATCCCTCGCGACATGCGCTACAGCATCAGAAATCGATGGCTATGCACGTGAGTTCAGCCCTGTCATCTGCCCTGTTGCAGAAATCGGTAAGGTATTCGCAGAATGGTGTGACGGTTTCGCTGTGGACGGACGAGGCAAGGCGAGAAATCCGGAAAAACTTCTTCCGGGAGCATATGACCCGTGCCTTGAAGGCGTGGCTGCCAAAGCCCTGCGTTTCAACGTATCAGCCGTTCCTTTTGCCGGAAATTCCATCAGCAGACCGGATTCGTTCGGCTTTATTCTCACAAACCCTGATGGCGTCTATTCCTACAACAAGAAAATGGTTCTGATCGGAGACGAGTATGTAACAGATGACGGAGAAACCATGCTGTGGGACGGCAAGGGTACGACTGTGACAGTCACCGCGTATGCTCCTTATGCAGAGGCAGTTGACGGTGTTGTCCCTGTTTCTTGCCCAAGCAACCAGGCGACAGCGGCAGAACTCACAGCAGCAGACTTCGTGCTTTGGAAAGGCAGCGTGAATCCTTCGACGGATCTCGCCGGCGGCAAGATTCAGCTCAATCTCGGTCACCTCAATGCAAGGCTGATCGTAAAAGTCACTCTGAACGGTGTTCCGGTAGAGACGTCAAAGATTGCATCGCTCTCCGTAAGCGGACTCAAGACAGAGGGAAAATGTGACCTCAGCACAGATTCACCGAAAGTCGTTGCTGACGGTGCTCCAGTCAATATGTTCCCGAATGTAGGAAAGAATTCTTATGAACTCATCACTGTGCCTCAGACTGTTTCTGCCGGCTCTCTGTCCGTCAAGGCGACTTTCAACAAACGCCAGTATGTCTGGGCAGCACCGTCCGATGTGACGCTCGTCCCGGGAAAGACATCCGAGCTCACGATAAACATTTCTACAACAAAATCGGCCTTTTCCGGCCAAATGTCAATAACCACAAAATAACAGGGAAATGACTATGAAATCAGGAATATCAAAAATAATGGCCGTTCTTGCAACGATGCTTGCGTTTTCTTCTTGCGAAAAAGAAAGAGAGCTGCTTTCGTTCGGCAGTGACGACCGTGCCATACGCATAATCCCGGAAATAGCTTCTCCATACACGAAATCGAATCCGATTACGGATGGAAAAGAAACCGAGTTCAACAAGGGTGATATGATTGCCCTGCTCTGCAACGACGGCCACGTGACCTACAAACTCACGGACAAAGGATGGCAGACGACAGACAATTATTATCTCCGCTGGGGTTCAGCTCCAGTCAGCTATTCTGCATTCTACCCTGCCACGGAGAAATCCACGACTTTCGGCAACTTCGAACTCCAGTCTTCGCAGCGCACGGCTGACCGTCTTGCTGCGGCTGACTATATGACCTGCACCGTTGAGGATGCTGTCAAAACAAGCGACGGAAGCCTTCGTCTGCAAATGGAAAGACAGATGGCCAAGGTCTGCTTCACATTGTCCGGAATCGAAGGCAGCGCCCGTGTACAGGGGCTCCGCGTGTGGACTTCTACAGGATTTACCGAAGGACAGCCGAACTCGGACAGAATGTACATAAGCCCGTATATTGCTGCTGCCGAAGGAACCGTTTCTGGACAGAACGGAACGACCTACACAGCGATTGTAGTTCCTTCAGAGGCTGACGCTTCAAAGGTCTTCGTGACATTCAACTACAAAGGAAAGGATATCACATTGACCGGCGTACCTGAACTCAAGAAAGGATTCAGATATGACATGGACATAAACATCGCTGGAACAATCATTTCTATCAACTCTCCTTCAGTGGCTCCTTGGGACGAAAGCACACTCGTCATTCCGGGAGGTGACGCAGAGAAAGTTCCGCTTCTTCCTTACTTCGTGAAACCGGTGGTATCCGGAAACGGAAACGGTCTCTCATGGGAGAACGCAATGGGAATGGCTGACTTCCTCAAGATGATAAGACAGAAGAATGGAACCCAGGCAGAATCTGATGAGAATGCCGATAATGTGGACGACAGGGACTTCTACTTTATCGGCGGAACCTATTCCGTAGAAGGCATAAAAGTGGAATACTCAGGATACGGTTCCAGAGTGCAATTCCGTGTACATGGAGGCTATGACCCTGCCAGCAAAGGCACAGACATCAGCAGCAGAAACGCCGAAACCGTGTTCGACGGCAGCGGAAGCAGCCGCTTCTTTACCCTCGGCAACCAGACAGAACTGACGTTCGACGGCATAACTTTCGCGAACTTGAAGAGCAACGGTAATCAAGAAGGCTGTGTCCAGATCGCTGCCGGAGGCTCAGGAGACGCCCGCGTAAACTTCACGAACTGCACATTCCGCAAATGTACCGGCTCCGGTGGCCAGAACCCGATATTGATGGTCAGAAAGGGACTCGCAAAACTGAACAACGTAACCTTTGACGGTTGTCGTGCAGATGGCGGTGTCCGTGGACTCATACGTCTCGCCCAGAAAGAGAGCAGGGTATATCTCAATGCCTGCACCTTTATCAACAATACTTTCGGCGGTGGCGGATTCGGTCTGCTCGTTCATCTTAATGATGTCGGAGGCAACGTTTGCCTTCACAACGTAACCTTCGCCGGGAATGACGCCGGCTGCGGTGCTACAGGTGTTGTGAACGGAACAGGCGGAATGCTTATTGCGTCAAGCACAATCGTCGCATCCAATGCCAATCCTGCCATCCGTTGCGAGTCTGACCCGAAGAGCGGTTCCCGTCTCGTGAACAGCCTCATAATCCAGGAACAGGACAGAACAGCCATTGACATGTCGTCATCCGGCAGAAAACTGAAATCTCTAGGCGGCAACGTGATTGTAGGAAGCATCAATGTCAACAACCAGTATGAAGCTTCATCCAATGATGACGCATTCGCCAACAGGGCTGCAGCTGCGGCACTTAAACTCGAATGGAACTACGGTTCACGTCACTATCTCTGGAACGGAACTACAACCTTCACGAAGTTCTCTCTTGAACAGCTCCGCACTGCAATCAAGTCATACAGCAACACCAACACCGGAAAACTGTATGCCGGTTCTACTGAAGTCTATGACGGCAGCAAGGCAGGCGAGGACTTCCTCAGCTGGCTCGACAGCATCAATGCTTTCGACATCTACGGAAGCAGTTCAGCCGTATGGCCGGGCTCATACCAGGGCAACTGATAGCTGCCTTGACTCTAAACTGACAGATTGATCAGTAACTGAAAGTGGCTGATTCCAACAGCGGTTTCAGCCACTTTGGTTTCTTAGTAAACACAAAATGTATGAAATTCAGAAAAATTCTATTATTCGCGGCAATCTCTTTTATCGTAGCACCCGCCTGTGCACCGAAAACAACGGAATGGACAGGATGGACAAACCCTCTTTTCGAGGGGCAGTATGCCGACCCTGAAGGGATAATGATCGGTGATGAACTGTGGATATATCCGACTTCATCGCATCCATTCGAGGAGCAGCTTTATATGGATGCCTTTTCCTCCAAGGACCTGAAGACCTGGACCAAGCACAGCAACATCATCACCAACAAAGAGATAAGCTGGCTTCACAAGGCCCTCTGGGCTCCGGCCATTGTGCATAAGGACGGAAAGTTTTACCTTTTCTTTGCTTGCAACGATGTCTATGAAGGAGATACGGGCGGCATTGGCGTAGCTGTGTCAGACAAGCCTGAAGGCCCTTTTCAAGACCTTCTCGGCAAACCGCTTCTGAACGACATCGTCAACGGGGCCCAGCCTATCGACCAGTTCGTATATCAGGACCCGGCATCCGGTGACTGGCTTATGTTCTACGGCGGCTGGGGACACTGCAATCTCGTCAGACTCGCGGATGATTTCAAATCCATTGTCCCGTTCGAAGACGGAAGCCTTTTCCGGGAAGTTACGCCTGAGGGATATGTGGAAGGACCGTTTATGATTCAGCGTGACGGCAAGTTCTATTTCATGTGGAGCGAGGGAAAATGGCGCGAGGACAACTACCGTGTCGCCTATTCCATTTCAGACACCCCTTATGGTCCGTTCAAGAGAATCGGAACCATCCTGGAAAGTGATCCGGAGCACGGAACTGGCGCAGGACATCACAGCGTTGTGCGGCGCGGCGATGATTTCTACATCATCTACCACCGCCATCCGCTCGGTTCGACTGACGGAGACAACCGCGTAGTCTGCATTGACCGTCTCGAATTTGATGAAAACGGCTTCATCCTTCCTGTGAAAATGTCTTAGGGCGGACGAAGAATTGTGGTTTGCCTGACTCGATTTGAGGCGGGAGTAAAGTGGCCGCGAGTAAAAAAATGCATAATCGTAAAGAAAATATTTTGCGATTTAGAAAATAATACATACCTTTGCAATCCCTTAAAATTTCTTGACGAGATTGCTGGGTAAGTCTGGTGGGTTCGTATAACGGTTAGTACTCGAGATTTTCATTCTCGCAATAGGAGTTCGATTCTCCTACCCACTACTAAATATTAAAAAATAAAAACAATGGCAAATAACGCATCTGCAGAAAAGTGCATTCGCCAGAGCGAAAGGCACAGATTGCATAATAAGTATTATGCAAAGACCACAAGGAATGCTATCCGTGCGATCAGAAATACGACAGACAAGAAGGCTGCCGAGGCAAATGCCCCTAAGGTATATGCAATGATCGACAAACTTGCTAAAGTTGGCATTATCCACAAGAATAAAGCTGCCAACCTTAAGAGCGGAATTTCTGTTTATATAAACAAGCTCGCGTAAGTTTAGAAAGTAGCGGGATGTAGCGCAGTTGGCTAGCGCACTACGTTCGGGACGTAGGGGTCGTGCGTTCGAGTCGCATCATCCCGACTTGCAATAGAGAAGTTCAGAAATGGACTTCTTTTTTTGTGCCCTGCCGGTCCCCGCGGATGTACTATAAGTGACTTATAGTTATATTTTATTCGCAATCGGCACGGTTCAGCTGTCCGTTTTGTATCTTTTCCATATTTCGTTTTCTATATTTGCGGCACTTTTGGTTAAACTTGGTTGAGGTTGACAAGAACTTCGCAATACATAAAAACACTTAGTATGGAATATTTTGTAAAGACATTCGAGAATACGGTCAGAAGGTGCTGGAACTCTCCGGCGTTGGACGAGTACAGGACATCGAGTGAAACATATGGGCAGCTGGCGTCAGACATTGAAAAGATACATACCTATTTCGAGGCGGCAGGGCTCAAGAGAGGCGACAAGATTGCCATCAATGCGCGAAGCAGCGCGAACTGGATCAAGACCTTCATGGCAGCAGTGTCAGGCGGTTATGTGGCAGTCGAACTTTTCAACGGTTACACAGCGCGTGACGCCCAGGCCCTGGTGGACCATTCCGACAGCCGTCTGCTGTTTACGGAAAAGACCCTGTTCAAGGATATGGATTTCGAGTCAATGCCGAAATTGCTCGGAGTCATTGACCTGAAAAGCGGGGAACTCCTCGCATCCAGAGGCTCTTTCGGTATGGTCTATGAGCAGCGCGACCGTATTTTTGCTGAGGCATATCCCGGAGGAGTGAAGCCTGAGGATATCTGCTATCCGGACAGACCGTTGGACGATCTTTGCGCGATAATGTACACTTCCGGCTCGACCGGATTTCCGAAGGGCGTCATGCTCTCGGTCCGCAACTTCAGTGCGAATATCGAGATGATTCCGATACATTGTCCGTATAAGGAGGGAGACAATTATGTCAGCGTGCTTCCTTATGCACATATTTTCGGTCTGACATTCGACGGAGTTGCCCCGTTGTGCCTGGGTATGCACCTGGTGGTGCTGTATGTGCCTCCTGTCCCGTCCAACCTCAAGCCGGTGCTCCGCGAGTTCAAGCCGAGAGTGTTCTTCGCAGTGCCTCTCATCTTGAAGAAGATGATAGACGATACTATCGGAGAGTTCGTGAACAGCAAGACCGGCAAGGCTAAACTTGAAGACTGGCAGAACAATCCTGATTTCTGTGATGCCCTCAAGACCATATTCATGGAAGGAATGGGCGGCGGAATCGAGGAGTTCGTGACCGGCGGCGCGGCCATCCCTGACAAGATCGAGCAGCTTCTCGCGGTAAAACTGAAAACCCCGTTCGTGACCGGTTACGGAATGACTGAGACGGCCCCGCTTATCAGCGTCGGAAAAGTAGGAAGCTACAAGCTTAAGTCCGTCGGCGAATATGCTTCGGAATATGTCAATGTCAAGATAGATTCCATTGACCCTCAGAATGTTGCGGGTGAAGTGCTGGTCCGTGGCGACGTGGTATTCTCCGGCTATTACAAGAATGACGAAGCTACGAAAGCAGTATTCACTGAGGACGGATGGTTCCGCACAGGAGATTTGGGTACCATTGACAAGGACGGGACATTGTTCCTTGTGGGAAGGTGCAAGAGCATGCTTCTTTCTTCCAACGGACAGAATATCTATCCTGAGGAAATCGAGGTGATACTGAACAATATGCCGTTCGTGGCTGAGTCGCTGATCGTCAGCAGGAACGAGAAACTAGTGGCCCTGATTGTGCCTGACCAGAATGAACTTGGCGAGGCCGGTACGGATGCGGAAAGCCTGGAGCAGATAATGGATGCGAACCTCGCGGGCCTTAACAAGATGATTCCGGCCTACTCGGTGGTCTCATCGTACGAGATTCATCTTGAGCCGTTTGCAAAAACTCCTAAGGGAAGCATCAAGCGTTTCCTGTACGTATAACAGACAACATTTTCATATCAGTATATAATACACTATCTACGTACGGCGGGCAGAAGCGATTCTGTCCGTCGTTTATTTTATGGAATGAAGGACAATCTCATTGACTATCCTGTCGATGTTGTCGTGTTTCTTGTCCGGCATCGTCGGCTGAAACATGACAAGCGCCAGAATCAGAGGGAGGTAGTCTTTAAGAGAATAGCGTAATGCCCTGAGAGCGAATTGTATATGTGATGTGACTTGACGCACCGGGATTCCATAGATTTCAGAAATCTCCCCATATGTCTTCTCATCAATGCGGCTGGCAAGAAACACCTTTCTCGTCACATCCGGCATGCGCTTGAGACAGTTGTCCACCAATGTGTTGATCTCGTCGGCGAAGAGATGTTCGGGATCCAGACTGTCCAAGGAATTGATCTCATATGTCCGCATCCTGCTGCCGGTTTCATAGAAATTCTTATGGATCCGAGTGCGGTTGTTTTCGACTTTCAGGTAATCCAGACAGCGGTTTATGATGGATTTGAAGGCGTAGGACTCGTAATTCTCCGTATTGAGAGTCGCCCGCTTCTCCCACATTCTGATAAAACATTCATTGACAATGTCTTCCGCTGCGCTGTCGTCGTGAATATAGGAATTGGCTATCTTGACAAACATCTGTCTGCATCGGGAGAATATTCTTCCGAATTCTTCTTCTGTCAGGTCTCTGGAAATTTTTCCTTCTTCTGTCATATCTGATTCCTGAAAGTAATTCGACTTAATGCAGTTATGTTGTCTGTTTCTAACAGCTACCCCGCAAATATAGTATTTAAAACCATAAATCATAACGGACAGAAGGCAAAACATTACGATTTCGAAAAAAAATCAAAAAATTACTGTAAACATGTAATCGTTGCTCGTCTATAATTACGAATGCGCAGAATAACGGTTAAAAATTGCGAAAGATGACAGACGAATTGCTTTTCAAATATTTCAGTAATGAGG
>OJAM01000926.1_pt1 | contig 11325 bp, 10 predicted proteins | sample 1589071 | NCBI WGS metagenome assembly OJAM01 (sample SAMN03283243) | human gut metagenome | biome: human-associated habitat; material: feces | host: Homo sapiens | place: Peru | collected 2012
CCGGATTGTGTTTTTCGCCGAAGGCGAGCGGTTTTTATCCTTTTGGCGATGCCACCGACCTCGTAAGAGGGCGGCGTGAGGGTTGTGGTGTGGCTGATTCAAGCCTTGCTTGAAATCAGACATGCCACAGCACTAACGACAGGTGCGAAGCACTGGCATCGCTAAAAGGCTGTTTTTTTTATGTTTTTGTTTCTGTGCCCCCAGCATTTATCCACTGAACTGTATTAAACCAGCTGTTGGGCGGCCAACCCACCTTCCGACGTCTCCTTGTAGAGCGAGGGCAGGTCGTGGCCTGTTTGTTTCATTACTTGCACCACGCGGTCAAAGCTGATGCGGTGCTTTCCGTCGCTAAACGTAGCATAGAGATTCGAGTCGAGAGCACGTGTGGCAGCGAAGGCGTTGCGTTCGATGCAAGGAATCTGAACCAGTCCGCAGATGGGATCACAGGTCATGCCAAGGTGGTGCTCAAGCCCCATTTCAGCGGCATACTCAATCTGTGCCGGACTGCCTCCGAAAATTTGGCAAGCGGCGGCTGAGGCCATGGCGCATGCAACGCCCACCTCTCCCTGGCAACCCACATCGGCACCTGAGATGCTGGCGTTCTGTTTCACGATATTGCCCACAAGACCTCCAGTTGCGAGGGCATGCAAAATCTTGATGTCGGAAAATTCGTGACCCTTAGCAAGGTGGTAGAGCACAGCTGGCATGATGCCGCACGAGCCACAGGTGGGAGCGGTGACGATGGTGCCACCCGATGCGTTTTCCTCGCTTACAGCTAAGGCGTAGGAATAAACCAAGCCACGTGTCTGAAGGTTCCTGCGGTAGCCTTGAGCCTTGACATAATAGGTGAAAGCCTTGCGTTGAAGGTTGAGCGGACCAGGCAGACGGCCCTCTTGCTCAATGCCGCGCTCCACACTGCGCTTCATAGCTTCCCATATCTCCTGCAGGTAGTCCCAAATGCCAGAGTCTTCATGCTCGTTGACATATTCCCAATAAGCACGACCGTTGTCGTAACACCATTTCTTAATGTCGCTCAGATGAGTCAACGGATAGATGTCGGGCGATGGGGGTAACACACCGGTGGGGTGGTCGTCCTCTGAAAGAGTGCCTCCGCCAACGCTGTAAACCGTCCAGGATGCGTTAGGACGACCATTGGCATGAATGGCGTTGAAAGTCATTCCGTTGGGGTGGAATGGCAAAAACTTGGTGGGTTCCCACACAATGGTGGTGGGTGCAAGGGGGGTCAGCACTTCCTCAATGGCCACGTCGGTCATGTGACCTTTGCCTGTTGCGGCCAAACTGCCATAGAGTGTCACACTGAAAGATATGGCACCCTCGTTTTGGGCGGCGAAGATTTGGGCCGCCTTCTGAGGACCCATAGTATGGCTCGAAGAAGGACCTTTGCCTATTTTATAAAGTTCGCGTAGTGATTTCATAGTTGCAAAGATACTGCAAATAAGACGGAGAACGAAATGATTCGAATCATTTCGTTCTGTAACGTGCATTTTATTGCCTCTTCATGCAAGGTATGTGGGCGGTTTGCCCCACTGATTTTCCATTAACCCACTGTGGCAGTTCGCTTTTCACTGCGGTGCTGGCGCTTGAAGTTGCGGAGCACTCTCATGCCCACGATTGGCCAAGCCGGTATGTGCTTGATTTGGTGGCGCACCATGGGTATATCCCATAGTAGCATGAGGGCGGCGAAAAACATGCCGGCAAGCAAAGTCCACCCAAACAGTATCTTTATGCTTTGCGCCATGAAACCTTGTACCATGCCTTCCATTATTTGCGGAAAATCAATGTGCGTGGCACTCATCCTCACACTGTCGATATAACCCGAACAGCGCGCAAAGCCGTCGCCCACATAGTATTTCATGCCTCGGCTATGGAGTGCGGCACCCATCAGTCCGCCCACAAACATGTGAAGCACGTTGAACACCGAAAGTGCCTGGAAGAAGTGCTCAAACGACATAATTTCGTGCAGACACCACATAAACGCGATGCACAGCACGGCATAACTGAATCCTCGCCACACAAGCGGCACGCGCAACTGCGTGATGCTGATACCCGAATCCACAAGGAAGTAAAATCCTCCTGCATAGAGGCAAAACGCACACAGCGCAAACGCTATCAGTTTATACACATTCCAGCGCATCACCTTCAGCCAGCCCAGCGAAAACAGGCACCCTGCCAGTATGCCTGGCAGCGACCATTGGTTGAGCCCTTCGTAAGTGAGGTCGGTATAGTGCATCACTTCTTCATAATAGACCATTTCAATCACGTGTTCGCACGAGAACAGTGCCTCCACCACACCGATGAGCAAAATCACCGGCACCACATTGTGGTATTTCCACATGGCTGGTTCAATATATGGCTTAGGGTGCTGACGCATACGAGCGAGGCACACGGCTAAGGTAATCAGCACGGTGCCCGTAACCAGTCGGAACTGGCGAGAATGCCACCAATCGAGCCAGTCGCCATAGTTGAGCAGCCACGCCACCTGTAGCCAGAATGCAATCCAAAGCAACGCGCCAAACCAGTCGAGCCCTTTCAGCGGCACAATCTGAGGCATGGCACGGAAGGGCTTTGTGAGCAGGGCTTGCACGAGCAGCACAATCAGCATCAGCAATATCACAAACCAGTGCATATAGGTCCAGTGCATGTGATAGGCAAACCATGCGGCAAGATAGCCCGCCCCCTCTATAGAGGTGAGCAACACAATGTGGAGAATAGGGAAAAACACACCGAAATCTCGTTTGGGTGTCATCCATAGTTGAATATTCGACATGCACTCGAATGTGCCTTGAATCTTCGCCATGCCGCACACCACGCACAGTGCCCACAACGCCGGCAGAGGCATTTTGATGGTGGCAAGCAGGTTGCAGACCACAATCACCGCCGCCGACACCATCAGCAGGCCCTTGTTGGTGAAGCGAAATTTCATGCGAAACAGCACAGGGAAATACAGAGCCATGCCAATGAGCGTGGCATAGAGGCACATCTGCACATCTTCACGCATCAGACTCCACTCCCCCACCACATCATTCATGGCACCGAGATACATGCCATTGGCAAACTGAAAACAGAATGCAAGCAACAGATATATCCACGGCCGTATGAACTTCGGCACAAACTGCCGATACATGGGCATGGAGAAAGTGGTGGGCGGTCCGACAGCCTTGGGCTTTCCGCCCGTTTTTGGTTTCTTTTTATCGATGTCGGTCATCTTTTTCACTTATTAATCACACACACCACATTCATGCCGGCACGGAGTTTGCTCTGCGCTTTCTTGTCGGCATCGAGGTGGATTCTGACGGGTATGCGTTGCTCCACTTTCACGAAATTGCCTGTGGCATTGTCTTGTGGAATCATTGAGTAGGCAGAGCCTGTGGCATCGCTGATGCGCTCCACCGTGCCCTTGAATGCCACACCGGGGACGGCATCGACCGTGATAGCTACCTTCGAACCCACGTGTATGTTGGGCAACTGCGTTTCACGGTAGTTTGCCACCACCCACAATTCAGAATTGTCCACGATGCTTGCCATGGTTTGCCCCGGCTGCACGAGTTGGCCCACATGTATGTCCTTCTTGCCCACCACACCATCGGCTGTGGCAATAATCACGGTGTAGGAGAGATTGAGTTTCGCCAACTGGATTTGGGCGCGCGCCACCTTGACGGCAGCCTGGTTCTGCGTGAGGCGGTGCCCCTGCTCGGTTTCGGTTTTGGCGAGTGTGCCACGGCTGCGCACGGCTTGCTCATAGCGGGCTTGCGCCTCAAGATAGGCGGTGTGCACTTTGTCGTACTGCTGTTGGGTCACCGCGTCGCTTTTCAGCAGTTGGGCGTAGCGCTGGTCGTCGATTCGGGCGTTTTCCAATCTGACGCTCGCTTCATCTACGCCAGCGTCGGACACGCTCATATTCTGACGCGTAACGCCAATAGTGGAACTGGTGACATCGCCGCCAGCCAACTCACGCTGCAAATTCGCCTCGGCTTGCGCCAGTTGCAAGCGGTATTCGCTGTCCTCAATCACCACCAGCGTGTCGCCCTTGTGCACTGGTTGGTATTCATTGAAACGGATTTCCTTGATGAATCCGCCCACACGGGCATTAACCGGGGTGATATGCTGCTGCACGGTGGCGTTGTCGGTGTATTCGCCTTCTTCAAATTGCAAGAAATGGTCCACCACCAGCCATGCGCCAGCGGCAAGAACGGCAAGCACACAAATGTTGTATATCAATCGAATAAGTATCTTCTTTTTCATCTTGTTTTGATTGTATTTTTTTAAATGCGAGTTAAATTTTTCCAGTCACGTATTTCACATTATAATATGTGTAGGCGATATTGATTTGCGCGTTCACCTCTTGCAGTTCGGCATTGAGTTTCACGTTCGACGCATCGATCATATCGGTGATGAGTGCCAACTGGTTGGCGTAGCGATTTTGCACCACCTGAAAGTTTTGGTTCGCCAACTCCACGCTTTTCTGCTGAGTGCGCAGTTCCACATACGCCTGCTGGTGCATGGTGTAGGCCTGGTGCACCTGATTGTTCACATTCTCATTGGTCACGGCATGTGCCTCTTGGCTCTGGCGCAACTGTGCCTCTGCCCTGCGAACGGATTTTGGAGTCTTGAACAGCGAACTGAGGGAGTATTTCACGCCCACGCCCACATACCACACATTGAAATTCTTGTTGATGGGCGGAATGTCGTAGGTGAACGGCCCCGAAAAGTTGTCGGCAGCCACCACCGCCACTTTAGGCAGGAGTTCGCTCTTGGCGAGTTTCAACTGCTGCTCTGCCACATTGGTCGCCAATTCCGACTGGCGGATTTGCGGCGCATTCACCAGCGCATCAGATTGCAAATCCTTTTCCGACATCAGTTCATAGCCTGTGGCAGTGAGGTCGATATCGGGAACGATGATGGCATCTTCAATGCCCAGTGCGTTGCACAACTGGTGGCTCAAAATGCTCTTTTGGTCCTCCAACTGGCGTTTGCCCAATTTCAGCGACTCCATTTGCAGTTCGTAGCGGGTTACGTCGTTTTTCAGCGCCATGCCCTGTGTCTGCTTAGCCTTGATGTCGGCAATGAGGCGTTCGGTCAGGGCGATGTTGCTGTCATACACCTTGATACCGTTGTCGAGTTTCGACAGTTCCAAAAACTGGCCGATGGCGATGAAGCGAAGTTGGTTGCGCGTGAGCGTAACGGCATTTTCAGCCACCGACTTCTGGAGTTCGGCAAGTTTGATGCCTGTGGTGATTGCCCCACCGGCATACACCACCTGCTGCGCCTCAAGGGCGAAGGAATTGCCAAAGTGAGGTTGGCTTGCACCTTTGGCGTGACTGAAATTGCGGTCGGTGATCAGCACATTGCCGGTATAACTCAGCGAAAGTGAGGCGCCAATGTCGGGCAAGCGTTTGTTTTTGGCTTCTTCTATACCTTGCGTCGCCACGCTCACGCTCGTCTTAGTGGCATTGAGTGTGTTGTTGCCACTCTCTATCATACTGAAAAGTTCGTTGGCAGTAAGTCTGCGCTGTGTCTGCGCCATGCCGTAACTCGGCATCAGCATACACACACAAGCACAGCATAGTAATCTCTTGTGCATTGTCAATAAAAAATGTTTGATTCAGTGATGTGTAAAATTTCGGTGCAAAATTACCTACTTTTCACAGCCCAACGATTTTAAATAAATCCACAATAATTGACTATTTTGGAACACCTATGCTGATATATTACATATTTTTCCGATATTTGCGGTAGAAATCAGAATTATCCACATACACCGCAAGCATAGCATAGATGAAAGGTAAAGACATAGAGATGCGCTCCAACCGAAAAGTGAGCCTCACATCGGAGCGCTCACAGGTATGGTTTAGCGAGGCTACGGCTATCGACTACGGCATGATTGTGCTCTGCCGTGAGGGCGAGGCCACCATAGGCGTGAATTTCTTGGAATGGCGATTGAAGAAGGGCTCGGTCATCACCCTTTTCCCCAACGACGTGGTGGCGGTGACCAACCGTACCGACGATTTCAGGGTGGAGATTCTGAAATACGGAGCGTCGCTGCTGCGTGAGGCAAGTCTGCAACTGGAGCAAACCGTGTATTCGCAACTAAAAACCGACCGATGCCGCACCGAGTCGCCCATTCTCACCAATATCATCAACAATATGTTTGCGCTGCTCCGACTGTATTTCGAGCAAGAGGGTTGCATCTGCCTGGAGCAACTGGTGACGCTACAACTCAAAGCCTTTTTCCTCGGCTTCTACGACTACCTTTACCGCAACCCCGAAGAAAAGAAAACCGAAACTGAAAGCCCACGAATCCGCGAACTGTTCAACCGCTTCATGAGGGCGCTGGAGAGCCGCTACCGTGAATCGCGCGACGTGAGTTATTATGCCGACCTGCTGAACGTATCGGCAAAGTATTTGGGCATAGTCACACGCCGCATCACAGGCCACACCGCCAAGAGCGTAATCGACCATTATGTGGTGCTGCAAATCAAGCAATCGCTTGCCACCGAAGAAAAGTCAATCAAGGAATTGTCGTGGGACTACCACTTCTGCGACATTTCATTCTTCTGCCGCTACTTCAAGCAGCACACCAGCCTCACCCCCCAACAATTCCGCAAGCGCTAATCCACCCCCAATCAGTCTTTCAAGCACGAAAGCGGAATAACTTTCACTCCATCGGGACGAGTGTAAGCCATGCTGCCACCAGTAAGAATAATAAGCAAGTCTGGTTCACGGAGAGGAACTTGTTTTTCTGTTTTATTATGCTCCTGTACAAGTCGTTTGATTTCTAACAAATGCTTAGCACCTTCTTCAATTTCTCTACTACCAAGCTTACACTCAATAAGAGCATATCGCCCATCATCAAGATGGAGCACCAAGTCGGCTTCCAAACCGTAGCGGTCACGATAGTAAGATAAATGGTTACCGAAGCCTGGAGTGTAAGCACGAAGATCTCGTGCACACATTTGCTCAAAAATAAACCCGAATGTCTTAAGCTGCATTTCCAAACCATCGGCGTTTACTCCCATTGCCGCAACAGCTATAGAAGGATCTGAAAAACCTCTTTTTGGCATACTGCGAACGGCTGTTCTACTTCTGATAGCTGGGCACCATGCGTCAATATCTTGAATAACATATAGTTTTTCCAATACACTGATGTAATTATCCATAGTGTCCATTGACAAGGATATGTCGCCAGAAGATGTGATATCTGATAAAATATTGTTTTTTTTAGCTATAGTACTAACATTACGAGCATAGGAACGCATTATTTGCCTGGCGATTTTCGGATTACGCTGCTTATTGTCAATTGATGAAATATCTATTTCGCAAACACTATTCACATAGTCGCTGGCTATCAACATTCCCGACTTCTCAGACATTTGCAAGGCCACTGGCCACCCTCCACGGCAAGCCACTCTAATTAATGAAGGAATATTTAATTTGCTGGTAGCACCATCAATGTCGTAATCTGGATTGTCAAACAATTCTCTTAGAGAAACCTCTCCTGTTGAATCTTTTGACTCCCAAAGACTCATAGGATACATTTTCATACGTGATATACGACCGACACCGCTGTGATAAATCTTTTCTTTGTCAACAGTGTTACTGCCTGTAAGAATGTATTGACCAGGCTTTCCTCCAGAATTGTCAACAGCAATGCGCACTGCATCCCAAAGCACCGGTGCGTCCTGCCATTCATCTATCAAACGAGGTTGCTCTCCCTTTAACAGTAACGACGGCATCGTTGCTGCGGTCATAAGAATCTCCTCTCTTTTATCCGGATCTTGCAGTTTTAGCACGCTTTGAGCCTGCTGTTGAGCAGTAGTCGTCTTTCCTGTCCATTTTGGACCTTCTATGAGTACAGACCCAAAAGCCTCTAACCTTTCTTTCAACACATTGTCTGCAATTCTTGGTAGATATTCCATATTAGTATTGTTTTGAATGCAAAAATACATTATTTCTCTCAAAACCCCAAGCCGTTCGGTGTTTTTGTGGCATTTCATTCGGTATTTTTGTGGCATTTCGTTCGGCATTTTTGTGGCATTTCGTTCGGTGTTTTTGCGGTAATCAACACTGTTAACCAAAAACGAAAACGCCATAACGTAGGGACATGCCTTTGGCGAGAGCACTGAAAAAGTCCAGTTTTTTAAAGACCAAAACGAAAAATGCTTACGATTTATAACTTTTCTTTCCACAAATTGCCTCAATAAGGCTATGATAGGCAGAAAAAGAAGGGTGAAACGACTATTTCTCCGTTATTAACTTTCAATCTGAAAGTTGATTTTACTTTTTCAGTGCTTTCGCCTTTGGCATGTTTCCAATGCGTTGACACATTGATGGTTGGCATTGAAACACACGAAAGGCATGTCATAAAAGGTGGAAGGGCGCAAGAAGAAATCTATCACGGCTTAATTTATATCCCTGCGCCGTCTTGAAAGAACGGTTCCTCTATGGCGCGACTTTGGAGCACACGGGAGTGAGGTGGCACATCGTGGGTGAGCCACACGTTACCACCCACTATGGTGTGATGCCCTATCCTCACCCTGCCCAATATTGAGGTGTTGGAATACACAGTCACATAGTCTTCCAAAATAGGGTGGCGCGGCATATCTATAGGCACACCATTGGCATCATACGAGAAATTCTTCGCTCCAAGTGTCACGCCCTGATAAAGCATCACATGGTTGCCAATCACACTGGTGGCACCAATCACCACGCCTGTGCCATGGTCGATGCAGAAATGCTCGCCTATCTGCGCGGCAGGGTGTATGTCGATACCTGTGGCAGAATGCGCCATCTCGGTGATGACACGCGGAATAATGGGAACGCCTTGCAAATGAAGTTGATGTGCGGTGCGATAGTGAACCATCACCTTTACCACAGGATAGCAAAGTATTACCTCCTGCATCGACTTTACAGCGGGATCGTTGTGCATCACAGCGAGAGCATCGGTGTGAAGCAGCCTCGCAATTTCGGGCAACGCCTGCACAAAGTCGTCCGCCATTTTATCAGGATCGGTGATGGTGGTGATGGTGGAAAGTTGGTCGGCGAGCACTGCGTGAATGGCCTCATTGCCATTGGTCCATGAAGGCACATCGGAATAGTCTGGAAAAATAACATAACCGACCAGTTCCATCAGTCGCTTAAGTTGGGAAACAGAGGGTGCTTTCATCTTTCTTACTCAAATAAAGAGGTGGATAAATAACGTTCGCCAGTGTCGGGCAGCAGTGCCACAATGAGTTTGCCTGCGTTCTCGTCCTTCCTTGACAAAGCGAGGGCTGCGGAGAAAGCCGCCCCCGACGAAATGCCCACAAGCAGCCCCTTTGTGCGTGCCAACTTACGTGCACCAGCAAAAGCATCGTCGTCGGTCACAGTTATCACCTCGTCCACGGCGTCGGGATTGTAGGTAGATGGTACAAATCCTGCACCTATACCCTGAATCTTGTGTTTGCCCGGCACTCCCGTGGTCAGCACTGCGGAGGAAGCCGGCTCCACTGCCACCACCTTCACGGCAGAATTATGCTTTTTGAGTGCGCTACCCACACCGCTCACCGTGCCACCAGTTCCCACGCCTGCCACAAAAATATCCACTTTCCCATCAGTATCGATCCAAACTTCCTCCCCAGTGGTCTGCTCGTGGATGGCAGGATTGGCAGGATTCACAAACTGCCCCAGAATCACTGCCCCAGGAATAGTGTCGCGCAACTGCTCCGCCCTGGCAATGGCACCTTTCATACCTTCAGCCCCCGGTGTAAGTTCAAGCTTTGCACCGTAGGCCTTCAGCAGATTGCGACGCTCCACACTCATGGTTTCAGGCATTGTGAGAATGGTTTTGTAGCCTTTGGCCACACCCTCCCATGCCAGTCCCACACCTGTATTACCACTTGTGGGCTCAATAATCGTGGCACCAGGCTTCAACACGCCTTTCTTCTCTGCGTCCTCAATCATTGCCAACGCAATGCGGTCCTTCACACTGCCACCAGGATTGAAAGCCTCTACCTTTACAACTATTCTTGCCTTTTGATTTTCAAATCCGCTCACCTCCACTAATGGGGTGCGCCCTACGAGTTCTGTAATTGATGAGTAAATCATAATGATAACTGTTTTATAAATTGATATTGTTTTTGAAAATATACACAAAAAAGCGCCTTGCCACTGGATTGGCAAGGCGCAGGTATTTTGCTTTTAATAAATGTCTTCATGATTTCCTATATCACATCACGCAAAAAGACCATCGTGCCGAGCCAATCTCTTGATTCGGTACAACAGCAACATGCTTGCAAAGATGTGCGCAAATTCTTCATTCTGTCTAAAAAATCGTTATATCAACCACAAAATTATAACAATAATCCACAAAAACCAAATAATCCGCAACAAAAAAATTTTCCTGTCGGCTGAGCACCAAATCGGCAAAAAGAATTATCTTTGTGGGCGATAAATCACAATACGTTCAACATCACATCTTGTGACTTTGAAAAAAGAGAGGAGATATTGATATGCGGAATTTAAAATGTATTTTTGGGCTGGCATTAGTCCTGTTGGCATCATGCTTTGTAACATCATGCAATGATGATGTGGAGGAAACTTTGGTACAAGAATGGGCTACGGTATTGGATAATCACGGAGTGGCTTACCACTTTAGTGACGATGGAAAATGTTTAGGCGCAGGTGGCGGCATCGGCAAGAAGGACTTTGACAAAATGTTCATTGGTCATGGGTGGAAGCACTACGCCACATGGGAAATAGACAAGAATGGCAAAAGGCTACCTGATGAATATTACCACACCATGATTGGATTCTCTCCACAACATTACTATTTTAACAGCGACTCAAAATTGACCTCCTACTACCGTTCCGACGCAGCAGGAAACATCATGAAGAAGGAAGAAGTGGCATACACCTTTGATGATAACTACAATAATACACGACTCACTGTGTTATTGCTCGACACCAACGAATACCTTCAGATAACAGGATGGACACTCGGCGAACAACCAAGTTTCTGCATGGTTAGACCATTGGCAAAAAGCACAGATGGAGAAACCACCTATGGTGTGTCAATATATGTGCAGATGACCGACAAGGAATTAAAAGCCATGCAAGATAGCGCAAAATAGATATCACCTTTGGACAACGATATAGGTGCATCACATTTAGCGATTCATCTAAATAAAGCGAGAACACCTATTTAACCCATTAAAATCCAATTTGGGTTCAGTGGAAAAATACTGGGGGCACAGAAACAAAAACATAAAAAACAGCCTTTTGGCGATGCCAGTGCTTCGCACCTGTCGTTAGTGCTGTGGCATGTCT
>OJAM01000929.1_pt1 | contig 11304 bp, 12 predicted proteins | sample 1589071 | NCBI WGS metagenome assembly OJAM01 (sample SAMN03283243) | human gut metagenome | biome: human-associated habitat; material: feces | host: Homo sapiens | place: Peru | collected 2012
GAGAGTAAAGGCTACATCGTTGATTTTGATTGCCCAATAAAAGAGGTTGACCCGCCGCTCAAACAGGTGTATACTCGCAAGGAGCTGAAGGCTCTCTACGTCAAACCACCGATCGCAGAATTCGCGCAGTATCGGAACTACGTCATTATCGTGCTGCTGCTTGCTACTGGTGTGCGTACAAAGACGTTGCTGAGCCTCCGCATATCTGACGTCGATCTTGAAGAAGGATATATTAACCTCAACACTACTAAATCCCATAAGGTCGTGCGGATTGGGCTGGAGCGCAAGGCTCACCACGAGCTGGCGGAGTATATATCCTACTGGCGTACAGGAGAGGGTATCCGAGAGGACGATTACCTGTTTTGCAATGCCTACGGTGAGCAGTTGACACGCAGCGGCTTGACAAAAGCGATCGCTACCTACAACCAGCAACGCGGTATCAACAAAACCAGTATCCATCTGTTCCGACATACGTTTGCCAAAAACTGGATTACAAGCGGTGGTGACATCATCTCATTAGCACACGTTCTCACACATAGTGAGCTGGAGATGGTCAAACGCTACGCCAATCTTTATGGCTCCGATGTCAAGGACGAAATAGCAGAGCACTCCGTATTGTCGCAAATTCGCACGACAAGTGGAATGACAATTAAAACTGCAAAAAGAAAACGCCAAAATCAACCGAAATGAGGCAAATCATGTACCCTCTTTTTGAACAGAATCAAAAATAGCGAACGAAAAGTTATGCTAAAGCATCAAAAAGCGGAAAACTGCCAATGTAAGAGGTCGTGAATTTTGATGCGGAGAAAATCACGACTGGAAATCGTGTAGGCGTTAAAAGCGTCTCGCGGGTTCGAATCCCGCCCTCTCCGCCAAAAGTGAATTAGGGGAAAAGTTCTTCGCAAAAAGAGGATAAACTTTTCCCCTACTTCGCTTACCCAAAAGTCGTGCTGGAGAACAAAGAAAACGCGGACAGTGTACTTGTCCCACGGGTGAATCCCGGCTGTCTTAGGCGCAGCCCCTCCATACGGCGTATCAAACTATGCGGTCTGCGGCGTTCAAGCGCCCATGCTCCCTTCCATGCTGTACCAATCGACGGTCAGAGTGACCGCTGGAAGATCCTCGCACGATGCCGCATAGTCTTCGTTCGTTTCTTTGTATTCTGCTGTCAAGGTGCATGTGAGGCTTCGGGCAGTTGGAATAGTCTCCCTTTCGGGAGATTCCGGTGGCGTCGCCACGCTGCCGAAACCCTTGTATTTGCCGGTTGTGGCAGCAAATACAAAAAACAGCAAGCCCCGGATGCTTTTTTCGCATCGAAGGACTTGCTAAAATCAGTGGGGTGTGATATAATCCCCTCAGAATCTTAACTAAGTTCTACGCTGCGCTGCACGCATCCGTAGGGCGTATGCCTCGATCGGTTTCCTAGACTGGTCGAGGCTGGTTAAGGTTTTTTATGCCTTAACGCCGTTTATCTCATTATAGCGCATTATACTTCCGTTGTCAATCAATTTTTATGCACAACTTGTAGTTTCCGATCTCACCGTGTCATTGCACGGCGAGGTCTTTTTTTGCACTCAGGTGTAGACCTTGCTTCGATGGTCTATGCGGAGAATCAGAATAACGATCTCGTTATCGATAATTTCAGCGATCAAGCGATAATCGCCGACACGGTAGCGCCACTGACCGCTGCGATTTGCGGTCAGCCCCTTTCCGTGCTGGCGCGGGTCGTCGCAGCCCTCAAGATTTTTGTGAATCCACGCGGTAATCAGCTTCGCGGTCTGCAAGTCCATTTTTTTCAGGGCTTTTCGGGCGTCAGAAGAAAAAATAACATGATAGCTCATCCGAACAACTCTCTTTCGATTTCATCCAGCGTGTAGGTCTTGGGATTCTTCTTGAACGCCGTAATGGCTTCCTCGTAGGCTTTCAGGTCGAGTTCATCCTCAATGCGCTCGATCGCCGCCTGCCGGATGAAATCAGAAACGGTCTTGCCGTGCATCTGCGCGTAGGATTTAATCAATTCAGTTTCTGCGTCGGTCATACGGACTGAAATAGTCATAACGTCCACCTCCTGTAATACAGTGTATTACATTATTTCCGATTTGTCAAGAAGAAATTCGAGAGACAACATCTTTTTCCGGCTATGACATTGACGGACCAGAGCAGCTGCCGACGGCAGCTGCGGCGCGGAGAGCTTGGCGAACCTCCTCTGAGGAATACCGAAGGCTGCTCGCCTCGGCTTCCGCCTCTGCTTCGCGCAGCTTTCTGTAGATTTCCAGCTCCGCATCAGATACAGGCTGATTTGACCTTGAATCCATGGAATCACCTCCACACAGCAATTTTATCATAGCTCGCAGAAGAATCCAACCGCTGTTTTTCCAAACAAGCGGACAACCACACATCATTTTCAAGAAAAGTAATGTGCGGTTGTCATGACGCAACCATGAAGCCGTTGTTTCCGGAGGTTAGGAACAGGCTGCTCACAGGGTTTCACACCGGCGTTGCCCGTGCAAAACCCTGACAGCTTAGCACAGGCTGCGCCTATGCAAAGCCTTGACCAGCCTATTCATAACCTCCTGCCCGGTGGCTGTGGGGCTGCGCCCCCCTTACGGCGGCTTGCTGCAAGGTCGAGAGGGCGGCGATTCCCCCTGCTGTCCGTTCTTGCTGAGAGAGAATTTTTGCAGGATTTTTTGTGCAGTCTGCCGAATTGCTCGACAAAGCGACGCAGCCGTTCGCAGCAGGATAGACTTGTCCCTCACCCGTGGACACTTTGGCGTCCTATTTACGGTACATAGTCCGTAATAGGGTTTCCCTGTTTTTTCCCTCGGAATATAACCAAACGTTATCTTGTTAATCGGGGGTTTCTCAAAAATGATACCACCCTTTACAGGGAAAAATACTTGACTTGTCCTGTCAGGTGTGGTATGCTGAGTTTGGTGGTAGGCGGGGTGCAATGACCGCCGCGCCACATTGACAATGACATAGTATGAGTTGCAAAAATAGCTCCCCACCGCATTTTTGCCGCGCAGACAAATCAGCCAAAGACGCTTCGCCAGCACAGAGATCGCACGGCAGACCGATGCCTTTGCCAGCCCCACTTCGCGGGCAATGCCCCGCAGCGAGGGATAGGCGTGGTCATGGTTTCGCCCCTGCTTTTGCGCGAGCAGCAGCAGGGCAAGAAATGCCGACGGTGTGATGTCCGCCGCAAGCATCGAACGCACGGTCGCATAGGGCAAAAGGGTATAGTTGTCCTGAGCCGCCATGCTCAAGGTGTAGGTAGTCGCACTGTAAACCACGGCGTTGCGCTCTCGATTGTAGCAGTAGTTGCGTTGCCGACGAAGGAATCCGGCGTCCTCCAAACGACTTAGGCAGGTACGGACGGTGTTGATGCAGAGATTCGCACGGGCGGCGATAAAGCGGAGCGGCTTGGTCAGACGTTTGCTTTCCCACTGAAATGAAAGCAATGCCAACGCAACCTTGCGATCGGATGGAGCAAGCTGTTGATTGCAAATCAGTTGATTTGGAACGGCTATGTATTTCATTGTCTCACTTTTCCTTTCTTGCGCACGGGTCTCTCCCCCGTGCGCATTTCTATTTTATCGGGGCGGCAATCGCTGCCGCCCCTGTTTTGATTTAACCTATGGTAACGCTGCACTCTGCGCCGGCGCTGCCGCAAGTGGCGGTGATCGTCACTGTACCGGCGGCTATTGCGGTCACAACGCCGTCGGCATTGACGGTTGCAATCGCATCATCTGAGGACGTCCACGTTACGGCTTTATCGCTTGCATTCTCCGGCATGACTACGGCTGCGAGCTGTACGGTGCCGCCTACGGCGAGCTTCTGCTCCGTGCTGTTCAGGATGACACTCTCTGCCGGAACGGAAACGTTAATCGTACAGCTTGCGGATGCCTTGACTCCGGCGACGGTAATTACGGCGCTTCCAGCTCCGCGTGCCGTCACGATGCCGGACGCATCGACGGTAGCAACCGCTTCATCCGAGCTTGTCCATTGCAGCGCTTCGGTCGTCGTTTCCGGCGCAATAGCAAGCGGTGGCTGCAATTCCTGTCCCGCCGTCAAATCGTAGCTCTCGGCGTCAAAATACAGCTCCTCGGCGCATATCATGACGCGCACGTCACAGCTTGCCGTTTCGCTGCCGCAGGTGACGGTAATCGTCGCGGTACCGACGCCGATTGCGGAAACTGTTCCGTTGCTGCTCACTGCCGCTACGGTTTCATCCGATGACGTCCAATGCGGGACGGGACGTGTTGCCTCCTCCGGCTCGATCTTCGCGCTGCATTTCAGCTCCGCGCTGCTGCCCAGCTCCAACAGCAGCTCCGTCTCGGAGATCTTCAGCGTGATTTTCGGTGTATTCCATTCTTGCTGCTGTGCCAGCGCCGCAGCCGCAGCAGCTTTGTCATTGCAGATGACCGGCACAAGTGAGTAGCTGTCCAGCGAGAGGAAATCGCAGAGCTGAAGCTCATCCATCAGAAGCATACAGCTTCCGTCGGCGATCGAAGCGACTTGAACGTACCGAATGGAGCCAATAGAACCATCCGAAGTGTAGCATTGTACCACATCACCCGCTGTTATCGTCTCCAAAAGGGCGTTTTCGGCGTGTACTGCGACCAAAAGCTGCCCCTCTGCCGGGGCAATGCCCTGCGGACGGCAAATCCAAAGGAGCAGCAGCGTCAACAGTAAAAGAAATAGCAGTGCCGGAAGCAGGACAAAGTAGAGGAGTTTTTTTCGCGCAGTATCGATCTCCGCATTGCTGCGCTGTATCTCCTCGTCGCCTCCATCGGGTTGTTTCGCGCGTAGGGCGGTCTTGAGGATGCCACCGCGCACAATGGATGTCGTTGAGCGTCTTAACATGAGGATACCTCCATTCTTTCATTTGAAATTTCTTGCAATAGCGGTAACAACGCGGCATAATCCGGCGCATCCGCCGCAAAGGGGTCAGGCTGCCACGGCGCATCGATCATTGCTGCGGACGGGCAGAGCCGCCGGAGAGAAGCGCTTTGCCCGCCGTCGCCATAGGAGACGATGACGCACGTCTGAGGTGTTGAATAGAACCGTGCCAGCGCTGTGACGGACTGCGGCAGCTCCCATACCTTGACCCCACAGACAAGCACGTTGATGTCTGCTGCCGGAACGGTCATATCCGTGCCGCAGTCGTGGATGCAGCAGTTGTACGCTACGGAGGCAGCCGTTACAATCGGCAAGCCGTGTACTGTCCCGTCTGCATCCACGAGCGTCAGGAGCGCGTCCGGCTGCTCCGGTGTTGGCTGGACTGCCGCGTGAAAACCCAGCTCGCAAAGATACCTGCATAGCCGAAAAGCCTGTGTGGTGCAGCCGATGCGCCCCTGTGCTCCGTACACGTTGACTTGCAGGGCGTCGCGGGCCGAGAACGCGTCAGCGATACCCTGCAAGCATTGCTGTTGCTGGCTTTGCGGGTTATGCAGGCTGGATTTTTCGCTGATTTTTTTCAAAAGTTCTTCTGCATCGGTGCTGCTTGGAACGCCGCGTTTGCGGAGTTTATCCCGTAAATCCGAGCTTGCAACAACGCCAAAGGCAATCCCTTGACGCCGCAGCCGTGCTGCGGCGTCAAGAATGTGAGGGAGAGAAAACGGATTGCTCGTATCGTCCAACAGGATGATGTCATAGTCCGGTGCTTCGAGCGCCAACGCCGTTAAAGAGGTCAGTACAGCGCAGCAGACGGTTATTCCTTTCGGCGCACGTCGCTTGTCGCCAATCCAAAGGATCCTTTTCATCGATCTTACCTCCTGTACCTTACCGTGACGGTATCGTCGATGACGGAGTAGGTGTAGTCCGTAGGTGTTGTGCTGTAGTTGCCGGACAAATAGAGCTGCGCCTCGCACAATCGGCGCTCAACCAAGCTCGGCAGCACTTGTCCTCCTGCATGGCAGATATTCGCAAACGCCTGTACAACGGCAAGCTCCTCTGTCGTCGGGTCTTGCAGTGCTGCACGGAAATCCGCGTAGCTTGCACTACTCATCCAGCCACTGCCGATGTTGTAGGTCAGTGAGATCAGAGCGTCGCGCTGATGCGGCAGCAGCGTCAACGCGTTTTGTGCAGTGTAGGCGTCAACGCTCTCTGCGGCTACGTCAATTGCATCTCGAAGGAGCGCTTCGGCTGAGGCCTCCGAGATGCCATAGCGCGTATACTCGGCAAACTTGTCATCCGGACAGCGCGTACCGTAGCCGACCGAATACTGCGCGTAGTCCCACGTCGGATATTTGCTGAAGCCCTCGAAGTGCTTTACGAAATCCAGTAGATTTGAGCTGTCGGTGATGCGCGTGAAGCCGAAGATCGCCGCGCCTTTCCATGCCGCGCCGTAAATATCGGGATAGTAGTTTTGCCTGATGTGACTGTTCGCGGAGCCACCGCCACCGGAATTGCCCTCGATCGTAATCAAGCCGTCCTCGGAATAGGACATGACAATGCCGATGTGCAGCATTGGCGGGATAACGTCAACGCTGCTTGCCGCGCGGCTTGCTGAGTACCAGTAGACCAAATCGCCCGGCTGCGGCGTATCTTCGCCGACCGCAAACTGCTTGCAGCCCTGCGCTTTTGCGTTGCGCCAGCACTCACCGACACCGCCGGTGTAGGTTCCGAGCGGACAGTCCTCGCCGACCAGCCCGATTTGGTCAGCGCAGTAGTAGACAAAATCGACGCACCATTGCTCCTCGCCTTTGCCCCAATACTCCCAATACTTCGCGCCGCCGGACACCTCTGCATTCTCTTCATATTCCGCAAGGGCAACCTGCAAAAGCTGATTCTGATCGCCGTAGTACCAGCCGTTTCCTCTGCCGCCGATGCCGAGCAGAAGGAGCAAGCCGAGCGTAGCGCCGCCGATGCTGTATGCAAGCTTGCTCATCGTCCGCCACCTCTGCCCATAAGATCGAGCTTGTATTGCGGCAGGTCAAACACGGTGCGGATATGGTGCTGCGCTCCGATCAGACAGAGCGCATTTCGGCGCTCGAAGCTGCTCAAGAGCTTTGCCTCCGCCGCTGTCAGGCGGAACAGCTCTACCGTATCATCCAAATTCTTGGCATCGCAGCGGAACAGCAGACGGTAAGCGGAGTTATCCACGATAGCCTGTCCGGCGAGACGGACGGCATCATTCAGAAGATCGTCTACACTTTGGGTCGCGAGCCAAAGTGCCGATTCATACTTTCGGACGCGCTTTGCCATATTGCGGACGTACATTCCCACCTCCGGAAGTCGCGGGTCAAAGAGGATGTGACCTTCTTCCGCTAAAATCACGCAAGGTTTGTCGCGATTGCGCGAGGCGGCGTCCCAGCACATGGACAGCAAATTAAAATAGATGGAGGACTGCGCCTCCGCCGAAAAGTTTTGCAGACGGTTTGTATCGATCACCACAAACGGCGCGTCGAGATCAATGTTGGTGTGACCGTTCCATAGGTAGGCGCTTGCTCCGGTCGCCATGGATTGCAGCAGCTGCGCCAGCTCGCGATATGCAGCGTCCGTCTCGCCGTGCTTCCGTAGCAGCTCGTACCAGTCAAGCATGATGGGATAGTCCTGCGGCTGTAAAGCTGTGGTATCCACGTCGCGCGGTATCCCGCATTGCTCATAGAGGCTCAGCAAGCTATCCTCAAGCATTGCCAGCTGCAAGTCGGTCAGCGACGGGATTTGCAGCCGCAGTCGCAGCAGCAGCGTTTTGATGTGCATATCCATAGCGTTTGCGTTAGATGAAAACAGGCAATTCTCCTCGTCCTCGTCATCCTCCGGTACGGCGCGAATGTCCAGCGGATTTGCTTTCGCCACGCCGCCGCCCGCATCCAGCCAAGCGCCGCCGAGATTGCGGCAAAGGTCGCGGTACTCCCGTTCGGGGTCAATGACAATGACCTTGACACCGGACATATACAGCGTTTCGAGCAAGTGCTTGAGCGCGGTCGATTTGCCGCTGCCGGTCGTGCCGATGGCAACCAAATTGCCGTTGGTGCGGTCTTGTCCTCGATACTGCAAATTCACGCAAATCGGAGAGCCGTCCGGCGTTGTCCCGAAATAAGCGCCGCCATCGTCGCGCAGCAGCGTGACCGTACACGGCTCGCCTCCGGTGACGGTATCCAGCGGGATAATCTGCTTGAGCATTTGGTCGATACGCAGTTGATTGATGTAATAAGGCGAGATATGCTTATAGGCGTCCTTCTGTAAATTTCCAAGGCTTTTCAGCCGCATCAGCCCAGCAGCGGCAATATTGACCGAGCGGTCGCAGCAGTCCTTAAAGCCCTTTTCGTCTGCCGCAAAGGGCATGACGACGATGCTGATATGTCCGATGGTCTGACCGCGCGAATCCAGCGCATCGATCATACGATCTGCACCTTCGATGCGGCGCAGAAATTGCTTTTGCGCCCGTGCGTCGGTGCTGCTGGCTTGGGCGCTGGCGGACTGTCGGATAGATTTTGATAGCGCGTCGCCCAGCTCGGCGGCGTTGCCGGGATAGTAGGTCAGGCAGGTCACGGCGCTCAGATTGGAGAGCAGCGGCACCAGCCACCCGTAGTTGACTTCAGAGGGATACTTGATAATGCCATAGCAACGGGCAAGCGTGTTGCCGACCTGAAGCGTGTTGTTGCTGAAGGTAAAACCGCCCGGCGGAGTGATTGTATTGAGCAGCCGCGCCTCCTCATTTTCGGGGATACGGCTGCGGTAAAGGCGCTGCTGCCCTGCAAGAATCGGGACATCCGTGTCACTGTCGTCACGCGGAACAAAATCATCCAAATTGGCATACAGGCGGCACAGCCACTTGATTTCCCGATTTTCCAGCCGCCGTGCGGTTATTTTGCACGCGGACAGGTGGTTGCATATCGCTTCCAGCCGTTTCCCAAGCTGCCGGTCTGCGCCGGTGGCGGCTTTGCACCATAGCTTCAGGATTAAAAACGGTTCCTTCGCGCCGTCCTGCGTGAGCTGCTGCATGGCATCGATCTCGCCGCGCAGCAGCGTGTGCATGGTTTCCTGTGTCGCTGCATCGTCGCGGCGCTGAAGATCTTCGACCATATGCTGAACATCCACCGTGCGCGGGATGGATATGATTTGCCACGGCGATTTTTCCTCCTTGAGCACGTTGGAGAGCTGCCGCATTGCTCCCTCTCGCTCTGCGGCATCCAACAGCTTACAGTCCGCGCCGTGCAGGGATAAAAACCCAATCACATATCGGTCACGCGTGTAAATCAGCCGACCGGTGATACTCTCGACGTTGAGAAACTGCTGGGCGCTTTGCATTGCAACGGCTTCAGCTTTTTTCTTCAAGTAAAACCACCTCCTCAATTTTTATGTCATGATAACGGTGCTGCGTCCGCCGGAACTGCACCGCGTACTTAATGTAGTCGTACATGGATAGATGCGTGTTTTGCCGTGTAAATAGCCCGCTTGCGATAATGCCGGATGCCACCACAACAACGATTGCCGTCAGAACGCGCAAGGGTGAATCGCTGTAATGGATGTACAGCCACATTGCCACACAGGCAGCGCCGACGATCAGCGCGGACTTGCCAAGCTCCGCCCAGCCGTAGCCGCGCCAAAGTTCCCAGCGCAGAGGGATGTTTTCCGGTATTTCCAGCCGATGAGATTCATTTCCCATAACTCGACCTCCTAATAATAGCTGACCAAAATGTGAATCAGCCCGTCAACGCTCTCGGCAATGACAAGAAAAATCAGAGCATTGCGGATACGTCGGCGGTAGATTGCCTCCTGCTCGCGGTCGGTCGCCATTAGACAGAGACAGTAGGCACACCGTGCGCCGACGGCGGCGGGAAGGATGTACAGCAGCCAGCGTAGGATGGATTGCACATAGTCCATTACTTGCCTCCCGTCAGCAGCTGCTTCAGAAGCAGCCCCGTATGCAGCTTCATGCCGACACCGCCGCCGCTGCGCTGCGGCGTCATGATTTGTGACAACAATGCCGGTGCCTTAAATGCGACACTGATCATCACAATGCCAACAAGAAGGTTAACATCCGTCCCGGCGAGGACAACGTAGCCGCTCAAAAACAGCGCCGTGACCTGTATCAGACTGGTTGCCATTTGCTTGAGCATGAGCTGGATGTAGGAAGGGAAGATACCGCCGTCTGAATTGACCAAGCCCATTGCTGCAAGCGGCAAGCCCCAGCGCAGAAATAGCATCTCGACACCGCGCCCCAAGAGCTTGCAAAACATGATGCAGTAGCAAATCAGGTATACCAGCACAAGCAGCGCCGCCATAAAATCACCGGCGGCGGTGTTGAGCCATGACAGCCGCTCGACCGTGCTTTGATGATAGAGGTCGTCAAAAAACGCGACGTTGAGCTGCCCGTCATTTGCCAGCGCGTACAGGTAATCACGGACAGTGTTATAGTCCTCCGGCGTATCAAGCTGCCCCTGATAAAAATTCGTCACGCGCTGCGTCAGACGCCGGATAAAGTCCTGCTGGAAGGCGGCATCCTCCCGCATTGCGTTATCCAGCACCAGCTCCTCCGCCTCCGAGAGTGCCTTGTCATCGTCCGTATCGTATGCGGCAAAAAAGTCTGCCCAAGCCTTTTCGGCAAGCTGCCCGGTGTCCTCGTCGTCAAACAGCGCGGGGTCTAAGCCGGTGGTGATATTGATTGTCTGAATGATCTGAGCGCCCAGCTCGACCGTGACTGCCGTTGCTGCGTTGTAAGCAAACGGAAATGCGATCGATACGATCAAGGTCATTGCTACACCGACAAGCAGGCTGTGCGGGGAAACGTCTGCGTCTCCGTCGCGCCACAAAACATAGACCTGAAATCCCTTCCAGACACACTTCAAAACGACCAGCACCAGCACCGCAACGTAAATAATGCAGTACAGCGGCAGCAATCCGCGTCTCGCCGACAGTCGCTATTTTATGAACTCGCTATTTGAGCAGTACGACATAATTTTCGACAGCGAGCGTTGCAAGCCTGCTATCTTTGATTTCGAGAACGTTATGGCGGACGACGAGAACAAACCAATCAAAGCGTCTCGTGACAACGTGGCACAGCAGGCGGACTTTCTCGACAACGTACGCTACTATTTCCACCGCTATTACAAACAACTACAACAGATACAATAATGCTTGAACAAATCGTAATTATCAGCCTAATCATTACGGCTATCTACATCAGTATGGCAGACGGAATGTTGCTGCACCCCGTGCGGCGGTTTATCTGCCGAGTATGCGACTACCTGCATTGCTCCACACTACGCAAGCCGTTGTGCGAGTGCGTGGTATGTATGGGCGGGATATACACGCTTGCTATCTATCCGCTGCTATACGGCTTGTCGTGGCAGG
>OJAM01000932.1_pt1 | contig 11271 bp, 9 predicted proteins | sample 1589071 | NCBI WGS metagenome assembly OJAM01 (sample SAMN03283243) | human gut metagenome | biome: human-associated habitat; material: feces | host: Homo sapiens | place: Peru | collected 2012
CCCGAATATGAATTTGCAAAAAGATACGCAATGGACTAATTTTTTCAACAAAAAATTTGGAAATTAACATAGAAAGCTGATCTCACTGATTTTTTTTGTGGGTGGGAAATCTCACGGATTGTGTGGGTTTTGTGTTTTTTAGGGCTCACACAGATCTCGCGGATCTCACTGATTTCTTTGTGGGTGGTAAATCTCACGGATTGTGTGGGGGTTTGTGTTTCTTTGGCTCACACAGATTCCACAGATCTCACTGATTTTTTTTGTGGGTGGGGAATCTCACGGATTGAGTGTGGGGCATTGCTGTTTGCGGCGAAACATGCCAAAGGCATGTCCCTACGTTATATGATGCGCCTTGTTGCTTGACCATAAAGCGGATGCCTATATGCTCAGATTCATTTTTTTATTAGTATAAATGATACGATTTGAAGGAGTTGCGCAGTTGTCTAAACAACATTCGGCGCATCCGTTTGCTGTAAGTTGCTTGAAACATGATGGGAATGAGCAGCAGAGAGCATCGCACACAACTGCTGAAATCCATCGTCATTGGGTCGTAACCAAGGTATGACTTGCGGTAGTGGGCATAGGAGCGCTTCTTCGATTTCTCTGCCGTCCAGCAGGGTTCGAACTTCAGGGCCGACGCATTGGCTAACTTCGCAGGAATCGCCTCAATAGCCCCCACTTGCAGCAGTAGTTCGTACACCGCTTTCATGCACGACTTTGTCTGGCAAAACATCTGCTGCTCCGTGAAACGGCATACATGCCAGCCAGCGGACAGGAAAAGTTTATTTCGACGTTGATCCTTATGCGTTCCATCTTCGGTGATGAAATGAGTGGGACGATGAAAACTTGAATAAGGTTCATCAATCTCTATATCGACATAGACACCATTTTTTTTATCGATGTATGCCAGGTCGGGTTCGTAACGATGCCCACCTATGGTCACGCTCACATCCTCCCTGATCTTTTCCAAATCAAGGCCAAACACATGGGAGAAGACTGGCAACTCTGAAGCGCCTGTCTTCTTGCTCTTGGCACCAATAGTGATAACAAACCTGCTCCTGTCAGCAGTGCCTGTTGCTGTTTGTATGATAGGATAATTCATTGGCCCTTTTGGTTAATGAAACTTAGTGCTTTGTTTTCAACTTCTTTTAACCCATGAAAGCCTATTTTTATGCTTGATGCACAAAAATAATGGGGGCTATTTTGTGGATTCGTCGAGTTGTTGGATGATTTTTTGGACTTCTTCGTTGGTGGACGTGAGTTTTGCTTTGCAGATTTTTAGGAGTTCGGCAGAGCGTTTGGTGTATTTGCCGAGGTTATCCACAGAGCAGTCGGGACTTTGCATCAGTTGTACGATTTCTTCCAGTTCTTTCACCGCAGCAGAGTAGGTGAGTTCGTTTTGATTTTCCATATTTTTGTAATTTTATTTGTCCTTGATAACTGATTGTGTGCCAGCCACCACCTTGCCATCACGGAAGTGAATGGTCACCAGTTTGCCGGCTTCGAGTTGGGCAGCGTCGGTCATGATTTTGCCTTCGCATGTGGTGAGTGTGTAGCCGCGCGCCATCACCTTTCGGGGCGATAGCAGTTCTATTTTGTCGCCCAACGCCTCCAATCGCATCGTCTCCTTCATCTTCACTTGCGCCACCGCATTCTTGATAGCGTCTTTTTGGCGTGCGAGTTGTGCATTCTCGCCCTCGATGCGGCGTTGCACATGCAGTGGTATGTTTTGAATGAAGTTTTGCAGGCGTAGCGTGTTGGTGTCGATGATGCGTTGCGCCAGAATTGGCACATTGCCAGCGTAGTACGATAGTTGTTCCTTCGCTCTGGCGATGTAGTCGCGCGCGATGCTCACCACCTGATTGCTCAAGTCGCCGATGTGCGCCAACGCATTGGCTGCTTGCAGAATGATGTGCTCAGCCGCCGCAGTAGGGGTCTTGACACGAATGCCAGCCACATAGTCGAGCACCGTGATGTCTCTTTCGTGGCCGATGCCCACAATCACAGGCAGAGGGAATGTGGCAACACGGCGCGCCAAATCGTAATTGTCAAACGAGTTGAGTTCTTCCGTACCGCCACCGCCACGGATAATCACCACGCAGTCGAACAGGTGCTGGTTTTGCTCCACTTTGTCGAGCGCCGCAAGCACCGTTGGCACCGTCTTTACGCCCTGCATCGTGGCTTGAAACAGGCAGGGATAGAAACACACGCCATATTTATTGTCGGTGAGTTGCTTCATGAAGTCGCCATATCCAGCGGCCCCGGCAGCCGACACGATAGCGATGCGCTGCAGCACAGGCGGCACAGGCACCGTCTTGTTTTGCCCGATGATGCCCTCCTGGGTGAGGCGGTTGAGGATTTCCTGGCGTTGACGCTCCATATCGCCGAGGGTAAATTCGGGGTTGATGTCGTTAATCACCACCGTCAAGCCGTATTGAGGGCTATAATTCACGCTCAGGCACACCATTATCTTCATATCGTTGCCAATGTCGCGACCCGTCACCTGCTTGAATCGCGCATTGAGGAACCTGAATTGGCTGCCCCAAATGATGGCTTTGATTTTAGCCACCGTCGCACCTGTTTTTGGGTTCTTTTCAAGCAGTTGGAGGTAGCAGTGCTGGTTGATGCGCACATCGGTGGTTTCAGCCACCACCCAGCAGTTCATCACACTTGGGTCGGCCAGCAGTCGCTTGATGCGGTTGTTGAACTCCTGCAGCGTGATAGTGTTGGGCGATTTACTCGTGCCTTGAAGGGCTGTGTCGGTAATTTCTGCCATGTGTGAGCGATTATTTAGAGCGTTTCAGTTTGGTCTTGTCGATGTCGTAGGTGATGGAGTCGATAAGATAGGGGCGAATTTTGTTGTAGTCCTCACGGCTGAGGAACGACTTTTGCTGTTGCGACACCACCAGTTGCCCATCGTTTTTACCGAAAGTCATCAGAAAGAGCGGAAAGCGCACACGGCGCATCACATCGTCGGCAATAGCCTTGGGTGTGCCTTTTCTGATGAAATCCGTCATCTTCACCATGCCGCCCTTCATGTGCTTGCCGAGGGGGAGCGGCTTCCAGTCGGTGGAGTAGAACGAGATGCGGCTGTCGAGCGCAGGAAGTTGCACGGTTTCGACCACGGCAATCACCGTGTCGGAAGTGCCTTTGGTGAGCATTTTCAGTTCCACTTGCTTCACATCGGAGCAGCGCACCGAAATGTAGGAGGCACTCAAAGAGTCGATTTTCGCCGTGCCTCCATGCACATTGTCGCTTTCAATTTTCTGGCCTTGCTCGGCCATGGTAATCATTGCCGCCCTCACGCCTTGTGTAAGCAGTTCGAACACATTGCCCGGTTCGGAGATGAAGAAATCGCGCACCGTTTCGGCTTGTGCCGAACCAGTGGCAAGCAGAAGGAATAGCGAGAGTATGATATGCTTGATGTTCATTGTCTTTTATTGTTGTTTGATGGTGATAGCGCCGTCGTCGGTGATATGGAGTGCTGAATTGGCGATGGCGTTGCTGCTTTTGGTGCAACTCACCAGCATCGCCATCAGGCAAAGAATGATAGAGAGAGGGCGTTTCATTTTCGTGTTGCTATTAAAATACAATAAGCAAAGTTACAATAAAAACACAGATGCACCAACACATATCGTGTGGTGCACCTATTTTTTTATTGGAGAGATAATGTGGGGGAGCAACTCGGAGCAACTCGGAACAACTCGGAGCACTCCGACTATCGTCTTAACTCCTTAACTTCTTAACTTCTTCAACTTCTTCTCCCTTAACCTCTTTCTCCTTTTTTCTTTTTGAATTTGTCGAAATTGCCGTGGGCCACTTTTTTTGCGCCCTTTGCTGAGCCTTTGTCGCCCTTTTTGAAGCCACGTTCGTTGTCGCGGCGGGTGCGGCGTTCGTCACGCTCGTCACGGAAACCCTTTTTGCCACCGCCACGGCGTTCGCCAAAACGCTCTTTCGAACTGAATTGTTGACGGCGACGCTCCTTGCGGTTGAGTTTCACTTCCGTGCCCTCGGTCTCGCTTGCGTAGTTCTTGTCGAGCGAAGCCACCTCGGCGTAGATGCGTTTACCGAAGAAATCGGCATTTTTCAGTGCCTTCACCACACGCTTGGCATCGCCAGCCTTCACATCGAACAGCGAATAATTGCTGAGCAGGTCGATGCGGCCGAGGTTCACACGCTCGCCGTGTGTGTTGCGGTTAAGCAGTTCAATCAAACTTGGGGCGAAGAAACCGTCGGCTTTACCAGCGTTGACAAACACACGCTCGTAGCCTTCTTCTGCTGTGCGGCAGTCCTTGTCGCGGGTGTTGTCGTACTTCACCTTCGCACGCTTCTCGCGTTTCGACTTCTCCTTTTCAGGCACATAGTCGAGTTCGGGAGCGTCTTTGTAGTATTCAATCAAGCGGTTGAACTCCAGCGAAAGCATACGTTTGAGGAGGTCTTCGCTGTCGAGCCACGAAAGTTTTTTCAGCACCGAAGGCATAAATTCTGCGATTTCGTCCTCCTTCACCTCTACCTTTTCCAGACGGTCGGCAAGGTTGAAAAGTTGCTTTTCGATGATGGCGTTTGGCTTAGGCACCTCGCAACGCTCGAACGTTTTACCGATATGCTTTTCAATGTCGCGGAGTTTGTTGCGCTCGCGGCTATGGATAAGCGCGATGCTTACGCCCGTTTTGCCAGCACGGCCAGTACGACCGCTTCGGTGGTTATACACGGCGTTGTCGTCGGGCAGACTGTAACTGATGATGTGCGTAAGGTTGTCCACGTCAAGACCACGCGCAGCCACATCGGTAGCCACGAGCAGTTGCAGATTGCGCTCACGGAACTTCTTCATCACGGCATCGCGTTGCGCTTGCGAGAGGTCGCCGTGCAGAGCATCGGCATCGTAACCGTCCTCAATCAGTTTGGTGGCGATTTCCTGAGTGGTGGCGCGTGTGCGGCAGAAGATAATGCCATACACACGAGGCAGATAGTCGCAAATGCGCTTCAATGCCAAGTATTTATCGTTGGCACGCACCATGTAGTAGATGTGGCGCACGTTGGCAGAGCCCTCATTTCGTGTGCCGATGATATACTCTTGTGGATTGTGCATATAGTTTTTGGCGATAGACGCGATTTCGGGTGGCATGGTGGCAGAGAACATCAGCATCTTGCGTGTGTCGGGCACATGTTCAAGAATATTGTTGATGTCGTCCACAAAACCCATGTTCAGCATTTCATCGGCTTCGTCAAGAATCACCGTGTTCACATTCTCCAGGTTCACCTCGCCTCGCTTGATAAGGTCGAGCAGACGGCCTGGTGTAGCCACAATGATTTGCACGCCTTTACGCAAGGCACGGATTTGCACTTCGATACTGCTGCCGCCATACACTGGCAAAATGCGCAAGTCATCGATATATTTTGCGTAGTCGTTGAGGTCGTTGCAAGTTTGCATACACAACTCGCGAGTGGGGTCGAGAATAATAGCCTGAGTCACCTTAGTGGTGGTATCTACACGCTGAAGCGTAGGCAAGCCGAATGCGGCAGTCTTGCCCGTACCTGTCTGTGCCAGACCCACTACGTCGGAATCTTCATTAAGCAAATGTGGAATTACTTTTTCTTGAATGGGCATTGGAGATTCGTAGCCCAGTTCGGCGATTGCTCGCAAAAGATCCTCGCGGACCCCTAAATCTTGGAATGTTGTCATAAATTATCGTTTGAGCGTGCAAAGTTACTACTTTTTTCTGATTTACAGAAATTTATATGCAATTACCATCGCATTGTGGCACCAAAAATGTGATTTCGTCAAAACGAGGGAACCTATTTTTGATGTGCCTGAATAATAATTACCAATGTATCAGTGTGTTAGAAACATGCCGAAGGCATGTCCCTACGTTATGGTGTGGCTTTGTATGGGGGAGTTGGTGGAAAAGAAAAAAAACTCACATAGATTCTTTGGGATTTTCATCCGATTGAATCTATGTGAGATAAATGGTTTATTATTTGAGCCTTGCTTGGCTCTCTCTAATTTCTAACGTCTAATCTCTAACTTCTTATTTGATAATCAAGTTGATGAGGGCGGTGACATCGGATACGTTGACGGTGCCGTCGGCGTTGATGTCGCAGATGGTGTCGGGGTATGATGCGATATTGAGCACCTTGTTGATGAGGGCAGTAACGTCGGAAGCGTTCACTTCTCCGTCGGCATTGATGTCGCCAGCCACTGATTTCTTAGGATAGTGTGCGTAGAGCGACTTGATGTCGATGGTCTGTTCGCCAGCGGTGGATTTAGCCTTGTTTGGCACAAAGCGGATTTCCTGCACGTTGATAGGGTAGGTGTTCAGGCTCTTGGTGCCGCCCATCTGTTCCAAATCCAACTTCACGGTGTATTCCTTGCCAGCCTCGAAGCCCTTGCCGTCGGCATCAATCTTCTGATAGTTGACAGAGGTGTTCATCAGATTGCGCACATCAATTTGGATATAGTCGAGAGGCAGAGAACTGACGAAAGTCATGCCGATCTCGTCGGGCAGACTGTAGAACTGCACATTTTTGAGCATTTTAACGTAAGGCGCGCGAGTAGAACTGTATTTGTAGGTCAGCAAACCGTTTTCGCTGATTGCGAGTTTGCTTGCGCCAGAACCCTTGAGTGTCCAGCCGTTCCAATTCTGATAGAGATATGCTTCGGGAGAGATTTCCACCGACACTGAATCGGAGTCGGTAAACTCACCGATTTTGCAACTAATCAGCGTTTTGCCATTCTTCAAGCCACGGATTTTGCCGTTTTCCACCACAACGATAGTGGGGTCGTCCACTGTCCACTCCAAGTTTTCGGGATTGTAGTAGTAGGTTTGGGCGTTGACGGTAGCCGTCACCTCTATAGGCCATGCCTGGTCGTCGACAGTAATGAAAGGCTTGAGCGAAATGGCTGGTTGGGCATACATGGTGGTGATGTTGATAGATGCAGTCTTGCCGTTGAAGTTGGCGGTGAGCGTGCCATTGAGAATGTTGCCGCTCACGGTGAGGTTTTCGCCGTTGGCAGTACCCAGCGAGGCATCGCAAGAGAGCGTGAAACCTTCCAAATTCTCGTTCACTACGTCGCCATACTTGTTGTAGGCAATGATTTGTGGCTTATAGGAAGAATAGATAGGGAGTTTGAGCGCGGCATCGGCAAATTGGATAGAAGCCACCTCATTGTCGGCTGGGGCGATAGATTCGAGCAACCAGCCACATGCCACGGCGCGTGGAGTGCCCTCGGTGGTCTTGTTGATGATGGCACCGTTCACGAGCATTTCAGCCGAGCCACCAGCGTCGTAGTTCACCACATCAGAAATGTCGGGGTAGAGACTCTTCAAAATTTGGCACATCACCTCGGTGGTGCAGCCTGAAGAAAGACCGTATTTAGGGTGCTGTGAGCGGTCGATAACAATCATATAGAGTTTTTTGTGGTCGAAACTGCAACCGTAGGCGGTGCGGGAATACACTTGCGTGTTGTAGCCCTCGTCGTAGTTGCGTCCGGTGAGTTCGCCATTGCGCATCACGGTAGCGTTGCCTTCTACCAAGTTTTCAATCCATGGCTCAGTATTCTCGCCGCTGGCTTTCCAGCCCTGGTAAATGCCAATCACATCGCCCTCTTGGTGCACAGCCATATCAGCCTTCATCTTGCCAGTGGCGGTGATGCAAGCATCATATTCGCCGAGGGTTTGACGGTCGGCATCCTTCACAATCTTCTTGATAACGAGACTCATAGGCTTGTTCACGCCCCAACCGCTACCTTCGGTGAACTTCAGGTAATAGTTGTCGGCATTGTTGGTGCCCTTGTTGTCGTAGTCAATCCAGTTGCTTTCAAATTCGCGGTCGCGTCCGAAATATTCATTCCACAAGCAGAGTTCGCCAGGCAGGTTGCGCTTGTTCACCTTGTAGATAGGGAGCACTTCGTTGCCGAGGCGGCTGCTGTTGATGGTAGCCACCCAACTGCAACCACCGAAAATCAGGTTCTTATCGTGGTCGATAGCCGAAATGCCAGTGCGTGATGGGCCACCGTTCCAAGTGTCGTTCACTGTGTTGGTGTTCACAATCACGGTATCGTTGCGCACCACGCCACCGAAAGGAGAACCGAGCATATACACGCTTGGCGCGCCTTGTGTGGGCACACACCAGAAGTTGGCGTTACAGCCAGCCAATACACGCTTCGATGAAGTGCTGTAGCGCTTTGCCATGCTCACCAGCGCTTCGGTCTTGCCCAAAGTGTTTTGTCCTTGACCAGTTTCCACACGGTTGTAAGGATTGTTCATATCTGCTTCCAGCAAATATACATTCAGAGGATATTCAGGAATGCGGAGAATGGTGTTGACGATGCCAGGACCAATCTGGCGGCGGAAAAGCGTGTCGGCTGTGTATTGTTTAGTGCCGATTGTTACTGCTGCCATCGATGTTGTGGCACAAATGGCAGCCAAAGTCATAACGAGTAATAATTTACGCATTTGAGTAATAGGTTAATAAGTTTGAGTTTAATTAGAAAATCAAAATTAACAATTTATTACTAAAAAAACACTATATTTGTCAGGAAAAATGAACATTCACGAATGAAAAAACTGCTTTTTTTCGGTGCTTTGCTCCCAATGCTTTGCCTCGGCGCTTGTGGCGGAGGTGCGAAATCTGCCGCTGTGGCTGATGCCGATACGCTGGTGGAGAAAGACACCACGCCGTTGCCCGACACCATGTATGCCTCTGTGGAAAAACTGCAATGGCGTGTGGAAGTGTTCGACAGCACCGTTGACGGCACTTTGCACGTGCTTGACGACCCATATTTGGAATCAAACTCAAAACTCGCATTCCGAGCCAACCATCTTCGCAACGCCGACTTTGGCGGAAAGGTGAAAGGTGTGCCTACCCGAATAGTGAAGGACTGGGTGTTTGACACCGATGTTGACTACACGCCCACAAAATTAGGTGTGTGGGGCGGTGGCACTGGTTGGACCAGCCAGCCCCTGTATGTGGAATGGCCCGACGAGGTGGCGAAGAAGTTCAGAAACACCCCTGTGGCAAAACTTACGCCCGATTTCTCGCAAAAGGAGATTGTGGTGGCATCGCTTTGCGGAAAATTGCATTTCATCAACTTCAAGTCGGGAAAAGCCTCGCGCGAGGCGATAGATGTGGGCAATCCGGTGAAAGGCACGCCCATGGTTGACCCACGATTCAACGGATTGGTGTATGCTGGACACGGCGTGCAAGCCCACGGAGCGGTGTGCCAGAATGTGGTGGACTTATTCAGCCACTCCATCGTGTACCAAAATCCAGGTCTCGACCCCAAGGCATCACGTTTTTGGCCAACCAGCGACTCTTCGCCCATCTATGCCGATGGATTTGTGTTTTGGCCCAGCGAAAACGGCTTGATTTACAAATACGATGTGAAAAACGGCAAGGCGAAAAAACACAGTTTTTTGAGTTACAATCGTCCTGGCGTTCATGCCGCAGGCGTGGAATCGAGTATGTGCGTGTATAAAAACTATGGCTATTTCGGCGACAACCACGGCAATATCCTCTGCATCAACCTCAACAATATGAAGCCGGTGTGGTATTACGACAATCACGACGATATTGATGCCACCATCGTGTGCGAGGTGGAAAATGGGGTGCCTTTCGTATATACGGCTTGCGAGGTTGACCGCCAAGGCGATTCGGGCATGTGCCACATTGCCAAACTCAGCGGCTTGAACGGCGAGGTGGCGTGGGCTGTGCAGGTGCCTTGCACCAGACACAACACCGACAACAAGCACTTCGACGGTGGCATGTATAGCACGCCGCTATTAGGTGGCGGCAACTGCTCCGACTTGATTTTCTCCACCCTTGCCAACGATGGCGTGAACGGCGATGGGCATTTCTATGCCTTTGAGAAGCGCACCGGCAAGATGGTGTATAAAACCAAGTTGAAGCACTACGCATGGTCGTCGCCAGTGGGCTTCTATAACGAGAAAAACGAACTGTTCATCGTGGAGGGCGACACTTATGGCTACCTCTACCTGATAGAGGGAAAGACGGGCCGAATCATCTATGATGAGAGGTTTGGCGCTAATTTTGAGTCGTCGCCAGTGGTGGTGGGCAACACCTTAGTGGTGGGCTCGCGTGGGCAAAGCGTGTATAAGGTGCATGTTGAATAAACTATTGAATAAGAATGAAATCAACGATAAAAAAGAAAATTCTCATCACCACAGGTGTGGTGGTGCTGGTGTTGGCAGCGGCTGTGGTGGGCGGTAGCCTCTATTTGCTCAACTTCGCCCTCACGCCATATCATAGAAGCGAGGCTGAAGCCCTCGACCGCATTTACGAGCATAACCCACATCTGCGAGTGTGGGTGGATAGTCTGAACGCCGCTGGTGCGATGCACGATACCGTGGTGGAAATCAATGGCAATAGGCTGAACGCCATGTATATCAATGCGCCCACTCCTTCCAATCGTGTGGCTGTGCTGATTCACGGCTACAAGGATTGCAATGCCATGATGCTGCAAGTGGGCGACATCTACTATCACATGGGCTACAACCTGCTTTTGCCCGACCTCTATGCTCACGGCAAGAGCGAGGGCGACCACATCAGAATGGGTTGGCTCGACCGCCTCGATGTGATGAAGTGGATGGAGATTGCCAACGATAAATTTCGTGGCGATTCTGCTGCCACGCAAATGGTGGTGCATGGCATATCGATGGGCGCGGCTACCACGATGTGCGTTTCGGGCGAGACGCTTCCAGCGTATGTGAAATGCTTTGTGGAGGATTGCGGCTACACCAGCGTGCACGACGAATTTGCCCATGAATTGAAGGATATGTTTGGTTTGCCGTCGTTCCCTTTGTTGAATGTGGCAAGCACGCTGTGTAAATGGAAATATGGTTGGGATTTCGAGGAGGCATCGCCCCTCAACCAAGTGAAGAAATGCCATTTGCCCATGCTTGTGATTCATGGCACCAACGACGATTTCGTGCCCACAGCCATGGCGAAGCCCATCTACGACGCCAAGCCACAGCCTAAAGCGCTCTACATGGCACAGGGCAGCGCACACGCCCGCTCCCTCAGCGACCACCGCGAAGAATACACCGCCAAAGTGCGCCAATTCACCGAGAAATATATCAAGTAAGAAGTTAAGGAGTTAAAGAAGTTAAGGAGTTAAGACGATACCTGTTTTGCCTTTGGCAATATACTTGGAATTAAAACACCCTATTTGGGTCACGGCTCTTTCATTTAACTTTGGTGTTGTTTAGCAACTGCTTGAATACGTAGCATTTACCCAAGTCTAATCTGTGG
>OJAM01000933.1_pt1 | contig 11261 bp, 16 predicted proteins | sample 1589071 | NCBI WGS metagenome assembly OJAM01 (sample SAMN03283243) | human gut metagenome | biome: human-associated habitat; material: feces | host: Homo sapiens | place: Peru | collected 2012
TTTATATAAAAAGTATAACAAAAGAATGTAGGAAAACCGACATTTTTATATTACATTTTTCCTACATTCTTATATTAACATTAACATTCTAAATCTCTACTAGTTATTTCATATCGATTTAATACATCTTTTATTTTTAACCATTTATAATAACCACTTCTAGATATATTCATTACTTCACATAATGATTTAATCGAATATTCATTGCTTAATGTTTCTACAATTTCAAATTCTTTTTGTTTTATTTCTTGAATGCTACAACTGAGCCATCTCCTTTCACTAGGTATCCTTTTTTTAATCGTTCATTCTCAATTCTTAACTTCATATTTTCATATTGTAACTTTTCCATATCAGACAAGTTTTTTCTATTAGAAAATTTACTTAATGGGTTTCCAGGCTTCTTTTTATTTTCCAATGCATCTAATCCTTCTTTATTATATTTAATTATCCATCCCCTAAGCATTCCACCAGAAATATCATATTTTTTGGCAACTTGTTCAGTTGATTTACAATTTAATAATACTTCATTAATTATTTTAACCTTATCTTCTTTTGACCAATATCTATTTGGTTCTTTTCTAATTCTTGTCATATTCTTCCTCCAATTTTATTATAACAAAAAATGTAGACCGTTTTTATGTGTCTACATTTATCTTACAACTTCAAATTAATTCCTATTTCCTTTGAATATGTCCAAGCATCTTTTTCCATATTCAACAATGGTTCTATAATTTTAAATTTTTCTTCTGGTGTCCACTGTTTATGTTTTTGACCTTTTAATTCCATATAATCATCTCCCATCTTTATTATAACAAAACAAAAAGTGGAAACATTTTTTATATGTCCACTTTTATATTACAACTTCATAGTATGTTCTATATTTCTTATGTTTCCATTAATTATCTTTGGTTTAGTATTACAAAAATCACATATAAACTCAATTTTCTTTTTTAGTTCATCATCAAACTCTAATGGTTTACTAATAATATTAATCATAAAATCTGTCCTTTCTTAACACAAAAAAATATCAACTTCGTTTAGAAATTGATATTTTCTATATTAAGTTCAAACTATAAAAGTTCGAACAGATTTCCCAATGGAGCCATAAAGGTTGAAGTCGGACAACCATTAATTATCTAAATTGTAGGCAGTAATAAACTACTAACTGATATAAGTACACCATGAAAATACTAAATTTTAACAAAAAAGTGATGATAATTATTAAGCAGGATAAGGGAATTGATAGCACGACACTAATTTACATTTTATAAATAAAGGAATTATATAGTACTATCATTTCTTATTTTGCACTTGCAAAATTGAGTTAAAAATATGAAAGAATTCTACCATGTTTTTAATTTTATCCTTTTGATTAAAGTGTTTGCGAAGTTATATTTTTCTTCCAACAGTTGGATATGTACTAGAAAATGTTGGATGAATCTTGGATGTTGCAAATTGCCAAAAGGATGGTATAATTATATATAGAAGTGACAGATAAATAGTAATTTGTAATTCGCGAAAAAAACAAACTATATTATAGCGATGAGTTATTTTTTGTAAGCTGTAAAATGTGTTAACAAAAATTTATAGTATGGATTATTAAAATTAAAATGGAGGTTATAATATGGGAATAAAAAAGAAAGCGACAGATAAAGTAATAAAGGAAATAGCAAAAAAAGTAGATGTTGATAAAATGCTAGGAAATGTTATTGATAATGTGATAACTAGCGTGGAAAAAAATGCAGAAAAAAAGATGAAACAAGAAGAACAAGAAGAACAAGAAGAAAGAAAATTACAAGCAAAATTAGAAAAATCAATTGAGAATGTTAAAAATTATAAAGTTGAAAATACAAGCGAAGCTGTAAATAGATTTTCTTATAGAGGCAAAAAAGAATATTAAAAATAAAAATATCGAACCAGATGAATATAATATGTGGTTTTTAAAGATTGATGAAGTATATGAAAAAGCACAAGAATCAATAACTGATAAAAAAAAGTTAGATAAAATATCAGAAAAATATAAAGAATTAAAAGATATTAAAAAGAATAAAAGATTTGGCTGGATTGCACTTTCATATCTCTATATTACGATGTTTATTTGTGCAATTTTTGGTCTTAATGGATTATTTTTAATAGGATTAGGAATTAGTATATTAGTATGTTCTATTATTACATTTGTATATTTTAATATTGATTTCTCTAATATAAGTAAAAGCATAAAAAAATTTAAATTTAAAGAAACAATGACAAACATAATTTGTGTTGTATTATCAATACTTGCTATTATGCTAATATTTTTTGGAATAGTCTCTAATTTATTAGAAAAAGCTGAAATTAATAGAGGTAATAAAAATTATTATGATGAAAATGTTGAAAAATATAATGTATCCATTGAAGTAGATTTTAAGAATAATATGTTATTTAATAGATGCAATGTCACATTAAAAATATATGATAAAGAAGAATACTTTGAACATGGTGAGGATAAAACTTTTGAAATAAAACTTCCTAAAGGAAAGCACCAATTAGAATTTAATGGAAATGATGATACAAAAATAGAAAAATTAAAAATTAATGATGATACAAAAGTAAAATACAAACTTGAATGCCTTTCTGGTGGAATTGAAGTAACTCAAGTATCAAAAGAGAATAAATAATACAACAAATTACAATTTATCGGTAAGATTAGTTTGAAATATATAACTAGTCTTTTTATTTTGAAAGAAAAATTTATTTAATGTCTATGGTAGATGATTTTGACCATCTAGGGTAGATGAAAGCTACAATTACATTAATATTTTTATATCTTATGTCCTCAAGCATTTCTTGATATGCTGGTCGTTTATCACTTTTTGCACTGATTCCAGCATCTTTATAAACTTTAAATATTTCATATCGTTTAAACTTACAAAACTCCCTTAATCTTTCTTCTTGTTCTCCTAAGGAAAAACCTTCACGAGCTTGATCCTCTGTACTGACTCTAATGTAAATACCTGCTATTTTATTTTCTTCATTCATATTTTTAAATATATCCTTTCATATGTTTGGCACTTTAAATCGATTTTTGCAACCTAAAAATTATATCTTTCACTTGTTTGTCACTTTAAACTTGAAAAGTGTAGTCTAAAATCTAAATATTTTAAAAAACACTTCTCTTTTGTTTGGCATTTTAAAAGTATTTTTGAAAAGTATAATACTTAAAAAAAGATATTTAATGTGTATTTATATAATCTTCTAAATCTTTAAATGATATTTTGCTTTTAAAGGTATTTATATAAACATCATCAAATTCATCAAATACTAAGTATTTATTATTCTTAATAACGATGATATGTGGCATAACATAAGCAACATTGGTACCTGTTATATTCTTAACACAACCGTTATTTATGAAAGGAGTGGTATTAGTAAATCTTCCAATCATCTCAATTTTTCTTTTTAATTTATCGCTTATTTTTAATTCTTTTGTTTCTATATTTAACATAAAATCAACTCCTTTACATAACAAAAAAACTAACTATTTCTAGTTAGCATTTATTACTCTCAGAAGTTAATTTCCGAGTTTCCTATCAATCTGGAGCAGATGAGGGGAGTCAAACCCCCGTCACAGCCTTGGCAAGGCCGTATTCTAATCGTTGAACCACATCTGCATGTGTATTAATTATTACATAAATTTGTTTAAAAATCAACCATTTTATGCAATTTTAGTGTATAATTAATTTAGGTGATTAAAAATGTTTGAAAATTTAAGTGACAGATTACAGGGTATTGCTCATAAAATAAAAGGATATGGAAAAATTACAGAAGATAATATTTCTGAAATGATGAGAGAAATAAGATTGTCTCTATTAGAAGCAGATGTTAATTATAAAGTAGTTAAAGAATTTACTAATACAGTTAAGGAGAAAGCGCTTGGAACAGAAGTTGCTAATAGTATATCTCCAGGAGATTTGTTTGTAAAAATAGTTCGCGATGAACTTCAAAATCTTCTTGGTGGAGAAAATGTACCAATAAAAACAGATGGTAAACCTACAATAACTATGCTGGTAGGTCTACAAGGGTCTGGTAAAACTACTACTATAGGTAAACTAGCCAATTTATTAAGAAAAAAATATAAAAAGAAACCATTACTCGTAGCATGTGATGTTTATAGACCGGCAGCTATAGATCAATTAATACAAATTGGTAAAGAACTTAATATAGAGGTATACTCTGAAGGAAAAGGTAATCCTGTAGATATAGCAAATAATGGAGTAAATTATGCTAAAAATAATGGCTTTGATTATGTGTTGATAGATACAGCTGGAAGATTACATATTGATAATGAATTAATGGATGAATTAGAAAATATAGTTAGAGAAGTTAACCCTCATGAAATTTTATTAATAATAGATGCTATGATGGGACAAGATGCAATCAATGTTATTACTGGTTTTAATGATAAACTATCTCTAACAGGTGTAATATTAACTAAACTAGATGGAGATACTCGAGGTGGAGTAGCTTTATCTGTAAGACATTTAACAAATATTCCAATTAAATATATAGGTATTAGCGAAAAAATGGATGGATTAACAGAGTTTTATCCAGATAGAATGGCTAATCGAATAATTGGTATGGGTGATGTTATATCTTTAGTAGAAAAAGTTCAGAATGAAATTGATGAAAAAGAAGCAGAAAAACTTGCTAAAAAAATGAAAAAAGGGAATTTCGACTTAGAAGATTTTTTAAGTCAATTAAATCAAATAAAAAAGCTTGGACCATTAGAAAATTTAATTAAATTAATACCTGGAGCTAAGAAAATGGGATTAAATAATGTAAATATTGATCCAAAGCAAATGAAACACATTGAAGCAATCATTTTGTCAATGACTAAAGAAGAAAGACAAAATCCAAATATTCTCAAAGCAAGTAGAAAACAAAGAATAGCAAAAGGTTCAGGTAGAACGGTTACAGAAGTTAATGCACTACTTAACCAGTTTGAACAAATGAAACAAATGATGAAAATGGTTAGTAATGGAAACTTTAAAATGCCATTCTAATAAAAATAAAAAAGCATAAGGAATTAAAAATTCAAATGCTTTTTCTTTACATAAATTAAAAAACAAGTCCTCCATCAACAGCAATTATTGCTCCAGTAGTGAATTTTGATAAATCACTTGCTAAATACAAATAAGTTCCAGCTAAATCACTAGGTATAGCAGTTCTTCCTAATGGAGTCATTCTTTTTAAGTATTCTCCCATTTCATCATTAACATTATCTTCAGTCATTTTTGTTTTAACAACACCAGGAGCGACAGCATTAACCCTTATATTATATTTACCAAGTTCCTTAGCACAACTCTTAGTTATTCCATTAATAGCAAATTTACTTGCCGTATAAGCTACTTGATTTGGACTACCATAAGTTCCTACCATAGAACTTGTATTAATTATAGAACCTCCCGTTTCTTTCATATACTTAACAGCCTCTTTAGTACATCTAAAGGTACCATTTGTATTAACATTCATTAAATTAATAAAATCTTCTTCCGTAGTATCAAGTAATGATTTAGCAAAACAAACTCCAGCATTATTTACTAGTATATTTATTTTACCAAATTCTTTGTATATACTTTCCATAAAATTTGAAACTTCTTCTGCTTTAGTAATATCTAATTTTCTTGGAACTATCCTAGCATTTTTATTTTCTAAAATTAATTTTTTCGCTCCCTCTTTTGCAGATGCTTCAGTTATACCACACATCACTACTGTAGCTTTTTCTTTTGCAAATAAGTTACATATTTCATATCCTATTCCTGTAGAACCACCAGTTACAATAGCTATTTTGTTTTCTAACATTTTCTATTCCTCCTAAAAATAATTATATATAATGATATAAGAAAAAACAAGAATAAATAGTAATTTTACACTTTTATTACATTATAACTGTGATATTTATAATATATCAAATATCTATATATTCATATTATATTGTAGATAGGAGGAATAGAAATGTTTTATAATGATGGTTTGAGACAAGACGGTGGATATGATGATATAGATATCAATATAACTAACCAAAATGTTAATACTAATATGAATACTAATACCAATATGAATATGAACGTAAATGAAGGCTATCCAATGGGAACAGTTTCTGGTCCAATAATTGAACCAGGTAGAGAAAGATGCGTTCAAAGAAATATTTTTCATGAGGTTAAACATGTTTGCCCAATAAATACTAGAATAATAAATAATCATATATTTAGACATACTTATCAACCAAGATACACTTGTAGTGAAGAAAATGTCGTTACAAATCAACAATGTGGATCTTGTTGCCAATTTAGATAATATTTAAGACTAGCAATTTCTCCTTAATTGAGAATATAAAATATGCTAGTCTTTTTTATTGTGATTTGTTATAATAACTACAAGAAAACAATATTCTTATATAAAGGAGGCGTGAGATGATATTATTTAGTAAAGAAGAAGGGTTTATCAAACCTAGAGGAATACATTTTAAAGAAGAACAAGATGTTAATATTAAATTACCAGAGGTAGCTATTGGTGTATTTTCTAGACATTTATTTGAAGATATTGTCCAAAAATTTAGTTGTAAAGAAGTAGGATACATGAGTTGTGCCAATTTAGAAAGAAATATTTATATTTTAAAATACAAAGAAAAAGAATTTACTTTTTTTATGGCTGGGGTTAGTGGACCTTGGATTAGCAGTGATTTAGAAGAATTACATGCTTGTGGTGTAAAAAAGTTTATTATATTTGGTAATTGTGGTGTATTAGATAATACTATAAATGATTGCTCTATAATTATTCCAAGAAAAGCCTTTAGAGATGAAGGCACTAGTTATCACTATTTACCAGAAGGAGACAGTGTATTATTAAATAAAAAATATGTTTCTGAATTTAAAGAAGTATTAAAAGAATTTGATTTTGATTATAGAGAAGGTTATACATGGACAACAGATGCTTTTTATAGAGAAACGAGAGAAAAAATACAATATTTTAAATCAAAGGGAGCTGTATGTGTAGAAATGGAAGGAGCCACCATAGGAGCAGTGAGTGAAAAATTGGGTATAGATGCTTTTACTTTTTATTATGCCGGAGATAATTTAGATGCAACCCAATGGGATGAGAGAAGTCTCAAAGGACTGGTTAACTTTGATAAAAAGAAAGAAGTAGCCTTATTAGCTTTTGAGCTAGCACTAAGAATATAGAAATTAAATGTTTGAGAAAGAGATGAATTTTTATGAAAGTATTAACCATAGAGGAACCATGAGCTACATTAATAATAGACGGATATAAAAAAATAACCTATTGTAGGTTTTTTTCTTGTGGATAAAGTTTATCAACAAAAATTTTACTTATCGTAGCAGAATCCTCTTTTAGGCCTTTATTTATCCATGTTTTACCAACATTATATAAAGCACCACTCAATATATAAAGCCTATATTCTGATCTTAGTTCTTCTTTATAATTTGGATAAAAAATAGTTATATATTCATTTATTTTATTTTGAGCAATACTAGATAAGTTACACTTTTCAAGAGCTTTAATAAGTTCTTGATGTTCATAAAACAAATCAAAAGCAGATTTTATTAAACTATAATAATCATTTTTATCAATTTTTTCTCTAATCTTTTTATATTCTTCGATTATACCAGTCGCATAATCATCTAAAATATCCTCTTTATAGCAATAGTATCTATAATATGTCATTCTTGATACCCCAGCTTTCTGCGTTATTTCCGTTATAGTTATATCCTTAAAATCTTTCTCTTTCATTAAATTAAGCAGTGCCTCAGCCAAATATCCTTTAATTAATTCATTATTTTTTTTCAAACAAAACATCTCCTTTTGTAACATTATAATTTATTAGGTGGCTAACATTCATAAATTATGTTACAATTGTAACATATATTATAAAGAAAGGAAATGTTTTTGTTACATTTATATAATTAATATATATATTTGCAACATAAAATTAGTATATTATGGGTATTGTAAATGAATATATAACAAAATTAATTAATAAAATAAGACCAAGCGAAATAGACAAGCCTTGGTTAAAAAATTATGAAAAAATGGTAGATCACTTAGATTACTACAATGGTAGCCTATATGATTATGTAAAGGATACAGCTCAAAAGTATCCAGATAATACAGCATGTACATATTATGGAAAAACTTTCACATACAAGAAGTTTATTAAGATGGTAGATAAAGTGGCTGAATCTTTAAGCCAATTTAACATAGTAGAAAATGAATGTGTTACTATATGTATGCCAAACACTCCAGAAGCAATATTTTTAGTTTATGCTATAAATAAAATTGGTGCCATTGCAAACATTGTTCATCCACTAGGTAGTAGGCTAGATATCGAAAGAGCATTAGAAGAAACAAATAGTCAAATTATTTTCTTCACAGATGTAACTATGTCAAAAATTATAGATATCAAAGTAAAGAATGCAGTATTTGTTCCAGTTAGCAATAGCTTATCAGGAATTAAAAAAATGGTATATAATTCCATGAATTCAATAAATTTCTCTTTAAAAGATAATATGATATCTTGGGATGAATTTTTAAATAAAAAACAATTACATGCAAATTATGTAATGAGGTCATGTGATGAACCGGCTGCAATTATATATAGCGGTGGAACTACCGGAAAATGTAAAGGAATAATTTTATCAAATAGGAATTTTAATACTATGGCAAGACAAACAAGTTTTGTTTGTGAATATATTAAACCAGGAAACTCTGTTTTAGCAGCGTTACCTATATTCCATGTCTTTGGTTTAGCTTTATGTGTTCATACTTGCTTGGTAGCAGGTATGAATTGTATACTTGTACCAAAACTTGATACTAAACATATAAATAAAGAATTAAAAAAATATAAACCAACAGTATTTACAGCTGTTCCATCTCTTTTAAATATGATTTTAAATGATAAAGATCCCGGAAAACATGGCTTTAGTAATACCAAAGTTGTAGTATGTGGAGGAGATTATTTACCCAATGAAACGAGAATAAAAGCAGAAAAATATTTTAAAGAACATGGTAGTGATCTAAAAGTCTTAGTGGGATATGGCTTATCTGAAGTAACTGGTTTCTGTTGTTGTACAGCTATGATGGATTCAGAATTGGATTCAATAGGTATTCCTAATCCAGATATTGATATTAAAATATTTGAACCTAATACAGATGTTGAACTTCCTTATGGAGAAATAGGAGAAATATGTATAAGCGGACCAACACTAATGTTGGGATACATCAATGAAGAAGGAGAAACGGCTAGTACTTTAGTTAAACATAGCGATGGCAAGATATGGCTTCATTCAGGAGATTTAGGATACATGAGTAAAAAAGGTGCTCTATACTATACTTCAAGAATTAAACGCATGATCATAAGCAATGGTTATAATATTTATCCAAATGAATTAGAAGAAATAATTAATAAATGTGAATATGTTGATGTATCAACAGTTGTTGGCATTCCACATAAGATTAAAGGATATGTCCCAAAAGCTGTTATAGTACTAAAAAAAGGTGTAGAAAATACAGCCGCTGTTAGACAAGAAATAAAAAAGTATTGTATGCAAAATATTGCTAAATATGCACAACCATACGATTATGAATATAGAGATAGTTTACCAAAAACAGCTGTTGGAAAGATTGCATATAGAGAATTAGGATCAAAAAAATAGTAAGAATGAGTGTAATTAGATGGTAATAGTTTATCAGTATTACCTTTCCATCATGCTTTTGGACTTATCATAGGCATTTTTGGGCCTTTTTTCTGGCACAAATCTGTCTTTATAAATGAAAGCTTAAAAATCTTATGGTTGATATTAAAATTTCTAAGCCTCAAACGTTAATAGTAGTTTCTGTATTTGTAGAAAAATTTTACAAAGTAATATTATCAAATGCAAAAAAAGAATAGAAAAAAGAAACTTCTAAAGAGAATTATAAAAATAAGCAATTTGTCCTTAAAAATGAATATTGACTTAAGAAGTAAATTATTTGCCAGTATTATATCTGAATTTGGTGGAAACCTTCAATACATTATCTGTGGAGGAGCATATCTTGATATTAAATATGTCAAATGGTTTCGCAGTATGGGAATAGAAGTATTAAATGGATATGGTATTACAGAATGTTCACCAGTAATCGCTGTTAATAGAAATAATTATAAAAAAGACAGTAGTGTTGGACAAGTGATAAAAGGCGGAAAAGTTAAAATTGTTGACAATGAAATACTATTTAAAGGCAATTCCGTTATGTTAGGTTATTATAAAGATACAGAAACTACAGATATGGTTCTTAAAAAAGGATGGTTTTATACAGGAGATTATGGTTATTTAGATGTTGATAATTTCTTATTTATTACAGGTAGAAAGAAAAACCTAATTATTTTAAGTAATGGAGAAAATGTTTCACCAGAAGTAATTGAAAGTGAATTATTACATGAAGAAGGTGTTTGCGAAGTTATAGTGTATGCTAAAGATAACAAAATTATGGCTTCGATTTATCCATAAGAAGAATATATTGGAAATCAAGAATATTTTGATAAATTAATATATAAATATAATAAGAAAATTCCAAAGAATAGGCAAATTGCTATGGCTATTCTTAGAGATAAACCATTCATAAAAAATAGTAATAATAAAATATTAAGAAATGAAATAGAGTGGTAATTATGGAAAAAGATATAATAAATGTTATATCAGAAATAGCTGAAATAAATCCTAAAAAAATATCTATGGCTTCCATTTTATCTGGAGATTTAGAACTAGAATCTCTAGACTTAGTAACTCTAGTGTCAACTTTAGAAAAAAAGTTTGATGTATCTGTAAATGACAATGATATTAAGGATTTACAAACAGTAGGTGACATAATCAATTATGTTAAAGAACACTTATAAATTATATATTAAAGAAAATTATACAAGTGAAAATTTACTTAAATATGCTTTAAAAGATTATGCTAATATTGATAAATATGAGATAGTATACAATGAGTATGGAAAACCATATTTAAAAGATATAGATATCTACTTTAACATTAGTAACTCAAAGAATGTTAGTGTTTGCGTCATTTCAAATAGAGAAATAGGCATAGATATTCAATATAAAACATATAAAGAAAGTTTGAAAAATAAAGTATTTAATAAAAACCTTCGTTTTCTATTTTCCATCTTTGTCTACCAAGTTTAACTACTTTATCAATATTATCATCATTAACTTGTATATTACTTA
>OJAM01000935.1_pt1 | contig 11231 bp, 8 predicted proteins | sample 1589071 | NCBI WGS metagenome assembly OJAM01 (sample SAMN03283243) | human gut metagenome | biome: human-associated habitat; material: feces | host: Homo sapiens | place: Peru | collected 2012
ATAAGGAGTTCAACAAGTTCTGCATGGGGCTGAAGCTCTTCTCCAAGTCATACATCTCCATTGACGGAAGCAAGTTCGCGGCCGTGAATATGAAGGAAATGAATCCTGACCTGGACGTAACTGTCTATGAGGCAGGCCCTGTACTGTTGGCAAAAGTCGCAGTCACAGGAGGAGGCCGCTGCAATCTTACCAATTCGTTTGCCGAGGTCCGCAGTATCGAATCCGTCTATCCACGAGGTTTCCGTCTGATGAAGCGTCTTCTCCGAGAATTCAGCAATACAGACGTATGCGACTGGTTCGAAGGCAGGGGAGTGCGGCTTGTTACCCAGAGCGACCAATGCGTTTTCCCGAAATCGCAGCAGTCTTCTGAAATCATTGAGACACTCGTGTCCGGAATGAAGTCTGCCGGTGTCAATGTCGCTGTCTCTCATCGTCTTACGTCAGTCCTGGACACTGATGGCGACCAATCGGAACGCTATAAACTGTTATTCGACACGGGCCGTGGCACAGAAAAACATCAGACCGAGATATATGCTGACATTGTCCTGATTACGACAGGCGGCAGTCCCAAAAAGAGCGGCTTGTCCATGCTGGACGGCCTCGGGCTCGAAATCATTGATCCGGTCCCGTCCCTTTTCAGTTTCAATATCGGCGCGCCTGAGGCGTTGGCGGAGATCCGAATGGGGAGAGGAGTACAGGTGGCATTGACTGGAACCAGGAAGCGAGACGGGGAACTCTCTGCATTGATGGGAATCGTGACCGAAAACGTGGTGACCGGACTTGCCGGCACGAAGTTCAGGGCAGAAGGCCCGCTGCTGATTACCGACTGGGGAATGAGCGGCCCGGCGGTGCTGAAACTCTCTTCATATGCAGCCAAGTACCTCGCTGAACAGAACTATTCCGCAGAACTCATGGTGAACTGGGCCGGAAAAATTGCGGTGCCGGAACTGGAGGCAGTGCTGAGCCGCATTTCCTCCTCCGCACCCCGGAAGATGAGTGCAAACGTCGGCCCGGACTTTCTGAACAACAGATTGTGGACATACCTTCTGCACCGTGCGGGAATCCCGGCAGACAGGCGTTGGGCAGAAATCGGTTCCAAGGGAATCAACAGAATAATATCCACATTGACCTCGGACATCTATCCTGTCGTAGGACGGAACAAGTTCAAGGGCGAATTCGTGACTTGCGGAGGAGTGTCGCTCGCTGACATTGACCCGAAAACATTGGAGTCGCGTCAGCATCCTGGACTCTACTTTGCAGGCGAAGTGACTGATGTCGATGCAGTTACGGGAGGGTTCAACCTTCAGGCGGCCTGGACTATGGGATGGGTGGCTGCTCGCGCAATCGCGCAGAGTTAGTCGTTTTTCCAGACTTTAAGATACTCTTCCAGTGCCCACATTTCGTCGCGGTACCTCGCTGCTGCGGCATAATCCAGTTCCGCTGCGGCTTTCTTCATCTTGCGGCGTGATTCCTCGGCGGATTTCTCCACCTGCTCCCTCGACATTGACCTGATTACAGGGTCCTGAAGCACGGCTGCGAGGTCTGCGCGGATGTAACCGTCCGTGTAGGCGGTATTCGTGTCGCGTTTCGAGTCGTCACCCAGGCCCACGGTTATCCTGCCCTTGCCCAGAGCACTCGGGTCGGGTATGAAAGTAGGCGCATCGTATGAGTTGGATGCGGTGACGCGTCCCTGGCTTTTCGCGGCATCGGGATTGCCCCCAAGCTCGGCCAGCAGAGTGTTGTGCTTGACTTCCACCTGTTTAGGGGTAATGTGATGGATGCGGTTGTATTCAATCTGCTTGCTGCGTCGCCTGTCCGTCTCGTAGATGGTCTCCTTCATCGACCTCGTCACCGAGTCCGCATACATTATCACCAGTCCGTGAACGTTTCTCGCAGCGCGTCCGGCGGTCTGTGTCAATGCCACCTGTGACCTCAGGAAGCCTTCCTTGTCGGCGTCCAGAATCGCCACGAGCGAAACGGAAGGGATATCCAGTCCCTCACGAAGCAGGTTCACGCCGATCAGCACATCGAAGAGTCCGTTCTTGAAGTCCTCGATAATCTCCACGCGCTCTGCGGTATCCACGTCGGAATGGATGTAGCGGCATCTGACGCCCCTTTTTCCGAAGAAATCGTCCAGTTCCTCCGCCATTCTTTTGGTCAATGTCGTGACCAGTACCCGCTCATCCACTTCTGAACGCTTCCTTATCTCTTCCAGAAGATTGTCCACCTGGTCGTGTGTAGGGCGCACTTCAATAGGCGGGTCCAGCAATCCTGTAGGTCTTACGACCTGCTCCACCACCAGTCCCTCCGACTTGTTCAGCTCATATTCTGAAGGGGTGGCGCTGACATATACCGTCTGTCCCGTTATCGATTCGAACTCGTCGAAAGTGAGCGGCCTGTTGTCCGCAGCCGCAGGAAGACGGAATCCGTATTCTATCAGAACCGATTTTCTCGAATGGTCGCCTCCGTACATTGCCCTTATCTGCGGGATGGTCACGTGGCTCTCGTCGATGAATGTAATGAAATCGTCAGGGAAATAGTCAATGAGACAGAATGGTCTCTGCCCGGAACTCCTGCCGTCGAAATATCTGGAATAGTTTTCGATTCCGGGACAATATCCCATTTCCTTTATCATTTCAAGGTCATATTCCACCCTCTGTTTCAAGCGTTTGGCCTCCAATCCCTTGCCGATGCTCTCGAAATACTCCATCTGTTTTACGAGGTCGTCCTGGATGAGGCTTACCGCTCTTGTGGATTTTTCCTTGGTGGTGACGAAGTTGCCTGCCGGGTAGATAGGCACCTCGCTGAGCCTCTCGATCGTGGCACCTGTAACAGGGTCTATGAGAGAAAGAGCGTCAATTTCGTCTCCGAAGAACTCTATACGGACAGCCTCGTCGGAGCCTCCCAGATATACGTCCACGGTATCTCCGCGCACACGGAAAGTGCCGCGCTTGAAATCCGTTTCAGTCCTGCTGAAAAGCGCATCTACCAGGTGGTAGAGCAGGCGTGTCTCGCTAATCTGCTGACCTACATGCACTTGCACGGTCTGGCTGTGGAAATCCTGAGGGTTGCCTATGCCATAGAGACACGACACGCTCGACACCACGATGACATCCCGGCGACCGGACATTAGTGCCGAAGCTGCGCTGAGCCTTAGCTTGTCGATCTGCTCGTTGATGCTAAGGTCCTTTTCAATGTAGGTGTCAGTCGTGGGAATATATGCCTCCGGCTGGTAATAGTCGTAGTACGAAACGTAATACTCCACGGCATTGTTCGGAAAGAACGACTTGAACTCACCGTAGAGCTGGGCGGCCAGCGTCTTGTTGTGGCTGAGAATCAATGCCGGCCTCTGCAGCTTTTCTATGACATTGGCCATGGTGAAGGTCTTGCCCGAGCCTGTCACTCCGAGCAGCGTCACCGCGTCCGACCCCTGTCTTATGGCCGAACAGATACCCTCAATCGCTTCCGGCTGGTCTCCGGACGGTTTATATTCCGATGATATTTTGAATTGCATAGCACACCCGCATTTCCGCCAAAGATACTGCTTTAAAAAATAACCTGCACCATCTTTGGGAATCTTTTCGGCAGATGCTACCAGTTGTCGGTGCGGAACGGAACTGCAGGAAGATTTATTGCGCCTGTCAGATTGCCATTCTGGAAATCGCGGAAACAGTATCTTACCGCCACCGGCTCAGAAACTTGTTCACAGGTTACGACTACCGAATGGTCCAGGCGCTCCGCCTTTGCAGGGTGGAATACTCTGTCTTCTCCAGCCACCTCGAAGCCCTGGATGTCATGCCATGGGCTCAATGACGTGTACTGCGTGTTGGTGAAATTCACTATAACCTTGTTGCCTTCCACCGTAAAGTCCTTGAATTCAGGGCCTTCGCAAGGCAGTGACGACATCCCGTAAGTTCTGTTGAGTGCCAGCAGAGCCAACCGCTCTCCCACTCCGCGTTTCTGACACGGGTGAATCTGGTCCGCTTCATATTCATATACAAGGTCATTGGTGCATACAATTCCGCTGTTCGGAATGAGTTTCACGGCATTGTGCTGTGCCTCTCTTATGCGTGCTCCGGTAGTGCCGTCCCCGCCGTATTTCCACGGCGCCAGTTCGACCTCATAGAACGGGATCTCACCCTGTCCCCACAAATCTCTCCAGATGCTTACCATTTTCGCGAGCCTTTCCGCGTAATATCCGTACAGGCCGGCATTGGTCTCGCCCTGGTACCAGAGGAAGCCCTTGATGGTGTAATTGCTTACAGGAACGAGCATTCCGTTGTACATCACATAGGAAGAAGTGCAGTTGTACCATCCGCCGGGGTCCTTCTTGGGTTCGTGAGAATTGGACGGTATGGTGTTCTCATCGTAGGAATATACCACCTCCTTAGGCAGCCAACTCTCCACGGCCGAACCGCCCCAGTTGCATGCTACGATGCCCACGGGCACGTCCAGGGCCGAATTCAGCATTGTGGCGAAGTACCATCCTGCAGCAGTGAACTTCATCGCGGTCTCAGGTGTGGTCTCCACCCATTTGCCCTCCACGGTATCCTGCGGAGTCAATGCCCCTGTCTTCGGGATTTTCACTTCCCTGACTCGGTCTTTCCATCTCCCTGCTGTCAATATCGCCTCCTCAGCCCCTTCTATAGGGCATGCATAAAAGCCCTCAAGCGGCATCTCCATATTAGACTGTCCGCCGCACAGCCATACCTCCCCGATCAGGACATCTGTCAATGTGACAGCTCCGTCCTTGTCCGATATGGTGATGCTTTCCTTATTGTAACTTGCTGAAGGAGTGTTGATCGCAACTTTCCATTTGCCGTCCTTGTCAGCGGTGGTGCTGTGTTTTTCGTTCGACCAGGAAACCTTTACATTGACCTTCGCGGAAGGGGTAGCTGTGCCCCAGATATTGGCGCTGCTCTGCTGCTGCAGAATCATGTGGTCGCCTATAATCTGTGGCAGGCGGATTTTCGCTGTCGCGTCGGTCTGAGTCAATGTCAATGCTGCCGAGACTGCCACGGCAACCAATGAAAACAGGTGCTTTCTCATAATGTATTCAGATTCAGTTGGTTATTTGTTCGAAGTCCGTTCTATGATTTCAAGGCACATTCGGCTGTTGTGGTAAGGGCATTTCCAGAATCCGGCCTTGTCGTCAGCCCTGTTGGTAGTGCCGTCCGCCTTCAGGCTCCAGAACCATTCGCCCGAAACCTTGTCCACAATGTGCTCCTTGATGAATTTGTAGGTGTCCACGGCTTTTGTCAATGCGTTTTTATCCCCGGTGAGTCCATAGATGTTCAGGTATCCTACGACTGTTTCAGCCTGCACCCACCAGTGCCTGTCGGCATCCACTGCTCCGCTGTCCTTATGGAATTCGTAGAGCATTCCGCCGCCCGGGATGTAGCCTTCCTCGGCTGCATCTGCAATCTTTACAATATCCGGCAGAATCTCGTCGATATCCTCCCCGATTACGCTTGCCGCCTCGTGGAGAAGCCAGGACGCCTCGATATCGTGTCCGAAAGAAATGATAGAATATTTGCTGTTCCAGTCATCGTCGAAGAAAAGCTGCAGGTGGCCGGTACTGCAGTCCAGGATCTTCTCCCGGAAAATGTGCAGCAGATTGGCAATCCTCTCCTTCAGCCTTTCATCTCCGCATACCCGGTAGAGATTTGTATATGGCTCAATGATATGGAGATGCGTGTTCATTGTCTTGTGCTCATTCGCATCTTTCTCGCTCAGCCTCATGTCGGCTATCGGCTGCCAGTCTCGGGTCAATGCCTCGAAATAGCCGTTCTTCACATTGTCAAAACTATATTTTTCAATGTCATTGAAAAGTCTGAGCGCGTAGTCCTCCGCCTCTTTGTCCCCGGTCGCGCGTGCATATTCGCTCAGTCCGTAGATCGCGAATCCGAGAGCGTAAATCTGCTTTTTAGTGTCGAGCGGCCTGCCCTGGCTGTCCAGGCTCCAGAAAACTCCACCGTATTCCTTGTCATAGAAGCGGTCGATGATTTCCCGTTTTGCGCGGGTTGCAGTCTCGATATATTCTTTCTTGCCGAGCACCCGGAAAGCCGCCGAAAACGCCCACAGGATGCGTGCGTTGAGGATGGCTCCTTTCGGAGCGTCCGGGTCTGCGCTCCCGTCGCCGCGGATTCTGCCTATGAATCCACCATGCTCTGTGTCAATGCATTGCTGCATCCAGAACGGCAATATGTTTGTCTCGAGTTCCTGCAGCGCTTCTTTGCGCAAAAAATTCAGTTCAGTGTTCATTTTGATCAATGTTGTTGTCTGCAAATGTACATCATTCGCACGTAGAATGGATGTCGGCAGGGCCCGTTTGTTTAAAATTATTGATAATTGTTAAAAAAGTATCAAAAAATGAATATATTTGCGTGAAAACATAAAAACTGATAACCTTATTTCAGCTATGAGTGAAGTTCTTACGGAAATTACACAATTGTCGGAGCTGGACTGCTTCCATATTGTGGAACGTCACAAGACGGAATTTACATATCCGCTTCATCGTCACAGAGAGTTTGAATTGAACTTTGTGGAGCACGGAGCGGGGGTCAGGCGTATTGTAGGAGACAGTATGGAAACCATAGGGGATTACGACCTGGCGCTTATTGCTGCGGAGAATCTGGAACATGTCTGGGAGGACGGCAACTGCAAGAGTCCGGACATCAGGGAGATAACCATCCAGTTCTCTCCTGATTTCCTTGGAGATGGAATCCTTGCGAAGAACCAGTTCGACTCCATCCGGAAGATGCTCAAGGCGGCAGATCACGGGATTTCTTTTCCGTTGTCCGGAATCATGAAGATATATCCGTACCTCGATACGTTGTCCAATGAGAAAGACCATTTCGTCCAGTTCCTCAAGTTCCTGTGGATTCTGGAAGAGCTGTCGAAGTCGGATTACAAGATATTGGCCAGCAGCTCGTTCGCCCATTCGTCCCGTAATCAGGAAAGCCGTAGGGTGACCAAGGTCAAACAATATATCAATGACCATTATGCCGAACAGCTCCGTCTGGAGGACCTGGCTTCAATGGTGGGCATGAGCCCGTCCGCTTTCAGCCGTTTCTTCAGGATGCGCACCGGTAAGCCATTGTCTGACTATGTTTTGGACATCAGGCTCGGCTATGCTGCGAGGATGCTGGTGGATTCGACCAAGAATATCTCAGAAATCTGTTACGAAAGCGGTTTCAACAACCTGTCCAACTTCAACCGTATCTTCAAGGCCAAACGCGGGATCACGCCGCGTGATTTCAGGGCGCTGTACAAGAAGAACAAGGTAATCGTGTAGGCTTTTTGGCTGATTTATGTCAATATTATATTTGTTTGGAAGATTCTCTCTGGTTAACTTTGCACGGTTTCCGAAATGGGCGGCAGCGCTGAAAAATTGTGCTTGTCCATGCGGAAAAGAGAGATAACACTTGAACAAAATATATGAGAAAATCGACATTGACAATCGCATTGGCATTGACACTGGCATCCTGCACCGGAAATCCATCGTTCTGGCGCATTGAAAACGGCAAATTTCAAAGAGGTGACGAGCCGTCTTATTTCCTCGGTACAAATATGTGGTACGGACCGCTTCTGATGTCCGATACTGAAGCCGCAGACCCGGAGCGCGCCTGCGCGGAACTTGATTCGCTTGCGGCATTGGGCGTTACCAATCTGCGTGTGCTTGTGGGTGCTGACGGCCAGCCTGGCGTGAAGTCCAAGGTGGAGCCTGTGCTTCAGACATCTCCTGGAGTCTATGATGAAAAAGTTTTTGTCGGACTGGACCGTTTCCTTAACGAACTCGGCAAGCGCGGAATGTCCGCAGTCCTGTATATGAACAATGCTTGGGAATGGTCAGGCGGTTTCGGGCAGTATCTTGAGTGGGCCGGTGCCGGCAAGGCATTGAGTACCAATGATGCTACTTGGGAAGAGTATCGCGCTTCCACTTCCCGTTTCATGACTGATTCCGTAGCGAAATCATTGGCCGCTGATAATGTCCGCCATATCGTCTCAAGGGTGAATACGGTGACCGGCAAGCCATATAAGGAAGATCCTGCGATATTCTCCTGGCAGATCTGCAATGAACCGAGATGTTTTTCTGAATCCGACACTGTCAAAGCCGCATTTTATGATTGGCTATGCGAGACAGCTGCATTGATCAAGTCCATTGACCCTAACCATATGGTTTCCAGCGGCAACGAAGGCAGTTTCGGCTGCGAGTCCGACATGCCTCTTTACGAGAAGATCCATGCCTGCCCGGATATCGACTATCTGACGATTCATATCTGGCCATTCAACTGGACTTGGGCCCGCAAGGATTCGTTGGCTGAGGATTTGCCAGATGCTATTCAGAAGACAAATGAGTATATAGATGCGCATCTTGCTGTGGCTCAAAGGCTTGGTAAACCTGTAGTGCTTGAGGAATTCGGTTTTCCGCGTGACGGCTTCGTGTTCGCCAAAGGGACTCCGGTTACGCTCAGAGACCGGTATTATGCCAATATCTTCTCACGTCTGGAGGCTTCTGCCAAAGAGGGCGGCCTTCTCGAGGGTGTGAATTTCTGGACGTGGGGCGGACTTGCAGGACAGTCTGCAGAAAACGTCTATTGGCAGAAGGGGGATGATTATTGTGGCGACCCGGCTCAGGAACAACAGGGCCTGAATTCAGTATATCTGTCTGATACATCTACTGTTGCACTTATAAGGGAGACCTGTGCCGCTCTCCGCAATTCCAGATAATTGAAAAAAATCTAATAATCATGCAGAAAAATCTTTCAGAGAAAATAGGATACGGCTTCGGTGACATGTCGTCATCAATGTTCTGGAAAATCTTTTCCTATTATCTTCCGTTCTTCTACTCCAATATCTTCGGTCTGAGTCTGGCACATGCCGGAACGCTTATTTTAGTGACCAAGCTCTATGACGCCGTGTCGGACCCTGTTATGGGACTGATAGCTGACAGGACCAATACGAGGTGGGGTAAATACCGTCCGTACCTTCTGTGGATAGCCGTGCCTTTCGCATTGGCCGGAATCCTGGCTTTCTTCACGCCTCAGACGGACAACTATACCTTCAAGCATATCTACGCATACGTCACCTATATTCTCATGATGACGGTATATACCGCTATCAATGTTCCTTACGGTGCAATGTTGGGCGTCATGTCTGATGACGCGAGGGAAAAGTCAATGTTCTCCTCATTCAGAATGTTCTTCGCCTTCATCGGAAGTTTCGTGGCAATGGGCTCGTTCGAACCGCTTCTCAGACTTCGTGGGGCGATTATGGGCACTCTGCCGCAAAACTGGACCATAGCGGATTCCGCTCCTATGGACTGGACCGTGGCATTGATAATAATAGGCAGCATATGTGCGATTCTCTTCCTGCTTTCTTTTGCGATGACGAGGGAGCATGTGACTGAAGCCCAGATGCAGAAGCAGAACGCAGGAGAGGTGGCTGCGGAACCTGTACGACAGTCGTCAGTCTGGAATGACCTGCGCTGCCTTGTCTCCAACGGACCTTGGTGGATGCTGCTTGGCGGAGGTATTTCCGTGCTCCTGTTCAACTGTATCCGAGGCGGTGCGGCGGCATATTATTTCGCTGATGTGTTGGGTGTCAATGCGGTATTTACATTGGCCGCCTTCCTTACAGCCGGAGAAATCGCCCAGCTTGTAGGTGTCATCGTAACCGTGCCTGTTTCAGAGAAAATCGGAAAGAAGGCGACCTTCCTGTCTGTCCTCACCATCATCTCCGTACTTAGCGTAATCGTGATGTTCTTGCCTGATACGCCTGCGGGAATGTGGACATTGATGGTGATCCAAGTGCTGATATGCATCGCAATCGGCATCAATTCGCCTCTGCTTTGGACAATGTTCGCGGATGTTGCGGATTATTCGGAGCTGAAGAACGGCAATGCCTCTACAGGTCTCATTTTCTCCTCATCCTCAATGGCACAGAAGTTCGGCGCCGCATTTGGAAGCGCCATCGTTCTGTGGGTGCTGATGGCTTTTGGTTATGACAATGCCAAGGGCGCCGTACAGACTCCTGAGGCTCTTTCCACCATCAAGGCGCTCATCAGCTGGATTCCTGCAATCGGCTCGGCAGCAGGTATTCTGATAATGTCAATGTATCCTCTGACCGAGAAGAAAATGTCTGAAATCAGGGAGAAACTCAAGGTCGTGAGAGGCGAATAATAAATACAGAGTAAAAAAGTATTTGTTTTTTTATCCTAATAGTGTATTTTTGCAGACCGTTTTTGTAACAGGGCGGTCTGCATTTTTTATGCTCTCTGATGCCCTATGGTGATGGTAAATATAAAACTTTAATAGATATGATAATGAAAACTTCTAAATTCGTCATTAGCGCACTTGCTGTCATGGCAAGCGTGCTGGTAGCCGTTCCTGCAGCAAAAGCACAGGAAAATGGCAATCGCGATGAGAATGGCAAGATTGTACGTGGTTCATATGAAACCAATCGTTTCGGTGACAACTGGTTCATCGGTGTTGGCGCCGGTGTGAACTCTTGGTTGGGAAAGGGTGTTGACGGCAAGGCCGGAATCGCTACCGACATCTATGTTGGCAAATGGATTACTCCTTCAGTCGGTGTAAGAGGCGGCTGGCAGGGTCTCAAGAACAAGGTTGTGGCACAGGACGGCTTCACCGCATGCGAAGGCGCATTCAACTGCAACACTGTTCATGTGGATTTCCTCTGGAATCTTTCCAATGCGTTCAGCGGCTATAAAGAGACCAGAACTTGGAATGTAATAGCTTACCCTTCATTTGCTTATATGCGCGCACAGAGCAACAATGAGTTCGGTGTAGGAGTAGGTCTGTTGAACAACTTCCGTCTCTGCAACCGCGTGAACCTCTATCTCGATCTTTCTGTACTTTCTACCAAGGCAGATTTCCCTCACGTGGCACCAAGGCCAAGTACTCAACTCGGATTCCTTCCGTCAGCCAAATTCGGCGTGGCAGTAAATCTCGGCAAGACGAACTTCAAACGTCATACATCTGTTGTTCCTGCCGTCATTCCTGTTCCTTTCACAGAGGCTCAGTACAATGACCTTCAGGACCGTGTAAATGCTCTCGAGAAAGAGAACAAAGACCTCAAGCAGCAGATTGAAGATCTCAAGAACGCAACACCTGATACTGTTACAGTAACCAAGGCAGGTGACCTCGTTTCTCCGGCTACGCTTTACTTCGAAATCGGCAGCCCCGCGTGAATCACCTTATCGCCCATAA
>OJAM01000936.1_pt1 | contig 11228 bp, 6 predicted proteins | sample 1589071 | NCBI WGS metagenome assembly OJAM01 (sample SAMN03283243) | human gut metagenome | biome: human-associated habitat; material: feces | host: Homo sapiens | place: Peru | collected 2012
AGTATCCTTGGTCCAAACCACAGAACCTACGGGATATTCTGCCACCTTCGTTGTGATGACATCCTTAGAACCCTGGTTCTCATTGCCATCACTTCCATTACCGCCATTATTCACGTAATCGTATGGATTGATATTATCGTTCTCGCAAGATGTGGAGAACATTGCAGCTGCTGCCATCAACAGCAAAGCAGCAAAAGTACTTATCTTTTTCATTTCTTCTTTTTTTACATTTTTACTTTTTTACCTTTAAAAGCCTTTTTACTTTTCCTCCAAAAGGTCTGCCATAAACTCGAGGTTGCTCATATCCTCGGTGTACCAGCGGTTCTTAGTCTGCTTGGTTACAAAACCGATGGCTGCAGAGAACAATCCCACTACGGTGGTAGCGAAAGCCACCTGCATATTGTAAGCCATCGAAGCAATATCGCCGGTAGAAAGACCTACCAGGGCAGGACCCATCGGAATCAAGGTACCCATCAAACCGAGCATCGGACCCATCTTCAGGAGTGTAGAAGGAAGAGAAAGATCCTTCTCAACAAACTGGGCATACTGGTCGAGGATGCGGTTCACCTGCGCCTTGCTCTGACGGTTGTCCACGAGTTTCTTCATATAGGAAACGATGACAGCCTGCTTGTTCTTCGGCAAGCGATCGCCCAAGGTATCGATGTTATCGAGCGTCAGGGTGTTCATCTGTTCACGAATCTCCGCACCCGACTTGCGCTTTACAAGATACTGTCCGAAGAAACCTCCGAGGAGCAGCAAGGCTCTGAGGAAGAAGAAAATCAACAAAATAATCACAGGAACCAGCATGCCTGTGGAAATCCAAAACAATACGTCTGATATGTAATTCATTATACTCTATATTTTTTAATTTGATAATTGTAAATTGCCCATCCTATCGTCATTCCTACGATGACGATGGCGATGACGCCGAGAAGCGAGAGGGCATCGAAACTGTTGAACCCTGCCACGGCAGTCCTGCCATTCACCGTACCGATGATGCCCATCAATCCGAGCAGCACCTCTACCAGGAAAAGCAGTTCCAAGCGGATTGGTCGCTCCGGCAAGAGCCATCTCAAACCGTAGGTGAATACTGGAGTCAAAACCAGCAGCACTACGGCAAGCACCCATGCTACCACCTGAAACGATACGCCGGGAAGCAGGAAGATGGTCATCACCAGAACACTGAACAGCACTGGGAAAACCAGCAAACCCGGGAAGAACTTCAGGAAGATGAAGAACACCCATTTGCGGTGGCTCACATGTTCCGAAGTCTTCAGATCTACGTGGTGCACACAGAAAAGCATCGTGAGTGCCACGTCGATACTCAGCAGCACCGCCATATCGAGCATCAGCTTCTGGTCGGCTATCCAAGCCGCAATCTGCGTCTTCGACTGCTCGATGGCGAATGGCCAGGTCATTCCCACGAAGAAGGCTACGAGCACCGAGATGATCATAATCTCCTTCACTCCGTGGAAGGTCTGCTTCAGCACAAAACTGAAGCAAACCAATATCATCATTACTAAAACTAATGTCTCCACTATTTATTAATGTTTAGTTTGAGGGGGATATGTTATCCCCCCTTTACTATTCTACCATATTCTTTCTTCTTCGGCGAATGAGGATAGCCAACATCACGAATGCTACGATGACAATGACACCTACTACGATGCCGCTCACCACAGTGGTGGTCTTCTGAGCATCCTCATTCAGCGTCTCCTTCTTCATCACCATACCCTTGTCGCTGCTGTTCTTCGCAGCCTCAGCATCGCGGATCTGCTCTACATTCTGCTGATATTCCTTGGCAGAAGCAGCATCGGTCTTGCTGGCGATATAGTTGCGCAGCTTGGCATTGTCGCAGACAAAACCGGAGCATGAAGGCTTATACTTGTTCACGGTCTCGGTATGAAGCTTGGCAATGTCCTTGAGCTGCTGAGGAGTAGCCTTCCACATTCCCTTGCGGGCACTCTCCATCATCACGGCGGTCATCTCCATCAGCGCTGCCGGATTCTGCTTGTCGAAGAACTCCTTGGTTCCGAGATGGTACTTGTCCTTGACATATACATTATAGATCTCGTCCCACATCTCCTTGTCGATAGCCTTTGGCTTCATCACATTCCAGCCGTAGGTATTGGTTACGATTTCGGCGAATGTGCTGGCACTGCTGGCTCCACCCTTCATCTTCTCCTTGATATAGGCTGGATTGAAGATGGTGGTTCTGCCCTCGATGCCGATAGCCTCCTTCACCTCCTGCATTCTCATATTGCTATGGTTGCGATAGTCGGCGAGATAAGCATCCGGATCCTTACCGGTTACGTTGCGGACTGCGAGGTTCATACCTCCCATAAACTCATATACGTGGTCGAGACTCAAGGCGCCCCAGGTGTTGCTCTGTCGTGGCTGAACCACCACATCGGTACGGGTCAGCGCTGCCTCGAAAGCAGCCTTGCGAACGGTCTCCCAGTTCTTCTCATCACCATAGTAGGCACCCATATTGTTCATATAGACCTCGGCAATCTGACTCTCCTTATCCCAGCGGTCGCCTGCGGTTACCATCTCCTGGATACCGGTACCATAGTTGCCGTTTACGCCACCAAACACTCGATACATACTCACCTCGCGGGCCTCCTTTGGCGACATACCCTTCTCTACGAGCACTCTTTCGGATTCGGTAACACCGGCTTTCACCAGGTTGTCGTACTTGTCACCCTTGGCATTTGCCGCCATCTCTATCGCCTTGTTGATGAGGAAGAGACGGGATGCTGCCAGGTCGCGGAGCTGACCGGAAGTCTGAACCACGACATCGATGCGAGGACGGCCCAACTGCTTGGATGGGATGAGACGCAGATCGGTAACACGACCGAAGGCATCTCTTACCGGTTCTACACCGAGCATATAGAGAATCTGGGCGATGGTAGCACCCTCTGTTTCGATAAACTCGCTGCTCCAGAGCGTGTAGCTCACCTTACGAGGATATTCACCCTTATGTCGCTCGCAATACATCTTGATGGTATTGTCGCAAAGTTCCTTCGCCTTCTCCCAGGCATCCTCCGAAGGTGTATTCTCCACATTGATGGAGAAGAGGTTTCTACCGGTAGGCAGGGTGTTTGGATTCACAATCAGATCACCACCAGGAGATGGAGCGGTAAAGCCGCCATTCAGGGCATTCATCAGAGAAGACATCTCGTTGAGCGGACTCTGACGGAGCGCCTCCGAATACTTGCCCACATTCTGCAAGGCATGCTCTACGGTAGTGATAGCCTGAGCCAGATGAATCTGCTGACGGGTATATTTTGGTGCTTTCGACATCATCATACCCTTATCTTTAGAAGATTTCTGAGATGCTTTGCCCTTGCCGGCTTTCGCCATCTTCGCCTTCTTCAAATCCTCCTGATACCATTTCTGTCCCTTCTTGATGGCTTCCATCATCTTGTCAGGGAAACGACCGGTCTGTTCCATCTTCTCAAAAGCCTCACGACTCATCTGCGGAATCTTCTTCTTATGAGAAACCTTGGCAGCACGGAGCTCGCTTACCGTACGGTGGTCCACCCTCTTCGGCTTCGCCTCCTTCGCTCCACCCATCTGGTCTGCCATCTGCATCATCATCTGGATAGGATCCGGAGCTGCCTGCATCGCCTCTACCTTACGGGCCATCTGGAGTTCGGCAGGAGTGATTCCTACATAACGGCAGATGTATTCATCAGAAACCGAGGCTGAACCCAGAAGCTGGGTCACAGTGTTGCGTGCCTTGCTCAGATAGAGACGGTCGAAAAGCTGCTTGTGCTTCTCCACACCCTCCTGGGCACGACCTTTCAGTTTATCTACTGCCAACATTCCGTAGGCAATAGGATCTGTAGCCATCGCATAGACACTGGTGCGGACATCATCGTTATCGTATGGCACACCCAAAGTATAGAGCTTGCCGGTAATCTTCTCGTTTGCCAACTCTTCCGCAAAGTTCTCTACTCTCGCAATTTCATCTGCAGAATAAGGCTTGTTCATCTGCTTGGCATCGAGCCCCAGTTCACGGGCGATTCCCATCTTCACGGTCAGCGCCTTCACCTTGAGCGACTGTTCGACAGTTGCCTTCTTCTCGTATGACTGGATGGCATCGCTCAACTGCTTATAGGTCTGTCGCAACTCGCTCTCCTTGAAAGGAGGGGTGAGATAGCTCTGGGTCTGGGCATAGGTGCGGCGCTTGGCAATCATCGCCTCGCCCACATTGCCGATAGTATATATATAAAGATGTGGAACCACACCAATCAATCGGTCACTCCAGTCGTTGCTGTCGAGTGCCACCTGCTTTCTCGGAGTATATTCCAGCGAACCGTGGGTTCCGAAATGGATGAGTGCATCGGCACTGAAACCATAACGTGCCCAGAGATAAGAGGCAACATAGGTGTAAGGAGGTGCCTGGTCGGTGCCATGCACAATCTTGAAGGAGTCGCCTCCCACGCCTGCCATCACCTGTGGAAGCAGAGCCACATTACCAAACTGCAGTCTTGCCACAGCCAACTTACCATCATCGGTAGCCATATATTTGCCAGGGAAGGAACCATAGAGCTGGTTCATCTCCTTGATCATCTTCTTAGACAAAGCCTTCTGGGTCCATCCGGCAAACTGCTGGGCGGTAACCAGGGCAGGATGTCCAGACTGGAGGAATTGGGTATAGGCACCCTCGGCATAGGTTCCGAAGACGGCACCCTGAGCCTGGATCATCTTTGCCAGTTCCTGAGGATTGGCTGGCAACTTGCCTACATTATATCCCTCATTCTTCAAGCGAACCAGGAGATTGTAGAGCGATGGAACCACTTCCATTCCCGAAGCGGTAAGTGCATTCTGACCGGGACCCTTGAAGTAGAAGATGGCGATGCGCTTGCTGCCGTTCTTCTTGTTCTTCAGATTTACATAGCCCTGCACGCTCTCCACGAAACTTTCCATTCTGTCTGGGATACCGTAAACCTCCTGCAAGCCCTCCTTGTTGATGCGCTGTCCGAAAACCACGTATGGACGGATGGCACCATCAATCTCCGGAGTCACGATGCTCTGCGACATGAAGCCGCCGTTCATTCCCTGCTTGTCGTTCTCCCACTCGGTAGTCAAGCGGTTGATATTAAGAGGTGAGAACAGAGGAATATTCTTCTGCTTCAGGAACTCAACGAAGTAATCGCCCAGTCTGCCATGCGCCATATTCACAACGGCATTCGCCTGAATACTGTCGGCATGATGACCGGCGATAAAGCTCTGAAGCTTATTGATGCGATACACCATGAATCCCTTCTTTTCGAAAGCCTTCTCCATATCTGGAGCCGCACCCATAAAACCGGTGAGCAAGATGGTAGGAGCACCTTCTTTATATAAACCGTTCTTTGCCAGGAAGGCATTGTACTCGCGGATGCTGTTGAAGCCCAGCTCATCGCCCTTTTCATCCTTCGGGTCGAAATGAGTCAGGAGATAGTCTGGTCGCTCATCCACACGTTCCGGTTCTGGAGCCATGAACTTCTTTCCGTCGATAAACTTACGGATGTAAGCGAGCATGCTGTGATAATTCTTCTTGCTGCCGTTCTCGATGTACTGCATCAGATAATCGGCATCGAAGTTATCTACTGATACGATATTGTTGGCTGGGTTGGTAGCAGCATGAGTCAGGGTTGGCACCTTGTAGGAAGCCTCTTCCAACTGCTTGCGCTGGTTCTCGTCGATTCGGAGACCCATACCATTCACGATAATCATATCATAATCATCCAGATGATCGAAATCATCGGTTGTGATTTCACTCAGTTTAATCATCGCATTGTCGTTGGCATGCGAAATCTGTCCCAGCGCAATAGCCTGATAGTTGAGGAAAGCGATGCGGGTAGTACCCACCCAGGCAGAGTAAGCCTTCGCCAGACCTCCCAGAACGATCACGGCCAATAAGGCCAGGAAGATGTGTTTCTTTTTAATCTTTCTGATTTTTCCTAATCCTTTTCTCATATCTATTCCTTTTTACATATCTATTCCTTTTTCGGGCTGCAAAGGTAAGGCTTATTTAGAAATTGCACAATACCGAGAAATTGTGATTTTCACATTTTTTATACTTAGAAGTTGGTATCGTAACTACTCAGCACCCCTATGGGCATGAGTAATCGTCTTACTGTTGTACGACAGCAAGAATTGCATTGAATTTAGAGTTTCCATTCTTCATGGCTGTTTCCGCTATGGAATGTAGCTTGGCAAAATCATCGGCACCTTCATCGGTACGGAAGCATCCGCTGACTTTCTGCTTTATCTTAATCTTTCTCACCCCTCGTTCGCTGGCATTATTGTCATAAGGTACAAGTGGATTGGAGAGGAAAGTGAACAGATAGTCTTTTACCTTTAGGATGCCTTTCTTGAATCTCTCGAACTCACCATCGAGATGTGAAAGACTTTCTCCCAAGAGATTCTTCATCTTGGTCTTCAGTACCTTTATCTTTCTCTGCGTGATAGTGTTGTTTCGCCTAAGGTCGATGGCGTGCGCCAACAGATGGATAAACCTTCGGGACCAGTCCTGCTTTGCATCTAGCTCGTTAAGATATTCGGCATTTCTTAACAGGTGAGCCAGACAGACTTGATGATCCTTGACATTCATCTTGAAATAAGTTTGTTTTCTGTCGGTCACAAGCGTTGAATGGGGCAGACCGTTAGGAAACTTGGAATCTACGGCTTCCTGACCTCTCGACTTCAACTGATACACATAGGTAAGAGCATCTGTTTGGAATATCCAGTTCCAGTGCAACTGCTTTCCCACAGCGGCACCGGTCTCGTCTGCTCCAACAACTGGAGCACACTCGATTCTCTTCCGTATCTCCTCGTATGCATTGTTGGACTTGGCACTGTTTCCCTTGAGTATATTCTGTATGGTTCCCTCGCTCATCTTTTGTCCACACAAATCTGTTATGAGCTCTGCTATTCTCTTGAACGGGATGCACTGCACAACGTTCAGATAACTGACAAGCGCACGGATGTTGTCACCGTACTTGATGCGGCAGTTGGGTGCGTCGCAGTTGTTCACGCAACCACACTGGCAGACCTTCTCGTAATACTGTTCCTCGGTAGTCTCTACGACAAACTTGATGTCTACGATTTGTGTCTTACGGATTTTCCTGTACTCAATGCCATCCAATGGGCGACCGCAGCATTTGCAGTAGGATGGCTCATGCTTTATGATTCTGTCTGGCGTACTGACCGTCTGCAAGGTGCTTCCCTTGTGTCCAGGCTGTCCACCGCTTGGCTTGCCACTCGGCTTGCGCAAGGATTTCGTCCTGCGAAGTTCGCGTGCGGCAATGCTCTCCTGGGATGGAGGGACACTGCTGTTGCTGCTTGTCTTCTCAGGCTTTTCCGATGAACCTGTTGAATCATCCTTTTTATCATTCTCGTCCTCAAGTTCCTTGATGCGAGTCTTGGCACTGGCAAGATCAGACTTGGTTGTAGAAAGTTCCATCTTCAGTTTATGTATCTCCTTGTCTTTTTGGCATACGATACGATTGAGACGTCCAATCTCCTCTGTTTTCTCGGAATCGGACTTCTCAAGCTTACGCAGACGCTGATTGATCGAGCGTAAAACTTCGTCTATGTCTGTACACTGTCTTACCATTTAGATGCAAAGATGGGCATCTTCTGTGAAATGACCAAATGTGGTTTTACATCCATTAACGGAGATTTTGCGTTTGCCCGAAACGCAAAATGGGCTCTCGTTGACGACTGTCTGCTTGAAGGCATAATTTGGCTGCGCAAGTATGCCGCGCCCACAGGCATCATAATAGGCCCGAAAATTGACATGTGTAGGTTGCACATACATAAGAATATACATACAAACCGCTTTAACAATGATTTGGTTTTGGGACAAAATCAAGTTTATGAATAATTAACGAGTACCGTTGACTATCTTATGCTGTGGGGGTACTGAGTAGTTACGTCCAACATCTTAAGTGTTAAAAGTTCATTGCGAACCAATTTGATGGCGCTTTTCACCCGGTTTGGCCTTGGGCATCTGCTTTGCAGGATGTCATTGGAGAAACAGGCGGGCGTTCCCGCCGTCCAGCTCATATTGTCTCTCTGCCTTTTCCGTATAGCAGGTGAAAGCATACACTCCATGTACAAGAAGTCATATTATGACCTTCTGAACACAGGTCACAATTGCTATTATCGCATGTTACGTAGGGCCACTATGGACTGGCGCAAGCTTCTTTTGGGCATGGCTCTTCGTTTTTTGGCAATCCTTCGCAAGGAACATGCCGAAGTCTCTTCGGCCAACACAAGTTACATTTTTGACGACACTACGTTGGAGAAAACCGGTTATGGCATAGAGCAAATTAGCCGCGTCTTTGACCATGTGCAAGGAAAATGCGTCCTTGGCTTTAAGCTATTGGTATGCGCGTTCTTTGATGGAAAGAGCACCATTCCAATGGACATGTCTCTCCATTGTGAGAAAGGCAAGAAGAAGGACTACGGTCTCACTGCGAAGCAACGTAAGCGTCGGTTCTCCAAAAAACGCAAGAAAGAAGACCCCAACTCCACAAGATTCAGAGAATCAACGCAGTCGAAGCTTCATGTTGCCGTGGAAATGCTAAGGCGCGCATGGGCCCACAAGAGTTTGCGTGCCAAGTATGTGCTCTGTGACAGCTGGTTCACCTGCGAGTACTTTATCAGCGAGGTTCTCAAGCTCGGCAAGGGTGCCTTGCACCTTGTCGGACTGGCAAAGATGGGCAACACCAAGTACTCTGTGTATGGGAAGCTGCACAATGCCATGGAGCTGATAGCGCTGTACGAAGGCAATCCTCAATTTTGCCATAACTGTAGGCGGTACAAATGCCACTATATTGCATTGAGAGGAAAACTGGGTGGTCAACCTGTACGCATATTCCTTATAAGATATGGTAGAAATCAACGATGGAATATATTGTTGAGCACAGACCTTAGCATGTCTTTCGTCAGGGCCTTTGAGGTTTACCAAATACGTTGGAACATAGAGGTTCTGAACAAAGAATGTAAGCAATACCTAGGTCTCGGAACATGTTCGGGCAGGGACTTCGACGAGCAGATTGCCGACTGCACTCTCTGTTTCCTCACATATATAACCATGGCCATAGAGAAGAGGTTCTCAGAATACGAGACCATGGGTGAACTGTTTACGAATATGGGGGAAGACCTCATGGCATTGACTCTTTGGAAGCGGGTGTTAGCTTGCATAAAACGGCTTTTAGAAGTCCTCTGCGAACATCTTGGGGTTACCATTGACGAACTGGAAGAGAGCCTAATCAACGATGACGAAGCCGCGTCTGCTTATCTTGTCATGGCTAAAGCACTGGAAGATAGAGAACGAGCGAAAAGGACTGCATGAAACCTTTTTTAGGCAAGAGTTAAAGCCCCCTATTTACAGGGCTTTGCACGGAATCACATCTGCAAAAGCCTTGTTTTATAGGGGTGGGAAACTTTAGTTAACTTCACTCAACTTTCGCATGTAAGCTCCACACGCCCTGAAAGGGCAGTAGCTCCTAGCCCAGGGCATCGCCCTGGGTTATTACGGACGCAAACCTGTCGCCCTGTAAGGGCAAAAGCTTTAAAAATCCAGGCAATATATAAGGCTTTTGCCCTTACAGGGCGCCTTGCTGATTGCTATTATACCCAGGGCGATGCCCTGGGCTAGGAGCTTTTGGGCCTTCAGCCCGTTCTTGAACCACATGCGAAAGTTCAGTCACTTAGTAATCTTGAAAAAATTATTCCGTTACAAGAGTGAACTCAGCTCCGGAAGCATAGTCCTGACCGGACTGTTCATTCAGTGCACGCAAGCGGACGTAGCGTGCCTTGACTGGCTTTCCGAACATTACCTTCTGCAGCTTGGCGGTCTTCTCAAAACTGCCCTTTGCAACAGGCTCTCCCCAAGTCTTATTGTCGTTGCTTACATAGATTTCATAATCCTTGATGCAACCATTCAGCGAACCGTCCTGACGGGCCAGGTAAGTGAAGCCCTTGATTACCTTCTGCTTACCAGCATCGAAGTCAACCCAGTGAGGATACTTCGCCAAGGTGATGGAATACATCGTGTGCCAGATAGTTGATGGGTCGCCATCTACCAGATAAGCAGCATCGCCCTCATCAGGCTCCTGGCTGGAAGCAAAGGCAATCTGCAAACCGGTGTTCTGCTGGTTCTGCTTCATCTGCAGCATGATGTCCTTCACCATCTTTCTGCCCGTAGCTGAAACCTTCACGAGATTTGGAAGCTCTGACTTCACGGCTGGACGGATGATGAATCCGAAGGTGGTTGGAGTGCTGCGAACCTGGTCAGGAGTCAAAGGACCACCCTGTCCGCAACTTGCGCCACCCAGACCGGTAACCTTTGCATCAAGATGCAAGTGAGTTCCGCTACTCTTTGGCAACTGATAAGGATGAGCAGCCAAGGTCAATTCCTGCTGACTCCAAGGGAGAGCCGAAGCCGACATGGTGCTGTCGGAGATGAACACAACGCCCTGCTCACTGCTGTTGGTAACTGCGCACCAGCGAACCTCCTCGCGGTTGCCTTGTGCCTGAGGCTTAGGAAGCATAATGCCCTGCTCAGCCACCGGACTGTGGTACCAACCGATAAACTGGCTTGTTTTGCGGTCGTTATAGTTGTTCACCGGTCCGCGTCCGTAGTAATCATACTGGTTCAGCTCGCTTGGCAATACCATAGAGTAACCGATGCGAGGCAGGATTACCTTAGAGCGGTTGGCTCCGATGGCGCTCTGCATTTCGATGGAACCGTCCTTGTAGATGGTGTAAATCTGACGGGAAGTGAACTTCAGGTCAGCATCTGTCAGGGCGCGCTTGTTCTTCTCGAAATTGTAGCAAGACTCTGGGTCGCGGTCACGGTTGCCATAGTTCACGTCGCAGCCTTCCTTGCCCTGGGTCTCCACGGTGAAGTCGAGCTTGTAGGTTCCATCCTTCTTGTTAGGAGTGCAGGTCCAGCTCTTCACCACGTGCTGCAGGTCATAGAGTCCGTTCTTGAACCATGCGTTGTGGTAACCGATTCCTGCATCATTGTCTGTAGGCGCACGGTAAGCATCCAGCTGAGGACCATTGCCATCCTTGATGATTATCTGGTTGCCGTACTTCAGGCTGTAAATGGCGCCGGTGTTCAGGTCGAAAGCCACCTGGAAGTTCTCGCCCGTGATGCTGGCACGTTTAGCAGCCTTATCCAGCTGATATTTCATCGCCTTTCCGGTCTTGGC
>OJAM01000937.1_pt1 | contig 11205 bp, 10 predicted proteins | sample 1589071 | NCBI WGS metagenome assembly OJAM01 (sample SAMN03283243) | human gut metagenome | biome: human-associated habitat; material: feces | host: Homo sapiens | place: Peru | collected 2012
CCTATTCCGACGCCGCGGTCGCGGCCGTCACGATCTCCAACAAGGTCTATCTGCTCGTCCGGTCGATCGTGATCGGCATCGGGCAGGGGTTCCAGCCTGTAGCGGGCTACAATTTCGGCGCGGGCGATAAAAAGCGCACACGGCAGGCGTTCTGGTTTTCCGTGCTGCTCGGAACAGCGGTGTGCATCGTCTGTGCGGCTGTGATCTCGCTCTTTCCCGACGAGATCATGCACTTCTTCCGCGACGATGCGGAGGTCACGCGCATCGGCCGTCAGGCACTGCTCTATGCCTGCGCCGTCATGCCGCTGATGGGATATTCAACTTATGTAAACCAACTATACCAGTGCCTCGGCTTCCATCAGGCCGCGACGCTTCTAGCCAGCTGCCGCAACGGACTGCTGTACGTGCCGCTCATCCTCATCCTGCCGCGTATGCTGGGCCTGCCCGGCGTAGAAATGAGCCAGCCCGGCGCAGACCTTTTGACCTTCGTTGTTTCGCTCCCGTTCCAGATCTGGTTCTTCCGGCATAAGCTCCGCTGATATGACGCTGCGTATACACGAAGGCTCCCCTATCGTTAGCAGGGGAGCCTTCAAATATGGAAATTTATAATCAATTTGCGATCTGAAACTCTGAAATATTATAGGCAGCGCCGGTGAGTAATTTTCCAAAGCTCAGCCCTTCGCAGCTCCAGTTTCCGAACCGGAGCCCGCCGGTTCATTTGCGGCCGTGGAAACCCGGATCTGCTCAATATGATGGTTCGCGATCCGCGTGATCTGTACGTGCAGCGTTTCAAAATCGAATGACGCACCGGTCTCGGGGAGCCGGCCAAACTGCTCCATGACCCAGCCGCTGACGGAGGCCATGTCCGAGTCGGATCTCAGCCCGAAATAGTCCGCAAAATCGTCAAAGCTCATTTCCGCGTCGACCAGGTACGTGCCGTCAGCCCCCTTGCTGATCGGCGTTTCCTCTTCATCGTGCTCATCCCAGATCTCGCCGACGAGTTCTTCCAGAATGTCCTCCATCGTCACAATGCCGCAGGTGCCGCCGTATTCGTCGACCACGACGGCGACGTGCGTTTTGGCCTGCTGGAGCTTTTTGAGCAGCAGACTGATGGGCTCCATCTCCAGCGCGTAGACCGGCGGCAGAATAATATCCCGCAGCGGCTTGTCCGTCACGCCGCAGCCGACATAAAAGTCTTTCTGGTGGATGGTGCCGAGAATATTGTCGATCGAATCCTGATAGATCAGGAGCCTTGAATATTTCGTCTCCGTGAACAGCGCGGCGACCTCCTCCTTCGTCGCCGTGATCGGAAGCGCAGCCAAGTCAGTGCGGTGGATCAGAATATCCTCCGCGCGCTGCTCGGAAAAATCGATTGCGTTCTTGAGCAGCTCGCCCTCGTTTTTATCAATGCTGCCGTCCTGCTGCACTTCGTCGACAAGCATCAGAAGCTCCTCCTGCGACATTTTGTTGTCGGAGCTGAGGCGGAAGACCTTCGCCAGCAGCTTTTTCCAGAACGAAAAAATTGCGTTCAGCGGCGTAAAAATCCAAATAAGGACCTGAAGCATCGGCGCGGATAGCATGGCCCACTGCTCTGCGCAGTCCTTTGCAATGCTCTTCGGAGAGATCTCACCGAAAATCAGCACCACGACCGTGACGACGACGGTGGAGATCGTGGCGCCTGCGTCGCCGTAATGCCTGACGAACAGCACGGTGCCGATGGAGGCCGTGGCGATATTCACGATATTGTTTCCGATCAGGATCGTGGACAACAGCCGGTCATAGCGTTCGAGCAGCTTACAGACCAGTGCCGCCCGTTTGTTTCCCTTCTCTGCAAGGGTCTTGAGCCGCGTTGTGTTCGCAGAGGAAAAAGCCGTTTCCGTCGCCGAAAAATAGCCGGAGAGGATCAGGCAGACAGTCATTATAACAATGCAAGTAGTGGTTGACAATGTACGGTAACTCCTTTTCTGTTATCTGAAATCGTGTGTGAAGACGCAAAAAAGCACGTCCGCCCTGCATCTAGCAGCGCAGATATGCTTCCCAAAACAGATGACAGATCAGATATGTACTATGACAATCGCTGTCGTCAGAATCCATGTGTTTCATTCCTTTCGCATAAAATCAAATTTATTATAACAAAAAACACAAATTCGTCAAGAAACAAATTCGGCGTAAGACTTGGGCGTGCCCGGTTCACGCAGAGAGCAGCAAAGGACCGAATAGAGTTGGTAGGGGCAAGAGCCAAGCCCCTACCAACTGCGGTCGAATTTCGTTGGTTTTACGGAGCAGGGGAAATCATTGCTCCGCTTGATAGACGATCTCGCCGTTTACGATGGTCATGTACGCCTCGCCGCCGATGGTGGTCAGCGGGTCTGCCGTCCAGAGAACAAGATCGGCGTCCTTGCCCGGTTCCAGACTGCCGACGCGGTCCGCGACGCCAAGGCTTCTGGCAGGGTTGATGGTAATGGCGCGCCATGCCTCCTCGATTGGCAGGCCTGCCGCCGACGCGAGCCCCGCCGCAAGCGGCAGATACTGCAGCGGAATGACCGGCGCATCCGTGATGATGCTGACCGTCAGGCCCGCGCGGTACAGCGTGCCCGCCGTCGTGAAGCTCTTGTTGCGCAGCTCGACCTTGCTCTTGCCGCCGAGCGACGGGCCAACAAAGACCGGATAGCCCTCCTCGGCCAGCTCGTCCGCGATGATCTCACCGTCGGTGCAGTGGTCGAGCGTCAGCTTGAGGTCAAACTCCCGCGCGATGCGCACGGCGGTCAGAATATCGTCCGCGCGGTGCGCGTGGCACTTGATCGGAATTTCTCTGTTCACGACCGGCAGCATCGCTTCCAGCTTCACGTCCAGCGGCGGATTTTTTCCTGCCGCCTTGTCGTCGCGGTAGCGGATGGTGCGCATCAGCAGCTCGCGCAGAAGTCCGGCCACGGCCATACGTGTCATGGGACTCTGCTTTTTGCCCTGTCCGTAGCAGCCCTTCGGGTTTTCGCCGAACGCGCATTTCATCGCCGCAGGCGACCGCAGTACCATCTTGTCAACACGCTTGCCTGCCAGCTTGAGAATGGCGAACGTGCCGCCGACAACGTTCGCGCTGCCGGGGCCGGTGCAGGCTGTCGTCACGCCGCCGCGCAGCGCCAGACCGAACGCCTCGTCCTGCGGATTGATCGAGTCGATCGCGCGCAGCTGCGGCGTCAGCGGGTCAACGATCTCATTGTAATCCATACCCTCCCAACGCATGGCCTGATTGTCAAGGCCGATGTGGCAGTGCGCCTCCACACAGCCCGGCGTGAGCAGCCGCCCCTGTGCGTCAATGACCTTTGCGCCCACGGGCGCGTCGATTTCCGGCGCGACAGCAGCGATTTTTCCGTCCTCGATCAGCAGGCATCCATTTGGAATGTCCGCTCCGGCCATCGTTTTGATGTGTGCGTTCTGAATCAGCAGCATATTGTATCTCCTTTCACAGCGCCAATTCGCTGTTTCCTCCAGTATAACGCGAGCCGCCGCCAAAAAGCAAGCGCTGTTTTTCCCCAGTCCGCTAGACAAAAAAGGCAGATGCTGTTATGATAGAGACAGAAAATCCAAAAACGACGATCAAGGAGATTGCTATGAAACAGTATTATCTTGGAATTGAATTCGGTTCCACGCGCGTCAAGGCCGTCCTGATCGACGGCGAGCACCGCATCGTCAAGAGCGGTGACTACACATGGAAAAGCAGTCTGGAAAACGGCGTCTGGACGTATCACATGGAGAATGTGCAGGATGGCCTGCGCACCGCCATCCGCAACCTCGGCGAGCTGCCGGGGGCTGTTTCGGCCATGGGCATTTCCGGCATGATGCACGGCTATCTGGCCTTCGACAAGGACTGGAACCTGCTGGCACCGTTCCGCACCTGGCAGAACACCATGACCGGCGAGGCCGCCGAGCAGCTCACGGCAGAATTCGGCTTCAACATCCCACAGCGCTGGTCCATTGCGCATCTGTATCAGGCCGTTCTGAACGGCGAAGCGCACGTCAAAAATATCGCGCACATCACGACGCTTGCCGGCTATGTCCACTATCTGCTCACGGGCGAAAACGTCCTCGGCGTGGGCGAAGCCTCCGGTATGTTCCCCATTGACAGTGAAACGCTGGACTATGACGCGGCGATGCTCGAAAAATTCGACGCGCTGCTGGCCAAATACGGCTTCGCGTGGACGGCCCGCAGCGTCCTGCCCAAGGTCCTGATGGCCGGACAGGCCGCAGGTAAGCTGACGCAGGCCGGGAGAACGTTCCTTGAAGGGCTTCTGCCCGCCGGCATCCCGTTCTGCCCGCCCGAAGGCGATGCAGGCACCGGCATGACGGCGACGAACGCCGTCGCGCCCAGAACCGGCAACGTCTCGGCAGGCACGTCCATCTTCGCTATGGTCGTACTGGAAAAGCCCCTGTCGAAGGTCTATCAGGAGATCGATATGGTCACCACGCCCAGCGGCAAGCCCGTCGCCATGGTGCACTGCAACAACTGCACGAACGACATGAACGCATGGGTGGGCCTTCTCGGCGAGACGGCGAAGCTCTTCGGCGCGGACGTTTCGACTGGCGAGCTGTTCACGAAGCTCTACCAGAAGAGCCTTGAGGGTGATGCCGACTGCTCTGGCGTCCTGACCTACAACTATATGGCGGGCGAGGGTGTTACGCATCTGGACGAGGGCCGTCCGATGGTCGTCCGCAAGCCCGAAAGCCAGTTCACGCTTGCCAATTTCCTGCGCTCCCAGCTTTACGCGACCATGTCGACGCTCAAGCTCGGCATGGATATCCTTGCGGAGGAGCACGTTGCGATCGATTCCCTGACCGGTCATGGCGGCCTGTTTAAAACGCCGGTCGTCGGCCAGAAATACATGGCCGCCGCCTGCCGTGCACCGGTCACGTGCATGGAATCGGCAGGCGAGGGCGGGCCTTACGGCATGGCTCTGCTTGCGTCCTATCTGGTGCAGAAAAAGGATGGCCAGACGCTTGAGCAGTATCTGGAAACAGAGGTTTTCGCGGATGTCAAGCGCACGACGCTTGCTCCCGATCCCGAGGATGCCGCCGGCTTCGACCGCTATCTCGGCTGGTACCGCAGCGCCCTCGCAGCGGAAACCGCCGCAGTAAACGCATTCTGATCGATCCTTTCGAAAACATGGAAAAGGCTTCCCGTCTCCGGGAAGCCTTTTCCGCTTACATGGCCGAGGAGATCGCGTCCACAGCCTTTTCCGCCTCGTTTTGAATAGCCTTGGCGACCTGCTTTGTCATGCGGTACGCGTCGCTGTTTTTCGGCAGCATCATCGCGCCCAACGCGCCGACTGCGACGCCTGCGCCCATGGTCAGAAAGAAGCCCCGTACTGTCATATGCGCACCTCGTTACCGCATCGCCGTGCCGGACGTGCTGCCGGTCACGGTTCTGCCGCTTGCCGTGCCGCTCTGGCTGTAGCCCGCGCCGTTGTAGCCGGGGTTGTAGTTCGTGCCGTTATACATACCGCCATAGCCGTTTGTGCCGTTGACATAGCCGTTCCGGGTCGTGGAGACGTTGGAATAGCCGTCGTAATACGGCTGCGTCGCCGCACAGGCGGTCAGAGACACCGCAAGCATCAGCGCGGCCAGCACCAGGATCAAGCCTTTTTTCATGAGAAATTCCTCCTTTTTTGCGAATCGTATCGCTGAGGCTAGTTTCTGCATGCATTGCGCGCGGTATGCTGTGAGTTTTTTACAGAGCAGGAATCGATAAAAATCGATACAAGCATATTGAAAGTTTTCGTTTATGCTGTATAATAAACAACAGATAAAAATGAGAAGGAGAACGCTCATGAAAAAGCTGTCCATCAAAAAAGGCGTGCAGTGCATGGCCTGTCTGGAGTGCGTCCGCGCCTGCTCCAACGCATACTATAAGGAATTCCACCCCGATAAGGCCGCTCTGAAGATCGTCCAGCGCGGCGAGAATGTCCGTCCCATGGTCTGTGTCCAGTGCGGCAAGTGCGCCGAGGTCTGTCCCTCCGGCGCGATCACCCAGAACCCCAAGGGCGTCTGGATGATCAGCCGCAAGCTCTGCACCGGCTGCGGAAAATGCGTTGAAGCGTGTCCCTTCGGCCTTATTGTCAAGGACGAAGCCGTCCCGTATTCCAGCAAATGTACCGCCTGCGGCATCTGCGTCAAGGCATGTCCCATGGAGCTGCTGGAGATCGTCGAAAAATAAAAACCAAGCGGCGGACCTGCGTGTCCGCCGCTTTCGTTTGTCCATATATAGATTTCTGCGAACTTGCAGGCTGGGGATGCCTCCGGCGGCCCCTTCTTTTCCGCCTTGCCGGAAAAGAAGGGGGAGAAAAGGGGCGCTGGTTACGTTTGGTGCGTACTGCGGGTACGACTCAGGCGGGAACCTGAATTGCAGTCTCTGCGAACACACCAAGTCACCCTACGCGCGCTATGGTACGCGCCGCCTGTTACGGTACACCAAGTTTGATAGCAGCTGCTTTTGAATGACTGCGGTAAAAACGCCTTGCGTTCGAAATTTGCAGGGCAGTACGGATTCGCCAGAGTTTTGTAGGGGCCGATGCCCACATCGGCCCGCTGGGAAGTTGCGAATTTGCCATAGATTTCCGTAAAAAGGGTGCGTTCTGCCGGGTCGATGTGGGCATCGACCCCTACAAATCGCACCCCTCAAAGTGCGCCGAAATATGCGTCCCTAACCTTGCAGCTCCCGTCATTTCACAACCGCATCATACAGCAGATTCTTCGCAAATCCCGTCAGCTTTGCGACCTGCTTGACGGCGTCCTTCGTGGAAAGACCCTCCGCCATACGCGCGTGAACCAGCTCAAGGGCGGTTTCAAATGTGCAGCCCTCGTCCGCTTTTTCCTCCGCGCCCGCCACAACGAGCACAAATTCGCCGCGCGGCGGATTTTCTTCGTAATATGCCGCCGCCTCGCCCAGCGTCATGCGGCGGACCTCCTCGTGCAGCTTCGTCAGCTCCCGACAGAGGGAAATTTTCCGATCCTCTCCAAACGCGTCTGCCAGATCGCGCAGCGTGGTCAGCAGCTTGTGCGGCGCTTCGTAGAAGATCATCGTCCGCGTTTCGTCCTTCAATCCCGTCAGGTGCTCCTGACGGCTTTTTTTGTTGACGGACAGAAACCCCTCGAACGTGAACCGGCCCGTCGGCAGGCCCGAAATACTCAGCGCTGTCACCAGCGCGCACGGTCCCGGAATCGCGCAGACCGTCACGCCGTTTTCCGCGCAGAGGCGCACCAAATCCTCGCCGGGGTCGGAGATCGCGGGGCTTCCCGCGTCGGACACCAGCGCGCACGTCTCGCCCGCGAGGATACGCTCCAAAATTCGCGGTCCGCTGACCTCCTTGTTGTGCTCGTAGTAGCTGACAAGGGGTTTTTTGATCTCCAAATGATTCAATAATTTCAATGTAACGCGGGTATCCTCCGCGGCAATAAAGTCCGCCTCCGCAAGCGTTTGACGGCAGCGCTGCGAGATGTCGGAAAGGTTGCCGATGGGCGTCGGCACAAGGTAGAGCAGGCTCATTCGACCTCACCTCGGTGATAGGCGGCGCGGTACTGCTCGGTTTCCGTGCCGTCGGGATAAAATTCGATAAAATCAGGATCGTATTGCAGCCCGGGTCTTCCGCCGCGCCGTGCTTCAAGCAGCACGAGACAGGCGGGCGCGGCGGCGGTGTGGCGCACGAATTGCAGGCGCTTCGGTTCCAGCCCGTTCTCCCGCAGTGCGCAGAAAATGTCGCAAAGCCGCTCGGGACGGTGGACCAGCGCAAACCGTCCGCCGCTCGGCAGCAGCCACGCCGCCGCCGCACAGAGCTGCGTCAAATTCAGCGTCCGTTCCGACCGTGCCGCGGCTGCTGCGGTGCTCTCGCGACCGCTGCCAACGGGGAAATAGGGCGGGTTCGATACCACAACCTCGAAGCTCCCCGACGGGAGCAGTGAGCGGATCTCCCGAACGTCGCCCAAAATCGGGCGCAGCCGTTGCGAGCAGCCGCTTGCCGCCGCGTTTTCCAGCGCGATGCGGTGCGCCGTCTCGTTCAGCTCAATGCCGGTCACGGTGCAGCGCTCGTTCGCCGCGCAGAGCAGCAGTCCCAGCGTTCCGCAGCCCGCGCCGAGGTCCGCGACCCGTCCGGTGCAGAACGGGGCGGCAAAATGCGCCAGAAGCATACTGTCCGTGCCGAGGCGGAAGCTGCCGTCGCCGTGGCGCAGGACGATTCCGTTATGTAATATTTCTTCCATAGCAATAAAAAGGAGGCTGTTTTGCAGCCTCCTCGATGTATTGATGAACCTCTGTATGTCATTCCGAGGAGCAAAGCGACGTGGGAATCTTGCGCAAGATGTATCGAATTCGCCGAAATCTATCAATAATTCAGAATAATTCTGCGAGATTGCCACGACCCTTTCAGGGTCTCGCAATGACAGACCGGACTTCTTTGCCCCCCTGTTTTGATAATTTAAGGCTCCTTCGTATCGGCTTGGTACGAAGGAGCCTCTTTTTTACGGTTCGGTGTCGTGGGAAAGGTCAATGTCGGTTCGGTCGGCGTAGGCGGAGGAGTAGCGATAGCCGTCGGCATAACCGCCGTACTTTCCGCCGTAGCCGTAGCGGGAAAGATTCGCCTGCGTGCAGTTCAGGACACAGCCGAGCAGCTCGACCCCGTCGGCGGAAAGCGACTGGATGGTATCTTGAATCTGTCCTGCGTTGGCAAGCCCCTGCCGCACGACATAGAGCGTACCATCGACATATTTCACGAGGGTCGCCGCGTCGGAAAGAATTCCCGCGGGCGGCGAGTCGATGATAATATAATCCAGCTTGCTGCGCAGCAGCTCCATAAGCTGACGCATTTTGTCGGAGTCCAGCAAAACCTGCGGCTGGGCGCTGATCTTGTTGCCCGAGAGCAGGAGCAGCGTTGAATTCGGAACGGTCAGCAGTCGGAAATTCTGTGCCTTGCCGGAGAGGATGTCAACCAAGCCGTCGGAGGGGGCCTTCAGCCCGAACGCCGACTTCAACGTCTGCTTGCGCAGGTCGCCGTCCACGAGAATGACCCGTTTGCCTTCGGCAGCCAGCGAAAGGGCAAGATTTGCGGCGATGGTGCTTTTGCCCTCGTTGGGAAGCGTACTGGTGACCATGATGGCGCGGGCACCGACCGCAGAAGCCTGCCGCAGCAGCTTGACGCGGAGGTTTCGGATGGACTCGGAAAAGGCGGTTGCAACGTGCGGATCGGTAACAAGCAGACGGAAGCCGACCTTTCGGGACCGCTTTTTCTGCCGAATCCACGGAACGTAGCCGAGGCACTTCAGATTGATAAGACGGTGCAGGTCCTCGGCGGTGTGGACGGTCTTGCGCGCCATGGAGAGCAGATAAATGCCCGCAAACCCGAGCAGCAGGGTGACAAATGCGAAGATCAGCCCCTGACGGAGAGCGGAATTCTGATTCGAGGGGCTTGTCGGCGGCGCAGTGGGCAGGCTGATGATCTGAATTTGCGTATCGCCGATGATGGAGCTTGCCGCGTGGGGATAAATCTCGACCGTTGCCAAAAGGACGTCGAAGGCTGCCTGCGGGTCGCGGCTCTGTGAGGTCAGGGTAAACAGGGCGGCATCGGCGGTCGCCTTGGCGGTGACGGTTGCGTTGATGTCCGTCGTCTGAAGCTTTTGGCGCAGAAGCTCGCGCGCATTATCGCTCGCAATAATGTAGGGGAAGGTCGCGGCGAGGTTGGAGGCTGCCGAAATGCTCAGGTAGGTCTTGTAGCTGAGCAGGTCGGTCGTGTCGGTGTAGGTGGCGGTGACGGAAAAGACGGCGCTGCTGGAATAGAGCGGGCGATAATTGCGGTCGGTGTTGTAGTACCCGAACGCTCCGACGAGCATCGCAAGCAGCACCACGATCCAGCCGATCCGCTTTGCCGCGCCGAGGAAATTGCGGAGAATCAGCTTGAGGTTCGGCTCCAGAGCATCGAAGCCGGACGGCAATTTATCTTCCATCCTGCCCATCCTCCTTTCCGACCTCGGTCCGACGGGAGCCGGCGTAGCCGTAGTCGTAGTTATAGCGGTGCCCGTATCCGTACCCGTATCCGTAACCGTAGCCGTACTGACCGGCGTGCAGGATGGGGATGCGCAGGGTACGGAAATCGTTCAGCACATAGCCAAGCAGTTCGCAGTGCGTGTCGGTGAGCGTGTCGATCGCGTCGTTGATGTCGATTGCGGCGGCGGAGTCCTGCCGCACCACCAGCAGCGAGGCGTCGGCAGCGTCGGCAATGACCTCCGCGTCGGCGAAAAAGCCGAGCGGCGGTGTATCAATGACGATATAGCCGAATTCCTCCCGCAGCGGCGCGAGGAGGCTGCGGAAGCTGTCGGCAGTGACCGCTTCCGCATTGCGGCGGGGAAGCGTCTGCGCAAACAGCACGCCGAGCTTGCTGCCGCGCACCGAGGAAACGCAGGCTTTTGCGTCCGTTTCCCGACCGGTGAGCAGGGCATCAAGCCCTTTATTACGAAGCACCGTGCTGCCGAAGATACGGGCTTGCGACGGCTTGCGGAGGTCTGCGTCGATCAGCAGGACGCGGCGGTGCTTCTGCGCAAGAGAGAGGGCAAGGTTTGCCGCAACGGTCGATTTGCCCTCATTTTCTCCGCAGCTCGTGACCACAAAGACGCGGTGCCCGTTCTTGAGCTTGTCCCGCTCGATGCGGGCGCGGCCATGCTTGTGCGCGCGGCTCTGCGCCCAGCGCTGGGCGTAGGCTTCGTCGTCCAGCAACTCGGCCTCGTATAGCTTTTCAATCACCCGATCCACGCACGCGGCAGGATAGCCGCTATCCAGCAGGCGGCGGCGCACCTCATTTTCGCTGCGGTCGCACAGCGACAGCAGCCGCACCGCGTGATCCAGCGCGTGCGTGTAGCCGCGCTGGGCGATAAACAGCCGGTACGCCTGGGTATCCAGCACCTCGCCCGCGCGCACGGGGCGCTCGCGCAGCAGGGACAGCGGCACGCGCAGCACACCGCTTTCCAATTGCAGCACGGCGCAGCCGCGCGCCTTTTTGATTTCCAGCACTCTTTCAATCATCGGTAAATACCTGCCTCATGATGGCTTTATTCAGGTCGGATAACACGCCGTCGCGCGCCTCGCTTGCGCCGCTGGTCAGCAGCGCGAAGCCGCGGCGTGCCTGCGGATCGTAAAACAGCCCGTGCATCGCGCCGTAGGCCAGCCCCTGA